>ERZ773241.1707-NODE-1707-length-19974-cov-12.551885_pt1 | contig 19974 bp, 20 predicted proteins | sample MGYA00580989_ERZ773241 | MGnify/ENA primary metagenome ERZ773241 (study PRJEB29015, sample SAMEA2737804) | human gut metagenome | biome: human gut; feature: human-associated habitat; material: faeces | place: China | collected 2012 ... | reverse complement strand
TCTCGTCACTGTGATAAGGGAGCCTGCCGCCAGGGTGCATTTGCACCGGTCACTGGGTTTTGACCCGGGAAGGCGGCGGCAGGCGTTGAGCTTTCAGCCAGGAAACCTGCCTGCTGCCGGGTACGGGGGCGCACCGCCCCAGATCACGAGGAATTGGTTGTACCGCAAAGCACCTGCTTAAAATACGGGGTCTTTTGTGTTGCCATTCTGCACGCAAAAGACCTCGTTTTTTACGGGGTCAATTTCCGTGTGCCCTGCTGTTCTCTCCCGTACTGTCTCCCAGCTTTAAACAAGGAAAGGAAGCAAGAACACATGAAAAGGATCACCTACAAGAAAGCTGCCGCCGTCGCCATGGCCGCAGCACTGTCCGCCGCCCTGCTGGTCGGCTGCGGCAACACCGCCGTGAGCACTGACAGCGCTGCCGCGAGCACCGTCGCCGCAGAAAGCACCGCAGAAGATGCAGAAAAGACCGCAGACGAGGGAGATGCAGACGAAGTGGCCGCCAAGAACTGCGCCGATTTGATCGACGCCATCTACGTGCAGGAGCGCAGCGCCGACACCGATGCCCAGTGCGAGGCCGCCAAGGCTGCCTGGGATGCCCTGACCGACACCCAGAAGGAGCTGGTCGAGGGCGAGAACGCAGACCCCGACTACTTTGGCCGCGACACCGGCGACGCCGGCAAGGACGACCCGCGCAATGCCGACGACATCGGCGAGAATGAGCTGCTGGTCGTCAGCTTCGGCACCTCCTTCAACGGCAGCCGCGCCGCTGACATCAAGGGCATCGAGGACGCCCTGCAGGCCGCCTACCCGGATTGGAGCGTCCGCCGCGCCTTCACCGCGCAGATCATCATCAACCACGTTCAGGCCCGCGACGGCGAGAAGATCGACAACATGGACCAGGCGCTTGAGCGTGCCGTTGCCAACGGCGTCAAAAATCTGGTTGTCCAGCCTACGCACCTGATGCACGGCGCCGAGTACGACGAGATGTGCGAGGCGGTTGAGCAGTACAGGGACAAGTTCGACAGCGTTGCCATTGCCGAACCCCTGCTGGGCGAGGTCGGCGAAGATGCCACCGTCATCAACGCCGACAAGGAGGCCGTAGCCGCCGCCATCACCGCCGAGGCCGTCAAGACCGCCGGATATGACGACGCCGCTGCCGCCGCTGCGGACGGCACCGCCTTTGTCTTTATGGGCCACGGTACGTCCCACACCGCCAAGGTCAGCTACAGCCAGATGCAGACCGCGATGCAGACGCTGGGCTATGACAACGTCTTTATCGGCACCGTCGAGGGTGAGCCCGAGGACACCGCCTGCGATGCCGTTATCGAGAAGGTCAAGGAGGCCGGTTACACCAAGGTCATCCTGCGCCCGCTGATGGTCGTCGCCGGTGACCACGCCAACAACGACATGGCCGGTGCCGAGGACGATTCCTGGCTGAGCCAGTTCAACGCCGCCGACTGCTTTGAGAGCGTCGACACCCAGATCGCAGGTCTGGGCGAGATCGGCGACATCCAGCAGCTCTACGTTGACCACGCCGGGGCCGCCATCGATTCCCTGAACGGCTGAGAAAGACCCATTCTGCCCGGAGGGTAAGCTCCGGGCAGTTTTTTGGTTTTTGGGAAAGCACGGCAGGGGCCGGGCATGTCCGGCCTGCGTCCGATGTGATGCCCTGCCACGCCGTAGGGGCGGATTCTATATCCGCCCGCGCTGCCTCCCACTATTGCCTGATAAATATGTATAGAATGAGGTAAGGAAAGCATGAAAAAGCTCCAACTCGCATCCCTGACTCTCGCTGCCCTGCTGCTGGCGGGCTGCGGTGCGTCCGCAGCGTCCACCGCCGAGAGCACGTCCGAGGCGGTCTCCACGGAAGAAACCGCCCCTGCCGCCACCGCGGCCCCGGCCCCTGCCGTCACGAAAGCCCAGGCCCCCGCTGCTGCGCTGCCGGACGGCGTATACACCGCTAAGTTCAACACCGACAGCAGCATGTTCCACGCCAACGAAGCCGTGGACGGCATGGGCACGCTGACGGTGGAAAACGGCACGATGACCTTCCACGTCAGTCTGCAGTCCCAGAAGATCGTCAACCTGTATCCGGGCATGGCCGCCGACGCCCCCGCCCACGAGAGCGACTGGCTGCAGCCTACCGTTGACACGGTGACCTACTCCGACGGTACCAGCGACGAAGTATACGGCTTTGACATCCCCGTTGCGGCTGTCGATGCCGATTTCCAGCTGGCCATCCTCGGCACCAAGGGCACCTGGTATGACCATACGGTCAGCATCTCCGATGCCGAGCCTGCGGCAGAGGATGCGGCTGCGGCAGCCGTCGAGATCCCCGCCGACGGCAGCTACACCTGCGCTGTGACGCTGGAGGGCGGCAGCGGACGCGCCACCGTCGAAAGCCCTGCCGCGCTGACTGTGGCCGACGGCATTATGACCGCGACCATCGTCTGGAGCAGCCCGAACTATGACTATATGCTCGTTGACGGCGAAAAGTACCTGCCCGTCAACACCGACGGCAACTCGACGTTTGAGATCCCCGTTGCCGCGCTGGATACCGCGCTGGCCGTCACGGCGGACACCGTCGCCATGAGCACCCCGCACGAGATCGACTATACCCTGACCTTTGACAGCGCGACGCTGGCCGCCGAATGAGGCGCGCGGCAGCTTTTGCCCTGCCCGCTCTGCTGCTGGCAGGGTGCGCGGCTGCATCCCAGGCTCCCGCGCAAACGGACGCATTGACGATAGAAAACCGCTATCCGCTGGAATATGCGAAGCAGTTCACGGTGGATGTGTGCGCGGGCGGCTATGACCTCATCACGATTGACGGCAGCCGCTATCTCGTCGTGCCGGAGGGGGCCGCTGCGCCCGCCAATCTGGACGCAGACATCACCGTTTTACAGCAGCCTATCCAAAATATCTACCTTGTGTCGTCGTCCGCGATGGATCCCATCATCAGCATTGGCGGGCTGGGGGCTGTGGCGCTGTCCGGCACGCAGGCCGAAAACTGGTACCTCGACGCGGCCCGCACCGCCATGGAGCAGGGCGAGATCGCCTACGCGGGCAAGTACAGCGCGCCCGATTACGAGACGATCCTGTCTGCCGACTGCGGCCTTGCCATCGAGAACACAATGATCTACCACACGCCCGAGGTGAAAGAGCAGCTCGAAAAATTCGGCGTGCCGGTCCTCGTCGAGCGCTCGAGCTACGAGAGCGACCCGCTGGCCCGGATGGAATGGGTCAAGCTGTACGGCATCCTGCTGGGCAGAACCGAGGAGGCCGAGCGCGTTTTTGACGACGCTGTGCAGCGCATTGCACCGCTGCTGGACGAGGAACCCACCGGCAAGACTGCGGCGTTCTTCTCCATCACCTCAAACAATCTCGCCACGGTGCGCAAGGGCGGCGATTACGTCGCCAAGATGATCGGGCTGGCGGGCGGCAGCTACGTTTTTGCCGACCTGACGGACAGCGGCAACAATCTGGCGACTGTCAATATCTCGCTCGAGGATTTCTACGCCGGGGCGCGTGACGCCGATGTGCTGCTCTACAACAGCACGATTGAGGGCGAGCTGCGCACAATGGATGAGCTGCTCGCTAAATGTCCGATGCTGGCGGACTTCAAGGCCGTGCAAAGCGGCAGCGTCTGGTGTACGTCGCAGAGCCTTTTCCAGCAGAGCATGGAGCTGCCGGAGCTGATCCTGGATATGAACAGGGTGTTCACCGAGGATGACCCGGACGACAGTGAATTGACATTTTTGACGAAGCTGCACTGAAAATTTAACGCGGCGGCAAAAACGGGCGCACAAAACCGTGGCGCATCCGTAGGGGCGGATTCCCTATCCGCCCGCACCATTGCCGCCCGCCGCAAAGGGAACCACGCATGCACACCTCCAAACGCATGACAATTGCATACCTCGCCATGGCGGCGGCCCTGCTGGCGCTGTTTGCGCTCAACCTGTTCTGGGGCAGCATTGCGCTCTCCCCGGCGGACATCGCGGCGGCCCTGCTGGGCCGCTGCACAAACGCGCTGGCGGCTGACATCCTGCTGCAGCTGCGCCTGCCGCGCGCCGTCATGGTCGTGCTGCTGGGGGCGGCGCTCTCGGTGGCCGGGTATCTGCTGCAAACGTTTTTTGCCAACCCGATTGCCGGGCCGTTCGTCATGGGCATTTCCAGCGGGGCCAAGCTGGCTGTGGCGCTGACGATGGTCGTCTTTTTGAACCGCGGTCTGCTCACCGGCTCACTGACGCTGATTCTGGCGGCGTTTGCCGGGGCCATGGCGGCCATGCTGTTTGTGCTGGCCGTGGCGCGCCGCGTGCAGCAGATGAGCATTTTGGTTATCTGCGGCGTTATGATCGGCTACATCTGCTCGGCCGTCACCGATATTGTCGTCGCCTTCGCGCAGGATTCCAACATCGTCAACCTGCACAACTGGTCGATGGGCAGCTTCTCCGGCATGACCTGGGGCAATGTCGCCACGGCGGCGGCCATCGTTCTGCCCTGCCTGGCCGCCGCGTTTTTGCTCTCCAAGCCGATGGCTGCTTACCAGCTGGGCGAAAGCTACGCCGCCAGCGTCGGCGTGCCGGTGCGGGCGTTTTCCGTGGTGCTTGTGCTGCTGTCAAGCCTGCTGGCGGCCTGCGTCACGGCGTTTGCCGGACCGATCTCCTTCGTCGGCATTGCGGTGCCGCATCTGGTAAAACATACGCTGGGCAGTGCAAAACCGCTGCGGGTGCTGCCGGGCTGCGCACTGGGCGGCGCGGCATTCTGCCTGCTGTGCGACCTGATCGCCCGCAGCCTGTTTGCCCCCACCGAGCTGTCCATCAGCTCGGTCACAGCGGTGTTCGGCGCGCCGGTGGTCATCTGGCTGCTTGTGCGCCGCCACAGCAGGGAGGGCACGGTATGAGCTGTTGTGAAACGCAAAATCTCGCCGTCGGCTACGGTGCGCCGCTGCTGCGGGACATTGCCCTGCACGCCGAGCACGGCAAAATTCTGGCGCTCATCGGTCCGAACGGCGCGGGCAAATCCACCCTTTTAAAAACGCTGGCCGGGCAGCTGGCGGCGCAGGGCGGCGCGGTGCTGCTGGACGGGCAAGACCTGACGGCCTACACCCCCAACGCCCGGGCGCGCAAGCTGGCGCTGATGCTGCCCCACACGGCCCGCACCGAGCTGACGTCCTGCTTTGAGGTCGCCGCCGCCGGGCGCTACCCCTACACCGGGCGGCTGGGCATTTTGTCCGATGCCGACCGGCAGCAGGTGCATGACGCCCTGTGCCTTGTCCGGGCGGAGGAGCTGGAGGACCGCGATTTTGCCAGGATCAGCGACGGCCAGCGCCAGCGCGTGCTGCTGGCCCGCGCGGTCTGCCAACAGCCGGAAATTTTGCTTCTGGACGAGCCAACGTCGTTTTTAGACGTAAAGGGCAAGGCGGAGCTCATGGACATCCTGCAAGTGCTGGCACATGAGAAGAATGTGGCCGTCATCGTGACGCTGCATGAGCTGGAGCTGGCCCAAAGGCTGGCCGACGCCGTTGTCTGCGTTGCGCCGTCAGGCGTGTCCGCTGTGCTGGCACCGCAGGACGCCTTTGCACAGGACAATATCTGTGCGCTGTTTGGACTGAGCACCGACCAATACGCGGTGCTGTTTGCTGGGAGCGGCGCAAAGCCGAAGCCCCAATTTGAGCACTACATCCGCAGCGGGCAGCGTTTGCTGCGCTGCGGCTACACCACCGGCACCTGTGCGGCGCTGGGGGCGGCGGGCGCGGCGCGGCTGCTGCTGACCGGCCACGCGCCGGAAAGCGTTGGTCTGCGCACGCCCAAGGGCATCGTCGTGGAGGTTGCACCGCAGTTCTGCCGCCTGACGGAAGACGGGGCCGCGTGTGCCATCGTCAAGGACGGCGGCGACGACATCGACGCCACGACGGGTCTGCCGGTCATTGCCGCGGTCACACTGCTGCCCGACGCGCCGCGCACCGTTACGATTGACGGCGGGGCGGGGGTGGGCCGTGTGACAAAGCCCGGCCTTGACCAGCCCGTCGGCGCGGCGGCCATCAACCGTGTGCCGCGGCAGATGATAACCGAGGCGCTTTTGCGGGAGGCGGACGCCGTCGGCTACGGCGGCGGGTTCGCGGTGGCCATCTCCATCGAAGGCGGCGAGGCTGCGGCCAAGCGCACCTTCAACCCGCATCTGGGGGTCGAGGGCGGCCTGTCGGTGCTGGGCACCAGCGGCATTGTGGAGCCGATGAGCCAGCAGGCACTTCTGGATACGCTGCAAATCGAAATCCACCAGGCAGCGTTGAAAAGCCGCCGCCTGATTTTAGCCCCCGGCAACTACGGGCTGGACTACCTGGCCGCCAACTACCCCGCGCTGCACGAGATCCCTGTCGTCAAAATCTCAAATTTCATCGGCGAGGCGCTGGATATGGCAGCGGCGGAGCATTTCGCGGAGGTGCTGCTCATCGGGCATGTGGGCAAGCTCGTCAAGCTGGCGGGCGGCATCATGAACACCCACTCCCGCTGTGCCGACTGCCGCACTGAGCTGTTCTGCGCCCATGCGGCGCTCTGCGGCGCGGACGCGGCGACCTGCCGCGCCCTGATGGACGCCGCCACGACAGACGCCTGTCTGGACATTCTGGACGCCGCGCAGCTGCGGGAGCCGGTCATGGCCAGCCTGCTCACAGCGATCCAGCTGCATCTGGACCGCCGCGCGGCGGGGGCGTTCAAGGTCGGCGTGGTGCTGTTCTCAAACCGGAACGGCCCGCTGGGCCAGACAAAAACTGCCGATACACTGTTGAAATTGTGGAAGGAAGTCTGACATGGTACATTTTGTGGGGGCCGGTCCCGGCGCACCGGACCTGATTACCCGGCGCGGCGCGGCCCTGCTGCAAACAGCGGACTGCATCATCTACGCGGGCAGCCTGGTCAACCCGGCGCTGCTGGGGCTTGCAAAGGCGGACTGCGCCATTTACAACAGTGCGGAAATGACACTGGAACAGGTGCTTTACGTGATGAAAGAGAACGAAGCAGCGAAAAAAGCAACCGTGCGCCTCCACACCGGTGACCCCTGCTTGTATGGCGCAATTCGTGAACAGATGGACGCATTGGATGCCGCAGGCATTCCCTATGACGACACCCCCGGCGTGTCCAGCTTTTGCGGCGCGGCGGCGGCACTGAATGCTGAGTACACACTGCCCGGTGTCAGCCAGACCGTCATCATCACCCGGATGGAGGGCCGCACCCCGGTCCCGGAAGGGGAGCGGCTGGCCGCACTGGCCGCCCATGGGGCCACGATGGTGATTTTCCTCTCCATCGGCCTTGTGGAAAAAGTCCAGGCCGCGCTTTTGCAGGGTGCGTATACGGTACAGACCCCCGCCGCCGTCGTCTACAAGGCCACCTGGCCGGAACAAAAAATCGTACATTGCACCGTTGGAAATTTGGCGCAGAGCACCCGCGAGGCCGGCATCACCAAAACCGCGCTCATCGTCGTGGGGGACTTCCTCGCCGCGCGGTACGATCACAGCAAGCTCTACGACCCGGCGTTCACCACTGCGTTCCGCAGGGGGACCGACGCATGATTTGCGCGTATATCGCCTTCACGGCGCGGGGGCTGGCATTGGCGCAGCGGCTGGCGGCCGCGTGCCCTGGCAGTGTGGCCCGCGGCGGCGCAGACGGCGTGCCGCTGGCCGACTGGACGGCCCGGCAGTTTGCACAAAGTGATGCACTGATTTTTGTGGGGGCTGCCGGAATTGCGGTGCGGGCCATCGCGCCCCATTGCCGCAGCAAGGCCGCTGACCCTGCCGTTGTGGTACTGGACGAGGGCGGTCAGTTTGCTATCCCGCTGTTGTCTGGGCATCTGGGCGGCGCAAACGACCTGGCGCGGTGGCTGGCGGCGGTTTGCGGCGCGGTGCCGGTCATCACGACGGCCACCGATGAGCGCGGCGTTTTTGCTGTGGATGAATGGGCCAGGCACCAGAACTGCGCCGTGGCCGAGCCGGAGCGCATCAAGAAAATCAGCGGAGCACTGTTGGCGGGTGAGCCGGTGCACTATGCCGCCGATTGGCCCATTCAGGGTACCCCGCCCGCAGGTGTGATGCCCACCGACACCGCCGACTGCGCAGATTTTGCGCTGACGCTGACGCCCCGGGGCGAAGCCTTGCACATCGTCCCACGCATTGCGGCGCTGGGGATCGGCTGCAAGCGCGGCACATCAGCGGAAAAGCTGGAAGCAGCGTTTGCGGTGTTCTGTGCGGAACATCGTCTGGCCCTGCAGGGCATTAGGCAGGCCGCCAGCATCGATTTGAAACAGGATGAGCCGGGCCTGACGGCGTTCTGCCATGCCCACGGCTGGCCTATGGACTTTTATACCGCCGATGAACTGCGCACGGCACCGGGGAATTTTACGGCGTCCAATTTTGTGCAGAGCGTCACCGGCGTGGACAATGTCTGTGAACGCGCGGCGGTGCTGGCGTCGGGCGGTGAGTTGCTGCTCCCGAAGTGGGCGCACGACGGCGTGACCTTCGCGGTGGCATGTGCGCCCTTTGCCCCGGACTGGAGATGGAAAAATGATGAACCGTAACCTTGTGTATGTGGTGGGCCTGGGCCCCGGCAACGCGCAGTTTTTGACCGCCCAGGCCCGGGCCGCGCTGCAAAATGCCGATGTGCTCTGCGGCTACACGGTCTACATCGATCTGGTGCGGCCGCTGTTCCCTGAAAAAGAGGTCTACGCCACCGGCATGACGCGGGAAATCGACCGCTGCCGCTGGGCGTTGGAAAAAGCGCAGCGCAGTAAAACAGTGGCGCTGGTCTGCTCTGGCGACGCGGGGGTCTACGGCATGGCAAGCCCGCTGCTGGAGCTGGCAGGGAACTACCCGGACGTAGAAGTCGAAATCGTCCCCGGCCTGACCGCGGCATTGAGCGGCGGGGCCGTGCTGGGCGCACCGCTGGCGCATGATTTTTGCGTCATCTCGCTGTCCGACCGGCTGACGCCCTGGGCAGTGATTGAAAAGCGGCTGGCCTGCGCGGCGGCGGGGGACTTCTGCGTGGCGCTCTACAATCCGTCGTCCAGGGGCCGCGCCGACTACCTTGCCAAGGCCGTGCGCGTCCTGCTGGCAAACGGCAAGCACCCCGAGACGGTCTGCGGCATTGTGCGCAACATAGGCCGTGACGGCCAGACCGCAAGGCTGCTGACATTGGCCGAACTCGAAAGCACGCCGGTGGATATGTTCACGACGGTGTATATAGGAAACGATGCTACGCAGAATTTGCGCGGCAGAATGGTGACGCCCAGGGGGTATCACGGCGTATGAATGTGGTGATTTTCAGCGGCACGACCGAGGGCCGCGCTCTCTCCTGCCAGGTGGCGGCGCTGGGCGCAGCGGTCACGGTCTGCGTGGCGACCGATATCGGTGCCGAGGAGCAGGGAAACACCGAGGGCATCACAGTCTGCGCCGGTCGGCTGACCGCTGACGAGATGGCGGCATTGCTGCGCGGTGCGGCGCTCTGCGTTGACGCGACCCACCCCTATGCCACGGAGGCAACGCGCAATATCCGTGCAGCGGCCCAGGCTGTGGGGGTGGAATATCACCGCCTGTTGCGCCCGGCCAGCGCCCTGCCGGCGGGCAGTGTGACACTGCAAACCGCCGCCCAGGCCGCCGCCTACCTGGCGGACAAACCCGGAAATGTCCTGCTGACGACCGGGGCCAAGGAACTGCCCGCCTTCGCAGTGCTGGACCCGGCGCGGCTGTACCCCCGGGTGCTGCCGACGCTGGCAGGCATCACTGCGTGCGAAGCTGCGGGCATCCCGCATCGCAATATCCTTGCGATGCAGGGGCCGTTTACCCAGGAACTGAACGCCGCGCTGCTGCGCCAGTTCCGCATCTCCTATATGGTTACGAATGACGGCGGGGTCGCAGGCGGCTTTGCCGAAAAGGCCGAAGCCGCTGCGCAGTGCGGCGTACAGCTCATCGTGCTGCGCCGCCCGGAGGAGCAGGGCGAGAGCGCCGAAACGATTTTACAGCGATGCAGGGAGATTTTATGAGGATCACATTGGTTGGCATGGGTAGTGGGGCACCCGGAGGCCTGACGGTGCGCGGACTGGCCATATTGCAAGGCGCGGGGCTGATCATCGGGGCACGCCGCCTGCTGCCGGATGTCCGTTCCGTGGTGTCCGTGGACTACGGCACGGCGACGAACTTCGACTGCGTTACTGGAAACGCCTACCTCGGCGGACTGATCTGCCCCGGCGTCATGTCCTCGCTCGGGGCGTTGGCTACGCGCACGGCGCAGCTTCCGCGTATTGCGCTGACGGCGCACGCGGATGTGCCCATTGTAGGACGGAGCACGGTGACGAGCCTGAACCACGGTTTCCTGTTCGGCTTTGCGTCCATGACCGAGGGGCTGTATGCGCGCCTGACCAAGACGCTCGAAGGACCGATCGCGTTCGTCGCCACCGGCGGCTTTGCCCCGGATGGCCGGGCGATTCTGGTATTTGCCCTTTTGTGCTTTTGAGGAGGTTTGTTTCTCAATTGCGGTGCAAAGATACAACTATTTATTTAAACTCCAAACAAAATCGATCATTTTTATTGCAGTAATTGCACATTCATCTCCTTTGTTACCCAGTTTGCCACCGGCACGATCCTCTGCTTGCTCCATTGTATTTGTGGTAATTAATCCGTAAATAACTGGTATATCGCCAGTTGCGTTTAATTCGGTAATTCCTTGAGTCGCTCCCATACAAACATAATCAAAATGTGGAGTATCTCCTTTAATTACGCAACCAATTGCAATAATTGCATCAAGATCGCAATTTTCCATCATTTGGTTGGCTCCAAAAGTAAGTTCGAAACTTCCCGGTACAGTTTTCACCAGAATATTTTCGTCTTTTGCTCCATGTTTTTTTAATGTATCGACTGCGCCTTTCAGTAAAGCACCGGTAATATTGAAATTCCATTCGGATACGACGATACCAAATTTCATTGCTTCTGCATTCGGAACGGAATTGAAATCATATTCGGATAAGTTATGGTAAGCTGTTGCCATAGTTAATTAAAAGTTGAGAATTATAAAATGAAGATTTGAGAGTATGAGAGATTTAAGAAGAAAGGCACGGATTTCACGGATTCCACGGTTTTAATAGATAGTCCGCTTAATCCGGTGTAATCCGTGCCTCGATTTCCTTATATAATAGATGGTATATTATTTTTTCATCAATTTAGCTTGCTCGATATATTTGTCGATGTCCATAGCCTGATAAGATTGGAAATATTTATCCTTGATCTTAGTGTAAGCGTTTACAGCATCGTCATATTTTCCCTGTTTTACCAGGATTTCACCAGCTTGTATCAGGAAGATCGGGCTTAATGTGTTGTTGTCAGCTTTGTCTGCTGCCGACAATAAAGTAGAAGCCGCTTTGTCTAATTGGCCAAGTTGTGCGTAGCAGTTACCTGCAGCACCCAAAATTGCCGGAGCAACCATTTGGTCTTTTCCATTGAAGCTGTCCAGCATCTTCACTGCTTCTTCATATTTGCCAAGTTGTGCGTAGCAAATACCAGCATAAGCTTTTGCCAAATTGGCAGCTTTTGTTCCGCTGTAGTCATCAGCAACTTTCAGGAAACCTGTATAACCGATGCTGTCACCGTTCAAAGCTTGTTCAAAAGCATCCTGTTCAAAGTATTCCTGTCCTTTGAAAAGAGCTGCCTGTGCTTTTTCTTCACGTGGTTCAGCATAGAGGTTTTTGTACATGATAAAACCTGCTACAATAATAATCACAGCAACAACACCGCCAATAATTGCGTTTTTGTACTTGATAAGAAATGCTTCCGATTGTGTCAGTGCATCTTCTACGTTCAGATGTTCGTTCTGATTCTTTTGTTCTGCCATTTTATATGATTCTTTTTGTTATTATTCACAGTTTGATATTTCGACTCGCAAAAGTAGTTTTTTTATATCTACAAACGAAATTTAGAAGCATCTTTTTTTGTTTTACACCCGAAAACCACGAAAATCTTGCTACTTTTGTGAACAAATTAACGTGTACACAATGATACTGAAACGAATATCCATATTAAACTATAAGAATCTGGAAGAGGTAGAACTGGGATTCTCTGCTAAGCTGAATTGTTTTTTCGGACTGAATGGAATGGGAAAGACGAATTTGCTGGATGCGGTGTATTTCTTGTCTTTCTGTAAGAGCTCCGGAAACCCGATTGATTCTCAAAATATTCGTCATGAACAAGACTTTTTCGTGATTCAGGGCTTTTATGAAGCGGAGGACGGAACTCCTGAAGAGATTTATTGTGGGATGAAACGCCGTTCGAAGAAACAATTTAAGCGGAATAAGAAAGAATATAGCCGTTTTTCGGACCACATCGGTTTTCTGCCTTTGGTGATGGTTTCACCTGCCGATTCCGAATTGATAGCCGGGGGAAGTGAGGAGCGTCGTCGGTTTATGGATGTAGTGATTTCGCAGTATGATAAGGAATATCTTGAAGCGCTGATACGGTATAATAAAGCATTGGCGCAGCGTAATACATTGTTGAAGAGTGAGTTTCCGGTGGAGGAGGAGCTGTTTCTTGTATGGGAGGAGATGATGGCGCAAGCCGGTGCAATCGTATTCCAGAAACGTGAAGCGTTTATCCGGGAGTTTATTCCTATTTTCCAATCTTTCTATTCCTTTATCTCGCAGGATAAAGAGGTGGTGGGATTATCTTATGAGTCTCATGCGCGGGATGCTTCTTTGTTGGAAGTGTTGAAGCAAAGCAGGGAGAGGGATAAGATAATGGGATTCTCTTTGCGTGGGATTCATAAAGATGAGTTGAATATGTTGTTGGGTGAATTCCCGATAAAGAAAGAAGGTTCGCAGGGACAGAACAAAACGTATCTGGTAGCATTGAAACTGGCGCAGTTTGATTTCTTGAAGCGTACCGGCCGGACTGTTCCTTTATTATTATTAGATGATATTTTCGATAAGTTGGATGCTTCCCGTGTAGAGCAAATAGTGAAGCTGGTGGCTGGAGACAATTTCGGGCAGATATTTATAACGGACACGAACCGGGGACATCTCGACCGTATTTTACATAAGGTAGGCAGCGATTATAAAATATTTCGTGTAGAAGAGGGCACAATTCAAGAAACGGAGGCTAATAATGAAGCGCAATGATGCCGAACAAATAGGAAAACTGATTCAACAGTTTCTTCGTCAGGAGAGTTTGGAATCTCCGCTGAACGAACAAAGACTGCTGGATGCCTGGCCTCAAATCTTGGGACCGGCGGCGGCTTATACCAGCAATCTTTATATTCGTAATCAGACATTATATGTGCATCTGACTTCCGCAGCTCTTCGTCAGGAATTGATGATGGGGCGTGAGGTATTGGTGCGCACGCTGAATCAGAGAGTCGGAGCTACCGTAATTACAAATATTATTTTTCGTTGAAGAAAGATATTCTGTCTATAACCTTTATACCTAGCTTCCGGAATGTTTCGGTTGCACGGTTGTAATAAAAAGGGTTTTCCAAATATTGATTGTTATGGGCGTCTACGCCGATGATAGCGGTGCAACCTTCATGGGCGGCTATTTTCCAGAAATCCGGATGAGGAATGGTAGTAATACCATGAATATCATTGTACTCTTCATATCCGATATTATATTCCAACGGTAAGTTTAACCGTACTGCCGTCCGGCAGATATGTCTGCTGACTAGCTTACAATGACGATCGAACTCGGGGTAAGAACGCATAAATAAATCCGGATGGGCAAGGTAGGCAAATAGTCCGCTTTCCATTCCTTCAATAACACTCTCTTCATAGAGTTCGAGCATGTCTACCGAATCTGTATTCCGGCCGAAGTAGGGGAACTTCTCATCTGTGTGAAAATGGTGATTTCCAAAGATGATATAGTCCAGTTTATATTCTTTGATGATTCCTTTTAACCAGTGTATGTATTCAGGAAAGTATTCGCATTCCAATCCTATTTTTATGCTGATTTGATTTTTATATTTCTCTTGCAGCGAACGGATACTTTCCACATATCCCGGTAACTCTTCGGGAAGCATCCGGATGTCGGATATATAATCAGTGTGATATTTCCACGGAGTGTGGTCAGAAAAGCCTAATTCTTGATAGCCGCCTTTGATGGCACTTAAAACAAATTCTTCGTCACTCCCTGTCGCATGATGGCAGCGGGTGGTGTGGGTGTGATAATTCGTCTTCATTGATTGTTATGATTATATCCATGCGGATGTCGAATGATTCCGCCGGAACTTCTTCTACTAATTGAAATGGGAAACAGATTCCTGCTTTATAGGCTGATGGTATGCGTGGCAGGAGACGGTCATAATATCCTTTTCCCCGCCCCAAACGGTTACCTTTAGCATCGAAAGCTACTCCGGGAACGACGATGAAGTCTATGGCCGCATAGTCTGTGAATATTTCTCCGGTTGGTTCTGCTATACCGTAGATACCGCTGATTGACATGTCTTCCGGTCCGGTGTATATCCGTAGTTCTAAATCATCGCCTACTACTACAGGGAGTAGAATCCGCTTTTCGCTACTCCATTTTTGAATAAAGGCATGTGTATCTACTTCGTCATTCAGCGAATGGTATAGTAATACAGTATTTGCCGCCCTGAAAGCCGGATGGGCTTCAAGGGCGGCAAGTATATTAGCTGATTGCAGCTTTCGCATAGTTGAATCCGCGTGTTGGGTCTTCAGTAATGCTATATGCTTGCGCAGTTCTTTTTTTCTTTCCATCTTTTTTATCCTTCGTCACTTCTTCTTCAACGGTTACCGGAGCTTTGGGGAAAGCTTCTCCTTTTTCAAGTATCTCAATACCTTTAATGACAGTAGCATCTGTTTTGTTGAAGTATTGGAGATAGGCTTCCAGTCCAAGCATATTGTAGATGATGTTGCCAAAGAGGTTCTTTTCCAATAGTTTGTATGATTTCTGAATGAGGATATTTCTTCTTTTCACTCCTTTACTGTCGGCAAAACGGACAAACTGTTCCACCAAACCTTGATGACGAAGATAGTTTAGTAATTCTTCCTCAGTTTCGTATTGGCTTAACTTCTTCCGGTTATTGTCGGTGTATTGGAATGTGAACTGAATAGTCAGTCCCCGGTTAATAACTGTCGATAGATAAGAAGTGACTCCCGTTGTATCCTGCGGTACGAATATATCCGGCATGATACCACCGCCGCCATACACAGTACGTCCCAAGCTGGTATTATAACGTTCGCTCTCATTCTGTTTGATACTATCACGTGAGAAAAATTCTCCATGTTCGTAACGGGTGTATAAATCCAGCTCGTAGTTACGGTCTTTACCGCTTTCGTATGGGCGTTGGATGCAACGTCCGGATGGGGTGTAGTAGCGGGCGATTGTCAGGCGGATAGCCGATCCGTCACTGAAATCGATAGGCTGTTGCACAAGTCCCTTACCGAAAGAACGGCGTCCTACAACTGTACCCCGGTCGTTATCTTGAATAGCTCCGGTGAAAATTTCACTGGCGGAAGCAGATCCTTCGTCAATCAATACAACGAGCGGCATTTTCTGACAACTACCCGTACCGTTGGCAAATTCTTCTGCACGTGGATATTTACGGCCTTGAGTATATACGATCAACTTACCTTCAGGCAAGAATTCATTTACCATGCGGATAGCAGCTTCCATATATCCTCCGGTATTACCGCGCAGGTCAATGATTAGACCTTTGCATTTTTTGTGGTTGAGTTGTGCTAATGCATTAAGCAATTCCACATGGCTGGTACGTCCGAATTTGCTGACTTTCACATAACCGATATCGTCGTTTACCATGTAAGCAGCATCTACGGTATTTTGAGGAATGTCTCCACGTGTGATGTTGAAGTGTAATAAGTCCTTTTCTCCTGTTCGTTTGATTCCCAATTTTACCTGTGAGCCTTTCGGACCTTTCAAGGTGCGCATAGCCCGTTCGTTCGTTACTTTCTTGCCGACAAACAAGCTATCATCTACAGTAACAATGCGGTCGCCCGCCATTAATCCTATCTTTTCAGAAGGACCTCCCTGAACAACAGCATTGACATGAATGGTGTCATTCTGTATGGTAAACTGGATGCCAATTCCGCTGAAGCTGCCTTCCAGTTCAGAGTTGACTTCTTCGAGATTTTGGGCTGGGATATAAGTTGAATGCGGATCCAGTTCGGCTAGAATTTGCGGCATGGCTTTTTCTACCAAATCGGCCATGTTTACGGTGTCGACATATTGATCGTCTACAATGCGTAACAAAGCGTTTAGCTTATTGGAGGAACCATTAATGATACCCAAACGGTTGCCGGCAAAATGCTTGGCATAAAATGTACCGATAAGAATCCCGACTACCACACTGACTGCTATGATGACAGGTGTAAAACGTGAAGAGTTTTTTGTACTCATGTCTATTCCTTTTTTAAAACGTTCGTCTTCTTATTTATTTGGAGAGGAATTATCATCTAACTCTGTGTAGATAACTTCGATTCCCGCCCGTTTTAATAACTCTATTCCATCTTCCAGGCGGTAATGCTCGGAATAAACTACCCGTTTGATTCCTGCCTGTATGATTAACTTTGCACATTCGATGCAAGGAGAGGCGGTGACGTACATGGTAGCACCGTCGCTACTGTTATTTGAACGCGCTATTTTGGTAATGGCATTGGCTTCCGCATGCAGAACGTATGGTTTTGTCAGGTTGTTTTCATCTTCACATACATTCTCGAATCCGGAAGGTGTTCCATTATATCCGTCGGAGATAATCATTTTATCCTTAACGATTAAAGCTCCTACTTTACGGCGTTGACAATAGGAATTTTCAGCCCATATACTGGCCATACGTATATAACGTTTGTCAAGTTCTAATTGTTTCTTTTCAGTGTCCATGTTGTTTACTATTTACTGCTTACTACCCGGAAAACCATACGGAAAGTTTGTTTACCGGATGCCGGTTTGTATAAAAGGTATAAGTTATTACTATCTCCTTCGTAAGATGTAGCTGCATTAAGCCCCTCTATAAAATTTTTGGCGAGTTTGTCGTCGCCATAACTACCTGCAGTGGTAACTGTAGCTTTGAAGCTATTGTTTTTGGCGTTGGCATTCCATTTTCCTTCAAAAGTACTGGTTGCAATTACAGTTCCTTTTATATTTCCGTTAATAACATCTCCATCTACTGTGCCATCAAATACAATATTATATGTACCGTTTTTATTAAGCTCTTTAATACTTGCTTTCTCTTGTTCTTCATTCTCCCAAAAGCCAAACATCTCATGACCTCCATCTACTGTGATATAATTTAGTTTCCAGGTTTTTCCTGTAAAGATAGCAGCTACATCGTCCGAATCATTACATCCTGAAAATAAAGGAAGCAATAAAAGCAATCCTACTATTTGAAATATACTTCTCTTCATATTTAATATCTAATAACTTAATACTTATTTCTTTATCCCATTTCTGATTAGCAAAGCATCAATGCTCGGTTCCTGTCCGCGGAAACGTTTATAAAGTATCATCGGATGTTCCGTTCCTCCTTTCGACAGAATATTATTGCGGAATGAGTCTGCCACTTCCTGATTGAATATCCCTTTTTGCTTGAATAATGAAAATGCGTCGGCATCCAATACTTCCGCCCATTTGTAGCTATAGTATCCGGCGGCATATCCACCGGCAAAGATGTGGGAGAATTGCGTACTCATACAAGCTTCTTGTACTACCGGCAATATTTGCGCATCCTTCCAGGCTTCTTGTTCATAAGCTTTCACATCTCCTTCAAAAGGAGTGTTGTGCGTATACCATGCCATATCAAGTAAACCGAAACTTATTTGTCGTAGACAAGCATACGCAACATTGAAGTTTGATGCATCTACAAGGCGTTTTATCAATTCATCCGGCAATACTTCTCCCGTCTGATAATGGCGGGCAAAGGTATTGAGGAAATCTTTCTCTATGGCGAAATTTTCCATAATTTGCGAGGGAAGCTCCACGAAATCCCAATATACATTGGTTCCACTTAAACTCCTGTAAGTAGAATTGGCAAACATACCGTGCAGACTATGCCCGAACTCATGCAAGAATGTTTCTACTTCATTGAAAGTCAATAAAGCGGGCTTATTCTCGGTTGGCTTGGTGAAGTTCATCACAACGGATACATGAGGGCGGCTGTTTTTACCGGTCTTTTTATCTATCCATTGGTCCTTATAACTCGTCATCCAGGCTCCGGCCCGCTTTCCCGGACGCGGATGGAAATCGGTGTATAAGACGGCTAAAAATTTACCGTCTTTATCAAACACTTCAAAGGCTTCTACCTCTTTATGGTAAACCGGAATTTCTGTATTTTTCCGGAAAGTGATTCCATATAACTTTTCTGCCAAGCCAAACACCCCTTTCTTCACTTGTTCCAGTTCGAAGTAAGGGCGGAGCATTTCTTCGTTGATATTGAATTTTTTGTCCTTTAGTTTATTTGAATAATAACTCCAGTCCCAAGGCATGACAACGAAATCAGCTCCCTGTTCTTCGCGAGCCAGTTCTTGTATCTCTTTATATTCTTGTTGTGCAGTAGGAGTGTATGCTTCCAGCAGTTGGTTGAGCAGCTTGTATACCGACTTGCTGTTTTCAGCCATTCTTTTCTTTAGCGTATATTCCGCATAATCTTTGTATCCCAGTAACTGGGCTATTTTCATGCGTGTATTGGCTATCTTTTTTACGATGTCGATATTATTGAATTCGTTATCGTGTGTACATTTGGTATTATAAGCCATATAGAGTTTTTGACGTAAATCCCGATTGTCAGAATACGTCATGAAAGGAATATAGCTCGGAGCGTGAAGTGTGAATGCCCATCCTTCTTTTTCTTCGTTCTTGGCCGTTTCTGCAGCTGCTTCTATGATAATTTCAGGTAGTCCGGCGAGGCTCTCTTTTTTCGTTAACAGCATTTGATAAGCATTCGTCTCTTTCAGGTTGTTTTCACTGAAGGTAAGCGTCAATTTACTCAATTCGGTAGTCAGACGACGGTATTCTTCTCGTGCTTCTCCTTCTAAATTGGCGCCATGACGAATAAAACTGTTATATGCATTTTCCAGTAACTGTTTTTGTTCCTGTGTCAGTTGCAAAGTCTCTTTTTGGTTATACACTTCCTTCACACGTGCGAATAGCTTTTCGTTCAGTGTGATATTATTGCTGTGTTCACTAAGCAACGGCATAATCTTTTGAGCGAGTTCTTGTAGATCGTCATTCGTTTCTGCGCTCAACATATTACCGAAGACGGCAACTACTTTGTCCAGTAATTCCCCTGACTCTTCGAAAGCTTCTATCGTATTGGTAAAATCAGCCTTTTCCGGATTCTGTATGATGGCCTCTATTTCAGCATTTTGTAGCTTGATTCCTTCGAGGATAGCAGGCTCATAATGTTCAGTTTCAATCCGGTCGAACGGCACGGTTTCGTGCGGCGTATGGTATTGCCCGTAGAAAGGATTCTGGGCATTTGTTATATTGTTCATAGTGCAAACTAGTATCAATGTTATTAATAATCTCTCCATAGAATTACAAAGCTACTAAAATTGTAGCTTATTCAACGGATAACACGTTGCTTTTTAACAATATATAAAATGAAATGTATAAAAAAACCGCTACGGTTTCCCGCAGCGGTTTCTATATTGTTCAGGCTTCTAATTAAGCGTTAACTGATGCCATGTGAGCGATCAAGTCAAGAACTTTGTTAGAGTAACCGATTTCGTTGTCATACCAAGATACAACTTTAACGAAAGTATCAGTCAAAGCGATACCTGCTTTAGCGTCGAAGATAGAAGTACGAGCGTCACCCAAGAAGTCAGAAGAAACTACTGCATCTTCAGTGTAACCCAGGATACCTTTCAATTCGCCTTCAGAAGCTTCTTTCATTGCAGCGCAGATTTCAGCGTAAGTAGCCGGTTTAGCCAAGTTAACTGTCAAGTCAACTACAGATACGTCCAAAGTCGGAACACGCA
>ERZ773241.1657-NODE-1657-length-20365-cov-16.216741_pt1 | contig 20365 bp, 17 predicted proteins | sample MGYA00580989_ERZ773241 | MGnify/ENA primary metagenome ERZ773241 (study PRJEB29015, sample SAMEA2737804) | human gut metagenome | biome: human gut; feature: human-associated habitat; material: faeces | place: China | collected 2012 ... | reverse complement strand
TCGAGCCGTAATTCCACTCGCGCTTACCACGCGCCGGCTTGCCTGTCTGGAAGGTCTCCTTGATGAGCGGCTCCTCGATGGAGCGCACGCGGCAGCCGACTGCGCTGTCCTTGCCCGGCAGGTAGACCGTATGCGGGCGCTGCTGTGCCACGATCAGGAAGGACTCCGGGGCCTTCGTCCTCACGTAGACCTTGAGCTCCCCGTGCGCGAGGTCCGCCAAAAACGGGAAGACGATTGCCATGCGCGAGAGCAGGCTGATCTGCAGCATCGTGAGCCGCGTCTGCTCCCGACATAGGCGTGTAATATTATCCATCTTATCCGCACCTCTCTTTTACAGATTCATGTTTTAAGTATAACAGAAAACGCATACTTTGTAATGTTAAAAATAAAAAATACACATAATAGAAAAAAAGAGCCGCTGCCCGAAGGCAGCAGCCCTTTCATCTATTTATTGACTCTCGATTCACTCGCGCTCTTCCAGTCCGAGGCCCGGCACCGCATTGAGGTAGAGGTCGCTGAAATCGCCGTGCTTAGCCTGATAGTAGCCGCGGCACGCGATCATCGCAGCGTTGTCCGTGCAGAGAATGCGATTTGGATAGAAGAAGCGCACGCCAGTCTCTTTGGCGCGCTCACGCAGGCGCGCCTCGAGACCGCTGTTGGCCGCGACACCGCCGGCCATGATCAGGTTCCTCACGCCGGGGTAGCGCTTCATGGCCCGCCGTACCTTGGCAAGCAGCGTGTCCACCACGGCCAGGTTGAAGGAGGCGCAGAGGTCGCAGAGACCCTGCGGCGCGTCGTCCGGATTCTGCAGGGGATGCGGCCAGGGCTCATCGGCAAAATGCTTCTTCACGTACAGGGACACAGCCGTCTTGAGGCCGCTGAAACTGAAATCGAGATTGTCGTTGTCGAGATAGGGACGGGGGAAAAGCTTCGTGTCCGCCCTGCCCCTGCGGGCCAGGGTGTCGAGAAGGCGCCCGCCGGGATAGGCCAGGCCGAGGATCTTCCCGGTCTTGTCGAAGGCCTCGCCGGCCGCGTCATCGATGGTGCGCCCGAGCTGGAGAGCCTTCACCGCGCTCCCGAAATAGTAAATATTCGTATGGCCGCCGGAGACAAGAAGCCCCAGCGCGGGAAATTCAAGCTTTTCTGAAAGTCCGGCTGCGAGCAGATGCCCCATGAGATGGTTCACGCCCAGAAGGCGCGCGCCCGTGCCGAGGCAGAGCCCCTTGGCGAAGGCAGTGCCCACGAGGAGGCTCCCTAAGAGGCCGGGTCCCCTCGAGACGGCCACAACGTCGATATCAGCGGGCCGCGTTCCTGTCCTGCGCATGAGTTCGTCAAAGAGCGGGCCGATGAACCGGCAGTGCTCACGGCTCGCGAGCTCAGGCACCACGCCGCCGAAAAGGGCGTGCATATCCGCCTGGCTCGCCAGCACGGCGTCAGAGAGGGCGCCGTCCCGTACCAGGGCCAGCGCCGTCTCGTCGCAGGAACTTTCTATGCCAAGAACCAGCATCTGCCGCCTGCCGCCCTACCCGTTGTTCTCCGCGTAAATGCGGTTAACGGCCTCGACATCCTTCTTCGAACCGATGAAGAGAGGCGTGCGGCAGTGAAGCGCGGTGGGCTGCTTCTCCAGAATGCGCATGTGGCCGTCGCTCGCCGCGCCGCCGGCCTGCTCGCACAGGAAGGACAGGGGATTGGCCTCGCACATGAGGCGCAGCTTGCCTTCGGGGCGATCCTTGTATTCGGGATACATGTAGAGGCCGCCGTAGATGAGCGTGCGGTGGAAATCGGCCACGAGAGAGCCCACATAGCGGGAGGAGTAATTGCTGCCCTTGCTGGATTTGGCCGTGTGGAAATACTCCACGGCATCGTAGGCGGCCTTGCCCCACTTCTGACGGTATCCCTCGTTGCAGGAATAGATGTAGCCCTGCTCGGGGATGCGCATGTTGGGATGGGAGAGAAGGAACTCGCCCACGCCGGGGTCAAGGGTGAAGCCGTGCACGCCGCTGCCCGTGGAGAGCACGAGCATGCAGGAGGGACCGTAGAGGAAGTAGCCTGCGGCCACCTGCTCGACGCCCTTCCTGAGCACTTCTTCAAGCTTTACTTCACCTGTGCTGCCCTCGGGGCGGCGGTAGATGGAGAAGATGGTGCCGATGTTCACGTTGACGTCCATGTTGGAGGAACCGTCAAGCGGATCAAAGATCATGATGTAGTTGCCGCGCTTGAACTCGGAACCCACGCGTATGAGATCGGGGTTTTCCTCGCTGGACATGGCGCACACGGCTCCCGAGCGCGTCATCCTGTAGATCAGGATGCTGTTGGCGAGATCGTCGATCTTCTGCTGGCTCTCGCCCTGCACGTTGACCACGCCGGTGCCGCCCAGGATATCGAGCAGGCCGGCCTTGGCGATGCGGCGGGCTATGGTTTTGCCTGAGATGATCAGATCGTACAGAAGACCGGTGAATTCACCGGTGGCATGGGGGGACTGTTTCTGATGGTACAGAAGGAACTCGGTAACAGTGACGTCGGCCATATGAGCACCTCTCTCAGCGGGCCGCCGCCCGGTGGGCGGCGGCCGTTCTCGTATAGTATGAAACGCTGCTACTTGCGGGGGCCGAAGGGACTCGGGCGGCCGCCGGGCAGGGTGTTGGCGTTTTCCTGGCTCTGACCGGAAGTCTGGCTTCCCTCAGAGGATGTGGAGGATGAAGCGGCGGGAGCCTTCTGCTCCTGCTTCTCTGCCGGAGCGGCCTTCTTCGGGCCGAAGGGGCTCGGGCGTCCGTCAGGCAGCGTGCTGCGCGGTTCGACGGCAGGCGCGGCGGCGGGAGTTTCCTCAGACGCGGGCTTGCCGCCGGAAGAGGCCTGCCCGGAGGGCTTGTTCTCAGCCCCGGCGGCCTTTCTGGGACCGAAGGGACTGGGCTGGCTGGCCTGGGCCGCGTCCTGCGCGGCTTCCTTCTGATCCTGCTGGGCGTCGACGGAATCGATGGCCTCGGCGAGGGCGGCTTCACGCAGGAGGCGCTGATGCTGGGCTATGGCCCTGCGGCGCTCCTCGATCATCTTCTTGCGCTGGGCCATGGCGGCCTCGTACTGGGCCTTGCGCTGGGCCATCATGGCTTCATACTGCTGGCGCTGGGCTTCCATCTGCTTCTGCTGTTCCGCCTGGGCGGCCTCGGCTGCGGCTTCGTTCTTCTCTTCCTCAGTGGGCTGGATGAGACCCGCCACGCCGAGATCCTTCGATCTGGGCTGCTGCGGCGGAGGAGCCATCTTCTCATGCTTCGGGAAGTAGGCGAGACCCTGGGCCGTCTTGCCGTCGCCGTCCGGGAAGGAACCGGAATCAACCACGCCGAAAATAAGCGGAACGTTGCCAAGCCAGCGGACCTGGTAGGCGAAGGTGCCTGAGGCGTTGGAACAGGTGCCGTACGTGGCCTTGGCCGCGTGCTCGTTCCAGTCCACGCCGGCGAGCGGCGTGGAAGCGAAGGCATAGCGTCCGGGCCAGAGCAGGGCCTGGGGCGAAAGCACCACGATGTCGTTCGGGGTGTTCACGCTCTTCGCGAGGTGTTCCATATTGAAGTAGGCCACGACGCAGCCGAGGAAGTCGATGCCGTCGTAAAGCGGCATGGCCACCATGACTTCGGGACCTTCGGGCGTCTGCTGCACGTCGCAGCGCAGGGCGCGGGTGCTCTGTTTCTTGTCCTCGTAAAGGATGGAGTTGAAGTCGAGCTGCTTCGGGGTTTTGCCAGGCACGGTCTCCTGGCCGAGAATGGAGCCGTCGGACTTGACGCCGGCGAAACCGTCAACCCAGGGAACTTCCTTGAAGAAGTTGTCCATCCACGCGCGCGTCGGCGGCTTGTCCGCGTTGGCCATGAGGCGCTCCAGCCTGTGAAGCTGGGTGTCAATGCCCATCATACCCTTCGTGAAGATCTGGTCGCGCTCGGTGAGCTCACCCTTATCATCGTAGTTGATGGAGGCCGGCTGGCTGACGTATTCGTACCAGAGGCCCTTCGTTCCTTTCCACACGTTCTTGACGGGCTGATACCGGGAACATCCGGCTCCCATGACCAGAGCGGCCACAAGGCAGGAAACGCACAGCCCCTGTTTGAAATGTATTGGCAAAATCAAGCTCCCTTAGCTGCGGGCCCTTGCGTCACAGCGTCTGGCAAGGGCATCAATCAGGCTGATCATTTTCGGGTCAGGGTCGTTTTTCGTTTCCGGCGTCACAGTCTCATCGTTCTGGGGCTGGCGGCCGGCCTGCGAGGCCTGCTTCAGCCGCTTCAGTTCGGCGACGCGCTTCTCGTCGGCCTCTCGGTCAGCGGGGGCGGCGGAGGCGGCGAGCTCACTGTAGATGGCCAGGGCCGTATCGTAGTCACCCTGCTCCGCCAGAACATCGGCATAGGAACGCGTGCGGAGAGAGGAAGCTCCCCCGGCCGGCGCGGCCTCGTCCATATCCTCGTCTTCAGCCAGTTCTTCAGGTTCTTCCCCTGCTCCGCTCTCAAATCCGGAGGCAGTTTCAGATTTCTCACTGTCAGCGCTTTCGGGTTCCCCGGCGCCGGCGGCTTCAGTCCCGGGAACGGAAACAGGCTCCGGGGCGGCTTCTGCCGCGGATACCGGTTCAGCGGCATCCGCGCCGGGACCGGGTTCTGTCCCTTCGGATTCCCATTCCGGGCGCGCGGCTGTCTCTTCCTCCGGCACGATCGCGGAGTCCCCGGCCATGTCCTTCTCCAGGCTTTCCAGACCGCGGGCGAAAATCTCCGAGAAGGAGACGCCGGGCCTGGCGAACGAGATTCTGAGAAGGCGCAGGGCCAGGGAGGCGTCCGTGCGGCCGTCAGCGCTGGTGCTGGCCGACCAGGCGGACCAGAATTCCTGGTAGCGCGTCAGGAGCGAGGCGAGAATCCTCACCTGGCGCTGGCATTCCGCGTCCATGCCGAGACGGCTCAGGACGGAGATATAGAAGAGCCGCGCCTCGAGGAACTCCTCGTGACGGGAAACCCCCTCGGCGAGCACGCGGCGGGCTTCCTCGAGCTCCCCTTCCTTTTCCAGCATTTTTGCAAGGGGAAAGAAAATCTTCGAGTTCGGCTCGAGGTCGAGGACTTCCTTATACCATTCAATCTTTTCAGTCATGGGAACTTGCTCCGGATTTGGGCGCGGCATCAAAGAGATACAGGATCTCATTGTCGCGCAGGTAGTGTAAGCGCTGGCGGATCATTTTCTCAACGTATTTCTGGTCGGTCTGCAGAAGCCGGATTTCACGGCTCAGGCTGAGGTTCTCCGCGTCCAGGGCGGCATCCTGCCGCTGGATTTCAGCGTACTCGGAGCGCAGATCGCTATAATCCACAAGTCCCGTGGGACCCCAGATCATGCGGTACAGGAGCACGAGGTTGCACACGCTGAACGAACAGAGAAGAAAGACACGCCAGAACATGTTTACTGCAGTACCTGTTTGCGGCTCGCGCTGAGCGGGCCATCCGCGTCAAATTCGGAGAGGATCCGGGCCGTTACCGACTCAAGCCTCTCAACCTTGCTTTCATCCAGGGACAGGGTTTCGACCCGGTCCATGTACTTCTTCAGAAAATCCAGTTCCCCGCGCAGAACAGTATCCAGACCGCGGGAGTGGAAGTCCTCCTCCATATCCAGAATAGTCGTCAGGCAGTTCTTCAGCCTCGCGCGCAGAAGAATACTCTGTTCCATTAATTCAACCCGGTACCGTTCCCCCCGCCGTCTGTTTCGCCGGCGTGGATTTCCCTGAACGCAAAGATGAACTTGCGGCAGTAGTTATAGCACGAATAGAGGGCCATGAACATGCTGAGATACAGGAAGATGAGGCCGATGAGATGCAGGTTGATTCCGAAGAAGGGGTAATTCAGAATGAGCGGGATGATGGCGCAGATCTGAAGCACGGTCTTGAGCTTGCCGTACCTGTCCGCGGCCATGACAATGCCCTCGTCAATGGCGATGGCCCTGAGTCCCGTGATGATGAGCTCCCGGCAGACGATAATCAGCACGACCCACGCCGGCGCCCATCCCAGATTCACCAGCATAATCAGAACGGAGCAGATGAGTACCTTGTCCGCAAGCGGATCCAGAAATTTGCCCATGTTGGTGACGAGATGGCGGCTTCTTGCGATATGCCCGTCAAACCAGTCCGTAAGAGCCGCCGCGATGAACGCGAGGGCGGCGAGAAAGCAGGTTATCTTGCAGGGGAAATATAAGAGAATAACGACGATGGGCACCAGGAGGATGCGCAGGAGCGTGATTTTGGTGGCGAGGGTGATCATGGACGCGGTACTCCCATTAAGGTTTTCGGCGGACTCTATCACAAAACCCCTGCAGAGAAAAGAAAAAAACACGGAGCAGTCCCGCCGGGCGTGACAGAAAGGAGGCGCACGGAATAGCCCCTCCGGATAAGGGAAAGGCCGCCGCGGCAGGCCGGAAACGCAAAAAGGGGATCTTCCTTTTTCAGGAAAATCCCCTTCTCTGGCAAAACGGAAACGGTTACTTCTTTTCGCGGGCCACGGCCGCGTTGACGATATTGTTGGCCACATTGAGGAATGCGGTCTTGGCGGGGCTTTCGCCGTCTGTCTCGACAACCGGCACGCCGTTATCGGCAGCGACCACGGTCTTCGGATCAAGCGGAATGGCGCCGAGGAAGTTGAGATGCTCGGCCTTTGCGAGCTTCTCGCCGCCGCCCTTCTTGAAGATATCGATCTCCTGTCCGCAGTGCGGGCAGATGAGGCCGCTCATGTTCTCGATGACGCCGAGGCAGGGAGCCTTGGTAACCTGGATGAAATTGATGCACTTTCTCACGTCCGCGAGGGAGATTTCCTGCGGGGTGGTCACGACCACGCATTCGGCGTCCGGAATGCTCTGCAGAATGGTCAGATGCTCGTCGCCGGTTCCTGGCGGGGAGTCGATGACCAGGAAGTCAAGCGGACCCCAGGCCACGTCGCCGATGAACTGGCGGATGGCGCCGGCGACCTTGGGACCACGCCAGATGATAGCCTGGTCCTTGTCCTGCAGGAGCGTGTCCATGGACACAACGCCGATTTTTCCGGCGTACATGGCAGGGAGAAGCTGCTGCTTCTCGTTGACTTCAATGGTTGCCTTCTGAATACCGAGCAGATTGGGCACGCTCGGGCCGTGAACGTCCACATCAAGGATGCCAACCTTGTAGCCAAGCTGGGACATGGCGCAGGCAATATTGACAGCGACGGAGCTCTTGCCGACGCCGCCTTTGCCGCTCATGACGAAAATCTTGTGCTTGATGTGGGAAAGAGTAGCGGCGATTTCCTTGTCCTGCTGGGCGATGAGCTCGCTCGGGCAGGTTCCGGACCCCTTGGAATGACAGGAGCCGGCGGAGCCGCAAGTTGAACAGTTCGACATCTGTTTTTCCCCAGTCTCCTTCCCCCTTTCAGGAGGAAGAGCACTGTTTTTGAGTTACGCACGGAAGGCGCGTTACGGACGCCAGCCGTGATTGCCTACCAAATCCACGAATACAGCCGGACCGCAGTCCCTGCTGTACGCGGAGCTGCCCTTGCGGACGACGCACTGAAGCCGCTGGCTGCCAGGACGCTCTCCAACAGGAATAAGCATGATTCCCTTTTCGTCAAGCTGTTCCACCAGCGGAGCGGGGACTTCCGGGCCGCCGGCCGTGACAATGATACGGTCGTACGGCGCGGCCTCGGGCACACCGAGTGTGCCGTCCCTGAGGTACATCCTTATCGTTCCGGGATGCAGGAAGTCCAGGACGCGGGCCGCGCTCTCATAGAGCCCGGGCAGACGCTCCACCGTATACACTGAGCAGCCCATGGCCGCAAGAACAGCAGTCTGGTACCCTGAGCCCGTACCGATCTCCAGAACCCGCATCCCCTTCTCCAGCCTGAGGAGCTCCGTCATGCGCGCCACGGTGTAGGGGTGCGAGATGGTCTGCCCGAAGCCTATAGGCAGGGTGCAGTCATCATACGCGTGTCCGGCCAGGGCCTCGTCCACAAAAAGGTGCCGCGGCAGGCGGTCCATGACGGCAAGCACGCGCTGATCCGTGATGCCGCGCTTCCCGAGGTCCTGCACCATCCTGTGCCTGAGTCTGTAGGGATCGATGCGGCGTATGCGCTCAGCGAGCGTCAGTTTTCTCTCGTTCTCCCTCATGCCGCGTCCCCCGGAAAAAATTCACGGGCGCCGTTTCAGGCGTCCCACGCGCAGAAGGTAGAGATTTTCCGGCTCCCTGTCCACAGGATAAGCCCGCCCCCGGAGCGCGTCCTGACGGAACGCGTGCCATAACGGCGCCGGCCCGCGCGGCCCCTCCCGGACCGGCTGCCTCCCGCTCCCGTCCGGTATCATGCTGAACTTATTGGTTTTTATTAGCAAAAGACTGTCCCCGGCGCTTGTTTTTTTCTTCTCCTGTGAGAGAAAAAAAGAACCGCCGGGAAAAAGCTCCCGGCCCTTTCACGATCTTGATTATCGCATCACCCTGTGCAAAAATTCCACTTCCTCTGCGTCAGTCAGCAGACCGCCCGGGCTTCCGCCACCCCGCCCTTTCAGCGGATCCGGATCCGGGTACCACATTCATAAGGAGCTTCCATGCGTAGACGCCTCTTGCCGAACCTGCTCATCGCCCTCATCGTCATCATCCTTGCCGGCGGAGCCTACACTTTTCTCAAGGATATGGACGGTCCCACTGTGACCATCTCGCCAAAGACCGACCGCATATCGCCGATGACGCAGCTGACCATAGGCATGGAAGACAAATCCGGCATCAGGGAACTGGAGCTCGGCATCCGCAAGGATAACGAGGTTAAGCGTTTCTTCCGCAAGCATTACGATGAGTACGTCAACTACCGCGAGGAAGTGGTGCCGCTCAGGGAAGCCAATCTCACCGACGGCGCCTTCGAGCTCGTCATCAAGGTAACCGACGCCTCCATGGCCGGCTTCGGGCACGGCAACACGCATACCGAGAGCCTGCCCATGCGTCTTGACGCTCAGCCCCCGCGCCTTTCCATCAAGACCCTGCCGCCCAACGTCCGCCGCGGCGGCGCCGCCGTGGTGCGCTTCACCGCTGACGAGGAAGTGACCAACTGCGGCGTCCTCATCAACAACTGGTTCGTGCCCGCCTATCTGCAGAAGGACGGCTCCTGGGTGTGCCTCTACCCCTACCCCTATGCCATGACGCCGCAGGACTACAAAAACAGCGTCCAGATCACGGCCACGGATCTCGCGGGCAACAAGACAACCAGCCACCTCACGGTGCTGGCCTATGACCGCCGCTTCCGCAATGACAAGCTGACCATTTCCGACAGCTTCCTGCAGCAGGTGCAGAGCAAGCTCGGCAATCTCGCGCCCAACGCGCCGGATCCGCTCCAGTGCTACCTGACCATCAACACGCAGGTCCGCGCCCAGAATATCGCCAAGCTCCAGACCCTTTCCCACGAATCGGCCAGCGCCATGCTCTTTGACGGCGTCTTCATCCATATGCCCCGCGCCGCCACCCGTGCCAACTTCGCGGATCACCGCACCCTCATTTATCAGAACCAGGTCGTCGGTGAGGCCTACCACCTCGGCCTTGACCTCGCCTCCGTGCGCAACGCCGAAATTCCGGCAGCCAACAGCGGCAAGGTCGTCTTCACGGGTGACATGGGCGTCTACGGCAACCTCTGTCTCATTGACCACGGGCTCGGCCTCTTCTCCCTGTACGCGCACATGAACGACTTCACGGTCAAGCCCGGCGACCTCGTCAAGAAAGGTGACCTCATCGGACACACCGACTCCACGGGCCTCGCCTTCGGCGACCACCTGCACTTCGGCATCATCGTGGGCGGCCTCGAAGTGACACCCATCGAATGGCTTGATCCCAAGTGGGTCAGAAATATCGTCAACAACATCAACGGCACAGTCCCCGCCAGATAGCTTCAGATAACAGCCTTTTTCCAGCCCGCGTCCGGAAACTGCTCCGGACGCGGGCTTTTTTATGCTCCGGCATGGTCCGAAGGCAGGCCTCTTCCCTGAAAGCCGGCAACGAGAAAAGCGACAGCGGAAAGAAACAGCCTCTGCGTGCGGGACCTGCCAGACACAGCGGCATCACGGCCGGCCCGACAGGAGGACAGCCAGATCCGAAGATAAAGCAAAGCCCGTTTTATATCCCAGTCTTCGCGGAAATCAGAAAACCGCCGCGCGCAGGGACACGGGCCGGGATAAAAAACCGAAGCCCCAGCAAGGGAGTCTTTCCGGAATACAGGAGGAAACAGCATTCCGGATTCTCCCGGTACCGACAGAAACACGTGTCATTTCCAGATGATCGTCCGGGGAAACATTTTCTGCCGCCCCTCCCCAGAAAGACGCGGACATACTGCTCCGCTCTCTGCCGCCTTCCCGCGATAGAGGGACCGCCGTCATCCGCGTACCGGACAGAGCAAGAAAAAGGTTTGTTTAACGTCGGCAAACGTGTAGAATAATGGCGCTTTTCACAGGCTAAAGACGCCCGTACAGAGAAGAGGCGCCTTCCGGCCGTGGCAGCCCGTCCTTTTCTCCGCCGCGGGTTCCCTTCACCGTGCGCTCGGGACCGGGCTCTGCACCACGGTCTCCTTCTTACCCAAGCGCGCGAAAGGGAACCCCGAAGGATCACATGATCAACGGCAGAAAATCCGGCCGAAGCAGAGGCCGGCGGAAGATCTGCTGCGGGGCCGCGGCTCTCGCGTCCTGCCTCCCTCTCTGCCTGACTGCGGCGGAGGCCGGAGAGTACAGCGAAGTCAGCACTCACCAGACCATCAGCGAAGAAACACACAACACAGAGAAGACGCGTTTTGCCGTTACGGATAAGGAACAGAACCGCGGCGGAGCGCTTCTTCTCGAAGCCCCCTACGTTCTCGCCGGCGGCAGCGTATTTGAAGGCAACCAGGCTGCGGAGTCCGGCGGCGCCGTATACGCAGATTCAAAAGGCCGCATCCGCAGCGAAGGACCGCTGACATTCAGCGGCAACAACGCCCGGGACGGAGGTGCCGTTTACCTGGAAGCCTCAGGAAGCAACTCCTCAAGCAATTCTCTGGCCTCCGGCACCTCTTTCACCGGAAACACAGGCACTGGCAGCGGGGGCGCTCTCTATATCTCGGAGGGCTCCTATCTGACACTATATGGTGGATCGTCATTCACGGGCAATACGGCCGGTGAAAAAGGCGGCGCCATCTATAACAGCGGAAACCTCGTACTCGACACCACGGACGGGGACATTACCTTCAAAGACAACAAAGCGGGAGGGAAAGGCAACGATATCCACCTCGGCCAGAGCCAGAGTAACGCCCCGCTCATTACCATCACGGGTACGCACAGCGTCACCCTGACAGGCGGCCTGACCATGGACAGCACGTGGTATGACGCGGACGCTTTTGACGGTATAACGCCTTCAGTCAACGATCTTGCAAGCCACACGCTCATCACTTTCAGCAAGGAAAATCTCCAGGGAAACCTCTCCCTGGGCGGCAGTCTCACAAGCGGCAGGTACAACAAACTTTTTCTGGCCGGTGGCACGACGGATATCGAAAAATCCTTTACCCTCTCGGAGGGCAGCCTCCTCGTGCTCTACAGCGGAGCCCTGAACATAGGCGGAGATTTCACCGTCAAATCGAACACTGAGACAGTGGCGGTCCGGAAAGAAATCTCCGTCAGCGGGAAAACCACCCTGCCTGAAGACTTCGGCGGGTTATTCGCCGATACCAAAAGGCTGGCGGATGAACTGACCATTCCGGGGAATGAACCTGTCCCCAGTCCTGACCGGGACAGTGTCATCCTGCACGCCCGGGGCGGCATCGCCTCCTCTGACGGACCGGACGGCACCCTCGGCGTGCGCAATTATACGCTGAAGCTCTCCGGCTCCGGCGAAAACAGCAGCGGCAGAATCGCCATGCAGAACGGCGCCCTCGAAATCAGCGGCGTCGCCATGGCCATCCCCTCCCTTGAAGCCGTTGAAGAGAACAACGTTGTTTCCATCGTGGACGGCAGCGCCGTGACCATGGGTTCCCTCACAGCCGGCGCCGGCACAACCATTCTCGTGGGAAATGAAACCTCGTCCGGCTCCCTCACTGTCGGAAAACTCACTCTCGGGGACGGCGTTCTGACCTGCGATCCCGACTTCTCGTCCGGCGGCACCCCCTCCACGGGCGAGCTCAGCTTCGTCTCCGGCGTGGACGGCACCCTCAACGCCGGCCGGAACAGTATCGTGGGACTCGGAAGCGGCAGTCTCGCGGCCGCGCAGAAAGGCCTAGCTGACTGGGAGACCAGGACCGGCGGAAGCTTTGGCGGCAGCGTGAAGGCCGTTCTCGGCATTTCCTCCCCGCAGACACTCACCTCTGCGGGCGCCATCAACGTTGACGGCTCCTTTACGTCCTCTTCCGCCCCGGCCGTGTCCGGCGGCGAAGCGCGCTTCGCCGGAGACTCTCTCCTCATCACCGACGCCTCCACGGAGCGGGACGGCAGCGCGGCCCTCTCAGGCACGGGCAGCTCCGGCAGCAGCCTGACTGTTGAATCCGGGGCGAAGCTCTACATCAGCGGCGGCAGGGACGGCGATACCCTGACGGTCACTTCGGCGTTCCCTGATACAAACGTGGCCTCTGACGCCTGGAAAGGAGACAATCTCACTCTGGACTCCGCCCTCCTCACAGTCACTTCCGCGGAAACACAGGGTGACAGCTACGTGGTCAGGCTCAGGGCGGCGGATACGCCTCTGCCCGATCCCGCGAAGGACACGGCGAAAGACGGCATCGACACAGAATCCCCCTATCCCGGCGTCCGGTTCATCTCCCGCGCCTACAGCCGTGCCTACGGCGCTCCGGGGAACGCCACTGTGGAAGGCGCAGAGCGCCTGCCCGTTCTCGGCTCCGTGCCCCAGCTCACCCTCGCCGCAAACCGCGCGGCGGGCTCAGCCGTAACGGAACGCACGTCCCTCGCTTCACCGGGCGGGGATATCTCCTCCATGACCGCGCTCTCTCCCGACAGCCGCAGAACCTGGTCCCTGTGGGTCCTGCCTCTTTACCAGAGCATAAATCATTACGGGCTCGACGCGGGCAGCCTGGATGCGGATACATCCGGTTCCCTCGGCGGCATCACCGTGGGCGCTGACTGCACGTTCGACAGCACACTGAGGCTCGGCGCGGACCTTTCCGTGGGCGGCGGCTGGGCCGAGGGCAGCGGTGACTTCAACAGGACCACGAACAATATGAACTTCTGGGGCGCCGGCATCTACGGCGGCTGGACCAGGGGCGCATTCGGGCTCAGCGCCGACGTGCACTTCACGTCGAGCTTCAACAGCCTGAAGCAGGAGCTTCCCTCCGCCATGCGCATGGCGGATCTTGAGGCCGATATCACGGCCAGGGCGCTTTCAGCCGGAATCCGGGCCGAATACCGCCTCAGAGCGGGAAACGTCACGGTCATCCCGCACGCCGGCGTGCGCTACACAAACCTCACCGTGGACGGGTCGACGCCGATTCCGGAGGGACTGTCCTCGAGGGCGACGGCTTCAGCCAGGATCTCGTGTTCTTCCCGGCGGGCATCGCCCTTGAGATGCCCCTGGAAACGGAGAGCGGCTGGCGCTTCCTGCCCAGGGCCGACTTCGCCGTGGTCCCCGCAGCCGGTGATATCCGGGCCCGCGAGGACGTGCGCTGGACCGGACTCGGGAAAAGCTACAGCGTGTCCACCCAGGACATGGATCAGGTGAGCTACACGGCCCAGGCCGGGATCGGATGCGGGAAGGACAATTTCAGCGTGAGCGTGAACTACGCCCTCCAGGCCGGCTTCACCACAGAGGGACACTCGGTCTTCGCCGAACTGCGCTGGGAATTCTGATCCCATATCCCCCCGTGCCTCTCCTGGGCACGCGGAAAAATGACAAAAAGAGGGCGGCTTCCCGTTATGGGAAACCGCCCTCTTCATGATCCGTATCAGGAAATTTTAATTCTGCTTCGGGCCGCTGTCCGCCTGATCCGTTCTGACCTCGGCGCCGGCCGGAGTCTTGGACTCGACTTCGGGGGCCACGGGCTGGCCGCCGTCAGCGATGCGCTTCAGGAACTTGTCGCGGCAGTCATAGCTGCAGAAGTGATACACCTTGTCGCCGTCGCGCACGGTAATGCTGTCTTCGACGGACACGTAGGTCCCGCACTGGGGATCCTTCACCATCTCGCCGGACGCAACCTTCTTCGCGATATCCTTCTCGTCCTGCTTCTCGTTCTTCTTGCGCTTCTTGAGAATGTCATTGGCGAAAAGACGATAAAGAATATAGGCGGCAACGGCGATAACTATCCACTTAATCATGCGCGACTCCTTGCAGAAATAAGGCCGGGTCCGGTTCTGAACCCTCCGTCTGCCATGTTAGCACGGGAAGGCCTGACTCGTCATTGAAAAATTTTATCGTCTTCCAGACGCCATTTAAGCCGGGAAAGCAGTCTTTCCGCGCGCACGCCGCCAATCCGGATATCCGGCGCGATGTCGAGAAGCGGCACAAGCCAGAAGGCGCGGCGGGAAAGACGGGGATGCGGCAGGACGCACACTGGGTCGTCAGAGACCACATCATCGAAGAGCAGCATGTCGATGTCGATGGCGCGGGGGCCGAAGCGCAGGGCGGGGTCCGGGCTGCGCACGCGGCCGAGAAGGGTCTCTATGCCGAGGAAGCGCTTCATGAGCTCCACGGGGGTGATATTCCCGCTGACGCGCAGCATGAGGACGCGGTTCAGAAACCAGGGCTGATCCGCGTAATCCTGCGGCTCGGTACGGTAGACGGGAGAAAGGGCCGACACCACGGTTCCCGGCAGGCGGCTCAGTACGTCCAGAGCGGAAAGAAGGCGGTCCGCGGCATCCGGAGAATTGGATCCGAGGCCGACGTACACAGTATGAATGGTTTCCATGCCGGCCTCTATAGTAAGCCTGGCCGCTTCTGTAAAGCCCGGGAACAGGCAGGAGGCCGGTTTCCCCCCGCCCGTTTACAAATATGTCACGCCTCCCCTCTCAGGAAAAAATCCCTCCGGCGAAGCCCGGGAAGAAAGTTTCACCCGGCCGGCTGACCGCCGCGGCACTCCTGCGCCATAGAGGCGCTCCGGGAAGGGGAAGACATCTTCATGTGTGACGGCCGTGGAGGTTCTGCAGGCGTTTCCCGCGGAATCTTCATGCAAAGGTTTAAAAACCTATCTGGCATTTTCTCTTTTGCCCGATAAAAAGTTATGTAAAAACAGTCCGTTCTGTCCGGGAGCCCGCTTTTCCCGGCGTGGCAGGCCATGCCGGAGAACCTGAAAGCGCGGTGCGGGCATCTTCAGGCATTCCTTTTCTTCCCGCCCCGCCGGGGCAGCATGCTCCGCGCCCGGCAGCCGGGCCCCGCTGGCCATGCAGGGAGTCTGACGTTCTTCCCCCTCCGCCGGGGATTTTACCCGGTACGGATCCGAATTTTCCCGCGTCCTCCCAGTTGCCCGCTTCCGCTCCGTGGTCTACTCTTCACTCAGGCGCCGTATGACGCCGGGAGGAGGCACACATGCCAGTCAAAGCGCTGCCGCCAGCGGACAGGCTCAGGGATCTTGCCCGGGAATGGTCGGATGGTCTGCTCGCCGAACGCGGGCTCTCGCGCGCCACGCACGACTCCTACAGCCGCGATGTGGGCGTCTTTCTCAGTTTTCTGAAGAAACTTTACGGCACTGGCCCCTGCTGTCCGGGGCCTTCCGATATGGATCTTTTCCTGGCGGAGCAGAGAAGCCGGGGGCTGCAGAGCCGCTCCCTCGCGCACTGTCTCTCCTCCGTCCGCTCTTTCTTCCGCTTTCTCATGGACAGAGGCGCGGCCGATACCAATCCTGCGGCTGACGAGGAAAATCCGAAGCTGCCCATGCGCCTTCCCAACTTCCTCACCAGGGAAGAGATGGACCGGGTGCTGAAGGCTCCCTCCCCTGACACGCCCTCCGGGCGCAGGGACAGGGCCGTGCTCGGACTCCTTTACGCCGCTGGCCTGCGTGTCTCAGAGCTCTGCGGCATGCAGACGGATGACTTCGACCAGGCGCGGGGCGTTGTCCGGGTCATGGGCAAGGGCCGCAAGCAGCGCTACGTGCCCGTGCACGCGGCCATGCGCGAGGAGCTCATCTCCTACCTCGCCAAAACGCGTCCCTGCTTCTCCCCGAAAACGGGCAGCCTCTTCGTGAGCCGCCGCGGCCTGCCCCTCACCCGCCAGTACGTCTGGAAAATGGTCAGGAAAGCCGCTCTCCTGGCAGGCATCACGCACAGGGTTTCCCCCCACACGTTCCGCCACAGCTTCGCCACCCATCTTCTGGAAGGCGGCGCGGATCTGCGCAGCGTGCAGATGCTGCTCGGGCACGCTGACATCGCGGCCACCGAAATCTACACCCACGTGCAGGCTGGACGCCTCATGGACATTCACCACAGATTCCACCCAAGGAGCCGGGCTTGAGCATACACGATTACGAGAAGAAGGCGGATCAGGTTTCCATACCCACGGCCACGCTGATCACCTGCCACAGCAACGCGGACTTCGACGCCCTCGCCGCCATGTGCGCAGCGGCCCTCATTTACGGTCCCTGTGACGTCCTCTTTCCCGGTACGCAGGAGGCGAATCTCCAGACCTTCTACCAGGAGCTGAAGGAACGTCCCGGCGCCGCGCCGGGCTGCACCTTCCTCGATGACCGCGTCCCGGACTTTTCAAAATACGGCCGGCTCGTGGCCGTGGACACGCGCCGCCGCTCAAGGCTGCGCCATGTCTGGCCTCTCCTCGACAATCCCGGCACACGCATCGAGGTCTGGGATCACCACCCTGAGACGAGCGACGACGTGCACGCCCATGTCTGCCACGCCGAAATCTGCGGCGCCGTCACCACGCTGCTCATTGAGGAGATACAGAAGCTGAACATCGCTGTCCCGAGGGAGACAGCTACCGTCCTCGGGCTCGGCATCTATTCGGACACGGGTTCCTTCTCCTTCTCTTCGGTCACCCAGAGGGACTTCGCGGCCGCGGGCTGGCTTCTCGGACGCGGCATGGACATCAACATCATTTCCGAAAAGACGGCCTTCTCCATGACGAAGGAGCACATCCGCGCCCTGAACGCCCTCCTCGAGTCCGCGCAGACCTACCACATCAACGGCGCGGACGTGGTGCTCGCCGAAGCGACCCTGGACTCCTACCTGGACGATTTCGCCTTCCTCGCCCACAAGATGATGGAGATGGAGAAATTCGACATCCTCTTCGCCATCGGCCGCATGGACGACCGCATCCAGATCGTGGCGCGCTCCCGATCCCACGCGGTCAACGTGGGCGCCGTGTGTTCGGCTTTCGGCGGCGGAGGCCACGCTTACGCCGCCAGCGCCAGCGTGCGCGACAAGACGCTCTCCGAGGTACGCGACGGAATCCTCACCCAGCTCTACCTCCAGGAAGAAGGCGAAAAAACGGCCAGGGATTACATGTCCCAGCCGGCCATCGGTATCGAGGAGGGACACACCATAGCCGAGGCGGACGAGCTCATGCTCCATTTCGGGCTCAAGACCATGCCCGTCTTCGCGCCCATGACCCGGCGCTGCACGGGCCTCATCGACAGCCAGATCACCCAGAAGGCCATCGCCCACGGCCTTGCCGGCGCCCCGCTCACGGACTACATGCGCCGCAACCTGAAGACCCTGCCCGTCACCGCCACACTGAGGGACATCACCACCGTCATCGTGGGAGCGCGCCAGCGCCTCGTGCCCATTGTCTCCGGCGGCAGCAGCGTGGTGGGCGTTGTCTCACGCACGGACCTCATCAATATCTTCGCCCAGGAACCCGGCCGCATGAACCCGACAGACTGCGCGCCGAAGTCCAGGAACATGGGCAGGACCATGCGCGACCGCCTGCCGAAGGACGTCCTCGACATTCTGGAAAAGGCGGGAGCTCTCGGCCGCAGCCGGCAGACTCCGGTCTACGTCGTGGGCGGCTTCGTGCGCGACCTGCTTCTGAAAACGCCCAATCACGACATCGATCTTGTGGTGGAAGGCGACGGCATCGGCTTCGCCAGGGCCTTCGCCGGCGTCCTCGGCGGCCGCGTGCGCGTGCACAAAAAATTCCTCACCAGCGTGGTCATCTTCCCCGGAGCCGGGGGGAAGGAGGAGCGCGTGGACGTGGCCACGGCCCGTCTCGAGTACTATGAGTCGCCGGCGGCCCTGCCCACGGTGGAGCACTCCAGCATCAAGATGGATCTCTACCGCCGCGACTTCACCATCAACGCCCTGGCCATACGGCTCGACTGCGAGCCCATGGGTGAGATCGTCGACTTCTTCGGCGGCCAGAAGGACATCCGGGACCGCGTGATCCGGGTTCTGCACACCCTGAGCTTCGTGGAGGACCCCACGCGCTGTCTGCGCGCCGTGCGCTTCGAGCAGCGCTATCACTTCCGCATCGGCCCAGCCACGGAAAAACTCATCAAGAACGACGTGTCCCTGAAGCTTCTGGACAAACTGTCTCCCTCACGCCTCTTCAACGAGTTCGAGCACATCTGCGCCGAAGAAACGGCCATCCTCTGCATACGCCGCCTGCATGAGCTCGGTATCCTGCAGGCCATCCACCCGCAGCTCAGCATCAACCCGGACAGGAAGGAGATGCTCATCCGCACGGCGAAGGTCATGGCCTGGTACCGCCTCCTCTACATCGACGAGGAAATGCGCCCCTGGCTCGTCTACTTCCTCGTGCTCTGCTCGAGCCTCACCTATGCCGTAACCCTCGAGGTCTTCAGGCGCCTCGGCATACCCCCGGCGCTCAAAAACGAGGTGCTCGGATGCAGGGAAAAAGCGCGGAGCCTGCGCTCTTCCCTGAAACGTCTCACCGCCACACCCGGCTTTAGGGTGAGCGCCCTCTGCGCCATGCTGCGCCCCCTGCCCGTGGAATTCGTGCTCTACCTTATGGCCGATATGGAAGTGCCGGAGACGCGCCGCGCCCTCTCGCGCTACATCACGGTCTGGAGAACGGAAAAGCCGGGCGTCGACGGCAGTGATCTGAAGAAGCTCGGGCTCGCCCCGGGTCCCGCTTACGGCGTCATCCTGCAGCGGCTTCTCGAGGCAAAGCTCGACGGCACGGCGGCCAGTCCGGAAGAGCAGCTCGCCCTGGCCCGGGAGCTCACAGGACAGGCCATGGACGGCAGGCTTGAGATTCCTGCAGACAGGATGCCGAAGAGTCTCAGGAAAGCGGAAGATGGTGACAAAAAGCAGGCGTAAAACTTGCCCAACGCGCCTCTTAGGCGTACTCTCAGCAGGCTAATAATGGCGGGTTGTGCCCGCTTCCGCTTTTTTCATGCGGAACTTTAGAGATTTTCGGGAATTTTCAGGAGGAAGGCTGGCAATGGAAAGACAACTCTGGGCGCCCTGGAGAATCAGCTACATCCTCGGCCCCAAGCCGGATGAATGCGTTTTCTGCATTCCCGATACAGAGGAAGAGGATGAGGAGCGGCTCATTCTGCACCGCGGGAAAAACTGCTTCGTGATCATGAACAAGTACCCCTACAACAACGGGCACATCATGGTCTGTCCCTACAGGCACGTCATGGATCTCGGTGACCTTGACGCGGACACCATTCACGAAATCATGGACTACCTGCAGTTCTGCACGAAAGTCCTCAAGGCAAATTTCCACTGCCCCGGCATCAACATCGGCCTGAACATGGGCGAGGCGGCAGGCGCCGGCATACGCGAGCACCTGCATTTCCATCTCGTCCCGCGCTGGAACGGCGATTCCTCCTTCCTTGCCGTCATGGATGGCGTACGGACCATGCCTCAGTACCTGAGCGACACGTACGCGGCTTTAAAGCCATACTTTAAAAACGCTCCCACGCACCGTTAGGAGGCACCCCCCATGCGCTACGTTAAGGTTCTCATTCTGGCCCTTTTCTTCTTTCTGTGCCTGGTTTTCCTTTTCCAGAATCAGAACGTGCTCTCCCAGAAACTCACGCTCGAGCTGAACCTCCTGGCCATTCCCAAGATGACCTCCATCGAGCTTCCCTTCTACTTCATCATCCTGGTGTCCTTCCTGGCCGGCTGCGTCATGGCCCTCCTGCTCCTGCTCTGGGACAGGATGCGCCTTTCCGCGCACATCCTGCAGCAGACCTGGCGCATCAGCAACCTTGAAAACGAGAACCACAAGCTCGTTGAAGATATGGGCAAGCTGGCCAACGCCGACGAGGACGACCGTCCCAGCATGTTCGCCCGCATCAAGGCCCAGTATCTGAAGGCCCGCGAAGACCGTAAGGCGAAGAAGGGACACAGGGCCGCTGCAAAGGCCGCTCAGGAAGCGGGTGCCCCGGCTGACAGCGCTCCCTCGGACAGCTCCTTCGAGCAGGAAAACCCGCAGCAGCGCTAGGCTGAGATCCGGATATCCGATAATACCAGCGGCGGCCGGCTC
>ERZ773241.1647-NODE-1647-length-20411-cov-4.460257_pt1 | contig 20411 bp, 17 predicted proteins | sample MGYA00580989_ERZ773241 | MGnify/ENA primary metagenome ERZ773241 (study PRJEB29015, sample SAMEA2737804) | human gut metagenome | biome: human gut; feature: human-associated habitat; material: faeces | place: China | collected 2012 ... | reverse complement strand
CTGGTTTGCGTCCTGATTTCTCCAGCGACTGGAGCTTTTTGCCCGCTGAGGGGCTGGTTTGCGTCCGTATTCCTCCAGCGAGTGGGGAATTTGGGCGGTTTGAGTCGTACCCAGTGGTAGAAGCCGCATCTGTCGGCATAACTGGGGAGAATGGTGCGTTATGAGCACCACACTGGAAACACCGATTTCATCAATCGAGAGCAACCGCCGCAGAGTCGGCGCGCTGAAATCGCTTGGTGTGGTGTCAGTTGGCGACGCCCTGACCTATTATCCGTTCCGCGTAACCGATCCGGTTCCCGCGCGCTCACTGTATGAAGCGAAAATCGGGGAGAAAATGGCGTTCGCCGCGCATGTGCTCGAAACGCGCGTTTTCCCCATGGCACGTCGAGGCTTCCGCCTGATCGCAACAGTCACGGACGACGATTTCGCAGCGCGTCGCAACACCCCAAAATCGTTGGCGTCGCTGGTCTTCTTTTCGTATCGCAAATCGTATGTTGACTGGGTGCAGCGCAAACTGCACGCGGGAGCGCTGCTCGTCGTCGCAGGCGAGCCAAGCGTGTACGACAATCGTCTGCAATTCACGCATCCCGACCTGCTCACCATCAATCCCGTGCAATCGCAGTCGGAAAACGGGGAATGGAACGACGGTTTCGGCGATCCTGCGAATCCGCCGCTTGGTAATCTGAAATACGATGCGCAAACGATCGACGAAGCGCTGAAACGAGTTTGCCGTCCACGACCGGTATATCATGCAACTTCGCGAATTTCCAGCGAACATATTCATGAATCGGTATTGAAATATATGGATGCGTTGCGCGGAGCCGAATATTTGACAACGCAAAATGCAGGGAATTTCTTAGATAATCCTACGCAAGAAGGGGATTTTGATATTCCCCAAATTGATCGAGAAATACAGATTAAAGTACTCGGTAATGCTATTCCCGATATTATTCCGGAAGATTTTCGTGAGGAATATGGGCTTATGCATCGTGCTGAGGCATTCATGGCGATTCATGATCCGGTTGATCGCAAGAATTTCGATAACGCCTTGCAAACGTTGCGATATGAGGAAGCGCTGATCTGCCAGACCGCGCTCGTCAAATCACGCGATGCATCGCGCAAATCCAAGGCTACCGCATGCCCTGAAACGCGGTTGAAAGACGATTTCATCGCGTCGCTGCCATTCACCCTTACGAACGGCCAACAGCAGGTCATCGCCGATATTTCCGCCGATATGGCGCACGATTACCCCATGCAACGATTGCTGCAAGGCGAGGTCGGTTCCGGTAAGACCGTGGTCGCGGTTGCTGCCATGATGCAGGCCGTCGGATCAGGCGGCCAGGCCGTGCTTGTAGCGCCAACGCAGGTTCTTGCCGAACAGCATTATGCGAGCATTTCCACAATGGTATCCAAACTGGGAAAAAGCGACGCAAATTCGAGTGATAATCAAAAAAATCTAGATGATGCCAATGCGCGACGAAGCAATAAACGGTCCGCGCAAAGTTCGAAAGATGGGGAATTCGACGCAAAAACAATTCACAATAATGCTGTGGATAAAGGTGTACAACTTGCAGACCTTCTTGATTTGGCCGCATCTGATGATGTGGAAACCGGATTTTCCGGCAAAGGAAACGATATATTTGGCACAAAAGATGGGGAGATTCCTGTATTTCTTCTCACGGGAAGTATGCGACTTGCCGAACGTCGTCGCGTGCTCGCAGCAGCCGCATCGGGCATGCCCTGTATCGTCGTGGCGACGCACGCCGCATTTTCCAAGAGTTTCCAGGCGCCGAACCTCACCTTGGCGGTGATCGACGAACAGCACCGTTTCGGTGTGGAACAGCGCGAATCGTTGAATTCCAAGGGTTCTACGGCGCCTCATCTGTTGGTCATGACGGCCACGCCGATTCCGCGCACCGCAGCCATGACCTGGTTCGGCGATCTCGACATTTCCTCGCTGACCGAACTTCCCGGCGGCCGCAAGCCGATTCGCACATTCGTGGTGCCGGAAGACAATGCGTCGTTGATGGGCGAAATGTTTGCCCTGATTCGCAAGCGCATCGACGCGGGGGAACGTGCCTACGTGGTCTGCCCGCGCATTGACGCCGATGCCGAAGATGCGGACGGCGCGCTGGCAGCGTCAGCGGCTTCAGGCTCGAAAACCGCAGGTTCGTCGGCCGCGGCTTTTGACGACGCCTACGATCTTGGCGAAGACGACGAACAGCGCGCACAACGCCCCCCGTTGCATTCCGTGGCGGAAATCGCGGAGCGTCTGCAATCGCTGCCGCAGTTCAAAGGCATTCGATTCGCCACGTTGACCGGGCGTGACGATGACACCACAAAATCGCAGGTCATGGCCGATTTTGAATCCGGCATAACGCCGATTCTGGTGGCGACCACGGTGATCGAGGTCGGCGTGGACGTGGCGAAAGCCAGTTGCATCGTGATTTTCGATGCGGACCGGTATGGGCTTTCGCAATTGCACCAGTTGCGTGGGCGCGTCGGCCGAGGCGGCACCGATTCGGGGGCTTTCCTGATTTCGCGTGCGCCCGCGGACAGTGATGCCGCCCGCCGTCTTGACGTGATTCAGGGCACGTTGGATGGTGCCGAAATAGCGCAGGCCGATTTGGAATTCCGTGGCGCCGGCGACGTGCTCGGCGACGCGCAATCTGGCGGAAAGTCAGGTTTGAAGTTGCTTCGTGTGGTTAAGGATGTGAAGATTATTGAGCATGCGCGGGTTGAGGCTACGAGGCTTGTCGCTCAGGATCCTGATTTACTCGAACATGTGCAGTTGGCCGGGGCGGTGCTTGATTTCACGCGCGGCAATGAAACGTTCCTGACCAGTAATTAGTTTGGTGCGATTAATTAATCGCCTGGCACGCTAGAGTGGTGCGTATGCGCGTAATTTCAGGACGATTCAAAGGCGTTGCATTGACCACGCCGAAAGCGGGCACTCGACCGACCACCGATCGCACCAAAGAGGCGATTTTCTCGCATCTCGATTCATGGGGAGTGTTGGACGATGCCCGCGTGCTCGATTTGTTTGCAGGAACCGGCGCTTTGGGCATCGAAGCATTGAGCCGTGGCGCGCGCGAACTGGTGGCGGTGGAATCCTCCGCTCCCGCCGCGGCGCTGATCGCGCAGACTCTGACGGCACTGAAACACAACCGTTCATGGGAGCCGGGCATGAGCGCGCGCGTGATCAAGGCGCGCGCGGAAAAGTACGCGGCCTGCGCCTCCGCGGTGGCCCCGTTCGACGTGATCTTCATCGATCCGCCATACGCGTTCGAAACCGAGGCATGCAACCAGCTGCTGACCGATCTGGCGGGCCGCGAGCTGACCGGCGATGATACGGTGATCATGCTGGAACGCTCCACACGATCCGCCGAACCGGCCGCGCCGGAAGGCTGGACTATCTCCGACCACCGCGATTACGGCGAAACCGCCGTGTACTACATCGAACTAAGCAAGCCAATCGCTGAATCGTAAATTCGGCGCTATGATGTCAGCATGTTTACCAGTGCCGCATCGTCGCGAATGTTTTATGTCGACAGCGAACTCGATTACAGTTCGGTGATCAACTCCGATCACCGCGAATCTTGGGGCAGTAATCAGCTGTATCCAGCAATTGTGCGTGTGCATACGGAAATGCCTGCGCAGAATGTGCCATTGCATTGGCATCTTGGCTCGGAACTGGTATATGCGCGTCATGGTGACGTTCGTTTGTTCATCGACGGCATGGACGTTACTCTGCGCAGCGGGCAGTTGTGCTTGATTAGTCCCAAAGCCCTGCATTCCATTCATCCAATGCCGCATGATGATTCACAGAACGTGTTATCCATATCCTTCGATGGTGAATACTTGTCTCGCATGTGTCCGGAATTAGCGAATATACGGCTGAATCAAGGGGTTGTCTACGGAGTAGATGGCATTGTGGACGGTCAACTCCTTGGCTTGTGCGAGCAGATTGTCGGTTGTGTGGAAAATGATGGCTCGGCGCTGCAGATGCTGCAACTCAATGCGTTGCTGTATGAGCTGCTTTATCATGTGTGTACCCAGTGTACGGTGATGGATTGCTATACTACTGATGGTGAGGCAAAACATATCAGTAGTAACGCAGTCTGCAGTACTGCACATGCTTTCAATGCTGGCGATGTTGCGACTGTCAGCGAAGGCTCGGGTGTTGGCGTGCGTCGTATCACTGAATATATGGAACGGCATTACGCGCAGGATCTGTCTATCGGGCAGCTCGCATCACAGTTCGGCTATTCACGTGAGCACTTCTCTCGACTATTCAAACGCGGCACAGGAGTTACGCCCGACCGATATCTGACGGAAATCCGGTTGCAATCGGCTCTTGATGATTTGCTCAATACTGGCGATACCGTTGCGCAAATTGCGCAGCATAATGGATTTCCCAACGTGCGATCGTTTACAACAGCATTTGCAGCACGTTTTTCCGCTACTCCTGCAGTATATCGACGTGCTCACAACGCATAAAATATGTAGTGCGGGCGCTTGCGTAACGTTATGCTTAACTCTTGCGTAACGTTATGCTTAACTTGAGTGATTTTTCGCAAAATCAAGTATTCTCAGCGTGTCACAAAACCGACTTTTTCTGTCAAAAAGTCACCTAAATAGTTGATATGTGCTCTCGTAAGCTGAAATCACAGCCGCATGTCGTAGCAGACAGGCGGCACAGTGCACGTGAACAGTGTGCATAAAGAGAAATAGCGAAGGAGCGAACTATGAGTGATACCACCGTGACAGCTAAAGCTGCCCCAATGTCGCAGCTGCCGCAATCCGGACCGAAACGAGTCATGCTTAAAGGTGCAATCTTGTCTCTGGCTCTGCTGCTACAAAGCATTTCCGTTACTGCAGCAGTCGTGTCCAGTCTTAAACAAGACTTTCCCAACGCTTCTGCCATGGAACTGCAATGCTTTGTGACAGTGCCTGTGCTAGGTAACATCATTGCCACGCTGATTGGAGGACGCTTCGCCACAAAAATCGGTAAGAAAAACCTGTGTATCATCGGTACGTTGTTGTGCTTCATCGGTGGTTTTCTGCCAATGTTCGTGCCGATACTTGATGGACAAACCGCGCTTCGTGTGTTCGCAGGTTTTGGTTTGGGTTTGATCCAGCCGTTGTCTGCATCGTTGATTGTCGATTGCTTCAAAGGTAAGGAAGCGGACACGCTGATGGGTTTCCAATCCTCTGCGGTTGGTTTGGGCGCCACTATTATTTCTTCCACCATTGCAGGCATCATGTCGTTCGACTGGCACTACTTCTACTACGTGTATTTCTTCGCACTGGTGGTTATGGTGATTGTGTTGTTCTTCATTCCGAACGCAGTAAACGACTTGGGTCGTGAAGAAGTAATTTCCACTGAAACTAACGCAGCTCCGAAGCAGCGCAAGAAGATGCCGATTTCCGCGTATTTCGGCATGTTGCTACAGATCATTTTTGCCACTGGTTACGGCTTCTACACTATCAATCTGTCGCTTGCCGCTGAAGAAACCGGCACCATCACCGCAGTACAAGCGGCAACGGTCATCACCATCATTTCCGTGTCTTCCCTGATTGGTGGTCTGTTCTTCGGACTTGTCAAGAGCTTCGTCGGCATGTGGGTTGGCGTGATCGCCATCGCCATGCAAGGTATTGCACTGCTCATTTGGGGTAATACCACTTCGCTTGCCGCTTGGAACGTGGCTGGTGTGCTGCTGGGCGTGGGTTTCTGCTGGTTCATGCCATACGTGAACATTCTGGTGAACGAGCATACCGATCCATCCATCTCTGCACAGGCCACTTCTTATGCGTTCTTCGGCAACTCCGTTGGTTCCTTCATTCCGCCGTATGCATTCGCAGCACTGGGCGCAATCACCGGTATCACCAGCCCGTGGAAGTCCATGAACATGGGTGCCGCATTCATGGTCGTGTGCATCGTGCTCATCCTGGCATTCATGGCGTCGGAAAAGAAGAAGACTGCAGCAATTGTTGCTTGACGGCAATTCGTGTACTGCAACATGCATATTGAAAAATGGAGAAAACAATAATGATTGATATCGAAACCATGGTAGAACCACCCGCGGCGGAGCCACTCAAACCAATCTTCACACCAGTCGATAAAGTCGCGGAATTCCCCCATTCCGATGAGCTGCCGGAAGGTTGCCAAGTATTTGACATCAACACTGACGATTTCTTCTACTCCACGTATATAACGCACGAAACATATGTGACGCGACGTGACGTGGACGGCAACGACCTCGATCTGCAGATGACCATCTACACACCGTTCCATGACGATGGCAACATGCCCGACGGTAAACCAGAAGCAGGTTGGCCGGTAATCGTGATCATACGTGGAGCCGCTTTCTTTAAGCCGAACCTGTCCAGTTTCAACAGTCTATATATTCGACTGGCGGAAAAGGGATATATGGTTGTAGTGCCGGAATATCGTCCAAGCACCGTCGATCCGTTCCCTGCACAAATGCAGGACTGCAAAACCGCTGTACGTTATGTGCGCCGCAATGCCGAACGGCTGGATGCTGATCCTAATCGCATCGCATTATTCGGTGACTCTGCTGGCGGCCATACCGTACTTATGGCAGGTTTTACCGGTGATCGCGAGCCGGATACTCCAGATTACGGCGAGACCAGTGCTGAAGTGCGCTGTATCATCGACTGGTATGGTCCCACCGATTTTGTGAAAATGAACTACTATCCGAGTTCGCAAGATCACAATCCTGCGCAATGCCCAGAAGGTATGGAACTCGGCGGCGTTAGTGTGCTGGAAAACCCGGAACTGAGCCGTGCAGCTTCGCCAATGACCTATTTGAGCGCTGACAGGCCGACTCCGCCGACCTTGATTATGCATGGCGGTCGTGATCTGCTCGTACCGTTCAACCAGAGTTGCAGGCTGTATGCGACCATGAAGGTGCTTGATAAAGACGTGACTTTCTACAAGCTTGACAATGCCAGCCATGCCGCCTATGGATTCCGCAGTGACAAGGCAATCGGGTTGGTACTTGATTGGCTGCGGAAGCGTTTGTGAAACTGGCGGATAATGCGGTAATGCTGTAACGTTACCGAACTGCTGCCAAATCGTTGCCGAGTCGATATGAGAAAACGTCAATCCGATGATGTTACTTGCATCTTGGATTGACGTCTTTCGTATTTGCGCTTTTGGGAATACGCGACTTTTATCGCTTGCGGGGGTAGGGGCCGGAGACTTCCCAACCGAGCGACATAAGCGTCTTGCGATCGGCCTTGTCGAGCTTGGTGCAATCCAACGCTTCGATCAGATCCGGACGTAACTCATTGGTTTTCTCGAGCGCCTCATCGCGGCGGAAACGATCCACTTTCGCATGATTGCCGGAAAGCAGCACGTCCGGAACCTTGATGCCACGCCATTCCGCGGGCTTCGTGTACTGGCGGTGCTCCAACAGCGCGTTCTCGCCCGTATAGGATTCCTCAACAATCGATTCTGCGTTGCCCATAAAACCGGGCAGCAGCCGCGTGATCGCCTCCAGCATGACCGAAACCGCAACCTCGCCGCCGTTCAACACGTAATCGCCGATCGAATATTCGCGCACGTCAATGCCTTGCGCGCGGTAATACTGCGGAATGCGCGCGTCATACCCTTCGTAACGGCCGCAGCCGAACAGCAGATGATCGGCATGGCTCAGTTCCGTCGCATCCTGTTGTGTGAACAGCGGGGCGGAAGGATTCGGAAAAATCAGCACAGGACCTGCGGAAGATGGTGCAATATCAGTTTTTTCGGAATTCTCAGGACCTGCGGAAGATTGTGCAGTGTCGGAATCTGCAGTATCGCAAGAATCGCCAGTATCGAAGGAATCCGCAGAATCCTCAATATTTTCCGTATTGTCGATTACCGCCGGCGCAAGCTGCAGCAGCTCGTCGAGGCATTCGCTCCACACTTCCGGCTTCATCACCATGCCTGCGCCACCGCCGACAGGAGTGTCGTCGACGGAATGATGCACGTCGTGCGTCCAGTCGCGCAGATTGTGCGCGGTCACTTCCACAAGACCTTTCGTCTGCGCTTTGCCGAGCAGACTGAGGTTCAGCACTTCGAAATATTCCGGGAAAACGGACACGATATCAATCTTCATAATGATTCCAGAATACCGGTATGTCTGCCAAATAGCGGAAAACAAAAGGTGGGCATGGAAATCCAATGCCCACCTAATAAGTGATTGCGATCACAGACCCGGAATAAGACCTCCAGGCGGATCGAGGGTCAGATAGCCCTCTTCGAGGTCGATGTCTGGCACGAGCTCGTCCACGAATGGCACGAGCGCGCTGTTCTCAACCACAACGCCGTCGGCATCCTTCACCGGATTGGCGAGACGAATCTTCAGCAGCCATTGGGCCACTTCTATCACGTCAACGACTTTGCCGACCACCACGCCCGGTTCGAGACCAAGCATATTGTCTTCAGCCAGTCGCGCCTCAAGACCGATGAGGTCTTTCGGATACCACTCGTCGGCTTCAAGCATGTCTTCCGGATCGTCCGCCTCGCCATACAGCACAATGCCGTTGGCCGCTTCGGACTGGTCGCGGTTGTCAATGCCTTCGAACTTGATGATCCAACGGTTCTTGAAAGTACGGGAGTTCTCCACCACATACTCTTCTTCGCCGTCTTTCGTGTACAACACAGCACCGGGAGCGAACCGGTATTCCGGTTCGTCCGTAAAGATCTGCACGGTGACTTCGCCTTTGAGCCCCTGCGCACGCCCGATACGACAGACCCTCAGCAGCTCGGGCTGTTGAGGGTCGTCAGAATGCATATCACGCACCACGCTAGGATCTCACCTGCGCACGTCCATGATGTCGACGCGCACCTTGTGGTCGGACAGTGCCTGCACCACGGCGCGAATCGCATTTGCCGTGCGTCCGCTGCGTCCGATGACGCGACCGATGTCTTCCGGGTTGACACGCACGCGAATGAGTTCGCCACGCGCGTTCTCATGGGACTTCACCGATACGTCGTCGGGAAAATCGACGATGTTCTTAATCAGATGTTCCACAGCCTGGGCGAGCATGATCACTCAGCTTCCGCAGCCGGCTCTTCGGCCGGAGCTTCCTCGGTAGCGGCGGCTTCGGCTTCAGCCTTGGCCTTGGCGTCAGCTTCGGACTTTGCAGCCTTCAGCTTCTGAGCCTGAGCCTCAACGGCCTCAACGCGAGCGGCGGCATCCGGGCCGGCCTCAACGGTCTTCAGGGTGCCTTCAGCACCGTCAAGGCCCTTGAACTTCTGCCAGTCACCGGTGATCTTCAGCAGGTTCAGCACCTGCTCGGTCGGCTGAGCGCCAACGCCGAGCCAGTACTGAGCGCGCTCGGAATCGATAACGATGGTCGAAGGCTGGGTGTTCGGATTGTAGGTACCGATCTCTTCGATGGCGCGGCCATCACGCTTGGTACGGGAATCCATGATCACCACGCGGTAGAACGCGTAGAACTTCTTACCCATGCGCTTCAGACGAATCTTGGTTGCCAAAATGGCTCTCCTTGTATAACTAGGGGTGTGCGTTTCGTTTTCTGTGTGGGGCACGGAATCCGAAACCCACATGTTCCTCACGTCACGCGATAGTTAGAGGGCCTCGCGCGCGCGAATAACTTACCAAGTATAACCGTGGGGTACGGACGGATGGGTCTTAGGATGTTTCCCGCTCTATGCGACTTTCCGAATCCGTGCAAAACCGGGAAGTCGTTTGTCTGATTCTGCGGAAACGGTCAATTATGCGGCGAATATGATGCCTTGAATGACCGAATCGGCAGAATCGGACATTTGCTGGCATTCGTGAGATGTTTGCGTGGGTCTACATGGCGGAATCGTCGGAATCAGGCAGGCTGGCTACACTTGGAGGTTCCGAGTTTGCGTATATCCGTTCGGAGTGAACGGTTTGCATAGGGGGAGTTGCCTGAATGATTATCGCGCTTTGGATTGCGTTGATTATTTGCGTTGTATGGATTGCGCTTGGCGAGATGCCGGCTGGTTGGGATGGCCATTTGCCGCTGCCGTACTTGATTGCGTTGATTCCGTTGCTGTGGATTCCGACGCTTGCGATCGCCGTCGCCGGTTTCGCGTTGCATGAGCCGGCTCTCGGGGGAGTCGCTGCGGTGGTCTGTTTTGCGTCGCTGCTGCGCAAAATCGCATATTGGATGGAAAATCTCAATTCTCCCAATACTGCGCAGAGGGTCGCCGAAAAACTTGCGGAAAAGCGTGAAACATCTCGTGAAACAGGCAATGAAGCTGTTACGGAATCCGCGAAACATGGCCGTTTCCGTGTGATGACGCTGAACTGCCGATTCGGTCGCGCCAACGCTGCGGCAATCGTCAGTGCGGTCAAAAAACATGATATTGCAGTACTTGCATTGCAGGAATTGACGGACGATCTGGTTGCGCAATTGGACGCTTCGGGATTGTCTGATTCGCTTCCGTACCGTCAGTTGGGGGAGAGCAAGGGGACGGACAATGGCGGATTCAACGGTGTGTGGATTCGTATTGAACCAAGCGACATGTCTCCGGTCACTGCGGTGATTCCTGCGGCCGACGTGCCGGGCGTGTGCTTCCCGATCGATTCGATGCGCGGCATCACGTTTGTTTCGGCACATCCGAAGTCTCCGATGCGCGGATGCAGGGAATGGTCCGCCGGCATCATCGGTTTGGGGGAGTTGGCGACCACTCAGAAGCAGGGCGACATCACCGTTGTGTTGGGTGATTTGAATTCCGGTACCGATCATCCAAGCTTCCGCAAGCTGCTGAATGCGGGCTTCAAGGATGCGGCCTTGTGCGAGGCGAAGGGCCGTCATGCCACGTTCCCATCATGGCTGCCGTGGCCGCGCATCATTCTCGACCATGTGCTTTTCACCAAGGGATTGGACGCTTCCGACGTGAGTTCGTTCTGCGTTGAAGGTAGCGATCATCTTGCGCTTGTTGCCACGTTGACGTTGAAGTAGTTGATGGCGATTATAAGGTAGTCGATTCAGCTGAAGACAGCTGATTGGAGTACGCAAAAAGGGGATGCGATTCGTCTTGAACCACATCCCCTTTTTATGCGTTACCGTTTTCGCGTCGCTTGCTTTAGTGCAGCAAGCCGGACAGTCCGCCGCCAAAGTTCGGCGGCAGCTCACCGGCATCGCCCATCAAGTCTTGCAATCCGGCGGGAAGTGCAGGATTCTGCGGCTTCTTGGCAAAAGCGGAACCGCCGGAAGACTTACCGTCGGAGTTCTTGCCGGCAAGCTTGTCGCGCAATGCCTTCTCTTCAGCCTCGCGCTTCATCGGATTGCCGGACTTACCGCCCTTCTTCTTGCCCTTCTTGCCTTTGCCCTTGCCTTTGCCCCCGCCCATGGCAGGGCCGCCAAAGCCAGGCATGCCAGCGCCCGCCTTGTTGCTCATACGCTTCATCATCTTCGCGGCCTGCTCGAAACGCTGCAACAGCGCGTTCACCTGCGAAACGGTCACGCCGGAACCGTAAGCGATACGAGCTCGACGAGAACCGTCAATAATCGAAGGATCACGACGTTCCGCAGGAGTCATCGAACGAATAATGGCTTCAGTACGATCGATTTCCCTCTCGTCGAACTGCTCAAGTTCTTTACGATGCGCGGCCATACCCGGAATCATGCCAAGCAGATTCTTCATCGGACCAAGCTTGCGCACCTGTTGCAGCTGATCGAGGAAATCATCCAAACCAAAGGAACCATCGGAAATCTTGATGGCGGCCTTACGAGCCTCTTCCTCGTCGAACTGCTTCTGCGCCTGCTCGATCAGGGTAAGAATATCGCCCATATCGAGAATGCGGGAAGCCATACGATCCGGGTGGAAAACCTCGAAATCCTTCAGACCTTCGCCAGTGGAAGCGAACAGAATCGGCTTGCCGGTAACGGAGGCGACCGAAAGCGCGGCACCGCCACGGGCGTCGCCATCAAGCTTCGAAAGCACCACGCCGGTGAAGTCCACGCCCTCATCGAACGCCTTCGCCGTCTGCACGGCATCCTGACCGATCATCGCGTCGATTACGAACAGGATTTCGTTCGGCTGCACGGCGTCGCGAATATCGCGAGCCTGCTTCATGAGCTCTTCGTCAACGCCGAGACGGCCTGCGGTATCGATGATGACCGTGTCGTACAGCTTCTGCTTGGCCAGCGCAACAGCGTCACGCGCCACCTTCACCGGATCGCCGGTGGTCAGACCCGGGGAAGCAACGGCTTCGCCACCATCGGACTGCACGCCCTTTTCCGGAGCGTACACGGGCACGCCTGCACGTTCGCCAACCACCTGCAGCTGCGTCACTGCGTTCGGACGCTGCAAATCGGCCGCGACCAACAGCGGAGTGTGGCCGGAATCCTTCAGCCAGTAGCCGAGTTTGCCTGCGAGGGTGGTTTTACCAGCACCCTGAAGACCGGCGAGCATGATGACGGTCGGCGGATTCTTCGCAAAATTCAGCGGTCGGTCAACGCCAGCGCCAAGCACGGCCGTCAACTCTTCGTTGACGATCTTCACGACCTGCTGGGCCGGATTCAGCGCCTGGGAAACCTCGGTGCCGAGCGCACGCTCGCGGATTCGGCCGGTGAAGGAACGCACCACGTCGAGCGCCACGTCGGCGTCGAGCAGCGCGCGGCGGATTTCGCGGATCGTACCATCGATATCAGCCTCGGAAAGCTTGCCTTTGCTCTTCAGATGCTTGAACGCATTCGAGAGCCTATCTGTCAAAGAACTAAATGCTGCCATAATGTCCCTCAGTCTAGCCGTCCCGCGGGAAATTTCGCATTCCAATTAATGGTGTTGATGATGTTCGGTTGATATTCGGTGAGATGCTTGATGCTATTTGCATGAGAAATGACAATCCCGTCTCTTCCAATAGGAGAAGACGGGATTATTGCTTATTAAGAGCGCTGCGGATTATTTGAGGGTCCAGGTGGGACCTTGGGGAGTGTCTTCGATGGCGATTCCGGCTGCGCCCAAGGCATCACGAATGGCGTCGGCGCGGGCGAAATCCTTGGCCTTGCGGGCTTCGGCACGCTCCTCCAACTGTTCGGAAACCAAACGGTCAAGCGCAGTATGCTCAGCGGAATCGGCACCGGCTCCGGCTGCGCCGCCGGCCGCACCCTCGCTTACCCACGGTTCCGCCAACGGATCCAAACCAAGCGTATCGAGCATCGCACGCACATTCACCAAAACAGCGCGAACTTCATCCTTCGCAACATCCGAATCAACACGATCGGCAAGCTTCGAAAGCAACGTGTTGCCAGAACGAATCGCCGTGAAAATCGCAGCGGAGGCGCCGGAAACATTAATATCGTCATTCATTGCGGCGACGAAATCAGCCGGCAGCTCATCGGCGGAAACCGAAACGATCTCCTCACGGGACGGCTGCCCGCCAACGGCGGCACCGGCACGTTCGATGAAATTCGACACACGATCGTACGCGGACTGAGCCTCGGTCAACGTCTGATCCGACCATTCCAACATGGAACGATACTGCACGGAACCAAGCGCGTAACGCACCACCCAAGCGGAATTTTCCGCCAAAACCGCCGGCACGGACAAGCCGTTGCCCAGCGACTTCGACATCTTCTCACCCTTGGCGGTAACCCATGCGGAATGCATCCAACGAGCCGCCGAATCGTAACCGGCGGCACGAGTCTGCGCCATTTCGTTCTCATGGTGCGGGAAACGCAAGTCCAGCCCGCCGCCATGAATGTCGAACATATCCTTCAAATAGCGGTGGCTCATCGCCGAGCATTCAATATGCCAACCCGGGCGACCCGTGCCGAACGGAGTATTCCAACGCGCGTCAAGCGGATCGGAATCCTTCGGAGCCTTCCACAATGCGAAATCACGCGGATCATGCTTGTCTTCCGACATGTCCGCAGGATCAACCGGATTGTACTTGTCGTTGCCCGTATTGTCGACAGACGGACCCATGGCATCGGCCACCTCGGAAGCGGCATCGGCCACAGCGGTCTGCTTCTGATGCGTCAACTCGCCATAATGAGGCCAGCTGGCAACGTCGAAATACACGTTGCCGGTCGGATTGCCGTTCTCATCAGTCACCACGTAGCCGTGGCCATTGTCGATGATCTGCTTGATCAGATCGATCATGTCGATCATGTGGCCGGTCGCACGCGGCTCATACGTAGGCGGCTCAACACCCAACGTGTTGTAAGCCTCAGTGAATTCACGCTCGTAAATGTACGCGCGCTCCCACCACTGCTGACCGGCGGCCGCAGCCTTATCGAGAATCTTGTCGTCGATATCGGTGACATTGCGCACGAACGTGACCTTGTAGCCCAAACGCTCGAACCAGCGACGCACCACGTCAAACGCGACAGCCGCACGAATATGGCCGATATGCGGCGAGCTCTGCACGGTGGCGCCACACACGTACATGCCGACCTGACCAGGCTTGATCGGCGTGAAATTCGACACGGCGTGCGATGCGGTGTCGTACAGCTTCAGATCGGCAGCGGCGCTCGCCACTGCGTCAACTGCGGTTGCGACGCTAGAAATGTTGATATTCTGCGGTTCTTGCGTGTTCGTCATAACCACGAGAGTATTGCCAGAATCGGACATGCATGCGAGATGAAAATGAACGGCAAAACGGTTTTTGTTGGATTTGTGAACATCGTTTACGGAGGTGATGCAACAATAGAACGTATGACGCAATCGCAGGTGCTGATTTTGCAACACGTTCCGTGGGAGAGACCGGGACGCATTTTAGACAGTCTGGATGATTTGGGACTGCAGTATCAAATCATCAATGTCGCCAAGCAGAAGAAACCGGATTTGCCTGATTTTGGCGAGGTTTCCGGCGTGGTGATCATGGGCGGCCCGATGGGTGCGCTCGACTACGACAAGTATCCGGGATTAAAGGCCGAGGCCAAGCTCGCGCGGGCTGCGGTCAGCGTTGGCAAGCCGGTGTTGGGCGTGTGCCTGGGACATCAGATCATCGCCACCGCGCTGGGGGCGAAGCTGAAGTCGGGAGATGCTCCGGAAATCGGTTTTGCGCCGATTAAATGCATCGACAAGCATGATTATTTCTCGATGTGGAACAAAACCGTGGATGTGCTGCACTGGCATAACGACGTGGTGTCGTTGCCGGAGGGCGCGCAGCCATTGGCACGATCCGCGAAGACCAAGGTGCAGGCGTTCCGTTTTGGTTCCGCTCTGGGCATGCAGTTCCACTTGGAGGTTACCCCTACTCTGTTGGAGGAGTGGCTTGACGAGTCAAGCATGGTCAAGGATCTCAAGGCTGCCGGCGGATCGAAATCGCAGTTGCGCGAGGCGTTCGCCGAATATAATCCGCAGTTGCAGCCGCTTGCGGATCAGGTGTTTTCGAGTTTTGCCGCTCGTTGTAATTCGTATGGGCAGAATTTGGCTCAGGCGTAGCAGGGCTGATCGCCGAGTTGCGTGCGGCTCCGATTGCTGCGTAGCGCTGGTGGCGATTCGCAAGTTGCGGCATTGCCTGCAGGTTTGGGAGATGTTCCCGCTACATTGGTGACTTATGCCGACTTATGATTTGGGACTTGAACACGTTTCGCTTGCTTTTGCGACCAAGAATATTTTCAACGATGTAACGCAGGGTGTTTTTGAAGGCGACCGCATCGGCATCGTCGGTAAGAACGGCGACGGCAAGTCCACGTTGCTGCATTTGTTCAAAGGCACGCAGGAGCCGGATTCCGGTCGCGTGACCATTCGCGGCGGGCTTACGTTCGGCATGCTCGACCAGCGTGACCCGCTCGACGACAACGCCACCGTGCGCGAAGCTGCGCTCGAAGGCCGTGAAGACTACGAATGGGCTGCGGAAACCAAGTCGCGCGAAATCGTCGAAGCATTGCTTGGCGGCATCAGCTTGGAAGCGAAAATCGGTTCGCTTTCCGGCGGCCAGCGTCGCCGCGCCGATTTGGCACGCCTGTTGCTCAAGGATTGGGATATTCTCGCACTCGACGAGCCTACAAACCATTTGGATGTGGTGACCATTCACTGGCTGGCGGAACATTTGAAGAACCGTTGGCCGGCCGGATCCGGCGCGCTGCTGCTCGTCACCCATGACCGTTGGTTCCTCGACGAAGTGTGCGAATCCATGTGGGAGGTGCATGACGGCGAAATCGAGCCGTTTGAAGGCGGCTATTCCGCATACATGCTGCAGCGCGTGGAACGCGATCGCCAAGCCGACGTGCGTGAAACGAAACGTCGCAATCTGGCTCGTAAGGAACTTGCCTGGCTTACCCGCGGTGCCCGCGCCCGTTCCACCAAGCAGAAATTCCATGTGAAGGCCGCGCGTGAGCTCATCGCCGACGTGCCTCCGGTGCGCAATACGCTGGAATTGAAGCAGATGGCCACATCCCGCTTGGGCAAGCAGGTGGTTGACCTGATCGATGTGACGCAGATTTTCGAACATGTGCAAGGCGAGGCCGATATCGATCCTGACGTTGCCGACATGGAAGCGTCGGCATCGCGCGTCGATGTGGTGCCGGCCATGTATGCCGAGCCGCAAGTGCATGGTTCCGTGGAAGTTGCCGTCGACGATCTGACTGATCCGCGATTGGTGGATGCCGGTGTTGCAGCGGCGCAAATTGCTGCTGCTGCGAAAGAATCGCAAGAAATTCAGGAATCGCAAGAAAATAATACTGATGATTCTGCAGAAGAAATTACTTCTGCAGCGCAAAAAATTACTGTTACCGGTCGTAAGATTCTTGACGACGTGACATGGCTGATTGGACCTGGCGATCGTTTCGGCATCGTCGGCGCGAACGGTGCCGGAAAATCGACGTTATTGAAGATTCTTGACGGCACGATCACCCCCACTGTAGGTCATGTGAATATCGGCAAAACCGTGAAATTCGCGGTGCTTTCACAGCGTCTCGACGAATTGGAGAAGCTCGGTAAATACAAGATCAAGGAAGTGCTGAACCGTTACAAGCCGAGCTATATCGTGGACGGCAAGGAAACCACGCCGGGGCAGATGATGGAGCGTCTCGGATTCGAGTCGGCGCAGCTGATGACGCCGATCAAGGACCTATCGGGTGGTCAGAAGCGTCGTATGCAGTTGCTGCTGATCCTACTGGACGAGCCGAACGTGCTCATCATGGATGAGCCCGGCAATGATCTCGACACCGACATGCTCGCCGTGATGGAGGATCTGCTCGACACTTGGCCGGGAACTCTGATCGTCGTCTCCCATGACCGGTATCTGCTCGAACGTGTCACCGATCAGCAGTTCGCGCTGATCGGCGGCAAGGTGCGCCACCTGCCCGGTGGCGTGCAGGATTATCTGGACATGACTGAGGCCATCAAGAACGGCAAGAATCCGTTTGCGGACGAAAAGGCAGGTGCCGGCAAAGGCAAGAAGGGCGGTTCCGCTGGGACTGCCGGTTCCACGACCGAAGGCACCGCAGGCAACTCCGCAAGTGGGTCTGCGACTGCTGAAACCGCATCTTCCGCGCCTTCTACGCCGAAACTTTCCGGCAAGGCCTTTCACGAAGCCTCCAAGCGCGTATCGGCAATCGAGCGCAAACTCGCCAAACTCGAAGAGCAGAAAGCCGACCTTGAACAGCAGATGGCCGCGCACGACCCCAGCGACTACGAGGGCCTAGGCAAGCTCAACGACCAGCTTCAAGCCGTCACCGACGAGTCCGAAGAACTTGAACTCGAATGGATGGAACTCTCCGAACAGCTCGAGTAGCATTCGTATCGCCCGCGTCAATTACCGGACAGGGTGTGCATGTTGTGGCGGCGGCGCAGCTCCTCCAGCGTTTCCGGTGAATGTTGGCCATTCGTGCGACAGCGATGCGTGGCATTCCATGTGCCAATGTCATATTCTTGTTATTGCAGGAAACCTTAGCTGTTCTTGTCGGAGAGACCAATGGAGGTGCCTTATGAATCAAGTGATGCGAAGAAGCGCCTGTTGCTTGTTGTCCAGCTTGTTGTTGTGGTCATGCGTTGGCTGCACGAAAGCTGCACATGAAAGTTTCGGTGATGGCTCCGTACAGAGCGGCAGCGAGAATGATGATGCCGCAAAACAGGCATATAAAGCATTTACTGTGGACGCTCTGGACCGTGTCGCCGTCGATGATCTCAATAGCTCGGGCAAACTGGTTCTAGTAAACAAGTTGGGTGCGAAATCCGTACATGGCGATGATGCTATTTCATTTACAAAAACAGTTGATGACAGCAATATGTATTATGTCATCTCCATGTGCAAACAGAAGGAACAGGCTCCTTATTCGTTTGTCCTCTACAAAGATGGACAGCCGCACACTTTAACCACTAGGGAATCCTGTACGTCTAATGGAGTGGAAACGGTCTCTCTTCCGGCGAAGAATTTCCCAGATGCCACCTCATTGTCCATTATCAATATCGGCAATACGGATCTTGTTGTTTCCGTATATGAAGTAAAGGAACACCATCATGAATAATTTCAGTCATAACGCTCCCTATCGTCCTGCCATCATCATGGTTTGTGGCATCATGATGAATGCTACTGGGCTAGTTGTTGTAAAACTGGCCGATTAGGTAGATGGGGTAGTAGGTGATGTTGTGATCGGTTTCGATGTTGCCGGGACCGAAAACTAAACCTTGGTGAAGGTGATAACTTTCCTCTGCCAACACATTATTAAGCGCTCGATGAACCTTGTAATTCTTTCCTGATTTCACTTCAATGGGAATGATATTGTCATTGCGATCTTGGACGAGAAAATCAAGCTCTCCCAAGCGCTTGCTGTTGTAATAATACAGACGAGAAAAACCGTGGGCGGTCAGTTCCTGGGCTACCACATTTTCGTAGATTGCTCCATAATTAACTTCGTCATCGCCGGCAAGAATATCAAGTGCGGTCGAGTTGAGATATGCGCCAGTGAGCAGACCAACATCGGAATAAAACAGTTTGAACAGATTACGTTCTTTCGACATTTCCAACGGTTTGCGAGGCTCGTCCACGTTGTATGCGGGAATGGCGACGTTCGCAGCGGCAAGCCAGTCAAAATCGTTGGCCACGGCTTGGAATCGCGTGTTTTTTTCGATTTTTGCGAACGTGAAACGCTTGTTGGGATTGTTGAGTTCGCTTGGAACGAGATCGTAAATAGAGCGAATATGCAGACGATCTTCTTTGCGCGCGTATTGGCTGATGTCGCGACGATAACCTTGTTTGATATCTTCTTGCACCTGGCGAACGTCTATGAGGCTCTTGTTTTGCGCAAAAGACGATACTGCAGCTGGCATGCCTCCAATAATCAGATATTTTCGGAATAACGACATAAGATGTTCGTGAATAAATTCATCTACTGGCTGCTTTTTCTCGTAGCATTCCTTCAGCATATCGAAAATTTTTGCATCGACATTCTGTGACCAGCAGAATTCCTCAAAATCCAGAGGAAACATCATTACTTCACTTTGATATCCAACTGGAACGGAACGAACATCTTCAAGTTCGACTCCGAGTAAAGACCCCGACATGGCGAAATCATATCTGCCATCGTCCACAAGAAATTTGATGGCTGTTGCGGCTTCTTTGCAGGCTTGGATTTCATCAAGAAAAATCAGCGTTTTTCCCGGAATGAAACGTTGGCCGGATGCCAGTTCCATACGCATGAGCATGGTTGCCGCATCGCTGGGAGGGTTGAAGATTCGCGCCGCATTTGGATTCTGAATGAAATTAAATTCCGCGAAACTCTCATAATGTTGATTGGCGAATTCTCGGATGAGATAGGTTTTGCCAACCTGCCTTGCGCCTGTTACGAGAAGTGCGGTATGTGATGGGGCATCATGCCAAGCTTGAAATTGCTTCAGCGCTTTTCTCTGTAGCATGATGAACTCCTTCAATCGTTTAAATTTCAATGATTTGCGAGTGTCTTAGGATTTCTATTATACACTTTTCCAAACAGAAACGATACCCCCGATTACATTTTTACAACCGGTAGGGGGTGATGATTTTACACTTTTCCAACCAAAAGAGGGTATAGTTTTTACACTTTTCCAACCGGTTGGGGGTACTAATTCTTACGTTTTCCAACTTTTGGGAGGGGAAAGTTGGTCGAGGAATGATTGCGATAGGTGAGATGGCTGTTGCGTAATCGCAGATCTGACAACAAAAAGGGCTTTCCCGCGTTGAAACGGGAAAGCCCTGTAGGTTTGGGATTAGGCTGATTGGATCAACGACCGGTGATTTCGGAGCCGAGCACCTTTTCGCTCAAGGCCTTCGGACCGCGCGTCACTGCGACCGCGCCGGAACGAACCAGCTCGATAATGCCGTAATGCTCCAAAAGCCCCAGCAGCGCATCAATCTTGCCTTCGGCACCGGTGGCTTCGATGGTCAGCGACTCCGGATTCACATCGACCACGCGCACGCGGAACAGACGCACGATCTCAAGCACGTCGGAACGGTTGGATT
>ERZ773241.1645-NODE-1645-length-20448-cov-4.520767_pt1 | contig 20448 bp, 26 predicted proteins | sample MGYA00580989_ERZ773241 | MGnify/ENA primary metagenome ERZ773241 (study PRJEB29015, sample SAMEA2737804) | human gut metagenome | biome: human gut; feature: human-associated habitat; material: faeces | place: China | collected 2012 ... | reverse complement strand
TCACCCCCTGCATGTTACAAGATATCTTGGAATAGTATTCTTCACCAGGTGCCACACAAGCCAGGGAAAACGTTCCCTTTCCAACATAGAATGATTCTGTGCGCCAATCATGGTGTCTGATGGAATAGTGGTACAAATTAAAAGGTTCCCCATGTATTATTGCATTTATAAGTTCTTCTGCTTCACCTACTGGTATATTACTAGCTTCATAGCCATACTGAACAACTGTAAATAACGGAACCAATATGGCTTTTCCAAATTGTGTACGGTTACTTCCTTCTGAGTATGTTGTTTCAAAATTACACGTCATATCCTTGTCTGGCTGAGGCATGCGCTTGCCATTTATCTTATACCTATCCGTTATAGATTTACTCAATAATATAGATGCCATGCACTCGCCTCCTATGCCAGCTCGAATGGGTTTCTACCGCTTGTATCACGTCTTAACTTTGCTTCTTCGATAATTTCATCAAATACTGTTCTTCGATTAATCTGAGCAGTAAAGCGATAATTTCCGTTACTCTGCTGTCCACCAGATTCCTCACGAACAATCTTTCTGAGCAGTGCTTCTGGTGTTTCGATGTTATTACCCTGTTTCTGGTCACCAAGGACAGCCAGAAATTCACTTCTTGGTGGAATAACTGCACCTTTTGCCAGATATGGAATAGTCGGTACTCTTGGAAAGCTTGCGCTGAACCCGATCGTCTTAGAACCGAATGGTGTAGGTACTTTCCACGGACCAAAAGAAAATGCGGATTCAATTCCGCTGATCGCACCGTTCACCGTACCGATTGCGCCATTTACGATACCGATAACTTTGTTGAAGATTTCTTTGACTTTGTTTTTGATTCCCTCGAACGTATCAACAACCTTGTCTCTTGCGCCTTTGAATTTATCAACGATTCCATCAACTATCCTCTTTACAACTTCTTTTATAGTGGACCATATAGCGTTCCACTTTTCTTTTGCACTTGATTTTATACCATTCCAGATAGAAACAATCTTTTCTGCCAAATTGCTCAATTTAGATTTTATTCCATCAACGAAAGTTATGGTTTTGTCTTTAATCCAACTCCATACCGCACCTGCAACTTCTTTTATTTTGTCCCAGTTTTTGTACAGTAAAACACCAATCGCAATGCAAGCCGTTACTGCCGCTATAAAAATTCCACCCGGCCCAATTGCCGTCGCAATAGCTTTAATACCACCAATGATTCCACCAGAACCGGTCATTAATGCAATAAGACCTTTTCCGAAATCCATAATTGTTGTAATGCTTCCACCGATACTTTTTGCCAGCCCTGCGATTTTTGCAGCCGCAAACGCTCCGATCAGAGCCGCACCGAATGCTTCAATGATTGATTGATGGTCTGCAAAAAATCCGGCCAAATCCGATACCAGATTGATTACTGTCGGAATTCCGGTCTCAATCAGCCATTTGAGCATTGGGAGGACAATATTGTTATAGATCCATTCAAGAACATTTCCGATAGATTCCAGAATCGGTGCAAACGTACTGGTCAGATTGCTGATAGATTCCAGTAGAGGATAGAAATTAAGGTTCGCCGCCCATGTCGCTGTATCCTCTGCAATTTTCTCAACAAACTGCATAACTACCACAAGAGCGTCTGCAATGTTCTGTATAATCTGCGTTCCGACATTATTCTTGTTCCATGCATCGGCAAAACCGGATGCAATGTTTCCTATTGTTATAAGGACATTCTGAGCAATCCTCAGCATGGTCGTAAGCATCGTTGTGCCTGTGCCATTTGTCCAGACTTCTACGATGCTTTTGCCTACACTCTTAGCAAGCTTTGCAATTCCCGACAAAGCAATGTTTGCCGCGTCAATAGTATTCTTGCCCTCTTTTTTCCATGCGTCCTGAAATGGTTTCCAGAGCTTCTTGAGCAGATCAGCAAGCTTCTTGGCAGAATCACTGATTTTGTCCAGTGCGGTTTCACCCTCTGCGAGATTGCCGTAGTCCACATTTCCTACTGAACTCGGAAGACCACTGCTACCTGCTCCGCCACTTCCGCCAGATGAAGATGGCGTGGATGATGAGTCACTACCTGTAGATGTGGCTTTATGCACTTCGTCCAGAGAAGAAAGATAACTTTTGGTCGCCTTATTTGCCTTTTTAGTAGCCGCAGCATTGTCGTTGTTGGCATCCGCCAATTTCTCTGCATTGTCTGCTGCCTGTCCATACTGGTCCGCTGTATCTGCGATCGCGTCTGTTCCGGCAAGACCTGCTCCACTTCCACTTGTCTGACCAGAAGATTTTTTGCCAGTGATAAGTTCCGTAAATGACTTGAACGCATTCGCCAGAGTTGCCAGTTTACCTAGTAAGATATTAATAACCTTCAGAACAGGTGTGAAAATATTAATCAATCCCTGTCCGACTGTTGCCTTGAGAGACTGTAACTGCAACTGCATAACTCGCACCTGGTTCGCCCAGCTGTCAGATGTTCGGATGAAGTCTCCAGATGCAGCTGATAACTGTTTCTGCACAAAAGCCAAGCGGAGAGCAACTTTCTCCTGTTCAGTCATTTCAGACGTAGTTTTTCCGTATCCATTAGCCAGTGCATACTGGTCAAGTGCCGACTGGGCCATTACCACGCCCAAATCTTTTAATGTTTCCGTTTCGCCAGTAAACACGGATTTCAGCTTGATATAAGCCAAGTCTTGACTAATGTTGTAGAATGATGCTACATCACCAGTCAGCTGTGTCAGAGCCGTTGACATATCGTAAGCCTGTGATTCTGAAAATCCGAACGACTTAGACATTGCTCCAAATGTGCCGACATACCTTTTTGCCATGGTTTCAGATAATCCGGCAGAGGTCATCGCGTTCTTTGCAAATTCATTTACCTTGTCCGACATTGTTGTAAATGTAACATCGACCACGTTCTGCACTTCTGTAAGGTCAGAGCCGAGTTCCACGCACTCCTTACCAAACTGCACTAACTTGCCAACTGCAAACGCTCCGCCAATCAGCAGAGCGATTTTTTTTACAGCGCTCCCAAGGCCGTTAAATGACTGTTTTATAGCTGATACGCCATTTTGGACACCGGTTGTATCCATTCTGGTATCAATAATGACTGAGCCATCAGCAGCCATGTGTCCACCTCCTAACTATTTGAGGTTCAACATCTCATTCAGCGCATCTTTATACGCTTGCTCCTCGTCGCTGAGACGTGTTTTTATATTAATAATGCTCTTATTTTCCTGATAGAATTTCTTTTCCCATTTGTCGAGCTTTTCACCCTTTGCCTTTTTTGACCGGATTCCAACAACTGTGTTGAATAGGCATTCACCGGATTCCATGAAGTACCCAAAAAACGTCCACCAGTGCATATATGGCACTGCTCTGATTTCTTTACCGGCAACTTTGTTCACAGCCGGCACGATCATGTCTCCGTCTTGCTCCCAGTCCATCAAACGGGGTTTAGGGTGGTTCGGATTATTGTCAGATTGTCCACAGTCGATAAAATCCGATGCTTTCTGACAAGCTTCATCCAGACACTCAGCCGGTATACTCTGCCAGTCCTCAAACAGAATCTGTAACATAGCAACTGCTTTTGCCTGTTCGTCCAGTTCCGGGTCGTTCATGGCTATGAGAATATCAATGATCGCTCGAAAATCTGTCCTGATAGAAAAATCCACCCCACTGATGTTTAGTGAGGTGGGAAGCTCATAGGCGGTCATTTTGTATACTTCTCCGTATACTTATTGACTGCTGCCTGCATTTTCTTCTTTCTCTTTTCGATTTCCGGCTTTATTGCATCACTGATTTTATCCAGAACGATATAAGCAAATACCTGACCATTACCGAATACAGTGGTTGCCGTGATTGGCTCCTTGAACAGGTCTTTTGACGCTTCATATCCGAGCAGATAATTGATTTTATCCTCAATCTGTTTATTCAGTTCAGCCATTTCTTTGCCGGAAGTGACCTTCTGAATAGAATCTTTAAGCTGTTCAAAGTACCCTGCCGATTCCTCTGCACGTGCTGCTACATTAATGTCCGTCGGATTCAGTTTGAAAGAAGAAAAGACTTCATCTTCATTGTTGGTGAATGTGAATGTAAAAATCCCATCATCAATTTTGGTATTAATTATTTTTGCCATTTGGCGTGCCCTCCTTGTATATGTGCTTATTCACTGTCAGCTGTGAATGTACCGGAACTGATATCAAATTTTCCTTTTACACGTTCACCAACATAGTTAACGGTAAACGGAATCTGATATCCGGATGTATTACCACCGTAGGAGGTTGGCACAACATAGCACGCCTGCTGATATGCTTCGTACTTGTCTGCTGTAGCTTCTACCCAGAGATGAACCTCGACAGCTGTTGTTTTGAGGTTGTCGTCTTTGTATCTGTTGTCTACAATCTTCTGTAATGCTCCAAACAGATCAGATGTGGTATCTGCATAGAACGGATCAGCTTCTGATGAGGCTTCGTAACCATTGTGCTGAAATGAGGGTTGTCCAAGAATATTCTGAGTTGTTTCGGTGTCTGGATTGAGATCTATGTTATACTCTTCCAGATCTTTTCCAAGACGCTCATATTTCGGTGTCAGTCCTCCGCAGAGAGAACCTGCGTCGATATAGTGAGCCATGTATTTACGGTCAATTCTTCCTGTAACTGCCATAGAAATGTCCTTTCTGCCTATAACTTTTAAAAGGCTGTGTAGGTTAGCGACTATCTCCAATTGATAGCCGGTTGTTACTTGTTATATTACTTCGTAAGTATTTTCGTAGCGCACTGACAATGGCAATAACCAATCCTGTACGCCACTCTCCTGCGGTTCTAAACCATAGGAGTTATCACGGGTGATACGTTTTATCACTCGCCCCTGCGAAAGCTCAGGAAACGCACTTAAACGTGTCTCAGAGCCATTTATGACAACTGGTTCTCGGCATATCCATTTGCCGAGGCTGTCAAGGAACTTCTGAACAGATAGTTTCTGCCTTTCCTTGTCGGATGCTGTTCGGTATACCACGTAAAATAGATACTGACATACCTGGTGCATTGTTCCACAGACATCTTCTTTTTCTGAATAAATCAAGGCGCCGTTATCTGCTGAGAATGCAATTCCCGATTCCTTGCCAAGTTCCTCAAACTTGATTATTTCATTGTCGTATAGTCCCGGATACTGGTTCAGAAGTGCTTTCATGGCATCTGTCAGAATCTCATATCCGGTTGCATCTTTTCCGATAGGTTTATCCGCCATGCCTGCCACCTCCTGCCTGTGCTTTTACCTTACGAATCCATGTACTGCCGTATTGTCGTTTAGCGGCATCGAACCACTTTGCTTGTGCCTGTGGGTGAGCCTGTCTGGTGTATTCGAGATTCTCCTTTGCGGCTGTCTGACCAGAAAACTGACTGACAAGGACTTTCTTTGCTCCACGTCTTGCGTATGGACTTCCGGTCAACTCATCAACCATTCCTTTTCCCTCATACAAAAAACGTCCATAAGGAGCAGCCGCAGCACACACAAATCCAGTTCCTTGCAATGATGTACTTTTGGCTCTTGTTCGGTCAATAAAATCTCCTGAGATCATCGGCATAAACGGAACCATGCTGTCCATGACCATTCCATCAAGGAGGTACTGAGCTTCTTGATACTGCCTGGAAAACCTATCCATATTCAGCTTGATTTTCATATCTCCGTCAACTACGGAGAATCCTTTAAAATGATGAATTTTACTCATATTACTTACCCAGAATCTCAAAGTGTGGAATTAGTGTATACGGACCGCCTACACTGGTAATCTTAAACACGTTATCCTTGTTCTCGTTCATGTACTGATAGAATCCGTTTCGATAATCGCCATCAGATACCGTTCCACCAGTCCACTCGCCCTCCCAGAAGAATGATTCGTCCGAGAATGTGATAGTGTCTTCCAACGCGTTGTTAATCTGCCTTTTCCACTCTTTAACTGGCAGCCATGGAAGAATCTTACCGCCTTTATCAGTAATGGTTATATCACCGTTCTGGACAGTATAACGGATGTGCAGCTGTGCGTTGTCTGTTGATTCTGCACCATACTTTTTGAGGATTGCCCCCTTGTCGGTAATGAGGTCAACGCCAGATAGTACATGAGGATACCAGTACGCATCTCTTGTTGTCGGACTCTCATAATAATTGAAAATCGTCAAAGTTTTTTCGTACATGATACCCTCTCCTTAATTATTATTTCTGTACTGTCTGCTTAATAACCTGATTCACGCCGGTTGCCGACAATCCATTAAACATACCAACCGCAACTGCCGTTATATAGTCCGTTGCCGGGAAATCTGGGATAACTCCCATTCCGACCGCTCCGAGAATTCCACCAATAACCGCCATGATTACCGGAATCCATTCATCAGGGATTTTTTTTGATGCTTTGCAGCCCATTCCCACGATGTAGCAAATCATAACGATTGCCACGCATGAGCCTAATGTTGAAATGTCCATAATTTTCACCTCACATCAATTTAAGTTCATTGAATACTTTAAAAATTTTTGGTGACTGAATAGCAAACCAGTCAACCGTAGTTTCGTCATGTCCAAACTGTTCCATATGTTGCCAGTTACACTGTAATCCGCTTTCTGACAGAAACGCATGAATGATTTCATGTCTCAACTGCTTTTTCTGTAAGGAATCAAAATCGCCAACGTTATTTGCATTGTCTGTTCTGATAACAATTTCTTTTGACGTATTGTCTGTGTAGCCGTCAATATCTGCATTTTTAAGTTCTTTTGGAATAATTTTGTAAACCGTCCCAAGAACATTAATATTACATTCCTGCATATAAAATCGGTATCCCTTCATCCGTCCTTACTCCCATTAGAAGCGGTAACGCTGTTTTTAAGAGTAAGTCATTCGTTTTCTGTATATCTCCGGCGGCGGCATATACCGCGCTCCATTCCTTTGCGCTTGCCCCAATCTGCTGAGGTGTTGCATAAGAGATGGATTCGCTGCCGGATGATACAGATGTTACAATGCCTGTCGTGCCACCACCGGACCCGATTACGGTTGATGTACCGCTCACAGCGGCATTAGTAGCATTCTTTTCAGCAAGCTCAATCCGATACATTGTTTCAGCCAATGAACAGACCGCCTTTTTGATGCGCTTCTGTGAGTGTTCATTTATCGGCAGTCCGTCCACCAGTCTGTCGGATGTCATTAAATCCACAAAATCACTGGCTCTTTCTGCCAGCCGTGGAAAGTCGGTTTCTGGCACGACATTGCCAAATGATTCTGTATAGAATTTATAATCTGCATAAGCCATGCCAGTTACCTCCCACGATCATCATTTTGCTGTTACAGTCGCATGTCCGGCGCTCAACGCCTTATAGGTACTGTCGCACTCAACCACTGTGATTACCTGCCCTGTTGTTGCGGTAATGTCAGATTCTCCATCCCACGCGCTCCAGTTCTTCACATTCTGTCCGTAGTCTACGGCTGTCTCAGATGCTGCAACTTTGTACTTATACACATTTCCTGCGCTTGCTTTTGTCGGAGTGACAGTCACTTTTGTATCTCCGCTTTTACTTCCTGCTGCGGAGTTTACAGTGAGAGTTCCAAGTGTCTGAGTTGTGTTGATAGTTCCGACAGCAACAGCGTCAATATATTCTGCAAAGAGGGTAAGTCCCATGATTGCGAATGATTCAGACACTGCTGTGTGGTAATTGCCCTGTGTATGGAATCCGATCAGATTTGTTTCACCGGATACAGTATATACAAGACCCGCTCTTGCGAAATCAGATTCGTTCGGGTCAACATAGTACATAACGATATTTTCAACAGGTGTAGCGATTACTGTCCCTCTCGGAATTTCACTGTCAGACAGTAAGAAAATCGTATTGAATCCCAGGAAATCTTTCACATACTGGAAGCCGAACTGGTTCTGAATAGAAATCTCAGCTGCGCCGATATACTCGTACACATCCAGAATGTTTACAAATCCAGCAACGCCAGTTACATTTCTGTGCATCTTCTTGAATTTGTTCTCTACACGACCCTTAGCCATTGCCAGAGCCATCTGTAAAGTGGTTTCCGTGAATGAGAGAGTACCCGTTTTCAGATAATTGTAAAATCTTTCAGTAACATTGGTCTGAAGCTGAAAAAGGAATTCATCATCAGTCATCTGAACAGCGTTCTCATAACCGTGATCCTTGATCGCTTCGATAGATACAGCCTTTGCGTATTTCTCGATAGTCATTTCTGCATAGGGCTTTTCTTTTACAACGAATTTGCTGTAAGGGATTTCCTCACCCTCACCAATATTTCCATTCTGTAAAGTACCCTCTGCGTATTTGGACTTGAGTGCAGCACCCGGCTGTTTTTTGATAGGTCTCATGATACCCAGAATATCACGTAAGTGCTGCCAGTTTCTTTCGAATCTGGTAACGAAGTCAATCTCACGTGCCGTTACCTGGATATCATTACTCATAATAATATTAGCTTTTGCTGCCATATAAAAATCCTTTCTACCCATAATTGTTAAGGTATTGGGTTAGCGGCTATACTCTGACGTATAGTCGGTGTAAAAAAATCACTGGAATAACTGGATATTCTGAGCAATTGCAGCCTGCCTCTCAGACGGGTCTTTGATCGCTTCGATATCTTTTTTGGTCATGCTTCCCGGTGTCTGCTGCTGTCCAACGCGAGTAGTAAATCTTGCCTGGTTCTGCTGAGCCTGCTGCTGAGATTCATCCACAAAAGCGGATGCGTCAGACTGTTTCATCTGTTCAATCAGGTCATTTAATCCAAGAATTTTGCCATCTTTCAGCTTCAATCCTGCTTCCTTGATGTCCGCCATAACAGACTTCTTAGCCGCTTCACTGGAAAACTTAACATCATCAAGTGCTGTTTTGAGTGCGTCTGAAAAATCGCGGTCATAGATCTTTGCGTTGAATTCTTTCTCTGCGTCCTCAGCCTTCTTCTTCCATCCAGCAAGCTCTGTCTGAATGTTCGCCGGGTCGATACCATCAAAGCCTTTTAAGGTTTCCTCTGCTGTCTCAGCACGTTCTTTCCAGTCATCACGTTCACCCTCGACTTTTAACAGAGTTTTCGCTACTTCTTTAGCATTCTTGTAATGCTCAGAGAGTGCTTTCTTTACATCTGCCTGTTTGTCCTCCGGGATCTCGATTCCAAATGATTTTAATGTGTCAATAAGTTTCTGCATATATATCCTCCTGGTCGTGTTTATTGACCTGCCGCCGCAGGTAAGTGGATTAAGCCAGTTAGACCACTGGCAGGGTAACTGGAATAACAGGAATCGAACCTGTGACACTCTGATTAACAGTCAGATGCTCTACCAACTGAGCTATATTCCATTAACCCGGATTCCCGGGTTAGCAAGGTATTTAACGTGCTATGCCTAAACACGAGACGTTTCGGGCTACGTCAACACCGCCTATACGGTCGCGCACCTCTGCACGGGTTGGATTCCACTATTCAGTTATATGCTCACAAGGAGGTATGCCGCCATGCACTAACGGCAATGGTACGTGTCGGAAATTGCGTTCGCTTTTCAACCTCCAGATTCCGTCCGAACCTGTTTCTATTAAGGACACGCACCCAAGAAAGGAGGAGTCAATGAAAAAAATGTCTATGTCAAGTAGTATCAACCACTTACGAATCTTCCTTATGAATACATTTTACCACAGACCCTCCAAAAAGTTGTGGTACATGTTTTAGCTACTTAGAGCATATCCCGGAGTTTTTCCACGTATCTCTTGACAAGATCACGTTCCTCCCGGCACTCCGCGTCCTTGGACATATCGCTCATTTCTGTAGTAAGTTCGTCAAGATGTTCTTCCAGAGCGGCAAGCATCTTTCTTTTGCAGTCCTCAGATTTGCCGGAACGATAGCTCTGTTTCTGTGTCATATAGTCGTCATAAGCATCTCGTCCGTCAGAGCGGCTGTAATGTCCTCTGACATAATGTTCACCACGTCTGGCATAAGAACTGCCCCGGTCGTAATCCGGCATCATTCTGCCATCATTTGCGCTGTACCTCCCCATGCTGTCGCGCTTTCTTCCACGTTCGCTGTAATCGTCATTGTATCCGCTACGCATCTCATCAAGGACCGTGTTGTAATACTCCACTTTCTTGTCCCAGTACTGTGTGTTCTTTATATCTTTGTACATATCAATCAGCTTGTATGTCATTTCCAGATTTCCAGTAGTCAACCCACTGTCAGCGATTTTGGACAGTTCGTCTTCAATTCTTGCACATAAGTCTTTAATGTCTCTCATAATCACACCTCCTATGCTTCTCTGGTCACGACAATATTTGCGTTCGCAACAGAAATTGCCTGATCGCTTGTATTCTCTACTGCGATATTAACACAACATCCGCGAGGTACATCAATATAGATACCAGAGGACACATTATTGTACTGGTCCACTGCCGCCGGTGTGGAGATCATCTGAGAAGATAATACAGGTTCTCCAGAGATTGCAATAGCCAGAGAAATAGCTCCGACAGTACCGCCTGTTGGAATTGCGATATTACCAGAAAAATCCACAAAGAATCTTGCTTTGCACTGGTTAGTCATTCCTCTCAGTGTAATAATTCCACTTCCCTCTCTGTGCTGAATGCAATTAGAACCCTTAACTGCTGTGTTTGAAAATACTACGTTTCCATTTGCTGCTACAGTCTGAGCAGCTACATTTGTGAATTCTGCCATAATTTTTACCCCTTTCATACCACAAAAGGACAGGTCCCAGCCTGCCCTCTGTGTAATACGGCATAAGCCGACATTCGAATCAATCGAAAGATACTCTCGATATGAAGTTATCAGCAATTACATCCAGCGTTGCATCCGCATCCGTAATATGTGTTCGGGTTAGGAACCTGATATGCCGGGATCGGTGCCGGATTGATCGCATTAATGAGCTGCTGTGTCTGTGAAGCCATTGCAGTTGTGAGAAGTGCACTCTGGCGATCCTGAGAAGCAGCACGTCTGAGATCATTGTTTTCAGCCTGAAGAGAAGAAATCTTTTCATTGCAAAGATAATCAAGAATTGCTCTTGTTCCTGCATTCTGGCTGTCGATAATGTCTCTTGTGTTACTGTTCATGGTGTTCTGCAATGCACAGGTATTCTGTGCCATATTGTAGTTTACGCCCTGGATAGCTTCCCTGGTTTCGCAACAGCAGTTCGCAAGCTGCGCCTGCAATGCGTTTGTGTTCTGCATATTAGCTACAGTATCAGCATTAATTGCCTGCTGAATGCCGAAGCCGGTCTGCATGATATTGGTGTTGATTCCGTTAAAACCGGTAAGCATACCATTGTTCACTGCATAGAATCCATCACAGAGTCCATTGTTGATCCCGTCAAGTTTGCTGATTACTGCAGAATTGTCAAATCCTCTCTGAATATCTGCCTGAGTAGCTGCTGTGGCTACATATCCGCCGCCGTTGCCATTATTACCCCAGCCGTTGTTCCCCCATCCGAAGAAAGCAAAAATGAATAAAACAATAATCCACCAGCTGCCATCTCCACCAAACATGCCGTCGTTATTTCTACCGTTTCCAGTAGCAGCGGCAATATCTGCTAAGCTATAATTTCCATCCATAGTTATAATCTCCTTTTTGTGTATTTACATCAATCTGGCCAGATTGTAATGTACTATCTCATATTCTTCAGCAGATTTTGAAACTGTCCTGCCATCTGCTGAACCTGATTAAGCTGTTGCTGAGAAATCCGTCCAGACTGTAACATCTTCTCAACTTCTGCTTTTGGGTCTCCCTTAAAATTCTGTTTAAACTGCATAAACTGCTGTATCATCTGCATTGGCCCGTTTCCCTGCGGCATCCCACCACTGAGGGCATTGAATAATGGATTACTCATCTGCGTTTCCTCCCTTGACCGCTGATTCCTGTGCGGTATTAGCCCTAACAGGTTCAGAAAAAGAATTTAATCGGTTTATGATAGCTTCGTATTTGCCCTTTAAATCATCATATTCCTGTCTGGTGACGTATTTACTGTCCATGTTCTGAACAGGCTGTTTAGGCGGCATCTGAGTGCCTACCTCGTGATATTCAAACGTCCGTAATGGCTGTGGCATACCGGAAACGTCTGTGGATTTTATGTAGAACTTTTCGCTCTCACTGTCCATCAGCAAAACACTTGTCCCGGGCGCTACTAGATAGGATTTTGCGCCAACTTCGCCAGATACCCACAGGATGCCATTGTTATTCTGCTGGGGTTGCTGTACTGGTTGAGCTGGCATCTGGACAGGCTGTTGCTGGAACTGATTCATCTGCCCCGGAACGCCAAAACTATATTGATAAGGATTGTTATATAATGCCATCTTATGCACCACCTTTCTGGTTATATTTTTGCATAAAAAAAGCAGGAAAACTATTTCATTTTCCTGCCATAAAACTATCGTTTAACTTTCAAAATAATATCTAGCGGTACATTATTGTGATATTTTCTTAATGCCGTTTTGTAATTAACGCCAGCCATCCTGCACCATTGTGATAACGTATGCGATTCTCCATTATGTTCTATATTTATATTATTTCTTCTATTGTTTTGTTGGACAAGTGGTGTCGTCCATCTGCAATTCTCTGGACAATAATCGCCATTTACATCTATTCTGTCTATACTTAACTCATCAGAATATCCATTGTCCATAGACCATTTGTAAAAATTAATCAGCCCTTTTTCTCCTGACCATTCTTTACAAACCTTTATTCCACGACCTCCATAGTTATCATATGATTTGCTTGTTTCGCAATTGCATCTATTTAACATTTTATAATAGATTCCACGTATGCGAGTTCCGTATAATCCATGCGTGAAGTTTCTTCTACTCACTAAACAACCGCAACTTTTTACCTTGTTTTGCGTCAGCATCTGATACGTACATACTTTATGATTTCCGCAATCGCATTTACACTCCCATAAAAATTCCCCATACTTATCTTTGCCGACCCTCTTTATTGCGATTAATTTTCCAAATCTTTTTCCAGTAATATTTCCTTTCGACTTGCAACCGCAGTGAGTTTTAGTTCCTGATTTCAAACGAGTGCTAAAAGTTACAACTTCATTTCCGCAATCGCAACGACATAACCATCTGGTTTTAGTCCCAGAATTTTCCACTCTTGAAATTGCTACCAAACTTCCAAATCTTTTACCAGCTAAATCCTCTGCTTTTCTCATATAGTATTACCGCCTTTCGTAATACGCCTTGAATTGTTATAGGGGGAAGCGTAGCAAGGCATTTCTACGTTTTTCGGCGGCCAAACCTATCCCCTAATTATATTATACAACTCGTAACTGTTTTTAGCAAACTTTTATTATTTTATTATTTACCCGTTTACTAAGTCTGTTTATTGTTGATATACTCACATTCATCTGTTCAGCACAGTACTCAAGCGTATATTCCTTACATCTCAGCCGGAACAGTTTTTCTTCATCCGGTGTAAAATTACACTCTGTCAAGAACCTGTCTATATCTTTTTTAGTGAATACATATAACTTCATGAGCATACCCCTTATTAATGCAATTAACGTTGATTCTGTGCAAGATAATTTGTAAGCTTCTGTTTTGTTTTTTTTAATTCCTCCACATTGTTGCCGCTGATCTGACTGTCCAGCATGGTCGACAATACTTCCAGAATTAATGAATCTCGTTCTGCAATTCTCCGAAGACTTTCATAATCTCGTCTATCATGTTCTTCCAGTGTCTCTACTCGCTTATTGAGTCGGAATGCCGGGGCTATCCACTTAAAGATTACAGCCGCCGCCCCTCCGACAATAGACACCCCTCCGCAGATAGAGAGGAAAATCTGTACAAATTCTGATATGCTCATTTAGCTACTCCTTTTCCCAGTAATATACTGGAATCTCATTACCGCTATCCCATGTATCGAAATATTTGCCCTCTTGTGCTGTCACCACATGACCGTCTATGCAGAGAATATATGTGCCTGTCGGATGGTCTGCGCAGAAATCATTGACTGTATAGATATATCGTTCTGACTGTTCAATCAGCTTGCGTCTGTACCCATGCTTATAGAGGTACGCTCCCCAGACATAATTTGCGCTCGGCATATCTGACAGAGCACACGCCTGTATCATTAATCCGGCGAATACTGTTTCCCAGTCAAACCCGGTTGCTTTACATATTGCCCGGACAGCACAATCTCCAACTCGATTCCCGGCAGGATTCGGATTGTAATATTCCCATCTGTCCATCAGTCAATCCCCTTTGCTGTTTTATATCTCTTTGCCGCTCCTCTGGCTTTTGCGGCGTTCTGACGATTCCACTTAGCGATCATGAGCCGGTCTTGCAGTTCTCTCAGGCCATTCCGCTTGCAGTAATCTTTGTATGCAGCATTTTGTTTCTGTAAAAGATAAGACTTTCGGTCAAGGTCTTGCTGTAATGCGAATTTTGCCTGTTCGTCCTTGCAGTTATCAACCGCCGCTTGCATTCCAAGGACTTCTCTCTTTGCCTTTCGGATTCTTCGCTCGTAAGTACGTTGCCGCTGTTCCTTTTCGTACTGTTTACCTTTGTCGGCTTTATCCTGTGCTGATAGTTCTGCATAAGGATTAAATTCCCCGTCACTTGCCCCAAAGCTATGCCGACAGTTGACTCCTGACAGTCCGCTTGCTGTTCCGTATCCGGTCAATGAGAACGGCGGAAATTTCTTGCTCTTGCCAGAACGAGAGTATATCTTTCCTTGCCACCATGCGTGATTTCCCGGATTCTCACCGCCATCACCCGTCCTTGCTCCGATATGAGCACTGACCAGAACTAAATCCCAGTCCATTTCTTCCATGCGCTTTAAGGATATATCTCCCGTAGCCTGAGCCACGCCGGTTCTGACAGAACGTGCGACTGCTGTTTCAATTGTATCTTTTCTGCCAGATGGATATGTGACCGTAACACCATCACTCACAACGTTATTAACCGCCTCTTTGATGGCTTGCGTATACCCAACCGCCCCAGTCATCACATGATTGTATGCAAGGTCACACTGGTTGATATACAACGCCTGAGCGGCACTTGCAGTTGTTCTTGTGAAGTTCTTCCACTCTCTCATAGTCGCAAGCATATTCCGTTCCATGAGCCTTATCATAGCTGGAGACTGTTCGAGCGGCACAGGGCTTAATCCTGCCGCCTTGTATATCTTGTCATCATAATTCATTGCAGTGATTCCAGCATCTTCAAACGCTTCAAGAAGTTCCTGCTGTTCGCGTTTGGTGTATTTGGATAATTCTGCCAGAATGTCCTCTAGCAGCTCACCAGATTCCTGTAGCGTTCTGATTCTCCACGCATCGGCATTGGTCAGAATATAATCCTCACCTCTGCCGATTCTTGCCATCATTCTCGACACGATCTCAAAGATGATATACTGATGCAATTCTTCCGCAATCTGTTCACTACCCTCTGTTATCCGGCGTAAATATTCTGGACTAAGTATAATATATCACCTCTTTCATTAAATGTCGTGGTACATGTTTGGGCCCTTTTGATGGTTAATTAAAGCCCTCTTTAGTTAATTAAAATGACCATCCAGTTTGATTTTCATTTGTAAATTGAGCATAAACATAACCTTGCGGAGAAATTCCAATGCTACCATTTTCTCTGTTAAAGTCATCACAAAGAACATTTCCGTCAGCATCCTCTGCATAAATTTTTGTAAATTGTGCAGAATGAAAAATCCTTTTATTAAGCCCTCCCATGTAATGCTCCCACAAAGCATATTTTCCACCACAAGATATTAATTTTTCGTTAGTTACCGTTAAAGTGTTTCCGTTTGGCAGATAAACTGTAATAACATTTCCACTTATTTCAAAGCCAATAGTTACTTCTTTGCCTATATAGTCTCCATCCCAAGATATATTTTTTATGTTCGTTAATGCTTTATTATCAAAATAACCAACCGAGCAGCCATTTGCACTAAACGTAACATGAATAGACCTATTTGTAACATCTGTAACATTTGTCATTCCGTTAGGCTCTGTAATAATAGCTATTGTGGTATTTGTATCAAAAATACCTTTTAACATAATTTTATTTACAGTATTTCCCATCTTCGCAACAGTATATTGAGCCGAAACATCGGATGTTCCACTTGTGTCATTAGCAACCAATTTTTTATTCAGAATATACGCATTTTTAAAATTAGATAGATTGTCATACATATCAAAAGTAGGATACATTTTCTGATTTCCATAATGCAAAATTGATTCCGGTAATCCATTTGTGTTATTTTTTATGATAGCAATGGTATCTACATCAAAGGAATATTCGGAGTTTGGCTCAAAGCCGCTATCTAAAATTAAAGCTGGGGAAACTTTTATATTATTGTCATTTGTAAAATTTATAACAGAATAAACAAATAACTCTTTTTCGCCATTATAATATTGAATATCTCCCAAATATTTTTTATTCCAACCGTCTATAATACAAAGCATAAAGCGTGCGTCCACATTATCCTGTCTTTTTAAACTGATATGTGTAAGTTTGAACGCAACTAAATAATTTCCACTTTCAAGTTTGACACCGTTTGAATAAGCATTCTTTATAAATACATGTTGTGCATTCCCATATTCAGTCATATTACCGCTTTTATTAGTGGCAATAGCAAAAAAATCATAAAAAAGATTATCATATAATTCTCTATACTTTAGATTTTCTAAGTCACCTAAATCTTCCTTTAGTGAATCAGTTTCTGTCTTTGTTTTTTTAAAATTATTCCCTACTACTTTAGCATCCGCAAAAGCGCCCTGTATGGACAATGTTTCATCAGACACGGGCGTTTCAAGAACACTTCCATAAGGCAACTGTCTCTTTTTTCCATCTGCTGTGATTATTCCCTTGAATGTATCAGCCATTGTTATTTACCTCCGTTGCTTTCAAGCTCACATAGCCATCTGCATCCACGTTAAGTCCAACGCCCTTATCGGACAGGTATGTCTGGACTGCTTCTGCTATAGCTTCTTTGCTGGTTCCGATTCCATCTATACAGAGTTTATACAGGTACTTTTCTTTCCTTGTGATCGGCTTTGGGATTTCTCCTGTATAATCACCTGTCAGATATGCGAGGTACTTTTCTTCTCGCGTTACTGGTTTATCTGTCATCTTTTTACTCCTCTCCGAATAATGTTGGTTCGTCTGGTTGAGCTTCTTTGATCATTGCTTTAGCTTCTTCCTCTGTCATTCCCTCGAATTTTACGAAATACATCCAAGCCGGAACTTTTCCAGTTGTCACATACTGCCACCATCTTGCACGGTCGTTTTCACGCACATACAGGATGTCTCCAAAATCATAATTGACTTCATAAGCTCCGACAGGTGCAAGTCCGTACAGGTCAGCGTAGACATTCAATGCGTAAATAACTTCATCCAGACAAGATTCCAGTTTATCTCGAACGTCTTTAATGAACTGGACTGTCCTCTGCTGTTCCGCTTCTACGCCTGTAGCTGTCTGAATGCCACTAGATTCGTTGAAAACAAAGTATCCGTTGGAGAATCCAATCTTGTATCCCAACTGGCTTAAAAGAGCATTTATGCCAGCTATACGGGTATCTGTGTTGAGCTGCGGATTGATTTCTTGGTAAAACTCTTTCTCGAGCTGTCCGAATACATTTTTCACATAATCCGGCAAGCTCATTTCTTTGCATCTGTGCTCCATGGCCTGCGGTGTCATAGCGGAAACAGGCGAGCCGCTTGGCATCAGCAATCTGTCATCTACTAGAGCGGTCCGCTTAGAATCAAGGATTTCTTTTGCGTTCCTGCTATATGCAATGTCCAGGTCTTTTAATTCTTCTATAGCTTCCGCAAATATCGGAAGTCCCAGTGGCGTGCTAATATCCACATTGTTAGCCTGCGGTGTCCGCAGTACTCCGTACAATGGTCCATCCAGTTTCTCATCGTTTGCTTTGAGAATCGGCGGTGTATCTGCCATAAGATCAGCCCACTTGGTTTGTTTAAGGTCAATTTTATCACCGATTGATTGAGGGGATTTTGATACATAGGCTCTGTTAGAAACGTAGTACGGGTAGGTCGTCACGCCGTCCACGGTGGTCTCAACAAACCTATGATATTCAAGCCGTGTATAGTATTTCCGACCAACAGTGTAAGAATCCTTGAATATAATCCCCTTAATTTCCTGATTATCATAGTCCACAATCATCACATCTGCCGGAGTGAATATGTCAAGGCTCTCACCGTTTGGCTTGATGAATACTGTTCCATAGGCACAGCCATATTCTACCCAGTGACGAATCTGGAAATATACCTTGTCGATCTGCTCCTGCAGCCACGTAGCTCTTGCGGATCCGTCTATCTGAATGCCGATCGCCAGTGTTGCGAGCCGAGCTGTTTCTGAGCAGACAGATTTCGCGAAATTAATCGTCTTGATATTGTTCTTATCATCTAACCATTCCGGCGCACCTCTGTAGATGTTCGCACACCGGTTAATCAGTGATTCCATTTCTGGAAATTCTGCTGCCTGGATATTGAAGTCCTCTTCAGCTTGTTTTTTGAATATCATGTTAAACCACCTTTTTAGTGTTGTTATAAGTCCCATTATGCACTATGTCCTCTTCTCATTGACAATGGACTTGTCGCATACCTGAGAGAATCTATCCAGTGATCGTTACCATCCGGATAATCTGCGATAACTTCTCCATTGCTATCTACTTCATGTTCATAATTTATAATTTCCTTGTATGCTCTAGGTGTTCGTGCCGGATCAATGACTAATGTTCGGCACTGTAACCACTCAAATGTATATTTGCGGCTTCCCGGTGTAACAATGGCCCTACGTGCTGGAAGCCCTGCATCTCGGAAGTCAATAATACTTTCTTCTTCATCAACTCCGCAAGATATTGAATAATCATCATATCCTTTTTTCTTTATCTGGTTAGCCATTGCTGTATTTCGAATTTTACATCCGCCAAGCTCATCCAGCAGAATAACTTTGTCCTGATTAGGTACATAAGCCACACGGATAAACGCTTTGGGATCCGGATACCATCCCCAGTCTTGTCCCTGATAGACACTTTGATACTTCTGAATTTCTTCGTCTGGAATCGTTCGGATTTCCAACAACTCAAAGATATTTGTACCGAGTCCGACAGGCAATCCAAGATATTCATGCTGATAGGCTCTTGGATTTGTCTTTTTAAGATGCTCCGCATCATCAAGGAATTGTTGACCAAGCCATTCAACAGGAACTGATCTGTAGTCACTCTTATGCCTGTAGCTGTCGTCTCGTGGCTCTTCTACATACACATTCGCCCAGTTGCTCCGGCTGATTGGCGGATTGAATGTCTTAAATACAACAAACTTACTGCCACCTCGAAGAACTGACTGCTGCACTGTACGAATTTCTTCAATGCCAGAAAATTCGTCAAGTTCCTCGAACCAGAGATACTTGAAATATCCCTTGCTTGCTTTAATAGATTTAGTCTTTTTTGCCTTGTCCAGTCCTCTGAATATGATTTTCTGTCCAGTAGGCTTATAAGTGTACTGCATAGGGCTTACACTGGTATCCCACAAGTCATTAACTCCAAGTGCATCAATTCCCCATGCTATCTGTTCATACACAGATTCTCGGAGTGTATTTCCAACTTTTCGGAATATGACTGCATTAGTTATTGATCCATTAATAGCATCTTGCATCATCTGGAAAGGAATCATAACACCTACAAAAGATGATTTAGTTGATCCACGTCCTCCATACAAATCATAATAAGTGTGCTTGCCATCCAGAATATCCCAGAATACATTGTAAAAAGCTGGAGCTATAATTTCATTCAGATTAATCGGATTTTCATTCATTCTGTTTCTCCGACCTCGGAATATTATTCACAATCGTAATCTTTCCATCTCCAGAATCATCATTTTTCTTGTCAGCATCCCATCCCTTAAAATTATTTCTCAAGCTGAACTGAGCACCATTTGAACCGTCACGATCAAATAATCTTTCTTCTGTATACTGTTCCACTCTGGCTTTCGCGCGCGTTATCGTGTCCATGAATTCTGCTTTTCCCTGATAGTTTAAAAGACTCTGTCGGCTATTAAAGCCAAGTGCCAAAGCAAGCCCTGTAACGGTCGGAGGGTGAACGTCTACGAATATGGGTGAACCAAATTTATTAAATATTTGCTTTCCCTTACTATCAGTCAAAGGATAGCCTTTGCAGTTTTCAAAATACTGTTCTATTTTATCTTCTATTTCTACGGCACTTGTGTACATTGGTGTCATTCCCACGTTCTCACCTCCAACTGGCTATAAAATCCCATAGTAACACTTCTGAGTATATTCTATCACAGGTCAGCGGAAAAGTTGTGGTACATGTTTGATGAATTTTGCGTTAAAAAAGAGCCGGTAAATACCGACTCTCTAATTTTATAAACATATTTATTTTTCTTCTCTCAATGCATATTCTCTAAATCTATTTGAGCATTGCTCAAAA
>ERZ773241.1644-NODE-1644-length-20455-cov-4.602402_pt1 | contig 20455 bp, 17 predicted proteins | sample MGYA00580989_ERZ773241 | MGnify/ENA primary metagenome ERZ773241 (study PRJEB29015, sample SAMEA2737804) | human gut metagenome | biome: human gut; feature: human-associated habitat; material: faeces | place: China | collected 2012 ... | reverse complement strand
GCGAGCAGGTTCTGTGGGAGCCGGGCTGCACCTATACCCTGCCGGAGCTGCGTGTGGTGAACAACGGCAATCTGGCCCTGAAGTACAAGATTCAGATCACCGGTATTCAGGGCGATGCTAAACTCAATGAGGTTATTAATTGGACCATCAACGATGCCGCTATCGATCTGACCGAGGGACATCTGACTGCCGGTCAGCAGGGCGATGCTTTCACCATCAAGGGCCATATGCAGGAGTCCGCCGGCAACGAGTATCAGGGCCTTTCCATCGACGGCATCGGCATCACCGTTTATGCCACCCAGTACACCTATGAGAGCGACAGCTACGGCAAGACCTATGATGCAGATGCAGGCAAAGACACTGCTTTCTACACGCTTGCTGAGTTCAATGCTCTGACCGAGATTCCCGAGGGTGTCAAGGTAGCTTATGTTAATCTGAACGGTGCTTCTCTCGAGGGCGGCCTCACCATCGGTAATACGAATATCGCAGACCACTATGCTTACACTGATTGGAATAGCGATGTCGCACCCGATGGTTATCCGACAAAGGTTGGGACTGATAAGAGAGCGAGTGATGGTGCTACTCGCTACATCTACTCCACCGGTAAGCCTGCGGCTGATATCATTCTGACTGGCTCTGTAACGGGCGCAAAAGACACCGGAGGTTTCAATGCAGGCTCCATTACGCTGAAAGTTCCCGATGCGGCAAATGTGACTTTCGAGAAGGTAAACTTTGGCGCCGGTCAGATGGCAATGAGTATGTGGACGGAACCTAATGTAGCGTCTATGACGGTTCCTCACCGTGTTGCCAGCGTGACCTTTGACAGCTGCACCTTTAACGGCAACTGGATTCAGAATGGTGCTTTCGGTGCTGATGAAATGGTCGTGAAGAACTGCACCTTTAATAAGTACGAATACACCGCCGGTATCAACAGTGATGGATTTGACAACAAGAATAACTCCAACCCCATTTGGATTCAGAACCTTGGGCAGTGCAATGTGACCATTGAGGGCTGCACCATTAACGCTGTTCGCCCCATCAAGCTATGGGAGGGTACCGCCAGCGGCAGTGTAACCATCAAGAACAATACATTCAATATGAGCAAATGCTCTATTGACACTGCGGATACTCACAAGAACATCGGTGTAATGTTCTGCCAGAGTACATTGGACAATGTTGTGGTTTCTGGCAACACCGTAAAGGGTGATGCAACTGCGCTTATCTGCTTCTATAATAAAACAACTTGTCCGACCATGAATGACGGTGCTACCTTCAAGCTGGCTGGTAACACCCTTAACGGCGTTAAGGAATCTGTTCTGTGGAAAACTGCCACAGAGTGGACACCTGACTATGTTAATCAGTAAGAAAAAATAAGTTTTCCAAGTCCCCTCCGCCCTCGGGCGGAGGGGGCAATCAAAGGGCATATCGTCGACACAAGCTTTGTATCTTTCCGCCCGCCGTAAGCGGCAGGCGTCAATCAAGGTGCTGGACCGGAACGGAAATGATAAGGTCATCACGGCCATGGTCTGGAAGACCACCACCGGCGAAACCTTTGAGATGAAGACCATCGACTGATCTGGTGGGGAGCAAAGAATAGCAAAGGGGGAGAGCCGCCGTAAGGCGGTTCTCCCCCTTTGACGCAGTTCCTGCCGCTCTTTGCGTAGACAGTTGTATCCGAAAATGGATACGGAAGCGGGAGACGGAAATGTCGATGAAGCGGCACGTCATTTTGACAGGAAAGATGACCGACGGCCATGGAAAATGATGCCGGAGGAAGTCAGAGCTTTTTTCATGTGCTGATATTCTTGCGAAACTTTGTTACTTCTGCCGAAATTTTTCTTCGGAAATCTGCTATTTACCAAAAAAACCGGGGTGAAGGTACAAATTCTGCAAAATGACAAAAAAGTTGATGTTTGTGTTGAAATGCAGACGGAACTGTGGTAAAATCATAGAAACATCGGTGTTCACAGAAAGGCAATAAATGTACGCCTACTGTGTGTACCATGATCTCAGCGGCTGCCGGAGGCGGCCCTCGGAAGGAGCAGGCATGGCTGACAAGAAGAAAAAACAGGCTGGCCGCCGTGCCTATCTCAACGATTTTCATCGGGATCTTACCGGGGCCTATATCTATGACGGCAGCCATTTCCACTTTGCCGGGGACGGCTGGAAGCAGGTGCTCCTGCGGCTGTGGGCGCTGGGGCTCGTGCTGGTGGTGCTGGTGCTGGCGGGAGGCTTCTCCGGCGAGACCATGGCCCACTGTGTGTTCCAGATCCTGCCCTATCTCGTGGAGGTGGGGGCCGTGGGCAGCGTCGTCTGGGCGCTGGTGCGGCTGACGTCCGGCGGCGAGACGCTGCGGGCCTACGTCTACAAGGCCACCGTTCAGGCGCTGCCGGGACGGGCCATGCTGGTGATGTGCGCCGCCGGGGCTGGAATACTGGGAACGGTGTTGTGCATGATCGTCCACGGAACGGCGGGACGGCTGGCGGGGCTGCTGCTGTGCCTTCTCCTGAAGGCGGCGCTTCTGGCCGGGGCATGGCTGCTGCGGCGCTATGTGCAGACCCTGCCGTGGGAAGGGCCGCCGAAGGAAACGGCGGACTGATGCTTCATGTGTGAACGTCGGATAGCGATATCCGTTTTGTTCAAATATATTTAAGGAGGATCCCAATGAAAAAAGTAACTCGTATCCTTGCTCTTGCGCTTTCTGTTGTGATGTGCCTGAGCTTGGTCGTCGGATGCGGCAAGAAAGATGGCGGCAATTCCGGCGCAAAAGACACGCTGGTCGTGGGTTATTCCCCGTTCAGCAGCAAGTTCTCCCCCTTCTTCTCAGAGACTGCTTACGATCAGGATGTTTACACCATGACCGCACTCGGCCTGCTCACTAGCGACCGTACTGGCGCTATCGTTGAGAAGGGCATCAAGGGCGAGACCCGCAACTACAATGGCACCGACTATACTTACTATGGTCCTGCCGACATGACCGTCAGCGAGAACCCCGACGGCACCGTGTACTATGATTTCACCCTGCGTGACGATCTGAAGTTCTCCGATGGCGAGCCCATCACCATCGACGACGTCATCTTCTCCATGTACGTTCTGTGCGACCCCACCTATGACGGTGGTAGCACCCTGTACGCTCAGCCCATTCAGGGTATGGCCGAGTACCGTTCCGGTATGTCCACCATGTCCAAGTATCTGGGCAAGCTGGGTGAGGGCAGCACTGATTTCTCCGTGGTTGACGAGGCCACTCAGAAGGCTTTCTGGGATGCCGTCAACGACGGCGGTGTGAAGTTCGCTCAGGAGATCGTGGACTACATGGTCGCTAACGCCGGCGTTGCCGAGGGCGATGTCAAGGCCGCTGCTGCCGGCTGGGGCTTCGATGGCCTGGCTGACGATGCTACCGCTAAGGATCTCTTCCTGGCCATTGCTGCCAAGTATGACTGGAACTTCTCCGCCATGGAGGCTGAGACTGCCGGTTCCGCTCTGTCCGATCTGCTGCCTGCGGATGTGTACGCCGCCTCCACCAAGGCTGTCACCTTCGGTGAGTCCGCTGCCAGCATCACCGGTATCCAGAAGACCGGCGATTACAGCATGCGTGTTGTGCTCAGCGAGGTCTCCGCTACCGCCGTGTATCAGCTGGGCGTTGTGATCGCTCCTATGCACTACTATGGTGAGAAGGACAAGTACGATTACGCCAACAACAAGTTCGGCTTCGACAAGGGCGATCTGTCCCATGTCCGTTCCGTCACCACCCAGCCCATGGGCGCCGGCCCCTACAAGTTCGTTAAGTTCGAAAACGGTACTGTGAACTTCGAGGCCAACGATTCCTACTATCTGGGCGCTCCCAAGATCAAGCACGTCAACTTCCTGGAGTCTCAGGAGACCGATAAGCTCAACGGCGTCGTCACCGGCACCATTGATATCACCGATCCTGCCTTCAGCGCCGACACCGTGGACGCTATCCAGCAGCAGAACAGCAACGGCGAGCTGAACGGCGACAAGATCACCGTCAATACCGTGGATAACCTGGGCTACGGCTACATGGGCATCTCCTCTGTGGCCGTGAACGTGGGCGGCGATCCCGGTTCCAAGGCCTCCAAGGACCTGCGTAAGGGTCTGGCCACTGTGTTTGCCGCTTACCGTGAGCTGAGCGTCGAGTCCTACTACGGCGAGCGTGCCAGCGTGATCAACTACCCCATCTCCAACACCTCCTGGGCTGCTCCTCAGCCCACTGACGCCGGCTATCAGGTGGCTTTCTCCGTGGATGTCGATGGCAAGCCCATCTACACCTCCGGCATGAGCGCCGATGATAAGTATGCCGCCGCCAAGGCCGCTGCTCTGGGCTTCTTCCAGGCCGCCGGCTATACCGTCGAGAACGGCAAGATCACTGCCGCTCCTGAGGGTGCCAAGATGCAGTATGAGGTTCAGATCCCCGCCGACGGTACCGGCAACCACCCCTCCTTCATGATGGTCACCGAGGCTAAGAAGGCCCTGGCTGAGATCGGTATGGATATCGTGGTCACCGACCTGTCCGATTCTAGCGCTCTGTGGGATAGCATCCGGGCCCGTCAGGTAGATATGTGGTGCGCCGCCTGGCAAGCCACTGTGGATCCTGATATGTATCAGATCTACTACGCCGACGTTGCCGACTTCAACGGCGACATGGGCAATGGCTACAACCCCATGGGTGGTCCCGATCAGGGTAACTCCAGCTACATGTACTGCGTCGCTGACGAGGAGCTGGATAACATGATCATGGAGGCTCGTAAGTCTCTGGATCAGTCCTATCGTAAGACCCTGTACAAGGCTTGCCTGGACACCATCGTTGACTGGGCTACCGAGGTGCCTGTCTATCAGCGTCAGAACGCTATCATCTTCAGCACCGAGCGTGTCAACATCGACACTGTGACTCCCGATATCACCACCTTCTATGGCTGGATGAGCGAGATTCAGAACATGGAGCTGAAGTAAGCAATTTGCTTATAATGGCATCCGGTCAGTCCTGCTGACTGACTGAGCAGACCCGGCGAACCGGTGGCCACTGCGGTCACCGGTTCGCCCCGGCTGCATATCGGGAAGCGACTTTCAAAAAATAGGCAGGTCGCTGCCTGATGTGCAGTGGGCTTTGCGGCATGGCGTCTGAGCGGCGCCGGCCCGTTGTATCATCAGAACGGAGGTTGAATTTGTGCGAAAATATGTTTTGAAAAGAATACTGATTTCCATTGTGATCCTGTTCTTTGTTTCGTTCATCATCTATGGCTTGATGCGCTGTCTCCCGACGTCCTATATCGAGAGAATGGCACAGCAGAAGGCTATGGCGCCCGGCTCCAAGGGCTATGAGGAGTGGCTGGCCCAGCTGGAAGAGATGTATCATATGAACGGCGGGATCATTTCCGGCTTTTTTGCGTGGATGGGCGAGATGTTCACTGGCAACTTCGGTGACAGCTGGCTGTACACGGTGCCGGTGCTCCAGAAGTTTAACGAAACGGTGTGGCTGTCCTTCGTCATGGGCGGCATCGCCTTCATTCTGGAGATCATCATTGCCATTCCCTTGGGCGTGCTGGCTGCCACCAAGCAGTACAGCAAGACGGACTATGCCATCTCCATTTTTGCGTTGGCCGGTATCTCCCTGCCTACGTTCTTCTTTGCATCCCTGCTGAAGCTGGTCTTTTCCGTGAAGCTGGGCTGGTTCGACCTGTACGGTCTCATCGGCCGTAACTACCAGCAGCTGTCTGCGGCCGGTCAGTTCTGGGACAAGGCGCATCATCTGGTGCTGCCCATCGTGACGCTGGTGGTCATCAGCGTCGGTTCCCTGATGCGCTACACCCGCACCAATATGCTGGAAGTGCTGAACGCTGACTACATCCGCACCGCCCGCGCCAAGGGCCTGTCGGAGCATACCGTTATCTATAAGCACGCCTTCCGCAACACGCTGATCCCGCTGGTCACCATCATTGGCGGCAGCCTGCCGGGCCTGTTCTCCGGTGCTCTGATCACCGAGACCCTGTTCGGCATCCCCGGCATCGGCTTGACCTCGTATAATGCCATGGTGGGCGGCGATATCCCGTTCTCCATGTTCTATATGACGTTTTTGGCGATTCTGACCCTGCTGGGCAACCTGATCTCCGACGTCCTGTATGCGGTGGTCGATCCCCGTGTACGTATCGCTTAAGAAAGGAGGAAATAAACGATGGCAGATCATAACGAGAATCTGAAGGATACTTTGAATGAAGAGATCGAGCACGCCGACCAGAAGCCGGCGGAGGAACACTATTCTCTGAACGATGACCGCCGTGTGAAGGTGCTGTCCCCCGGTATGCTGGTGGCCAAGCGCTTCTTCCGGAACCGTCTGGCGGTGACCGGTATGGCGATCCTCTTGTTCATGTTTGTTTTCTCCTTTATCGGCGGACTGATCTCCCCCTATGAGCAGGATAAGTTCTTCTACGCCGATAAGACCATCCGCCGGGAGTTTGCGGCGGTCATCAAGAATACGGAGTTCCGCTATTCTTCGGCGGACGATTCCGTGTTCGGCCTGCCTGCTCAGGCGCAGGCTATGCTGGCCATCCAACAGCAGAAGGACGGCTTTACCTACCGTGACAACAGATTCACCCTGACCAAGGAGGCGGAGGACTTTTACAGCGTCTCCGTAAATGGTCAGGTGGTGGGTCTTGCCTACAAGAGCGTGGTGAGTCCCTCCGCTTCGGACGCCACCCTGTCCTTTGAGTTCACCTATCAGGCCCTGAAGGCCTATCTCACCGATGGTGCGGATACCTTCACGGCGGACGGCAAGACCTACACCGTGGATGAAAGCGGCAGCGTCATGGACGGCGCCACCGAGGTGGCCTATGTCAGCCCCTACGTGGTGCAGGCTCTGATGCCAGACGTGTTCCTGTCCCGTGACTTCAAGGATAAGCTCATCGACACCATCAACGCCGGCGGCGAAAAGTTCACCTACACCGACGAGTCCCTCATCGTGGATGAAGAGCCCGCCACCGATGAGGAGGACGGTACCAACAGCGCCATCACCCCCGACGACAGTCAGATGCCTGATGACACGCCCCAGAGCGCTACGGCGGAGTATGATATCTCCTTCGACGCTGCCACCAACAGCTGGTCCGTTCTGCAGGAGCAGACCAGCCGCCAGTACGATAAGTATTCCGCTCCCAGCAAAGAGCACCTGATGGGTACCGACGGCTACGGCATGGATATGCTGACCCGCCTGATGTACGGCGGCCGTGTGTCTCTGATGATCGGTTTCATCGTCATCGTCATTGAGACCGTCATCGGCGTTATCTTCGGCGGCATTGCCGGTTATTTCGGCGGCTGGGTGGATAACCTCATCATGCGTGTGGTGGATATCTTCTACTGCATCCCCTCCATGCCCATCATCATCATTCTGGGCGCCGCCATGGACGCTCAGCGTGTGGATGGCTGGCTGCGAATGATATACCTGATGCTGATTCTGGGCTTCCTGGGCTGGGCCGGTATTGCCCGTCTGGTCCGTGGCCAGATCCTGTCCCTGCGTGAGCAGGAGTTCATGACGGCCACCGAGGCCTGCGGCATCAGCGTCTCCCGCCGGATCTTCAAGCACCTGATCCCCAACGTCATTCCTCAGCTGATCGTCAACTGCACCATGGGCTTGGGCTCCGTGATCATCACCGAGGCCACCCTGTCCTTCCTTGGTCTGGGCGTGAAGTTCCCCTTCGCTTCCTGGGGCAACATCATCAGCGACGTGAACAACACCCACGTGCTGACCAACTACTGGTGGGTGTGGATCCCCGCCGGTCTGCTGCTGCTGCTGACGGTTCTGGCCTTCAATCTGGCCGGCGACGGCCTGCGGGATGCATTCGACCCGAAGATGAAGCGCTGAGAAAGGAGGAGCCTGTATGTCTAAGAAGAATGAGACCGGCTATCTGTCCGCTAAGGAATCCCGGCGCATCTCCCGTGAGAACCGCCGCATCACAGATCAGCTGGAAAAGCGCCATAAGCGCAAGAATGTGCCGGAGTCCGAGTATCTGACTCAGATGAAGGATCCCAACAACGCACTGGAGATCGAGAATCTGCATACCTACTTCTTCTCGGATGTGGGTACCGTCCGTGCTGTGGACGGCGTCTCCTTCGACGTCCCCATCGGCAAGACCGTGGGCGTGGTGGGCGAGTCCGGCTGCGGTAAGTCCGTTACCAGCCTCTCCATCATGCAGCTGCTGCAGCGGCCGCAGGGCCAGATCGTGGACGGCGAAATTCGTCTGAACCTCGGCAACGGCAAGTGCTACGACATCACCAAGACCCCCACGGAGCGGATGCAGAATCTGCGGGGCAACTATATGTCCATGATCTTTCAGGAGCCCATGACCAGCCTGAACCCGGTGTTCCGCATCGGCGCTCAGCTGGACGAGGTCATTGCCCTCCACGACGGCGAGGGTAAGAGCAAGGAGGAGATCAAGGAACGCTCCATCCACCTGCTGGAGATGGCCGGTATCGCCAACTGCGAGGGCGTGTACAATATGTTCCCCCACGAGCTGTCCGGCGGTATGCGCCAGCGTGTCATGATCGCTATGGCCCTGTCCTGCAACCCCAAGCTGATCATCGCTGACGAGCCCACTACGGCTCTGGACGTGACCATTCAGGCCCAGATCCTGGATCTGCTGCGGAATCTGAAAAACAAGATCAATTCCTCCATCATGCTCATCACCCACGACTTGGGTGTTATCGCAGAGATGGCGGATTACGTGGTGGTCATGTATGCCGGCCGTGTGGTGGAGAAGGGTACGGTGGAGGAAATCTTCGCCAATCCCGCCCATCCCTATACCATCGGTCTGATGGCCTCTAAGCCCGTGGTGGGCAAGAAGGTGGATAAGCTGTACTCCATCCCCGGCAAGGTGCCTAACCCCATCAATATGCCGGACTACTGCTACTTCAAGGATCGCTGCGAGATGCAGGTGGAGAAGTGCAGCGGCGAGTATCCCCACATGATCCAGCTCTCCCCCACTCATATGGTCAGCTGCTATCGTTACTTTGACGGAAAGGTGGGTGAATAACCATGGCACACGAGAAGAAAGTCGTTGAAACGCCGGTGGAGTATGATCCCCAGTACATTCTGCAGGTCAAGGATCTGAAGAAGCACTTCCCCATCAAGGGCGGTATGATCAGCAAGACCGTAGGCCATGTGAAGGCCGTGGACGGCGTCACCTTTAACCTCAAGCGTGGCACTACCATGGGTCTGGTGGGCGAGTCCGGCTGTGGCAAGACCACCACCGGCCGCACCATCCTGCGTCTGGCCGGCGAAAAGACCGGCGGTCAGGTGCTGTTTAACGGTAAGGACGTGTATGCCCTCTCTGACAAGGAAATGCGGGATATGCGCACGAAGATGCAGATCATCTTTCAGGATCCCTTCTCCTCTCTGCAGCCCCGTATGCCCGTGGGCGAGATCATCGGCGAGGCAGTGCGTGAGCACGGTCTGGTGAGCAAGGAGGAGTTCGATGATTACATCGATCAGGTCATGGATAACTGTGGCCTGCAGCCCTTCCACAAGGACCGCTATCCTCACGAGTTTTCCGGCGGCCAGCGGCAGCGTATCTGCATTGCCCGTGCGCTGGCCCTGAACCCGGAGTTCATCGTCTGCGACGAGCCTGTGTCGGCTCTGGATGTGTCCATTCAGGCTCAGATCATCAACCTGCTGAAGAATCTACAGGAAAAGTACAACCTGACGTATCTCTTCATCTCCCACGATCTGTCCGTGGTGGAGTACATCTCCGACACGGTGGGCGTCATGTATCTGGGCAATCTGGTGGAGTACGGCGCTACGGAGGACATCTTCCGCAATCCGCTGCACCCCTACACCAAGGCCCTGTTCTCTGCCATCCCGGTGCCGGATCCCACGGTGAAGATGGATCGTATCGTGCTGGAGGGCTCCATTCCCTCCCCGGCGAATCCGCCGGCTGGCTGCAAGTTCCATACCCGCTGCGCCAACTGCATGGAGAAGTGCAAGACCGAGGTGCCTCAGCAGCGTGAGATCGAGCCGGGCCACTATGTGGTCTGCCATCTGTACGACGAGGCATGAGCGACCAGCACAAGGAGTGGGAGGACGACGGCCGCACGGTAGCGGATATGTCCGGTTTGGACCGACCGACCCTGTTCGGCCATAAAGAGGGGACCTCCCGGAAGAAGCAGCAGGAGTCGGAGCCGTCCGGCGGCGACTATGTGCCGCCCTTGTCCCGAGGCGACCGATGGGCGTTCCTGCTGGGTACCATGAAGGCGTCCCTGCTGATCGCACTGGCGTTTCTGGGCGGTCTTGGCCTGTGTATCTGGCTGTTGACGCTGCTTCTGCACTGAACCACACCGTCCGAAAGGGTGTGCTGCTTCCGGCAGCGCACCCTTTTTCCATACCATACGCTGCGGCTGCTCTCCGGGAGAGCAGCCACCCATGATGAGAAAGGAAGAATAAGATGATCTCTGCAATGCTGCAATACATCCAGCGCAGTCCCGACTGCTTCCACGCTGTGGAGGAGCTGCGCCAGCGTCTGCTGCGGGAGGGCTACACGGAGCTGCGGCCCGGCCGGTGGCAGCTGACGGCAGGGGGGAAGTACTTCACCACCAAGAACGGCTCCTCTCTGATGGCCTTCCGCCTCCCGCAGGAGGCCCCCGCCGGCTTCCTGCTGACCGCCAGCCATTCCGACTCTCCCTGCTTCCGTCTGCGGGATCATGCGGAGCTGACAGGGGAATATATCCGCCTGTCCGCCGAGCGCTATGGCGGCATGATCAATGACAGTTGGCTGGATCGGCCCCTCAGTGTGGCGGGTCGGGTACTGGTCCGCCGGGAGGGCGGACTGGAGGCCCGTCTGGTGGATCTGAAGCGGGATGTGGCCCTGATCCCCCGTGTGGCCATCCACCTGAACCGGGAGACCAACAATGGAGTCAAGTACGACCCGGCCCGTGATCTGGTGGCCCTGTACGCTGCCGGAACCGGCAGCGGCAGCTTCTATCGGGAGGTGGCCAGAACGGCGGACTGCGCCCCGGAGGACGTGGTAGCCGGGGATCTGGTGCTGTACAACAACCAGCCGGGGACCGTCTGGGGGCCGGAGGGCGAGTTCGTGTCGGCCCCCCGGCTGGACGATCTGGCCTGTGTGTTTGCCTGCACCGAGGGCTTTCTGACGGCGCAGGAGCGGGACATGGTGCCGGTGCTGTGCGTGTTTGACAACGAGGAGATCGGCTCCGAGACCAAGCAGGGGGCGGCCTCCGTATTCCTGCCGGAGACGCTGGCGGCCATCTCGGAGGCGCTGGGCCTCTCCGCCGCCGACCACCGGGCGCTGCTGGCGGACAGCATGATGCTCTCCTGCGACAATGGCCATGCCCGCCATCCCAACCACCCGGAGCTGGCGGACACCAACGAGGCCCCGGTGCCCAACGGAGGCGTGGTGGTGAAGCACTCCCCCCGCTACGCCACGGACGGCGTGTCCGCCGCCGTGTTTACGGAGCTCTGCCGCCGGACAGAGGTGCCGGTGCAGCACTACGCCAACCGCCCCGATCAGATGGGCGGGGCCACGCTGGGGAACATCGCCGACACCAAGCTGCCCATCCCCACGGTGGACATCGGCATGGCCCAGCTGGCCATGCACTCCTGCTTCGAGACCATGGGCAGCCGGGACGTGGAGACCTTTGTCCGGGCCGTGCGGGCCTGCTATGAGAGCAGCCTGCGCTTCATGCCGGAGGGTGTGGCGCTGCGGTAACGGGGCAGGGAAGCCCACACACCCCATGAGAAAACCATAAAACCCACAGGGCGGCGTAGAAAAACTCTGCGCCGCCCTGTCGTTTATGGGAAATTTTGCAGGTTTTCATGGTAAAACATTCCTGTTATATGGATATTGCTACCGAGCAGTAGATGGGAAAGCATTCGTTTGCACATCGTCAGGTCTTAGAAGATGTGTATGCGGGTGCTGTTTTTTTGGAGGTGGATCTTATGCGGAGAAAGCTGCTTCAATACTTTTCCAGAGCCGAGAGGCTCCTGTGGGGCCTGTCGGTGGTATTCATCGTCGGATCCTTCTGCGCCTTTGATCGGGAGAATTATCTGACGCTGGCCGCCTCGCTGATAGGCGTCACGTCGCTGATCTTCAACGCCAAGGGAAACCCCATCGGACAGGTGCTGATGGTGATTTTCAGCCTGCTGTACGGCATCATCTCCCATACCTTTGCCTACTACGGCGAGATGATCACCTATCTGGGCATGACCATGCCGATGGCGGTGCAGCCAGCAAAAACCGGCAGACGCCATGCGTCTGCCGGCTTTTTGAAAGCTATATCCTGAAAAAGCTGCCCATCAGGGCGTGACGGCGCAGGTGTGTCCCAGCGCCTCATAGCTGTCGCCGCAGACCTGCCACGAGCCGTCCGTCTGCCGCCGGAGGGTCAGGGTATGATCCACGGAGGTCCGTGTGGCGGCGATGACGCCCTGCCGCAGGTGATCCACCCGTAGGATCTCCCGAAGGGTCACCTGCACCGTCTCGCCGCTCTGCTGTATGGGGGCAAAGTAGGCGGGGCGGCACTGTACATCGTAAATGACGGCGTACTCGTCCACGGCGGCCTCCGCCAGAGTCTGTGCATCCTCCCGCAGGGGAGCGGTGCAGCGATCCGGGGTAGCGGGGGTTCGCCCGGCCATGACGGCGGCCCGCAGGTCCAGATAATTCTGGATGGCGGCGAGGATATCCTCCGACGGGAGGGAGGCGGTGCCGCAGCCACTGAGGTAGCCGCACAGATCGGACTCCTCGCAGTCGTCGCCCACCACCTGCCAGCCTTGGGCGGTACGGTTCAGGGTCAGATGGTGCAGAGAGCCGTAGCCGAAGGTATCGCCGGTGGTCTGGGTGAGGTCGCTGGAATAATTGGCCTCCACCCGGAGAGAGGCCCACACCTCCACCGCATCCTCGCTGCGGTAAATAGGGTTCATGGGATACACCTGTACCCGCTGCTCCCCCCAGATATAGCTGGACCACAGGAAGCCACGGGTCAGTGCCTCCTGACGCAGGGTGTCCGTGGTATAGGGCTCCTCCGGCAGAGGATCATCGGGTCGGGCCAGAGCGGTGCAAAGCATGGTGGTATAGGAGAGGATGGCCTGCTGCTGTTCCTCCGTCAGGGTCTCCGCCTCCCCGGCCAGCTCACAGGTAATGACCGGCTGGAAGGGCGCACGGCGCAGGGCCTCGTCCTCCGCCGTGGGAGTCTGGGGCGTGGAGGGGTCAGAGGGAGCGGCAGGGGATGTACCGCAGCCGCTGAGAGCCGTTATCAGCAGCAGTAGGACGCACAGAAGAAGTGATAGGCGGCGGAACAAACGGTTCATGGGATACCTCCTTCTTTACACCAGATGACGACAAATTATGACTATAATGTATAATATAGACTGCAATATGTCAAGAAAAAACAGATAATTTCACAAAAAGTGGGCGCTGCAACGCAGCGCCCATCGGCAGGAAAAGTTTCGGCAGCCTCACGCCTCCCGGCGAAAGACATGGATATCGAAGCTGATGGTGACCGCCAGCTCCTCCAGCGCCGCCAGACGCTGACAGCCGGACTTGGGAGTTTTCCAGTAGTAGGGGGTCATCTGGAACAGGGCGTGGAGATCCTCCTGCCCCAGCACCCGGATGCGGTCCTCCACGTGGCGAATTTCGGCGTAGGCGAAGCCTTCGTAGGGAGTCTCCTTCACCTCGTTGGGATAGGGGTGGTCATAGAGCACCTGCTTCAGCTCCCACAGGTGCTTTTCCGACGGCACCACATAGAGAAACGTGCCGCCGGGCCGAAGCGCCCGCCGAAACTCCTCCAGCGCCAGCGGGGAGAAGCAGTTGAGCAGCAGGTCGATGGATCGGTCCGCCACCGGCAGGTGATAGGAGGAGGCCACGGCGAACTCCACATCCTTTTCCCGCTTGGCGGCCCGGCGGAGGATGGCCTTGGAGATGTCCGTCCCCGCCATGCAGGGGGCCTTCCCGGCATCCCGCAGCGCCCGGTAGACGGCGCTGGTGTAGTATCCCTCGCCGCAGCCGGTGTCCAGCACCGCCGGATGCTCCGGGGCATAGTCCAGCGCCAGACGGCACAGGGCATCCCGCAGGGCGGCGTAGTAGTCCTTGCTGAGAAAGGCACTGCGGGCGGCGGCCATGCCCTTGTCGTCACCGGGCATTTTGGAATGCTTGCGGTTGGCGGGCAGCAGATGGGTGTAGCCCTCACGGGCCACGTCATAGCTGTGGCCCAGCGGACAGCGGTAGCGCCCCGGCTCCCGCTCCAGCGCCGCCCCGCAGATGGGGCAGACGAACAGGCTCATTGCCCACGCTCCTTTCGGACGGTGACGTCGTGGATCCACTGTCCCGTGCGGATACGCAGGGCGCACAGGGGGACCTTCAGCAGGCTCTCCGACTGGATGGCGGCGGCGATCCACCAGTAGTCCGCCTTCAGTACCAGCGCCAGCAGCGCCGTCAGGGGCAGGGCCATGCACCACTGGGGCCCCACGTCCAGCAGGGTGGACCAGAACACGTCGCCGCCCGCCCGCAGCACGCCGGTGACGGCGGAGATGGAGTAGGCGTGGAGGGGGATGGACAGAAAGCCCGTCACCGCCAGCGCCGTGGCGATGGCGGCGGACTCGCCGTAGAGCTTGAACAGCGGGAACACCACCGGCACGAACAGCGTCGGCACCAGCAGCAGAGACAGGGCCGTCAGCCCCGCACCCACCAGCGCCGTGAACACCAACAGCGTCCGGCTCAGGTCCATGACCTCCTGATGGCTGCGGCCCTCACCGATGGATTTGCCGATTATCACGGCGGTGGCGGCACCCAGACCGAAGCACACCACCAGGAACAGGCGGTTGAGGTTGCCCATCACGGCGTTGGCCGCCAGCATCTCCACGGAGTTGTCGGTGTAGCCCAGGATCACCGTCAGCATACTGTTGCCGAGGCCCCATGCCGTCTCATTGAGGATCACAGGGGAGGAGTACTTCACGAACCGCCGGAGCATTTCCCAGCCGGGGCGGAAGAAGGCCCGCCACTGGATGGGCAGGAGCCCGCTGCGGACGGCACAGAAGCTGCACACGGCGAACTCTGTGATGCGGGCCAGCAGGGTGGCCACGGCGGCACCCTGAATGCCCAGCGCAGGCAGGCCGCACTTGCCGAAGATCAGCAGGTAGTTCAGCCCCGTGTTCAGCACCGTGGACATGGCGAACAGCTTCATGCCGAAGCCGGCGTCCTCGGCGCTGCGCCGGGCGCTGACATACAGGGACGAGAGCATATTGAACACATAGGAGATGCCGATGAGCTTCAGATACGGCGCACCCAGCACCGACAGCTCATGGTTGTTGGACAGCAGATCCATGATCTCCACCGGCCACAGGTACAGCACCGCCGCCAGCACCACCGTCAGGCCGGTACCCAGCATGGCCGCCACGCCGATGGCACGGCTGATGTGCTCCATATCCCGCTTGCCCCAGTACTGGCTCACCAAAATGCTCAGGCCGCTCTGCACGCCGAACACAATGGAGATCAGCAGGAACACCGGCACGTTGGCGGTGGTGACGGCGGCCATCTGGGTGTTGCCCAGCCAGCTGACCATCAGCGTGTCCATCAGGCCCAGCGTAAAGGTGATGAGATTTTGCAGAGCGATGGGGCCGGTCAGACCCCACAGATACCGGTAAAAGCCCGGTTCACGTTTCAGACATTGCAGCATGGTTAACCTCACAGCATGGAAAATCTCGTATTTTTGTGGCGCAGCAGCGCCTCGTACAGGGCGTCGATGTCACCCTCCGTGGTTTCCGGCCCGAAGCTGAGCCGCAGCACCCCGGCGGCGGTCCTTTTATCCAGCCCAAGGGCGGCATAGCCACGGCTGGCCTTGCCCCGGTGACAGGCGGAGCCTGCGGACAGGCAGATGCCCTGACTGCCCAGATCGTTGATGACGTTGGCACTGGGATAGCCCACCAGCGACACCGCCAGAATGTGGGGGGCCTCGCCGCCGCCCACCGGTACCACGCCGGGGATGCTCAGCAGCCGCTCCCGGCAGTAGGCCTTGATGCGGGCCATGTGGGCAAGCTTTTCCTCCAGCCCCTCCTGCCGCAGCGACACGGCCTTGGCAAAGCCCGCTATCTGGGCGGTGGCCTCCGTGCCGGAGCGCAGCCCCCCCTCCTGCCCGCCGCCGGCCAGCAGGGGCCGCAGGTTCCGCAGGTCCGGACGGACGTACAGAGCGCCGATGCCCTTGGGGCCGCCGATCTTATGGGCGGACAGGCTCATCAGATCCACGCCCCACCCCGCCGGAGCGCAGGGAACCTTCAGAAAGCCCTGCACGGCGTCGCAGTGGAGGAGCGCACGGCTCCCCCGCTCCTTCAGCAGCCGGGCGATATCCGCCACGGGGAAGAGACACCCCGTCTCGTTGTTCACCAGCATCACGGACACCAGTACCGTGTCCTCCCGCAGGGCCTCCGCCACCTGTCCGGCGGAGATATGCCCCGTGCGGTCGGGCTTGAGGTAGGTGACCTCATACCCCTCCTGTTCCAGCTGGCGGCAGGGCTCCAGCACGGCGCTGTGCTCCACGGCAGTGGTGATGATGTGCCGCCCCGTGTGGCGGCCCTGCCATGCGGCGGCCCGGATGGCCCAGTTGTCCGACTCCGTGCCGCAGGAGGTGAAGTGCAGGGCCGATGGCTGGCACCCCAGTGCCCCGGCGATGGTGCGGCGTGCCTCCTCCACCAGCTCCTTGGCCTCCCGGCCCAGAGGATACTGGGCGGAGGGATTGCCGAACTGATGGCGCAGCACATCATACATGGTATCCGCCACAGCCTCCGGCAGGGGCGTGGTGGCGGCGTGGTCCAGATAGATCATAGCGCAGACCTCCCGTTTTTTCAGAAAAACCGGCGCCGGACAGGGGGGAGGGGCAAAGACCCTCTTGCCACCGGCGGCCGGATACCGTATAATGTAGACAAATTCTTATTATATCGGAGAAAACCGCAAAGTGCAAGGAGAATCCCCATGCGAGTTGCTATTTACACCCTTGGCTGCAAGGTCAACCAATACGAGACGCAGGCCATGGAGCAGGAGCTTCAGCGGCGTGGCCACACGCTGGTGGACTTTGAGTCCCCGGCGGACGCCTACATCATCAACACCTGCTCCGTCACCGCCGTCAGCGATAAAAAATCCCGGCAGATGATCCGCAGGGCCAAGAGCCGCAATCCCCAGGCCGTGGTGGCTGCCTGCGGCTGCTATGTGCAGACCCACACCCCGGAGGCTCAGGAGCTGGGCATCGACCTCATCGGCGGCACCGGCGACCGGATGGAGTTTCTGACCCTACTGGAGCAGGCGGCGGAGGACCACCGCAGCCGTGTGGCGGTGGACGAAGCCCTACGCCGCCGCACCTTCGAGGTGCTGCCTGCCGGGGGCATGGCGGCCCGGACACGGGCCATGCTGAAGGTGGAGGACGGCTGCGTCAACTTCTGCACCTATTGCATCATCCCCTACGCACGGGGGCCGGTGCGGTCCCTACCGCTGGAGGAGGCGGTGCGCCAGACGGAGCAGCTGCGGCGGGAGGGCTACCGGGAGGTGGTCTTTACCGGCATCGAGATCTCCTCTTGGGGACAGGATTTCAAGGACGGCCGCAGCCTCATCGACCTGCTGGAGGCGGTGTCGCAGGCGGCGGGAGAGATGCGCCTGCGGCTGGGCAGTCTGGAGCCCCGCACCGTGACGGAGGATTTCTGCCGTCGGGCCGCCCGGCTCCCCAACCTCTGCCCCCAGTTCCACCTGTCCATGCAGTCCGGCTGCGACGCCACCCTGCGGCGCATGAACCGCCGGTACGACACCGCCCGGTTCCTTCAGTCCGTGACTCTGCTGCGGCAGTACTTTCCCCGGCCCGCCATCACCACGGACCTGATCTGCGGCTTCCCCGGCGAGACGGAGGAGGAGTTCTCCCAGACGCTGGCTTTCCTGCGCCGCTGCGACTTTGCCCAGATGCACATCTTCCCCTACTCCATCCGCCCCGGCACAAAGGCGGCGGAGATGGAGCAGGTCCCCGGCCCGGTGAAGGAGGAGCGTGCCGCCCGTGCGTCGGCGGTGGCGGCGGAGCTGCACCGTGCCTATCTGCAGGGCTGCGTAGGCCAGACTTATCCCGTGCTCTTCGAGCAGCGCAAGGACGGCTGCGCCGCCGGTCATGCCCCCAACTATATGCCGGTGGAGGTGCAGACACAGGAGGATTACCATAACACCGTTCGCCATGTGAAGATCACAGGCGTAGTAAACGATATCCTGATGGGAGAGGTGACATAACATGGAACACTTTTTTGCCTATACGGCCCGGATGCGGTTCATCTCCCGCTGGGCGCTGATGCGTAACAGCCAGCCGGAGAACATTCAGGAGCACAGCCATCAGGTGGCAGTGCTGGCCCATGCGCTGGCGGTGATCCGCAACCGCTGCTTCGGCGGTCAGGTGGACCCCGGTACGGTGGCGGTGGCGGCCCTGTACCACGACGCCAGCGAGATCCTCACCGGGGATCTGCCCACCCCCATCAAGTACTATAATCCCGCCATCCGGGATGCCTACAAGCAGGTGGAGCACATCGCCTGCGGCAAGCTGGTGGGGATGCTGCCGCCGGAGCTGCAGCCGGACTTTGCCGAGGCCCTGACCCCCACAGACCCGGAGGTGGAGGAACTGGTGAAGGCGGCGGACAAGCTGTCCGCCCACATCAAATGTCTGGAGGAGCTGAAGGCCGGGAATCTGGAGTTCCGCCGGGCGGCGGAGCAGACGGAGCAGGCGCTGGATGATTTTCATCTGCCGGAGCTGACCTATTTCCGGGAGCATTTCCTCCCCAGCTTCCGGCTGACGCTGGATGAGATGGAGTAAAATCAAGCGCAGGGGAGACGAGCCGTCTCCCCTGCGCTTGATTCATTATGAAGCTTGCGCCGTGCGTTCTGTGCATGGCGGCAGGCTTTTCGCAGCTGCGTCCTCCGACCACCCCGCAGCGATCTTCTGCCGTGGCATGGCATCACCCATGCTGCGGCACCGACCATGATATCCTGCCGAAGCACACCATACATACAGACCTTCCCCGCAAAAAGAAAAGCAGGCGGAAAGCCACGCTTCCCGCCTGTCAAGGACACACGATCATTATTTGCCAGCGGCCACGGACTTGACCTGCTTGACCTCACGGCCATTGTAGGTACCGCACTCCGGGCACATTCTGTGAGGCAGATGCAGCGCACCGCACTTGGTGCAGGCCACCAGACCGGGAGTCGCCAGCTTCCACACGGAGCTGCGTCTCTTGTTGCGTCTTTGCTTGGATACTTTTCCCTTGGGTACTGCCATGTTGACACCTCCTTGGTCTTAACTGCCTGAGCAGTAATTGATAGTATAGAGAAGCGCTTTACTCCTTCTCCTGCAGGAGACTGGCCAGCTTGGCAAGCCTCGGATCCACCTGCTTTTTACAGCGGCAGGGCTCCCGGTTGAGGTTCACGCCGCAGCCGGGGCAAAGACCCTTACAGTCCTCGGAGCAAAGAGTTTTCGTGTCCATGTCGAGAATGAACGCATCTCTGGCCAGTTCCGCCAGATCCACCTCGTCGTGCTCCAGCAGGATGATCTCGTCGCTGTCCTCCTCCTGCTTCTCCTCGGCCAGAACGCACGAGTAAGAAACGGACTTGGGCGCATCGAATTCCTCCATGCACCGGTCACACACGCAGTGCAGCGTCGTATGCATCTCCAGCTGGCACAGCAGAACCCCGGCCTGATTCCGAATACGGCCTTCCACAGTGACCGGACGGGTAATGGGCGCAGCGCCGCCGAAATCCAGCTGAGACAGATCCATCTCAAACCGGACCTCCTGACTGGCGTCGGGGGTATGCAGCAGTCGGTTTACATTCAATCGCATAGTACACCTCTTAATGACACGAATAGTATTATAGAGGATTGCACCCGGCTTGTCAAACATTTTCTGCGAAATATTTTGACAATTTCCGAAAATCAGGTACAATAGCCTTAAACAGCATCCATCAAAGGAGGAAACACGCCATGCGGGAGCTGACCATCGGGAAAAATGACGCCGGACAGAGGGTGGATCGCTTCGTCTCCAAGGCTCTGCCGCTGCTGCCGCCGGCCCTGCTGCAAAAGTATATCCGCCTCAAGCGCATCAAGGTCAACGGAGGCCGGGCCCAGCGGGATCAGCGCCTGCAGGAGGGGGATGTGCTGCAATTATACATCAACGACGAGTTCTTCGACAAGCCCAGAGAGGATAACCTGTTCCTCACCCTGTTCCGCCCCAGTCTGGATATCGTCTACGAGGACGAGAATCTGATGCTGCTGAACAAGCGCCCCGGTCTGGTGGTTCACGCCGACGAGACGGAGAAGGTCAATACCCTCATCAACCACATTCAGGCATACCTCTACCAGAAGCGGGAGTGGAACCCCCGGTGGGAGAACGCCTTCACCCCGGCGCTGTGCAACCGCATCGACCGCAACACCGGCGGCATCGTCA
>ERZ773241.1638-NODE-1638-length-20538-cov-3.986232_pt1 | contig 20538 bp, 18 predicted proteins | sample MGYA00580989_ERZ773241 | MGnify/ENA primary metagenome ERZ773241 (study PRJEB29015, sample SAMEA2737804) | human gut metagenome | biome: human gut; feature: human-associated habitat; material: faeces | place: China | collected 2012 ... | reverse complement strand
AAAAATGCTCGATAATACATCCAGTATTATCTGCGCTTTTTGCTTAGCAGCTTGTGCTTCTCGCTCGCCGCATCGGCACTTAGAATTGTGCGGTATTGCCTAAAGTATCTGCATCCCGCACGGGGATGCCGTTTTCCCGCAGCAGGGCCGCAAATACGCCCTGGCCGGGGATCTTTCTGCCGGTGAAGGTTCCATCGTATACTTCGGCAGCACCGCAGCTGGGGCTGCGCGGCTGCAGGATGGCGAGTTCCACACCGTTTTCTTTGGCAATGGCCAACGCTCTGGCCGCACCGGCGCGGAATGCCGCATCCACACTGACACCGTCCTTCGTAACGACCTCTCCGTTTACGATCTCCGCCGGGGTGCGGGGAACCGACAGGCCGCCCAGTACCTCAGGGCAGACGGGGATGACCTCATGCCCCTGCACAAAGGCCGCTGCTTTTTCGCTGTAATTGTTGCCGCCGCTGTATTTGCAGTTTTCGCCCAGCAGGCAAGCGCTTACCAGAATCTTCATCGGCGCGTCCTCAGCTTACCACCGGGCTTTCCGGCAGAATGATCTGGATCAAGGTCTTATCCAGCATCAGGGTGCGGTGCCAGGGGTTCAGGATGATGCCCTCGATCTCGGGCACGGTCAGGGCGGTTTCCAACAACTTGCCAATGTCCGCCATAAAGGTGGACTGCACCTGCTCGGCACCCCGCATTTCCTCCTCAAAGCTGGTAAAGGCGTACCACCAGGCGCGGCCGTCGGGGGTCTGCACGACTTTTAGGCTCATCTGGGTGGTGCCGGGATTGGGCTCCACGGCTACCACAAACTGGCCGTTTTCCCGGATGCGGCGGCGGATGGCCGTCAGCGCGTGGGCCAGCAGCTCCGGGGTGGCGTTTTGCTGTAAGGCAGCAATGGCCTGCTCGATGTTCTCGTTGCCCTGCAAGGCTTCTTCCCGCATAGTGTGTTCCTCTCTTTATCCGTTTTGGGCCTATTATAGCAGATTTTGGCGGGAATAAAAAGGGGCTGGAAACTTTGCGCAACTGCTGGTATAATAGGGGTAAAGAAACAGCCCAACACGCGGAAAGGTCGAGCCTATGCTGGAAGAACTGAAACAACAGGTTTATGCGGCAAACATGGAATTGCCCCGCCGGGGGCTGGTGACCTACACCTGGGGCAATGTCTCGGGCATCGACCGCAAGGCCGGGCTGGTGGTCATCAAGCCGTCGGGCGTGGCGTATGAGGAGCTGACCCCGGACAAGCTGGTGGTGCTGGACCTGGACGGCCGCAAGGTCGAGGGCGGGCTGAACCCCAGCAGCGACACCAAGACCCATCTGGAGCTGTACAAGGCCTACCCGCAGCTGGGGGGCATCGTGCATACCCACTCCACCTACGCGGTGGCCTTCGCCCAGGCGCGGCGGGATCTGCCCGCCTTTGGCACCACCCACGCCGATTATTTTTACGGTGCCATCCCCTGCACGCGACAGATGACCGCAGAGGAGATTAACGGCGAATATGAATATCAGACCGGCGAAGTGATCATTGAAACTTTCGAAGAACGCGGCAGGAGTCCGGCACAAATCCCGGCGGTGCTGGTGCATTCTCACGGCCCGTTCGCATGGGGTAAAAACGCCGCCGATGCCGTGCATAACGCCGTAGTACTCGAAGAATGCGCCTATATGGGTCTATTCTCGCGCCAGCTTGCGCCGCAGCTCCCTGCGATGCAAAACGAACTGCTGGATAAGCACTACCTGCGTAAGCATGGGGCCAATGCCTATTACGGGCAGTAATCTATCACGCCGGGGCTTCATTGCCCCGGCACTACGAATTGATATGTTCCTTGCTGTAACGCCGCTTCCACGCTGCTGGCGTTAAACCAGTATGTTTCTGAAAAATCTGCCGGAAATAGCCAACGTCATTAAACCGTATTGCATGGAGCAGGCCGACAACGTCGAGTCACTGCATAACCTGTTGCTGCCCGCCGATGCGCCATTTACGACATTTGAAGGCAAGGGATTGTTCAGCCATAAGATCCTGATTCAGACGCCAGGTTCCCGGTATGAACAGAGCAATCCAGAGCAACAACCTTTGTGGCATTACGACGGAGCACCAGCCGCACCGACATCCACCGGTGAATTAAAAACGCCAGCTCACCCCGGTGACAAAGGTAAAACTCTCATTACGATCAATCATCGGGCTGTCGGTAATCTCTTCCGGCAGCTCGCTGTATCCTGCGCTCGCCATCAATACGACGTGCTCTCCTATCGGGTATTTTGCCGTCAGGCTGACATAGGGCACCCAGGCATCCTGCGCGGAATAACTTGCCAGACCGCTACGACGGGACTCACTCTCTGAAATGCCATAGTAATAGTCACTGAAATTCTCGTCATAATAGAGAACGCCCAGCGCAGGTGTCAGCGACAGACGACCTATCTGCATTTTGTGGAATCCCGATAGCGCCCCCCCCCAGCCGTTGCTGTTATCCAGAACGTCCGCAGCCGCAGAGGCTTTCACGGTTCCCCAACGCTCGTGGTGATACCAGGCAACCCCCGCCATAGCCGTACTATCACGCTTATCAAGCTGTTGCATGGCATAATCGTCATTATCGGTAGGGTCAAATTCCAGCGGCATCCAGGATGCGGTCAGGCTAAGTTCATTTTTTTCACTTTGCGACAGAATAAAACCTAACGTGGTCTGACGAACATAAAAAGAATCACCTTCATAACTAATCAGCGGAATTGCCTTCGTATTTTCATTATAACCGCGATAAGGCGATTCATTATAAGCCGCACCAGCACCAATGGATAATTCAGAAGCAGTTGCGCTTGCCATAAAAGGCAACGCAAATAACGCCACAATATTGCGATTAATTAACATGTCCGGTATTCCATTTTAAAATAAGATAAAAAAGAGTCGGCATAATAATGCTTACAATTTCTCCGGTGCAAGATTCATATTTATATAGTAATATATAAAATTATATATAATTGGGCTGTTGCGATGACAAAATTACAACTTAAGTACCGGGAGTTAAAAATTATCTCGGTAATCGCTGCCAGTGAAAATATCAGCCATGCCGCGACTGTACTTGGCATCGCACAGGCCAACGTCAGCAAATATCTTGCTGATTTTGAATCAAAAGTGGGTTTAAAAGTCTTTGACCGAACCACCCGGCAGCTGATGCTCACACCTTTTGGCACCGCGCTGTTACCGTACATCAACGACATGCTGGACAGAAACGAGCAACTTAATAATTTTATTGCAGATTATAAGCATGAGAAACGTGGTCGGGTCACCATCTACGCCCCAACCGGCATAATTACCTATTTATCCAAACATGTAATCGATAAAATTAAAGATATCGGTGATATCACCTTATCGCTAAAAACCTGCAATCTTGAGCGTAATGCCTTTTATGAAGGCGTCGAATTTCCTGATGATTGTGATGTTTTAATCAGCTACGCTCCACCAAAAGATGAATCGCGGGTTGCCAGTTTTATTACCCAATATGCCGTAACCGCTTATGCCAGCCAGCGCTATCTTGAGAAACATCCCATTAGCCGTCCTGACGAACTCGAACATCACTCCTGTATTTTGATCGACTCGATGATGATCGACGACGCGAATATCTGGCGCTTCAACGTCGCCGGGAGTAAAGAGGTGCGGGATTATCGCGTGAAGGGAAATTACGTTTGCGACAACACGCAATCTGCGCTGGAGCTGGCACGAAATCACCTGGGGATTGTGTTTGCGCCAGACAAAAGTGTGCAGAGCGACCTGCAAGACGGCACGCTGGTGCCCTGCTTTCAGCAACCCTATGAATGGTGGCTGGATCTGGTGGCTATCTTCCGTAAACGGGAATACCAGCCCTGGCGGGTCCAGTATGTGCTGGATGAAATGCTGCGTGAAATTCGCCACCAGCTTGCTCAGTCGCAGCAACTGCGGCCTGAACAAGCGGCGGAAAGCGAAGATTAATGATCGAGATAAAGGTAATGCACCCAGCTGGTCATGCGTAATAGCACTTTGCGCATCACCGAGACATGGCTGAAATGATCAGAGTAAACCGCCACCTGGGCGTAAATACCGTCTGGTAAAGCGCTCAAATCAGTGTGCTCATCCAGTTCAATGGTCGCGATAACGCCATCTGAACCCGGCGCTGTGTTTAACGTCTGTAAGGTGCCGGTCGACTGATAAGCTCCGCCGGGAACGGCTGGACTAATGGCTGCCAGCTTACCGCTGAATACCTTACCTGGCAGAGCATTAAACACCACTTCCGCATCGTCGCCAGGAGCCAGTCGCAGCAAGGAGTTCTGACGGAACTGCGCCACGATTTGTCGTTTCTGATCGGGTATAAACACCATCACCGGACGTAGCGGCAGCGACGCGGCATAGGTACCCGGACGAATCAGTACCTGGGTCACATAACCATCGCTCGGCGCACGCACTATCGTCTGCTCAAGGTTATATTTTGCTTCCGCGAGCTGTGCTTTCAGGCTGGCGATTTGAGAATGTTCACCCAACACCAGGCTATCCAGCTGGCTCTGGATCTGTTTTTGTTCCGCCGCCGATGACTTCACGGAGGCTTCCTGCGCCAGATAATTTTGCCGCGCCACATCGATATCGCGTTCTGAAAACGGGTTTACTTTCGCCTGGCTGCCACGTGCGTAACGCTGATACTCTTTAGCGAATTTATCCCGCGTGGCCTTTGCCTGCTGAGTATTCGCCGCCATCTCATCTAACTCTGCGCCCAACGCCCGCTGTTTATGTTCTGCGGTAACGATATCCGCCATCAGCCGATCCACCCGCGCCTGATAACGCGTCGGGTCCAGTCGAAATAGCACCTCACCTTTTTTAATCAGCGTATTTTTCTTATCCGTCACTTCAATCACCACACCAGTCACCTGTGGGACAACAGGAATAGAAATAACCGCTTTTTGCGCTTTAAAGGTATACGGATGGTTATAGTTCATTAACAGAATTAGACCGCTGACAATAAATATTCCACCCAGGGCCGCTGTGGGAATGGTCCATTTATTTACGGGAATTTTGAAGATCTTAAACATTGCCCATGCAAAAGCCACATAGGTCAAAATAATCAGTAAATCCATAAGTATTACTCGGCAGAAGAGGATTTGATGTCGGCGAGCTGTTTCTCCAGCCCGGCAATGCGCTGTTGCAGTTGCATAACGGATGAATCATGGCTTTGCATTCCCCATCCCCGCTCCGGGCGGTAAAGCGTGGCCCAAATCCACAAAAACGGCCAGATAACATGTAACGTAAAAAGACTCACCCAACCAGCAACATGAATGGCGTCGGCATGAGGATGATTACGTTTTTTGGCAATCAGGTAGGGAATATCATGTAAAATAATGATCCCATAGAAGATCACCAGAAATACAAAAATAAGCACTCCCAGTGCAAAATAGTCCAGGAACATATTTCCCTCAAAGAATATAAAAAAGAACAATTAACGCATATTATGAAATGCCATGATGCAGTGCAATTTCCTTATTTATATAACGACATATTGTTTTTTATATACTTTCTTAAATGTGCTGTCTGGTTTTTCAACAGGACGAGGTTTATCATATTGAAATAGTGGAACTATTGGCCAAACTAATGAATAACTCCAGTAAAACATCCACAGTACAGATTAAGCGTATTAAACCTTCAATTATCTACCGTTTATTGCTGATTGGCCTCGGATCACCAATGGTGATTTACGGCCTGGTTCGCCCGCTCACCATCGAAACGCGAGATTAAACTCCTGACAAAACACGCCCCAGAAACGTACTTCTGTTGGCGTAGTCTGGGTTATTGCGCACGTAGGTTTAAAACGTAAATTGTAACAACGTGCGCTTTGTTTATGCCGGATGCGGCGTGTACGCCTTATCCGGCCTACGGTCAGGTTCCCGTAGGCATGATAAGACGCGTAAGCGTCGCATCAGGCAATGAATACCCAATGCGACCAGCTTCTTATATCAGAACAGCCCCAACGGTTTATCCGAGTAGCTCACCAGCAGGCACTTGGTTTGCTGGTAATGCTCCAGCATCATCTTGTGGGTTTCGCGACCGATACCTGATTGTTTGTAGCCACCAAACGCCGCATGTGCCGGGTAAGCGTGATAACAGTTGGTCCACACGCGCCCAGCCTGTATGCCGCGCCCCATCTTATAGGCCAGATTACCGTTGCGGCTCCAGACGCCCGCGCCCAGGCCATATTGCGTATCGTTCGCCAGCTCCAGCGCTTCTTCCATCGTTTTGAAGGTGGTCACCGCCAGCACCGGGCCAAAAATCTCCTCCTGGAACACCCGCATATTGTTCTGACCAAACAGAATCGTCGGTTCGAGGTAGTAGCCGTCTTTCAGTTCACCTTCCAGCAGCTTGCGCCGCCCGCCTGTGAGCACGTCAGCGCCCTCTTTTTTACCGATATCAATGTAGTTGAGGATGGTTTCCAGTTGCCCGTGAGAAACCTGCGCGCCCATTTGCGTCACGCTGTCGAGCGGGTTACCGCTACGAATGCTTTCGACACGGCGGATGGCGCGTTCCATAAAGCGTTCGTAGATAGATTCCTGCACTAAAGCACGACTCGGACAGGTGCAAACTTCGCCCTGGTTAAAGGCAAACAGTGCAAAGCCTTCCAGCGCTTTATCGAAAAAGGCATCTTCTTCATCCATCACATCAGCAAAGAAGATATTTGGCGACTTACCGCCCAACTCCAGCGTCACCGGAATAATGTTTTGCGTTGCGTATTGCATAATTTGTTGGCCCACTTCCGTTGAGCCGGTAAACGCCACTTTGGCGATGCGTTTCGAGGTCGCCAGATATTCGCCAATTTCCCCACCAGCGCCGTTAACCACGTTCACCACGCCCGGCGGCAGTAAATCACCGACAATTTCCATTAGCAGCAGTACAGAAAGCGGGGTAAGACGTGCGGGTTTCAGCACCACACAGTTGCCCGCCGCCAGCGCGGGAGCCATTTTCCAGCTCGCCATCAGCAGCGGGAAGTTCCACGGGATAATCTGCCCCACCACGCCTAACGGTTCATGGAAATGATAGGCCACGGTTTCGCTATCAACTTCACTGATCCCACCTTCCTGCGCCCGAATACACGAGGCGAAATAGCGGAAATGGTCAATCGCCAGCGGTACATCCGCAGCACTGGTTTCGCGAATGGGTTTGCCGTTATCCCAGGTTTCAGCTGTCGCTAACAGCTCGAGGTTTTGTTCCATTCGATCGGCAATCTTAAACAGAATCGCCGCACGATCCTGCACCGAGGTGTGCGCCCATTTATCTTTCACTTTGTGCGCAGCATCCAGCGCCAGATCGATGTCTCGTTTGCCCGAAGACGCCACTTCGCACAGCAGCTGCCCGGTCACCGGCGTCAGATTCTGGTAATACTCGCCGTCGGCAGGGGCTACCCATTCGCCGCCAATAAAGTTGTCATAGCGGGCTTTTAACTTGAGGGGGAAACCATACTCGCCGGGCTTAATCTGTGCTGAAGGGGGATTATTGGTCATGATCGTCTCCTTGCGGTGTGAGGTATAACAAGGGTAGACGTGACTGGCGAAATCTTCGCCAGTCGGTAACAGCTTTACGACAGCTATCACGAATTTACGGGCAAGGGTTACAGAGATAGTTGAAAAAGCGGCTGACAATTTGCCAGCCGTTGTGGAAATGATGATTACATCGCTGCGCGATAAATCGCCACAATTTCTTCGTGAGTTGCCTGGATCGGGTTAGTAAAGCCACAGGCATCTTTCAGGGCATTAGTCGCCAATACCGCGAAATCTTCTTCTTTCACGTTCAGGTCGCGTAGGCCTGCCGGGATATCCACTTTCTTCGCCAGTTCACGGATGGCGTTAATGCAGGCTTCAGCACCTTCCGCGTCGTTTTTACCTGTCACGTTCACGCCCATTGCAGCGGCACAGTCACGCAGACGTGCAGCGGCGACTTTGCTGTTGAATACCTGAACGTGCGGCAGCAAAACGGCGTTACATACACCGTGTGGCAGGTTGTAGAAACCGCCCAGCTGGTGCGCCATCGCATGAACATAACCCAGAGAAGCATTATTGAACGCCATACCGGCGAGGAACTGGGCATAAGCCATTGCTTCACGCGCTTTCGCATTACTGCCATCTTCAACGGCTAACGGCAGGTTTTCGGCAATCATGGTCACGGCTTTCAGTGCACAAGCGTCAGTGATCGGCGTGGCGGCAATAGAAACATATGCTTCGATAGCGTGCGTTAAGGCATCCATACCCGTTGCGGCGGTCAGTGACTTCGGCATACCAATCATCAGAGAGGAGTCATTGACAGAAAGCAGCGGAGTGACATGTTTATCAACAATCGCCATTTTGATATGACGCGCTTCGTCAGTGATGATGCAGAAACGGGTCATTTCAGAGGCCGTACCCGCCGTGGTATTGATGGCGATCATCGGCAGCTGCGGTTTTGCAGAGCGGTCAACGCCTTCGTAATCGCGAATATCGCCGCCATTGGCTGCCACCAGCGCAATACCTTTTGCGCAGTCGTGTGGAGAACCACCGCCTAAGGAAATCACGCTATCGCAATTATTTTCTTTAAGTAATTTCAAACCTGCGGCGACGTTTTCCGTGGTGGGGTTAGGTTGGGTGCCATCATAAATAACGCTAAAAATATTGCGTTCTTCCAGTGCTTTTTGCACATCGCCCGCCATACCTAATTTCGTTAACATATTGTCAGTGACAATTAAGGTACGGGTAAATCCATAATCTGCCATCATATTCATTGCATCAGTCAATGAATCAGCGCCGATGACATTCACAGAAGGAATAAAGAACGTTGAAGCTGCCATAACACACTCCTGAAAGTGTAAAAAAGGGCGGGCAGCTTACTGAGGATTTTCATTCGAAAATATGATCAGTATTATTGATTATCAAAATTAATCTAATAAAAAGCACATTGTATTCATTAAACAATGTGCTTTTTTTAAATTCATAAGAATTTTGTATTAATTTATTTTAAAACTTAATTAATCATTTCCTTATTTTTCCGGAAATAATAATGCGTCGCGCAATAAATGATCATTTCCACGACGACGCGTAAAGCCAATGCGGTCAAAATATTCCAGAATCTGAATTGCCAGCTTTCGGCCTACGCCTAAGCGATCGCGGAAATCCGCCGCGCAGGTTGAACCACACTCCTGATCGAGATCGCGGATCATATTGGCAAACTCGACAATCCGATCGTTACGGTAATAACGATCTTTAACGATCGCGGTAATTATTCCTTGCTGCGCCGCCTGGCGTAGAGTCAGGCGCATTGCCTGCTCGTCGGTTCCCGTCTCTTTTGCCAGGTCACGCACCCACCACGGTTCGTCACCAAACAGTGGCTCTGCTTTTTGCCAGATGGCCTGCTGCTCTTCGCTGAAGCCCGCTTTGTGATCTGGCAGATGCAGCCAGCCGTGATGGCTGTGGATGTCGCCGCTTTCGCGCATCTTTTCAATCAGCAACAGTACCAGCGCTTCATCTTCCATTGGCAACGCCATACGTCGCAGACGTTCGCGCCCAGGGCCAGGTTCATCGCGATGTTGCTCATGATAAGTCGCTAATGTGTCGAGAATTTTCCGCTGCCAGCGGGCGGCAACCGGCGCATTCAACAAGCTATAACCAGCCTGAATATAACCAGGCTGTTGCAGCAATTCGCGCATCCCTTCGCCGTTGAGCTGGCGCGCCCAGGCGAAATCCGCAAGGTTAACCGCGCCGCGTTCCAGATGAACAGATAACGCATCGGCATCGCTCTGCGCCCGTGCAAGAGACGCCAGCCATTGCAGATATTCCGGCTTACGTTTACCGCGACGCGGCGGGTTAAGCATCACGACGCGCGCTCCGGCCAGCGTGTTGCGGGCAGAGATATCGCGCAATACCAGGCGGTCGTTATCTGCCAGCCATAACGGGGTGTCGAAGACCAGTTCAGCAAGGTTATCTTCCAGCAGTGAAACGCGTCCCGTGACGTGGCTGGCGGCGTGGTGAATATGCAGCGGCTGCCACTGGGTCAGCGGTGTATGGGTTTGAAGCTCGACAATCACCCGTGTGAACGGCTCTGGCGGCACATCGGCAAGCAGCCAGTCGCCACGGTTAATCTGCTCTTTTTCCGCATCACCCGCGATGTTAAGCGCGATACGCTGCCCGGCATTGGCGGTTTCTGTTGGCTGGTTTTGCGCATGCAGCGCACGTACACGCATCGGTTTATTTACACCAGTCAGCCAGAGTGAATCGCCTACCTTCACTTCCCCGCTTAACGCCGTACCGGTGACGACCAGCCCGGCACCTTTTACGGTAAATGCGCGGTCAATCGCGAGGCGGAAACTATGTTGGCTGGCGTGCTCGCGTTCCGGCAACTGAAGCAGATGCTCGCGCAGGGCATCCATTCCCCGACCTTCGGTTGCTGCGGTGATAAACAGTTTTGCCTCAGCAAAACCGTATTCCCGCAGAACCTCCTTTACCTGGCGTTCAACCTCATCAACACGCGCTTCGTCCACGCGATCGGCTTTGGTCAGCGCCACTGTCAGCATCGGGTTACCGGTCAGCTGCAAAATCGCCAGATGCTCACGGGTCTGTGCCATCACGCCGTCATCGCACGCCACCACCAACAGCGCGTGATCGATACCACCAACGCCCGCCAGCATGTTGGAAAGAAACTTTTCATGACCGGGAACGTCGATAAAACCAGGCACGCGACCATCCGGCTGCGGCCAGTAGGCATAGCCGAGATCGATGGTCATGCCGCGCTTTTTTTCTTCCGGCAGACGGTCAGCATTTACGCCAGTAATCGCCTGCAATAAGGTTGTTTTGCCGTGGTCAACGTGTCCGGCAGTCGCAATAATCATTTCAACAACATCTCCAAAAACCGTTGCTCATCTTCAAGGCAGCGTAAATCCAGCCACAATCGTCCGTCATAAATACGACCAATCACCGGCACTGGCAATTCACGCCAGCGGGCGGCTAATGACTCAAGGTGGCTACCGCGTCCATCATGGGGTGTAAACGTTAATGCCGCGCTCGGCAGGCGATCAACCGGCAGCGAACCACTGCCAATCTGCGAAAGACATGGCATAACCTGTACCGCAAACTCCGCGCCGTAATGTGCGGCAAGGGGGGCCTGTAAACGTTGTGCCTGGATTTGAATGACCTCTGCGCTGCGGGTAAGCAGGCGCAGGGTCGGTAATTTTTCACTCAGAGCTTCAGGGTGTAAATAAAGACGCAACGTGGCTTCCAGCGCCGCGAGGGTCATTTTATCCGCGCGTAATGCACGCTTCAGCGGGTGGCTTTGCAGGCGGGCGATCATCTCTTTTTTACCAACAATAATTCCTGCCTGCGGCCCGCCTAACAACTTGTCGCCGGAGAAACTCACCAGACTGACGCCCGCCGCAATCAACTCCTGCGGCATTGGCTCTTTCGGCAAACCGTACTGGCTAAGATCGACCAGCGAGCCACTGCCTAAATCAGTCACTACGGGAACATCCAGCTCTTTGCCGAGCGCCACCAGTTCCGCTTCATCTATCGCTTTGGTGAACCCCTGAATGCTGTAGTTACTGGTATGTACTTTCATCAACAGTGCGGTATTTTCATTCACCGCCTGACGATAATCATTCGCGTGCGTGCGGTTGGTGGTCCCTACTTCGTGTAGGGTGCAGCCTGCCTGACGCATAACATCGGGAATACGAAACGCGCCGCCAATCTCCACCAGTTCGCCGCGAGATACCACCACCTCTTTTCCGCTGGCAGTGGCCGCCAACATCAATAACACCGCCGCCGCATTGTTATTGACGATACAGGCATCTTCCGCCCCCGTAATACGGCACAGCAGCTGCGCCAGCGCCCGATCGCGATGTCCGCGTCCGGCGTCGTCCAGATCATACTCGAGGGTCACTGGCGAACGCATAGCCTGCGCAACGGCTTCCACCGCGGCTTCCGCCTGTAAAGCTCGCCCAAGGTTGGTATGCAGCACGGTTCCCGTCAGGTTGATCACCGGACGCAGCGCGCTCTGCGCTTCTTTCGTCAACCGGGCATCGACTTCTTGCGCCCAGTTTTCACACCACGCAGGCAGCGTCTGGCTGCCACGAATCACTTCTCGCGCTTCGTCGAGCATCTGACGCAACAATTCCACCACGCGGGTGTGACCATAAGTATCACGCAAAGAAAGGAAGGAGCTATCGCGCAATAAGCGATCAATAGCCGGAAGTTGACTATAGAGGGAACGCGTTTCGGTTGTCATAGGAAACCTGGCTGATCAAGGCCCTCTCACACGGAGAAGGGCGTTTAACATAACCACGGATTGTAACGTGAGATGGGTCAGGAGGACATATCGCGCATCAAGCCTTTGGCGGTTCGGTGCGAGCAAAACTTTCGCGGCTAAACAGGTTTTCGACCAGTTTGACTAAGTGTGGGCGGTCGACACACCAACCTGGCGCAACGCGGCGGAAATTGAGATATCCGACGGCACAGGCAATGGCGATAGTCGCCAGATTGACCGTATCGGTTTTGAGTGTGCCATCGACCAGATATCCTTCCAGCACATCCAGACTGCGGTTGATTTTCTCCCGCTGGCGTAACAATTCATCTTCAGACTGCTGCGCCGCTGGACGCGCCTGTTCACGCACCGATACCAGCCCGGCATCCATAATGCCATCCGCCAGTGCCTCAATTTTGCGCACCCGCAACGACTCCAGCGGATCGCGCGGCAACATCGCCGGAGCGACATTCATTAATTCAATATATTCAGCGATGATCGGCGAATCAAACCAGCATTCGCCCTCTTCGGTCACCAGCACCGGCACTTTTCCTAACGGGTTAAATTGCGCCACGCCGTTGTCCGCGTTATAGGGCAGTTCATTAATAAATTCGAAAGTTATGCCCTTTTCTAACAACAGAATAGAAAGTTTGCGTACAAACGGGCTGGTGTAGCTACCGACGAGTTTCATGCCGAGTCCTTTGTGCGAGGAAAAATATCAGTATGGCCTGGTGATGGGAAAAAGGGCAGAAAATGTTGATGGTTTGTTACTTCCAAATAAATCACATATTTATCATGGTGATATAAATATTTTCCTAATTATTTCACTCTGATGGATATCTCACTTCAGGCTTTCTTATAAATCTGTAGGGTTTCGCCTGTCAGCAGACAAATAACCCGATAAAACAAGGATGAGCAGATGAGCGGAAAACCGGCGGCGCGTCAGGGCGACATGACGCAGTATGGCGGTAGCATTGTTCAGGGTTCAGCCGGGGTACGTATTGGTGCCCCCACCGGCGTGGCCTGTTCGGTGTGCCCCGGCGGAGTGACGTCCGGCCATCCGGTCAATCCCCTGCTCGGTGCAAAGGTCCTTCCCGGTGAAACCGACATCGCCCTGCCCGGCCCGCTGCCGTTCATCCTCTCCCGCACCTACAGCAGTTACCGGACAAAAACGCCCGCGCCGGTGGGGAGCCTCGGCCCCGGCTGGAAAATGCCTGCGGATATCCGCTTACAGCTGCGCGATAACACACTGATACTCAGTGATAACGGCGGCAGCAGCCTGTATTTTGAGCACCTGTTTCCCGGTGAGGACGGTTACAGCCGCAGCGAGTCACTGTGGCTGGTGCGCGGCGGCGTGGCGAAACTGGATGAAGGTCACCGGCTGGCCGCACTCTGGCAGGCGCTGCCGGAAGAACTCCGCTTAAGTCCGCATCGTTATCTGGCGACAAACAGTCCGCAGGGGCCGTGGTGGCTGCTCGGTTGGTGTGAGCGGGTGCCGGAAGCGGATGAGGTGCTGCCTGCGCCGCTGCCGCCGTACCGGGTACTGACCGGGCTGGTGGACCGCTTCGGGCGCACACAGACGTTCCACCGCGAAGCCGCCGGTGAATTCAGCGGCGAAATCACCGGCGTGACGGATGGTGCCTGGCGTCACTTCCGGCTGGTACTGACCACGCAGGCGCAGCGGGCAGAAGAAGCCCGGCAGCAGGCCATTTCCGGCGGGACGGAACCGTCCGCTTTTCCTGATACCCTGCCGGGTTACACCGAATATGGCCGGGACAACGGCATCCGTCTGTCTGCCGTGTGGCTGACGCACGACCCGGAATACCCGGAGAATTTACCTGCCGCGCCGCTGGTGCGCTATGGCTGGACGCCCCGCGGCGAACTGGCGGCGGTGTATGACCGCAGCAATACACAGGTGCGCAGCTTTACTTACGATGATAAATACCGGGGCCGGATGGTGGCGCACCGTCACACGGGCCGGCCGGAAATCCGTTACCGTTACGACAGCGACGGGCGGGTGACAGAACAGCTAAACCCGGCAGGCTTAAGCTACACGTATCAGTATGAGAAAGACCGCATCACCATCACCGACAGCCTGGACCGCCGTGAAGTGCTGCACACGCAGGGCGAAGCCGGGCTGAAGCGGGTGGTGAAAAAGGAACACGCGGACGGCAGCGTCACGCAGAGTCAGTTTGACGCCGTGGGCAGGCTCAGGGCACAGACGGATGCCGCAGGCAGGACAACAGAGTACAGCCCGGATGTGGTGACGGGCCTCATCACGCGCATAACCACGCCGGATGGCAGGGCATCGGCGTTTTACTATAACCACCACAACCAGTTAACGTCAGCCACCGGGCCTGACGGGCTGGAAATACGCCGGGAATATGATGAATGGGGCCGTCTGATTCAGGAAACTGCCCCTGACGGCGATATCACCCGCTACCGTTATGATAATCCACACAGTGACTTACCCTGCGCAACGGAAGATGCCACCGGCAGCCGGAAAACCATGACGTGGAGCCGTTACGGTCAGTTGCTGAGCTTCACCGACTGTTCCGGTTATGTAACCCGTTATGACCATGACCGCTTCGGGCAGATGACGGCGGTGCACCGCGAGGAAGGGCTGAGTCAGTACCGCGCATACGACAGCCGTGGACAGTTAATTGCCGTGAAAGACACGCAGGGCCATGAAACGCGGTATGAATACAACATCGCCGGTGACCTGACCGCCGTCATTGCCCCGGACGGCAGCAGAAACGGGACACAGTACGATGCGTGGGGAAAGGCCGTCCGTACCACGCAGGGCGGGCTGACGCGCAGTATGGAATACGATGCTGCCGGACGGGTCATCCGCCTGACCAGTGAAAACGGCAGCCACACCACCTTCCGTTACGATGTACTTGACCGGCTGATACAGGAAACCGGCTTTGACGGCCGCACACAGCGTTATCACCACGACCTGACCGGCAAACTTATCCGCAGCGAGGATGAGGGTCTGGTCACCCACTGGCACTATGACGAAGCAGACCGCCTCACGCACCGCACCGTGAAGGGTGAAACCGCAGAGCGGTGGCAGTATGACGAACGTGGCTGGCTGACAGACATCAGCCATATCAGCGAAGGGCACCGGGTGGCGGTGCATTACAGGTATGATGAGAAAGGCCGGCTGACCGGTGAGCGTCAGACGGTGCATCACCCGCAGACGGAAGCACTGCTCTGGCAGCATGAGACCAGACATGCGTACAACGCGCAGGGGCTGGCGAACCGCTGTATACCGGACAGCCTGCCCGCCGTGGAATGGCTGACCTACGGCAGCGGTTACCTGGCAGGCATGAAACTCGGCGACACACCGCTGGTGGAGTACACCCGCGACCGCCTGCACCGGGAAACGCTGCGCAGCTTCGGCCGTTATGAACTCACCACCGCTTATACCCCTGCCGGGCAGTTACAGAGCCAGCACCTGAACAGCCTGCTGTCTGACCGCGATTACACCTGGAACGACAACGGCGAACTCATCCGCATCAGCAGCCCGCGCCAGACCCGGAGTTACAGCTACAGCACCACCGGCAGGCTGACCGGCGTTCACACCACCGCAGCGAATCTGGATATCCGCATCCCGTATGCCACAGACCCGGCAGGTAACCGCCTGCCCGACCCGGAGCTGCACCCGGACAGCACCCTCAGCATGTGGCCGGATAACCGTATCGCCCGTGACGCGCACTATCTTTACCGGTATGACCGTCACGGCAGGCTGACAGAGAAAACCGACCTCATCCCGGAAGGGGTTATCCGCACGGATGATGAGCGCACCCACCGGTACCATTACGACAGTCAGCACCGGCTGGTGCACTACACGCGGACACAATATGAAGAGCCGCTGGTCGAAAGTCGCTATCTTTACGACCCGCTGGGCCGCAGGGTGGCAAAACGGGTGTGGCGGCGTGAACGGGACCTGACGGGCTGGATGTCGCTGTCACGGAAACCGCAAGTGACCTGGTACGGCTGGGACGGCGACCGGCTGACCACAATACAGAACGACAGAACCCGCATCCAGACGATTTATCAGCCGGGGAGCTTCACGCCACTCATCAGGGTTGAAACCGCCACCGGTGAGCTGGCGAAAACGCAGCGCCGCAGCCTGGCGGATACCCTTCAGCAGTCCGGCGGCGAAGACGGTGGCAGTGTGGTGTTCCCGCCGGTGCTGGTGCAGATGCTCGACCGGCTGGAAAGTGAAATCCTGGCTGACCGGGTGAGTGAGGAAAGCCGCCGCTGGCTGGCATCGTGCGGCCTGACCGTGGAGCAGATGCAAAACCAGATGGACCCGGTGTACACGCCGGCGCGAAAAATCCACCTGTACCACTGCGACCATCGCGGCCTGCCGCTGGCGCTCATCAGCACGGAAGGGGCAACAGCGTGGTGCGCAGAATATGATGAATGGGGCAACCTGCTGAATGAAGAGAACCCGCATCAGCTGCAGCAGCTTATCCGCCTGCCGGGGCAGCAGTATGATGAGGAGTCCGGCCTGTATTACAACCGCCACCGCTATTATGACCCGCTGCAGGGGCGATATATCACTCAGGATCCGATTGGACTGAAGGGGGGATGGAACCTGTATGGATATCAATTGAATCCGATATCAGACATCGACCCCCTGGGTTTATCTATGTGGGAGGATGCAAAATCGGGGGCATGTACTAATGGTCTTTGCGGCACACTATCCGCTATGATAGGTCCAGATAAATTTGATTCTATAGATAGCACCGCATATGGCGCCTTAAATAAAATAAATAGCCAATCTATTTGCGAAGATAAAGAGTTCGCTGGTTTAATATGTAAGGATAATAGTGGCAGATATTTCTCAACAGCACCTAACCGAGGAGAAAGAAAAGGATCATATCCATTCAATAGCCCTTGCCCTAATGGTACTGAGAAAGTATCAGCTTATCATACTCATGGTGCAGATAGTCATGGAGAATATTGGGGCGAAATATTTTCAGGTAAAGATGAGAAAATAGTTAAAAGTAAAGATAACAATATCAAGTCATTTTATTTAGGTACGCCCAGTGGTAATTTTAAAGCAATAGATAACCACGGGAAGGAAATAACAAACAGAAAAGGATTACCTAATGTCTGCAGAGTTCATGGTAATATGTAAAAAAATATTGTTTAGGAACTGTGTCATTGTATCTTTGTTTGTTTTTACATACAACACATGGGCGCAGTGTAATAATAATATTAAAATAATGCGCAAGTATGAAAGTGAAGGTAAATATACCGTTAGAAATTTGGTTAAAAATAAAGCTATAGCATTGGAATTAGCTGAGATATATGTTAAGAATCGTTATGGACAGGATGCCGCAGAAGAAGAAAAACCATACGAAATCACTGAGTTAACAACAAGCTGGGTTGTTGAAGGTACCATTCACTCAGACCAAATTGCTGGTGGGGTTTTTATTATAGAAATAGGCAAAAATGATGGGAGAATTCTGAATTTTGGCCACGGAAAATAAGTATGTAAGGATAATCAAACATCGTGTGCGCTGATGGCAGAGTAGGTGGAGGACTCCAGACAGTCAAACGATAGAAAAAGATAGCCTTTATGGAGGTTCCTGCAATGTCAAATACATACCAGAAAAGAAAGGCAAGTAAAGAGTATGGTTTATATAATAAATGTAAGAAACTAAATGATGATGAATTATTTCGCTTACTTGATGATCGCAATTCCTTGAAAAGGATTTCATCTGCCAGAGTATTACAGTTAAGAGGTGGGCAAGACGCTGTTAGATTGGCAATTGAATTCTGCACTGACAAAAATTATATCCGTAGAGATATCGGAGCATTTATACTCGGGCAAATATAAATTTGCAAAAAATGCGAAGATAATGTTTTTAATATTTTGAACAATATGGCATTGAATGATAAGAGTGCTTGCGTTCGAGCTACGGCAATCGAGTCAACGGCTCAGCGATGCAAGAAAAACCCAATTTATTCACCTAAAATAGTAGAACAATCTCAAATTACTGCTTTTGATAAATCGACTAATGTCAGACGTGCTACAGCATTTGCTATTTCTGTTATCAATGATAAAGCAACAATTCCACTATTGATTAATCTGTTAAAAGATCCAAATGGAGATGTCAGAAACTGGGCCGCATTTGCAATAAATATCAATAAATATGATAATAGTGATATTAGGGATTGTTTTGTGGAGATGCTTCAGGATAAAAATGAGGAAGTCCGTATTGAAGCAATAATCGGACTTTCCTACAGAAAAGATAAAAGGGTTTTATCTGTTTTATGCGATGAGTTAAAAAAAAATACTGTTTATGATGATATCATTGAAGCTGCGGGTGAATTAGGTGATAAAACGCTACTTCCTGTTTTAGATACTATGTTGTACAAGTTTGATGACAATGAAATTATAACTTCCGCTATTGATAAGCTGAAGCGTTCATAGCGTGAGTTGCCTATGCACAGTGGGGGATTCCCGCCGGCACGGTGCAGATGCTCGACCGGCTGGAAAGTGAAATCCTGGCTGACCGGGTGAGTGAGGAAAGCCGCCGCTGGCTGGCATCGTGCGGCCTGACCGTGGAGCAGATGCAAAACCAGATGGACCCGGTGTACACGCCGGCGCGAAAAATCCACCTGTACCACTGCGACCATCGCGGCCTGCCGCTGGCGCTCATCAGCACGGAAGGGGCAACAGCGTGGTGCGCAGAATATGATGAATGGGGCAACCTGCTGAATGAAGAGAACCCGCATCAGCTGCAGCAGCTTATCCGCCTGCCGGGGCAGCAGTATGATGAGGAGTCCGGCCTGTATTACAACCGCCACCGCTATTATGACCCGCTGCAGGGGCGGTATATCACTCAGGATCCGATTGGGCTGAAGGGGGGATGGAATTTTTATCAGTATCCGCTGAATCCGGTTCAGTATATAGATTCAATGGGACTGGCATCAAAATATGGACACTTAAATAATGGCGGATATGGAGCGAGACCCAACAAACCGCCTACGCCCGATCCAAGTAAATTGCCGGACATAGCGAAACAATTAAGACTGCCATATCCTATTGACCAGGCCAGTAGTGCGCCTAATGTTTTCAAAACATTCTTCAGAGCATTAAGCCCTTACGACTACACACTGTATTGCAGGAAGTGGGTAAAACCAAATCTGACTTGTACGCCACAGGATGATTCCCAGTATCCAGGGATGGATACAAAGACAGCAAGTGATTACCTGCCACAGACAAATTGGCCAACAACTCAATTACCACCAGGATATACTTGTGCAGAACCCTATTTATTCCCAGACATTAATAAACCCGATGGGCCAGCAACAGCAGGGATAGATGATTTGGGTGAAATTTTAGCTAAGATGAAACAGAGAACATCGAGAGGAATAAGAAAATGAAAAGAGTTTTGTTCTTTTTGCTGATGATATTTGTTAGTTTTGGTGTTATAGCTGATTGCGAAATACAAGCTAAAGATCATGATTGTTTTACTATTTTCGCTAAGGGTACTATTTTTTCCGCGTTTCCTGTCTTAAATAATAAAGCCATGTGGAGATGGTATCAGAATGAGGACATCGGTGAGTATTATTGGCAAACAGAACTGGGTACATGTAAAAATAATAAATTCACACCAGGCGGGGCGAGACTCTTAATTCGCGTCGGGTCACTACGCCTTAATGAAAATCATGCCATCAAAGGAACGTTGCAGGAGTTGATAAATACAGCAGAAAAAACGGCGTTTCTCGGCGATCGGTTTAGAAGTTATATAAGAGCGGGTATCTATCAAAAAAAGAGCAGTGATCCAGTTCAGTTGTTGGCAGTCCTTGATAATTCAATCATGGTAAAATATTTTAAAGATGAGAAACCAACTTATGCTCGAATGACAGCACATCTCCCGAACAAAAATGAGTCTTACGAATGTTTAATAAAGATACAGCATGAACTAATTCGTAGTGAAGAGAAATAAAATCTCTTCCTGAGAAAACAAATTAATCATTGTGAAAAATTATATAACTCATGGAATAGGTGTTTATTTTGCGTTCCATTTGCAGGGAAAGATCACGTAACGCTACTTTTTTGTACTAAATAATTCGAATTTTAAGTTCAACAATTGAGATACTACTTATTGTCTAAAGCTGTTTTTCATAGCTTATACATGATCAAATACTCCTTACATAAATAAGGTGAACAAATGGAACTTAAAAAATTGATGGAACATATTTCTATTATTCCCGATTACAGATAAGCCTGGAAAGTAGAGCATAAATTG
>ERZ773241.1636-NODE-1636-length-20578-cov-10.665790_pt1 | contig 20578 bp, 16 predicted proteins | sample MGYA00580989_ERZ773241 | MGnify/ENA primary metagenome ERZ773241 (study PRJEB29015, sample SAMEA2737804) | human gut metagenome | biome: human gut; feature: human-associated habitat; material: faeces | place: China | collected 2012 ... | reverse complement strand
ACGGCTTCCACGACCTGACCCACGAGTGGGACCGCACCCACCACGCCGAGAACTTCGACCAGATCGACTCCCGCGCGTACCTGGTGCATTCCTGGCTGAAATACCCCAAGTTCGGCCACGCCGCCGCCACCGACTATACTGCCCGCTACATCCGCTACGGCATGATGACCCGCGAGGAAGCTATCCCCATCATCAAGGCCCGCGACGGCAAGCTGGATCCGCTCTGCGTGCGTGATTTCTGCGATTTCTGCGGCTACACCGAGACGGAGTTCTGGGCCATCATGGACAAGTTCTACAACCGTGACCTGTTCGAGAAGAACGAGTACGACGAGTGGCAGCTCAAACACCCCATCTGGGAGGAGAACAAGTAATGGTACGCCATGTCATTTTGTGGAAACTGAAGGATATGCCCGACGCAGAGAAGGCCGCCGTCAAGGCAGGCATCAAAGCCGGGCTGGAAGGTTTGGCGGGTAAGATCCCCGGTCTGCTGGAAGTCCATGTCTACACCGACGTCCTGCCCAGCAGTGCCAATGCAGACCTGATGCTGGACACGACTTTCACCGATGCCGCCGCACTGAAAGACTACTCCACTCACCCGGCCCACGTCGCTGTGGCCGACGGCAAAGTAAGACCATACACGGCGGTACGGACGTGTTTGGATTTTAACGTGTAAGTAAGCAGAAAATAAAATGTAGGGGCGGATTCTATATCCGCCCGTGGACGTTTACCCTGCGTTCATCTTTTTTCACAACGGGATGCTGCCAAGCGGGCGCATATAGAATGCGCCCCTACGGTACAGCATGGCTGCACATTTTTTTGCAATCACTCGATCTCGATCAGCGTCTGCTTCGGCTCGAGCTTCTTGGCCTCGGCCTTGGGCAGATGCAGGGTCAGGATGCCGTTCTCAAACTTAGCGCTGATGTCCTTGGGCTCCAGCTCCTTGCCGACATAGAAGCTGCGTGCGCAGCTGCCGGTAGCACGCTCCTGGCGGATATAGCGGCCCTCGTTGTCCTTGTCATCCAGCTCCTCATTGCGCTGGGCGCTGATGGTCAGATAGCCGTTGTCCAGATCGAGCTTGACATCCTCTTTCTTGAAGCCGGGCAGATCAACGAACACATCGTAGCTGTCCTTGTTCTCGCGGACATCGGTTTTCATCACATTGGCGGCACGTTTGCCAAACATACCGCGGGGGGCAGCGGCCTTCATGGCGCGGTCAAAATCGTGCTCCCAATCGTTGCTGAACAGATCATCCATCAAAGCCTCATTGAACATATACGGAACCATCATCATAAGTCATTCCTCCAATTTTCATCGGCCGCCCGTTTTGTTTGTGAGCGGTTGACTTTTGATACACATTGCTGCGTTCCCTTTGGGGATTCGGTTCTTCCGTTCCTCTTTCCCTTGGAACGCCTCTATAATAGCACCGAGCATTAGCACTGTCAATAGTAGAGTGCTAATGTTTACATGTTATGTAATGTTTGTTCACAAAATATGTAATAAGTTTGAAAATAGATTGCAGCCACGTTGTAATCAGAGCTTACCTGTAGGGGCCGGTCATCCCCGGGGGCAGCCTTTGCTTTCTAAAGCCTGCTCACGGGGGGAGAAGGCTTCTCATTTTTACATTATGTCGTATTCAATCGGCGTCTCAAACAGCCGTGCCGCCTTCTCCCGGTCCCCGGTCTGGCCCAGTGCCCACATCAGCTTGACGGCGACAGCCTCGGGGGTCATGTCGCGGGCCTCCAGGACGCCGGGCAGCTCACCGACGGCGCGGCCCACCTCGTAGACGGCAAGGTCGCAGCCCTCGTGCGGGACCTGCGTGGTAAACACCGCCAGCCGCCCGCTCTCACACCAGCAGCGCAGGGCGGCGAACATCTCGCCATGCTCCCCGCCCGGCAGGCCGCCGACGCCGAAGCTCTCCAGCACCAGTGCGCGGTAGTGCGGGGCCAGCAGTGGGATGATGTCCGCCCGCATGCCCGGCACAAGCCGCAGCACAAAAACGGCGGGCTCAAGCCTTTCATAGAACCGCACGGGCGGCTGGTCCGTGGGGCGGCGCAGAAACGTCACCAGCCGCGTGTCGCGGAACACCGCGGTCTCGGGGTAGTCGATGCTGGAAAACGCATTGAAGCTGCGCGTCCGCGTCTTGCGCGCGCGTGTGCCCAGAATGACCTTGTTGTCAAACACCAGCTGCACACCCCATGCGCCGTCGCTGACCGCGTAGACGAACGCGCGGTAGAGGTTGTTGCGCGCGTCGGTATCGCGGTTGTAGATGGACTTCTGGCTGCCGGTCAGCACAACGGGCTTCGCGCTGTTCTGCACCATGTAGCTGAGCGCCGCGGCGGTGTAGGCCATCGTGTCTGTGCCGTGGGCGATGACAAAGCCGTCGCAGGCATCATAATTTTCTTTGATGCAGCGCACGATGATCTGCCACTGCGCTGGGCCGACGTTCGTCGAATCCAGGTTGAACACCTGCACAGCGCTGACCTCGCACAGGTCAGCCAGCTCGGGCACGCAGGCCAGCAACTCCTCTGACGTGATGGCCGGGGCCAGCCCGCCCGCCGCCGTAGGGCGGCTCGCAATCGTCCCGCCTGTGGCGAGAAGCAGAATTTTTTTCATCAAAGTACCTCACTTCCTTGGCCCCCTCTGCGAGGGGGCTCCGCCCGCAGGCGGTGGGGGAGAGAGCTTCGCGGTTATCCGAAATATTTCGGGTCATGGCAAAGTTCTCTCCCTCCGGCCCTACGGGCCACCGCTCCCCTTCTGGCGCAAGCGCCACCTCCCCCGTATCGGGGGAGTCTGTCTCGCAGAGGGAGGCAAGAGCTTTTCACTCCGCCCACATCAGATGCCGCTCCGCGACGACCTGGGCGTCCAGTGTGCGCGGACCTGCCGTAAAGCGCACGGTCACGCGGCGGCCCGCAACGCTTTCCACGGTGCCGGGGCCAAAGACGGCATGCCGCACATGGGCACCGACGGCGGTGATGCTGTCCACATCCACAGGCGGCAGCGGAGCGCGTGCCGCGGGCGGGGGTGTGCGGCGGCCCGCGGGCTCGGCGTCGTGGCGTTTGCGGTGGCCGGGCAGACCGGACAGCACCTCATCCACAAAGGCCGAGTGCTCCGCCGCGCAGTCAAACAGCACCAACTGCTGCCGCGCGCGGGTCATGGCCACGTAAAACAGCCGCCGGTCCTCCTCATACTGCTGTGTCTCACCGGGCGTGCGGCAGCACAGCTCCGGCTTGGCGGGCAGGATGCCGTCCAGCACATCCAACAAAATGACCCGGTCATATTCCAGCCCCTTGGCCGAGTGGATCGTCGAAAGCAAAAACCTGCACCCGGGCGGATTCTCATGGTTTTGTATGATGCTGCGCAGCTTTTCCAGCCGACGCAGCAGGTGCCGCGGCGTCGGCTCCTGTGCGCCGAGCATTTCCAGCACGGCCAGCTTCGTGCGGTCCATGCCGTTTTTGTCCAGATATTTGCCGTAGCCCAGCTGGTCGGCCAGGAACCGCACCGCATCGTCCGCGGCCATTTTGGGCAGACGCGCCAGACCGTCCGCCACGTCAGCCATGGCGGCGCGGGTGCGCGGACGGATGCTGTCCTCATTCAGCAGGGCCGTCCAGCAGCCCTGCCCGTACTGCCGTGCCTGATTGCAGGCAAACAGCGCCTGTGCGCGGGTGACGGGCACACCGAATTTGTAGTAGCAGCGCAGAAAAGTTTCCCCATCCGCGGGGTGTGCGGCCAGCGTGAAAATATCGGTCACATCGCGGACGATCTTGTTGGTAAAAAAGGTCTGGTCCACTGCCTTGCAGGCGTAGGGGATGCCCCGCCGCTCGCACAGGTCGATGATGGGCAGTGCGCTCTCGTGGTTGCGGAACAGCACCGCCGTCCCGGTATCGCAGTGCTGCGCCGTCTCAAACAAGAATGGCAGCTGGTCGGCACGGCGCGGCACGGTGACGATCTGCAGCGGTGCGCCGGGGCCCTGCGTCGGTGCGATGGTCTTGGGGCGGCGATAGCGGTTGCGCGCCACAAAGCGGTTGGCAGCCTCCAGAATCGGCTCTGTGGAGCGATAGTTCTGCTCCATCAGCAAAATCTGTGCGCCGGGATAGGTCTTTTCAAAGTCCATCAGCGCCTGGGGGTAGGCGGCGCGGAAGCCGTAAATGCTCTGGTCCTCGTCGCCGACCATAAAGATATTGCCGCTTTCCTGCGCCAGCACGCGGATAATTTCATGCTGCACCTTGGACGTATCCTGCGACTCATCGACGCAGAAATACTTGTACCGTTTGCGGAACGCCGCCGCAACCGCGGGCGCACCGCGCAGGATTTGCAGCGCAAAGCAGAGCTGGTCGTCGTAGTCCATTTTGTGCGCGGCCTTCAGCGCCTTCTGGTAGCCGCGGTACAGGTCTGGCAGATTCTCAATGTCGGTTTCCAGTTCGTCCAATTCCGCGTCGGTCAGGCACATATTTTTAATGTAGGTGATGGCCGTGCGCAGATCCTTGACCGTGCTCTCGGCGGGGTACTCGTGGTTTGTGTCCTGCCATAGCCGCATGAGCAGCGGCGTGGTCTCGCTCTCATTGCGGATGAGCTCCGGCGGGGTACGGCCATACATGCGGCTGTACAGCGCGATGATGCGCGCCGCCACACCGTTGATGGTGCGGAACTCCAGCCGTGCGGCCAATTCGCCGCCGAACCGCGCCGCGAACCGGGCGCGCATCTCCTGCGTGGCGGCGACGGTGTAGGTCATTGTCAGGATGGCTTCCGGCGCAATGCCGCAGACCTCGGTCATATAGCCCAGCCGGGTGATGAGCACGGTGGTTTTGCCGCTGCCCGGCACCGCCAGCAGCAGCACCGGGCCGTTGACCGCCTCCACTGCCGCGCGCTGTTGGTCGTTCAGGGCCGCCAGATGGGCCGTTTCAAATATAGCCTTGTCCATGGCAGCTCCTTTCGTGCAGTATAAATCGTCGCGCAGCAGGGGCCGCACATGTGCGGCCCGCAGCTTCACGGGGGACGCCCGCCTATAGGCAGGCCGCGGGCCGGGCATGCCCGGCCCCTACAGTGTTTCCCTATTGTACCATACATCCCGCACAAAAGCAAAGCTCCCCGCCGGATCAGCGCGGAGCAGAGCTGTTACACGCGGTTCAGCGCAATATCATTGATGACCTCACCGGCGCAGATCAGACCGGCAACGGCGGGGACGTAGGTGTTGCTGCCGGGGACCTAGCGGTTCAGGTTCGTCAGGCAGACCTTGTCACCGTCGATCAGGTCCAGCGTGCCGATGTCTGTCAACCTTGCAAAGTGTAAAAACCTGCAGCGTTTCAGCCCGCGTATTTTGTCACCCCCAAGTCTTGGATAAACGCGCACACTGTGGTACAATATGTAAGAAAGAGCAAACTTCCCATAACCAAAGGACGTCACCATGAAACAAGGCAATTTGAATATACGCTGCACCGAAGATTACGCGGTGCTGTACTGGGATAAGCCCGCCGCCGCGCCCAGCGGGGCGGAATACACGGTCTCCCTGAACGGTGAGGCCATTGGCCGCACAGACCGCACCCATTTTACGATAGAGGGGCTGAGCTACGGCAGTGCCTTCCGGGTGGACGTGGTCAGCGGCAGCTACTGCATCGGCTCGGCCACGCTGCAGTTCGGCAGGGAAAAGCGCCGCATCGACATTACCGCCGCGCCCTACTTCTGCAAGGGCGACGGCCATATCCTGAACACCGACAATTTACAGCGGGCCATCAACGACTGCGGCGCGGACGATATTCTGTACGTGCCGGCGGGCGATTTCCTGACCGGCGCACTGCGGCTGCACAGCGATCTGGAAATTTATCTGGCCAAGGGCGCGGTCCTGCAGGGCACAGCGAACATTCACGACTATTCGCCCCGCATCCCCAGCCGGTTTGAGGGCACCGAGATGCGCTGCTACTCAAGCCTTTTGAACCTGGGCACGCTGGACCACGCCGCCGGGCCGAACTGCGAAAACGTGGTCATCCGCGGCAAGGGCACCATTGCCAGCGGCGGCCGCGAATTGGCTGAGAAGATCATCGCCGACGAGCAGGAGCACCTGAAGGACTACCTGGCCGAGCACGCCGCCCTGGTGGCCGAGTGCGAGAACGAGCGGACCATCCCCGGCCGGGTGCGGCCGCGGCTGATCAACATGAGCAACTGCCGCAATGTGTGGGTACACGGCCTGACGCTGAAAAACGGCGCCAGCTGGAACCAGCACATGATCTACAGCGACAACATCACTACCGACCACTGCCGCTTTGTATCCGAGGGCGTGTGGAACGGCGACGGCTGGGACCCGGACTCCAGCACCAACTGCACGCTGTTTGCCTGCGAGTTTGCCACCGGCGGCGACGCTGTGGCCATCAAGTCCGGCAAAAATCCCGAGGGCAACAACATCGGCCGCCCCAGCGCTCATATTTATGTGTTCGATTGCCGCAGCACCGCCGGGCACGGCATCTGCCTGGGCAGCGAGATGAGCGGCGGCATCGAGGATGTGCAAATTTGGGATTGCGACCTGACCAACAGCTGGTCGGGCATTGAGATCAAGGCCACGCCCAAGCGCGGCGGCTATGTGCGCGGCGTGTCGGTGCGGGACTGCACCGCCTCCCGCCTGCTGGTACACGCCGTGCCCTACAACGACGACGGCGAAGCGGCCCCCCGCCAGCCGGTATTCAGCCATTTGAGCTTTGAGCGGTTGACCCTGACCGGCCGCGGCCTACGGGACGGCAGCTTTGAGAACGTGGAGCCGATTGAGCTGGCAGGCTTTGACGCCCCCGGCCACGAGCTGCGGGACGTGGTGCTGGACGGCATCACCGTGGAGAACGAGACCGGCACCATGACCCTGCCGGTGCAATTCTGCCGCGGGCTGACCATCCGGGATTTGACCTGCACAGCCCGCAAATAACCTTAGCAAAACGGTGGAAGTGTTTTCGTGTTCTCGTTTCCGCCTACAAAATAAAACGTATCAAGGAGGTTTATTATGGAACTTTCTGAACTGACTGCCCAGGCCCGCAAGGCCACCGAAGAATTACTGGAAGCCGCCCATCTGGAGACCGGCGATGTTTTCGTCGTCGGCTGCTCCAGCAGCGAGATTCGCGGCGGGCGCATCGGCCATGATTCCAGCATGGAGGTTGCCGCCGCCGTGCTGGCCGGGGTGCTGCCCCCGCTGCAGGAGCAGGGCGTCTACCTGGCCGCCCAGTGCTGCGAGCATCTGAACCGCTCGATCGTCATTGAACGCGAAGCCGCCAAAAAGTACGGCTATCAGATCGTGGCTGCCGTGCCGCAGCCCCACGCGGGCGGCAGCTGGGCTACCAACTGCTGGCGCACCTTTAAGGACCCTGTACTGGTGGAGGAAGTGAAAGCCGCCGCTGGTATGGACATCGGCGGTACGCTGATCGGCATGCACCTGCGCCGGGTAGCCGTGCCGGTGCGCTTGTCGATGGATCACATCGGTGAAGCAATTTTGCTGTGCGCCCGCACCCGCCCGCCGTTTATTGGCGGCAGCCGTGCGGTGTACAGCGACACGGAGGTGCGTTGATGGACGAAGCACAGAAGCAGGCAATGGCCGAGGCCGTTGCCAGGATCCGCGAGAACATGACCACCGCCGCCAAGGCCGCAGGCCGCGATCCCGGCGAGGTGCTGCTGTGCGCCGCCTGCAAGACCCGCACAGTGGAAGAAGTGCGCTACAGTGCCGATTTGCCCATTGACCTGTTTGGCGAAAACCACGTGCAGGAACTTGTGGAAAAGACCGACGCCGGGGCTTACAACGGCAAGCCGGGGCATTTCATCGGCCACCTGCAGACCAACAAGGTCAACAAGGTGGTGGGCCGCGCCGCGCTGATCCAGAGCGTGGACAGCACGCGGCTGCTGGATAAGATCGAGGCCGCCGCCGAGCGGCTGGGCATCACCCAGGAGATCCTGATGGAGATCAACATCGGCGCCGAGGAAAGCAAGAGCGGTGTTGGCCCGGACGACCTGTGGCCGCTGCTGGATGCCGCCGCCGCCAAGACCCACATCAAGGTGCGCGGGTTGATGGCCATTCCGCCCGCCGATGCCGATGACACCGCTACCCGCCGCTTTTTTGCTGAGATGCGGGAATTGCTGGCAAAGGCCGCTGCCCGCGGGTATGAAAATGCCCGGATGAATATTTTGTCCATGGGCATGAGCCACGATTATGCCGCCGCCATTGCCGAAGGTGCGACGATTGTGCGCGTAGGTACGGCGATTTATGGGGCAAGAGATTATAGTAAAAAGAAGTAACCCATTTTCCGTTTCCTCACAACATATAATCAACATACAAAAGAGCGATGCAGTTTCCCACTGCATCGCTCTTTGTTTTAGGAATATTAAAAGTTTCTTTGCCTACTTTCTTTTCCAAAGAAAGTAGGTTAGTCCTCGTCGGCGAAGTTGCCGAGGGCTTTGGCCTGCTCGATGACCTTGGCCTCCAGCATCTGGGGCAGAGTCTCGTAGCGGACGAAATCGAAGGTGTACCAGCCGCGGCCCTGGGTCAGCTGACGCAGGAAGGTGGTGAAATCCTGCATCTCGGCGATGGGCACCTCGGCCTCCACGACCTGCAGGCCGTCCTCATCCGGGTTCATGCCCAGCACACGGCCGCGGCGCTTGGTGACCTCGCCCATGATGTCGCCGGTGTTGTCTGCCGGGACATGGGCCTGCAGGGACCCGATGGGCTCCAGCAGAACAGGGCCAGCTTCAGGAACAGCGGCCTTGTAGGCCAGCTTGGCGGCCATAATGAACGCCATTTCACTGGAATCCACAGGGTGATAGCTGCCGTCCAGCAGGGTGGCTTTCAGGCCGACCATCGGGTAACCGGCCAGCACGCCGTGCTCGGCCGCCTGGCGGACGCCCTTTTCAACAGCGGGGAAGAAGTTCTTCGGTACGCTGCCGCCGAACACGTTCTCGGCAAACTCGATGTCCTCGCCCTCGATAGGCTCGAACTGGATCCAGACATCACCGAACTGGCCGTGGCCGCCGGTCTGCTTCTTGTGGCGGCCCTGGGCCTTGCAGCTCTTGCGGATGGATTCGCGGTAGGGCACGCGCGGGGTTTCCAGCGTGATCTCGACACCGAACTTATTCTTCAGCTTGGCAAGGGCGACTTCCAAGTGCTGGGTGCCCAGGCCGCTGATGATCTGCTGCTTGGTCTCGGGATCGACCACGAAGGTGATGGCGGGATCTTCCTCAATCAGGCGGGCCAGCGCGCCGCTGACCTTGCCCTCGTCGCCCTTCTTGGCGACCTTGACGGCCATGCGGTAGCAGCCGGTGGGGTAGGCGGGTGCGGGCAGCGCCACCACGCGGGCGGGGTCGCACAGGGTATCACCGGTCTTGGCGGTGGCCAGCTTGGAGACAACGCCAATGTCGCCGGTGGTGATGGCAGCAGTGTCGGTCTGCTTTTTGCCGCAGACGATGAGGGTCTTGCCCATGCGCTCCGGCTGGCCGGTGCGGGCGTTGACAGTGTTGCTGGCGGCGGTCAGCTTGCCGGACAGCACCTTGATAAAGCTCATCTTGCCCACGAACGGGTCGGCCACGGTCTTAAAGACGTAGGCGCACAGCGGGGCAGCGGGATCGGCAGTGATGTCGACAGGGTTACCGTCCTTATCCTCGCCCACGGCAGCGGCGGTGTCAGCGCCGGGCAGCAGGACGTTCATGTTGTACAGCAGCATATCCAACGCCTGGTTGTTGACGGCGCTGCCGCAGAATACGGGGGTGATCTGGCCGCTGCGGACGCCCGCGGCCATGCCCTGGACGATCTCCTCGGTGGTGAAAGGCTCACCCTCGAAGAACTTTTCCATCAGGGCTTCGTCGGTCTCGGCGATGGCCTCGCTCATGGCCTGGATCAGACCCTCGAAGCGGTGGCCGATGTCGGGCAGGTCGATCTGGACCTGCTTGCCGCCCTCGTACTTAAAGGCTTTCTGGCTGAACAGGTTGATGTAGGCGACGGTGCCGTCGTCCAGGCGGACCGGCACGACACAGGGGCAGACGCTGGGGCCGAACTTGATCTTCATCTGCTCCAGGATCTTGAAGTAGTCGGCGTTTTCCAGGTCGGCTTTGGTGACAAAGACCATCCGCGCCTTGTTGTGTTTAAGGGCCAGCTGGTAGGCTTTCTCGGCGCCGACGGTGACGCCGGAACGGCCGGACACGCAGATCAGCACGCTTTCGGCGGCCATGATACCCTCGGCTGCGCCGGTCTCGAAATCGAACAGGCCGGGCACGTCGATGAGGTTATATTTGATGCCCTCGTACTCAACGGGGACAACGCTGGAGTTCAGCGATGCCTTGCGGCGGACCTCTTCGGGGTCGAAGTCGCTGGCGGTGGTGCCGTCCTCAACACGGCCCATGCGCTCGATCGCGCCGCTCATGTACAGCAGGGCTTCGGTCAGCGTGGTTTTGCCGCAGCCAGCGTGGCCGGCGACCAGAATGTTGCGGATGTCTTTGCTTGCATAGTCCATGGAACAATCAAACCTCTTTTCGCGCCGGGGGCCCGCCATGCGCTGCGTGCCCGCTGCGGCGTTTTAAATTTTACAGAGAGCAGGCTCTCTAAGTGGTGAATTTGAACACATCTCACCGATTGATACTACTTTACCACAGATTTGCAGAATTTTAAACAGTTTTTTTAAAATTTCTGAAAATATTTTGTGAAAACAGATATTGAATGTATTTTTGTGGGGGGTGTGCGCGGATACCGGCCCCGCCTACCTTGCGGCAGGGCCGGGCTGCTGCCTGTTCACCCGGCTTTGCCAAGCGCAAACACTGCTACGGTGATGTCATCCTGTTTTTCCCCGGCCCGTCGGGCGGCGGCATCGGCTATGGTTTCGGCGGCCTGCTGCGGGGTGTGGCCCAGGCGGGCGCAGAGCTGCAATTGCTGCGTCAGCCATTCGGTGCCATCGGTCAGCGCACCGTCGCTGACCAGCACCACCCAGTCCCCGCTGTCCAGCGCAAAGGTGGTGCTGCGGCCCACGAGACTTTCCAACACGCCCATGGGCAGGCTGGCGCCCTCCAGCATGCGGGGCAGGCCGCCCCGCACCAAAAAGCTGGGCGCGGCCCCAGCCTTGAACAACCCCGCCCGGCCTGTGTAAAGATCCACCGTCAGCAGGTCCAGCGTGGCGCCGGATTCCTGCTCGGCGCTCTTTAGGCCCAGCGCCACGTTGACCAGCCGCGCAGCGCTCTCGGCGGCAAAGCCTGCCCGCAACAGCTGGCCCGTCAGGCGGGCGGCCATCTGGCCGTCCACGGCGGCGGCGCGGCCGGTGCCCATGCCGTCGCACAGCAGCAGTTGGGCGCGGCCGCTGGTATCGCAAAAGCAATCCAGCGCGTCACCGCTGACGTTCTGCCCCTTAGCCGGACGTCCTGCGGTGCCAAATGTCGCCGTAAACAACGGCCGTTCGCCAAACGTCAGCATTGTGACCGTGCGGCAGTGGGTAACTTCCGGCAGGTCCATGTCCCGGCGGCAGATGCGGCTCACCTCGGCGGTCAGGGCCTTGATCTCCTCCTCGGTAAACCGGGTGCGGGCGATGGTCACGGCGGCAGTCAGACGGCCTGCCAGGTCGGAGGTAACGCTGCACTCCAGCGCGTCCAGCCCCAGCCCCGCAAAAAGCTGGGCGACTTTTTCCTCCCGCCGGGGATCGGGCAGGCCCGCCTGGCCCAGTTTGCCCGCCAGCTGCGCCAGCGCCCCCGCCATGGCGCTGTACTGCTCGGTCAGGGCGGTGCGCAGCATGGAGGCCCGCGCCCGCGTCTGGCGGCGGCTGCGCCACAGCCGATACCCATGATTGGCCGCCGTACACAGGTCCGCCGGGTGGATGCACACCGACAGCTGCCCGGGCAGGTCCTCCACCTCCACGCGGCCCCGGCTCTCCAGCGTGGGCTTGAGTTGGTACAGCCCGTCCATGGCCGTGGCATAGCCCCGCACCCAGCACCGGCTGCGGCGGGTGCAGGTCTGGCAGGTGGTGCGGGCGATGTGCTCCACCACGAAGTCGAAGTTTTCCCCTTTGGGCGGCATCTGGCGGGTGCAGACGGCGTTGACCGTGTCAGCGATGTCGCTTAAGGTATCCGCCACACCGGCCAGGCGGCGGGCGGCACCGCTTAACCCCTGGGTCTGCACCGGCGGGGCGGGCGGCGGAAACACCACCCGCAGCCACGCCCCCGGCACAGCCAGCGCCGCGCCAAGGCCCACAGCCCCGGCCACAAACAGCGGCAGCACACCGGCGGCATCGGGGGCGGCCAAGGCTCCCAGCACGCAGCCCGACGCAAAAACGCCAGCACAGCGCAGGCGCTCGCCGGGGTAAAGGCAGGCTGCCGCCAGGCTTCCCAGTGCCACCGCCAGCGCCGCGTAGCAAAGGTTCGGGCTGGCCGCCGTGATGGCCGCCGCCAGCGTGATGCTGACCACAGCGGTCTCCTCCAACGTGCCGGCAAAGGCGGCGCACAGCCCGGCTGCTGCGGCCACCGCCAGGCCCGGAGCCAACGGCCCGCGGGCACACCGCTGCAGGCAGGCGGCCGCGATGGCCAGCCACAGGCACAGCCCCCGCGGCTCCCGGTAAGGGAAACGGCGCATCAGCCAGGCAGACCCCGCCGCCAGCAGCGCCGTGGTGCCGCCGCCTGGGACAGGTCGACGTAGCCGCCCGCGAAAAAAAGTACGGCCGCCTGGACCAACGCCAGCGCCAGACACCCGGCCCAGATGCCCGCGTTTTTCGTGTTGGGCTTGTCCTGCAGCAGCCGCCGCACCGCCACGGTGGCCGTGAGCGCCGCAATGACCTTGACCCCCAGCACCGCAGGCTGAAACGCCAAACTGCTGATGAGCACGCCACCTGCCGCGGCAAACAGGTAGAGCGGCGGACAGACCATCGTGAAGGCCAGCCCAAAGGGTGCGGCCCCGCCGTAGATCTGCCCGGCTCCCAGCACCAACCCCGTGGCGGCCGCCGCTCCCTGCCACAGCAGCGCCGCCCCGCGGGCACCGGGCAAGATAGCAGGCAGTTGTACGTTTGTATGCAGTTTTTCTCCCAAATAAGTAGCCATAGCAGCATGTCCCCCTTTATCTATATGCCGATCGGTGCCATTACCATACCACGCCCGGACGTTTGTTTTTGCCGCAGAGCGGGGAAACCCGATAAAGCTTTGCAAACAGCAATAATTACCGCCGCTGGGACACGCCGCGCCGAAAAAGCGCCGCGAAGCCTTTTTTTCGGCGCACAGCTATGCTACAATGTTTATAATTGAGGGAAAGGAAGCGTTTTATGGAGATCCATCATTGCGAGAACCCGGTCTGCCGGTTTGTGACCCGCCATGCGGTCCCCGACATGTGCCCGCTGTGCGGCGGGGCGTTCTTTCAGCCCAGCGATGGCAGCGACTTAGTCGCCGCCGATTGGGTGGCTCTGGGCATCGAGTCCAAAACCGACGGCCGTTTTGATGACGCCTTTTCTGACTTTGAAAAAGCCGCCGCCGAGGGTGACGCTGCCGGGCAGTGCATGCTGGGCCTAGCCTACGAGACCGGCGAGGGCGTGGCCCAAAGCTGGCCGGATGCCGTGCTGCTCTACCGCGCCGCCGCGGGCCAGGGCCACGCCCAGGCCCAGTGCAATTTAGGCTGGTGTTATGAGTTCGGCAAGGGCGTGCCCCAGGACGCCAAGGCCGCGGCCCGCTGGTACGGCGAAGCCGCCCTGCAGCACGACCCCCGGGCCGAGTGCTGCCTGGCCATCTGCTACACCAACGGCACCGGCGTGGCAGCGGACCCCGTGCGCGCCGTGCAGCTGTATACCCTATCCGCCCAGGCGGGGTTTGTGCCCGCCATGCGCAACCTTGCACAGATGATCCATTTAGGACGCGGCACCGCCAAAAACGACGAAGCTGCCCTGGCCTGGTACCAGAAGGCCGCTGCCCAGGACGACGCCCGTGCCCTGTTTATGTGCGGCCAGTTTTATGAGAAAGGCTTTGGCGCGGAGTCCAACGCCCCGCTGGCTGCCGACTTTTACCTGCGCGCCGCCAGGCAGGGCTATGCCCCGGCCCAGGCCTGCTATGCCATCTGCCTGGAGTGCGGCCGCGGCGTACCCGCCAACCCCACCGAGGCCGTGCAGTGGTACACCCGCGCCGCCCGGCAGGGGGACACCCAGGCGCAGTTTGCCCTGGCCGTCTGCTGCGAGCAGGGAACCGGCACGCCCCAAAGCTGGGGGGATGCCATCCGCTGGTACAGCATGGCCGCCGCGCAGGAGCTGCCCCAGGCATTGTTGAATCTGGGCCTCTGTTACGAGCGGGGCGCCGGCGTGCGCCGCAACCCCGAGGAAGCCCTGCACCTGTACCGCCGCGCGGCCCGGCTTGGCCTGCCCGCCGCCGAGAACCGCATCGGTGCCCTGTATGAGCGGGGCGACGGCGTGGAGCAGAGCTGGCCCACCGCCACGGCCCATTACCGCCGCGCCGCCGAGGCCAACTACGCCCCCGCCCAGTGCAACCTTGGCTGGTGCTACGAGTACGGCCAGGGCGTGCCGGAGGATCTGACCCTGGCCGCCGCATGGTACGGCAAGTCCGCCGCCCAGGGCTTCGCTCGGGCGCAGTGCTGCCTGGGCTGGTGCTATGAGTTCGGCAAAGGCGTGGAGCTGGACGAGGCCCGGGCGGTAGAGCTGTATCGCGCCGCCGCCGAGCAGGGCCTGCCCCGCGCCCAGTGCTGCCTGGGCTACTGCACCGAGAAAGGCATCGGCACCGAGGCCGACCCCGCAGCCGCCGCCGAGTGGTACCGCCGCTCCGCCGAGGGTGGGTATTCCCGGGGAATGTACAACTACGCCTGCTGTTTTGAGAACGGCACCGGCGTAAAAAAAGACCTGCCTCTGGCCCAGCAATGGTACGAGCGCGCCGCCAAAGAGGGCCTGCCCGACGCCATGTACGAGCTGGGCGTCTGGTACGAGGACGGCCGCTGCGGCCCCAAAGATGCCGCTCAGGCCCTGGCCTGGTACAAAAAAGCCGCCGAGGCCGGGCATGACCGGGCCCGGAAAGCGGTGGAGCGGATGGAAAAGCTGGTGTGACAAATCTTGCTAATGTATTTGTCAAGAGTTTTTTATAGATTTTCCGATTTTCCTTTGGAAAAAGGGCGCATTAAATTGAACCCACAGTAGTTGTGGATTTTTGAAAAAGCTATATAATAGAGTCAGTGGTTACTGTTGCTTAAGCGTTTCCATCGCTCTCGCATAGTAGATGCGGAGAAACTTGTTGACTCCGGCCATTTTAGCTACATTATACGGTTTCCCTTCCTGTTCCTTTTTGAGCAGAAAAAGGTAGACAGGGTCATCTTGAGGTTGTGTAAGTTTGAGTGCCTGCATAACCTCAAAGCAATACTTTCTGAGAGCCGCATTCCCACGTTTTGATATGTGGCGATTGTGGCTCTCAAATGTTCCAGACTGATATGGAGGCGCATCGTTACCAGCATAAGCGTTGAGTGCTTTTCCACTGTGAAAGCGGCGGATATCGCCAATTTCAGCAAGGATAAGTGGACCGAGTCTATCACCCACACCAGCCATAGAACGCAGCACGGCGTATTCAGGCAATGTTTCAGCCAATGTCTGCATCTTTAGAATAATTGAATCAGCGGCCTTTTGGGATTCACAGACAAGTTCAAGGCATTGATCTTGAGCCGCAAGAATGTATTCGTTTTCTCCTCTTGTTGTGATATTGCGTAATGCAGCTTCGTAAATTGCCAACCCATATGTTTTGGTTTGGCGATTTCGAGATTTCCTTGCGATTTTTTCAAATGCGTCAAGAAAACGACTTTTTCCCATTTTCTTTATACGATCGTAGGATTTAAAACGATTGATAAAGAGAACGGAAAGACTGGTTTCTGGCGTTCTGGTCGTTAGAGGCAGAATGTTGGTTATGCCAGGCATCGTTTCATCCAATAGATTAAGTAGAAATACTTTGTTGGTTTTCAGCGTAAGCATTCGCTGATTATACTGTCGTGCCAAAAATCTTAAATCTTCGTATTTCTGCTCCATAGATGTGTATGGAACCAGAGAATAACTCTTTTCCAATGCATATCTGGCAATCCGCACTGCATCTTTCTTGTCCGTTTTGGCCTTGCGAAGATCCATGTCTCCGAATTTCTTGATTTGATAGGCATTAACCATACAAACAGGGAGCCCGGCTTCCTGAAACGCTTTCAGAACAGGATAATGGTAATGCCCGGTATTTTCCATTAAGATGGTAGCAGATTGATTGCTATTCAAAATATACTTGATGAAAGCGTCTAGTTCGGGCTGCGTATGGTGGAATTCAAAAGGACTTGTGTGCATTGATCCGTCTTGGTTTAAGATGGCTGCTACACTTTTTGACTTGGAAATATCGATTCCTACTGCGAGCATTGACATTCCTTCTTTCGTTTCGATTTATGGCTATCCAGCTTTTCCAAAGTACGCACATATTCAATCGTGAAACGGGAGCTATGTCCCAACTTGCTGAATCGAGCACAAAACAATGGAGGCTGGCTGACACATTTGTCTGCGGGCGTGGTGTCCCAATCGGAAATTTCGTCAGACCATACCTCCATTTTAAAGGAAAAGAGCAAGGCCGGATAGACCTTACTCTTACATTATGAATCGGAATTTGAGGAGGAAACCATATGGAAAATTTAAGTGCATATAGATACTGTATTGCTATGAAAAAAGGTCGAAAAATTTTCATTATAATTGCAGGATGCACAATGATACTTATAAGTAGCATTTTTATAATTCTAACTGTTATTTTCTATGTTTTAGAACAAGAATTCGGTTTTTACACATTTTTAGGAACATTACTTATACCATTAATCTTTTCCATTTTCGGAATCTTAGGTATTGTCGCAGCTACGAAACGAGTTGAAATATATAAAGGGAAAGTAGTTTATCATATTGGATTTACAAATAAAGAATATCGTATGTCTGATATTAGAACATCAAAGACTCAAACCGAAACATATAATACAGGATTATATCTTGAAGATATTGTACCTGTCTACAGTTATGATAAAGTGACTGTTTTCTATGATGAAAAAGGTAAAAAGATTTTTGAATTTGGATTGGATTATGATAATGTAGAACGTCTAAAAGCAGATGTTAAAAACACTCAAAAAAGTATTTTAAAACACCATAGCAAGAACTAAACAACTTCCAGTTTGTATGGGTGACTGACCGTTTGAGATTTGGCGGTTGTTTGCATTGGTTTGTAGGGAGGGGTCAATATGGAGAAGGGCTCAAAAGCGTTAAGAAAAATGCAGCACTCCTGCATTTTTTAGCTTTTGGGGCTTTCGACCTCCTCACCTTTTTTGGTCACAAAAAAGGTAGGCCTACCGGAAGAATCCCATTATAAAAGGGTGTCACCGCATGGTGGTGACACCCTTTTGCTGTTTATTCAAAAAAATCAATGATACACTGGTAATACAGTTCCGCCGCCTGTTCACAGGCGGAGTCGGTGCATAGGGCGGCGCGGTCGGATGCGTTGGTGATGAAGCCCTCCTCCACCAGCACGGCGGGGCAGCCACAGTCCTCCAAAACCGTAAAGGTCGGGTCGGAACGCACTGTCGTGTCCGATGATTCCGCGACTACACGGGCGTTGTTGGCGTCAAAATATAAGTACCGCACGCCGTCCCAGCCCCGCAGGGTCAGGCCCAGCTGGTCCCGGAAAGCCGCCGTCACAAGCCGGCCGAACCGCACGCTCTCGGCGTTGGCGGCCAGGGCGGGCGGCGCGGCGTAACATTCCAGCCCGTTGGTTGCGGCGCTGGCATCGCTGTTTAAATGGATGGACAGCAGCAGGTCGGCCCCGGCTGCTTTGGCTGCGGCGGCACGCTCGCTGGGCTTCAGGTAGGTGCTGCCGTCGGCGGTCAGCAGGGGCGCAAAGCGGTCATCCGCCGCCAGTTTCTCGCACAGCAGTTGGGCGGTGCACAGTGTGACGTCGCTCTCCCGCACGCCGTCGGCCTCACTGCCCCAGTCCTCGGCCCCGATGTTGGGGTTGATGCCCCCGTGCCCGGGGTCGATGGCCACCACATACTGCCCCGGCGCGGCGGGCTGGGCGGCCGGCTCCGCTTGTACAGGCGTGTCGGCGGGCGCCGCAACGGGCTGCGGCTCGGCGCTGGCGTGCAGGGGGCTACCGCCGTACAGCACTATCGCCACGGCCCCGGACACCAGCAGCACAGCCGCCGCATACAGCAGCCGCCGCACCATTTTGGCTCGGCGTTTGCGGCGGCAGCGGCGCTGCATTTCCCGCGTGGGCTGCCTGGTTCGTGCGGTTTTGGTTACCATACCGGATTCCCCCTTTTGTGTATAGGTGCATTGTACAGGGGGGATGTTACAGGGTTGTGTCAGTTTTGTAACAAGGCTGGCCCTTTTTGCGGAAACCGGCGGGAAATTGTCAGCCTGTGTCGAGCGATTGCCGGGAAAATTAAAATGGCAAATATTGACAGTTTTACCAATGTCTCGTATAATAACTACAGATTGTTGGGCCAGCCGTCACAGACCACCAGCAATGCCAAATATAATGCAAAATTTTTGGGGAATGTAAGAAAATAGAGGAGGAATCTTTATGATTTCTACAGGAATTATTCGCAGTATCGACAGTTTGGGACGCGTTGTGCTGCCCAAGGAACTGCGCCGCACCTTTGAGATCACCACCGATACACCGCTGGAGATCATGACCGAGGGCGATGCCATCCTGCTGCGCAAGTACCGCCCCGCCGATGCCTGCGTCCTGTGCGGCCAGGTATCCCCCGGCTCGGTACAGCTGTACGGCAAAACCGTCTGCCCCGCCTGCCAGAGAGCGTTGGCCGAAAAGGAGCAGGGATGACCTGCTTTCTTTGAAAAGAAAGCAGGCAAAGAAACTTTCAATAGTTTTACACGCAAAGGGGACATAAGGAAAAGCATTCACTCTTTTGTAGGGGGTGCTGCTTGCATCGCCCCGCAAGTGCTGCCATACCGGCGGGCCGATGACGAGCATCGGCCCCTACAATTTTCTTCCTGACATAATACATACAAAAACCGGGCAGGCCCTTTTGGTGTTGGGGTCTGCCCGGTTGTGTTTCTTATGGATGGCTCACTCCGCCGGGTGCAGCGCACGCATGGTTTCCTCGGCGTTTTTCACCAGGTTCAACAGGCTTGTCGCGTGGCGGGGGTAGTCCTGGGTCAGGCGCTCGGTGCTTAACGAGAGCGTCGCCGGGTCCAGGCTGTCCTTGCCTCCGTCCTCGCCGGTCAGGGCGGCAGCCAGCTCGGCTTCGGCCACGTGCATGGCGGCGTCGGCATTGCCCTGCCACCGCGCCGCGCCGACACGGAACATGCCCACCGCATTTTTTGGCGATGCATCGTACAAGCGTCGGAACACTTTGTACACGGCCAGCATCAAATACTGGCTGATCTGGATGACCAGCTGCTTATCCTTGCTTTCCTGCAGCTTGTCGTACAAAATATCCAGCGAATTTTCGATGAGCTTTTTGTACATTGTGGGCAGCACACTGCCGCGGTAGACGCTGCCGCTGGTGCTGGCGCCGGTTTCCGGCAGGTCGGCCACGCTGATGGTCTGGCCGCTGCGGTCGGCACTGCGGCCCAGCAGGTAATCGCAGCTGACGCCGTAATAATCAGCTACTTGTACCACAAATGCCAGGCTACACTCCCGGATGCCTTTCTCGTAATGGGACAGCTGCGCCTGGCTGATGCCCAGGTCCGCCGCCGCCTGCTTTTGGGTGATGCCGCGTTCTTTGCGCAGCAGCGCAAGAATACGGTTGAACTCGCTTGCCATATAATTCCTCTTTCACACCGTCATTTCTCGGTGTACATACTACGTGATGTATATTATATCCGCAAAAAAACGCTTTGTAAACCCGTGTTTCGACGGTGTTTTCGGCCCGAAAACAGAGCAGGATTTTTATGTTCCCATAATTTGGGCCAGCCCCGCCCCGCCGGGTATAAATATTGTGGGCGAAAAAATACAGCCCGTTATATTCTGCCTATTTTGTAACTAAATTGTAATCATTTATCGTTGTCAAAAGCGCTATTTTGCGGTATCCTTTTATAATACAGATACAGAAAGTGAGATATTGCTTTGAAATATTACAAACTGCATTTAATCCGGCACGGCCTGACGGAGGGAAACCTGAAAGGCCTGTATATTGGCAGCGGCAGCGACCTGCCCCTGTGTGCGGAGGGCCGCGCCCAGCTGAAAACGCTGAAAAAGGATTTTGGCTACCCGCAGGTGCCGCTGGTGTTTACCAGCCCGATGCTGCGCGCCACCCAGACGGCGGAGATTTTATTCCCCGGTGTGCGGCAGATTGAGCTGCACGATTTGCGGGAGATGGCCTTTGGCAAGTTTGAAGGCAAGCCCCTGCAGCAGTTGGTGAAGGATCCGGAGTTCGCCCAGTGGATGGACCCGACCAGCCGCACGGTGCCCCAGGATGCCGAGGACCGGCAGATGTTCTTTAACCGCACCTCGGCCATGCTGATGAAGATGTTCGAGTACATGCTCAAGACCCACACCGAGGAGGCCGCCTGCGTGACCCACGGCGGTGTCATCATGAACATGCTGTCTCAGCACGCCCTGCCCTTCCGTAAGCCGGAGGAGTGGATGACCGACCCGGGCGCAGGTT
>ERZ773241.1627-NODE-1627-length-20649-cov-3.458434_pt1 | contig 20649 bp, 16 predicted proteins | sample MGYA00580989_ERZ773241 | MGnify/ENA primary metagenome ERZ773241 (study PRJEB29015, sample SAMEA2737804) | human gut metagenome | biome: human gut; feature: human-associated habitat; material: faeces | place: China | collected 2012 ... | reverse complement strand
CCAAGCGTTTCTACCGCCGCGGTATCGACATCATCGACCTGAATCACGCAATGCGGATTTCCCATCGACACCACGCCGCATAAGATTGTCTGCTCGGCGGCGCGCATAATATAGGTCTTTTCCGCTTTGTTAGCGCGAAACGGCACGGCGGAAGGTTCGAAGTTGGGTTCGCCCATATTTACGCGGACCAGATCATCATCGGTGACGGTCAGAACCATCCGCCCGTTGGCAGTGCTGACGCGGATATCACGCTTATTGGTCAGTCCTTTCAGACGCACAAAACGGGCAAAGCAGCGCGCACCGTTGCCGCACTGCGCCACTTCACTGCCATCAGCATTGAAAATGCGATAGTGAAAATCCAGTTCAGGATCATACGGCGGCTCAACCACCAGCAGTTGGTCAAACCCTACCCCCAGGTGCCGATCAGCCAGGCGACGAATCAGCTCCGGTGAAAAAAAGACATTCTGCGTTACCGCGTCGACGACCATAAAATCGTTGCCAAGGCCATGCATTTTCGAGAACTGCATCATTTACTCCAATCACGCGGGTACAGAAACTGACTTTTAGTAATTCACCTGGGATGGGCCATCGCCAGTGGCGCGGTCGTTTTTATCCGGCACCGTGGATTGCGTTTGCGTCTCTACCGGTTTGGTCGGCGGCGGTGCGTTTTTATCTGCAGGCGGGAAATAGAGCGGACCTTTCAGACCGCAGCCCGTCAGGCTGAAGAGAGTAAGTAATACAGTGAGTGCCTTAAACACGTTTTTCATTATGGATTGCCTGTAAAGTTCATCGCTTTCTGCTTTCTATCATCGCAGGAGAAGACGTAAAAGCAAGCGTTTAGCGACTCTTTATGAAGTCTGAAAAGTGAGGAAATGCTGCGAGTATAACGCTTACTCGTGGGGATTTATGTTTTGCTGGTAGTTTCGTGATCGGCACCTCGCGCCAGGATGGCTTTATGCACTATCGCAATGTGGTTTGTTTGTTGTCTTTTTTAGTTCCGTCAGCGTGAGGATGCTCGCTCGGTAAACCTGATCATAATGTTTACCAGAAACAGGGAAAGACGTGGTGTAACTGCGCCCTAATGAAGAGACAAATCTTTCGCTACACAGAGACATCATTATTCCGGTGACGGATGAATCGTGCCGGAACGCAGCCGCAGAGGTGCAAACTTTGAAGCCCTGACCCCATGCCGCTATACTGCCGCCATCACTTAAAAACAGGATACAACAATGAACGACAGTGAATTTCATCGCCTGGCTGATCAACTCTGGCTGACCATTGAAGAACGCCTGGACGACTGGGATGGCGACAGCGATATCGACTGCGAAATCAACGGCGGCGTACTGACCATTACCTTTGAGAATGGCAGCAAAATCATTATCAACCGCCAGGAGCCGCTGCACCAGGTATGGCTGGCAACCAAACAGGGCGGCTACCATTTTGACCTGAAAGGCGATGAGTGGATTTGTGATCGCAGCGGCGAAACCTTCTGGGATTTGCTGGAACAGGCGGCGACGCAGCAGGCGGGTGAAACAGTCAGTTTCCGCTAAGATTGCATGCCGGATAAGCCTCGCTTTCCGGCACGTTCATCACGAAAAATATTGCTGTAATAGCGGCGTATCGTGATCCTGATTGGCAGGCGGCATGTTACCGATAGATTTTGTGCGGAACGGAATCACCTGTTCACGACCATCAACCTTCACAATCTGATAGAACTGCGGCAGGTTGAAGTTGATGAAGCTTGAGCCGTAGGTAAAACGGTCATGCGATGACGAGTAGAAGCGACTGACGTCACGTACCAGCTCCTCTTTGCTGCCTTCGCAGTGGTGATATACCTCAACCCGGTTGCTTTCGTCGAGAATGTAGATATTAAAGCCATTCTCGTCTTGCGTTTCTTCGAAAAAGAACTGGATGATCCCTTCGCTGGCAAAGCCGTCCACCACCGCCGGTAATTTGACGTGATTGGTTTCAACCTGCACTGACAGGCCGTGCAGTTTGTTATGCGAAATCGCGCCATAAAACTCGATGGCGTTTTCCAGTTTCTGTACCGATACATTCAGGCGTTCGAAGAACAACCCCCAGGTTTGACCAGAAACGCGCAGCGCCTTGAAACGCCCGGTTTCCTGGCGGGTGCTGGAAAGACGCAATTCAATACACTCAGAAACCAGTTGCTGCACGCGAGTACGAATTAAGCCGCGCAGATGCTGGCTATAACAGAAGACTTCCACGCTATCTGGCGGTGCGGCGTCCTGATGCATTTTGCCGAGAATAGTTTTCAGGGCTTCGATCATCGATTGCTCGCCGTTGAAGTGCAGCGTACGCACTTCGTTCCACGAGTTGCGGTACAGCAGGTCAACGCTACCTACCAGGCAATTTTGATTCTCGCCAAAGCTGAAGACATCCAGCTTACGGAAATCGAAATGCACCACCTGATTGCGGAACGCCGCTGTCGGGTCATATTCCAGGTTAACGATAATCGCCAGATGGCGAATTTCACACGGGCTGTAGAGCGCTTTTGGCGTCGGTGCAGGCAGGCGCAGCGGGAAATGGTGCGACACGTCGGCGACCATCTCCTGCAACTTAGGCAAATCGACAATGCCGTTACCTTTAATATACAAACGGGTGCGCGAGGTCAGCAGGCCGTTAAACCATGCCCACGCCACCAGTTTATTCAGGTAACGGTTATATTCCAGCGGCTGATGGCTGATGATCGACTCAATATTTGGCGCGCGGTTATACAGATACCAACCTGAACGGTTAGCCCGGCCCGGCGGCACATAAATAAAGGTCAGATTCGGTTCCGAGAGATCGGGTGAAATCTGCGGGTTTACCAGCGTCACTTTACCTGGTAATGCTTCAAACGCGGCATACAGCTTACGCGTCAGCACGCCGATATCCTGCGGACTGGCGGAGACGCTAAGGTTATTGCGACGCGCAAAGCGGATCAGATTACGGTAGCTCTGCATCATCGCGTCGAGCAACTCGTTGTGCGCCTCACGCACCTGATCAATCTTCCAGTTAGCGCGGTTATCGAGCATTGCCAGACGAGCTTCGTCCCAACCCCACTCGCTCACTAACTGGCTCAACACTGCGCGACGCCAGCCTACGCAGGCGCGTTCACGGCTGAGCTTTTCGCACACTTTTAAATAGAAGCAGCGACGCACTAAATCCAGACGGGTGAAATCTTCAATCGCCGTCAGGTATTCAGTAACACGCTCCAGCATCATGCAGTATGGATCGAGACCAAACGATACAATCTCGCCGTCGTGCAAACGCTGTTTGATATCTTTCGCCAGCAGACGTGGGTTCGGGTATTCCCAGGAATAGGCTTCCAGCAGCAGTGTTTTCAGTACCGCTTTGTATGGGGAATCGATACTCTTGTAGAGCTGCCAAAGGCTGGCACCAAAGTACTCTTCAGCAGAAAGCGAGCTTAAGCCACCGAGATCCAGCCATTCATTTGGCGTCAGCACGCCCTGCGCGTAAAGCGTCATCACATAGTCGTCGTAATGCTCTTCTTCGTCGCACGGCACCATATTCCACAGAATACGCTTACCGGCGAGACGCACGGCGGTACGATAAAATTCGTCAAGCAGCAGTATATGCTGGGTGGAGCCACAATCTTCGCCCCCCAGGCTGCCGCTTTCATTATGACGGAAGCGGTTTTCATCAATCAGGAAGAAGCTGACTTCCACACCCAGCGAGGCGGCCCAGTTTTCCAGCAGGCTACATTTACGTTGTAGCAATTGGCGCTCTTCGCTATCGAGCCAGGATTGATGACAGACCCAGATATCCAGGTCAGAGGAACAACTTTGCCCTACGGACGAGGTGCTGCCCATGGTGTATACACCAGTAATTGGAAGCTCACCTTTCGGCGGATCCTGTACTGACATTCCACGATACAGTTCAAGCTCGTTCAGGTAGTGGCGTTGAGTTTCATCAGGCGTGTAAAGGCAAATGCCTTTGGGAACGTTACCATCAAGGTAACCCGGCATTAGCGGATGGTGATAGTGCAACAATGTCGGCAGTAGACTGTAGACCTGTTGGAATGCAGGCCCCATAGCAGCAAGCGCGCGATCCACGCGCAATTGATTTATGGCATCCAGTCTCTGTTTCAGAGTCTCAATATAGAGGTACAAGACGTATCGCCTGATTTGCTACCCGTCATGACTGTGATTCCGCCAACATCAACGGTAACACGCGGCATTCGGGATATTTCGTATGTCAAAGGTAACCGTTACCACTTTTCGCGCCTGGTTTTTTTAGTTTCACGACGAAAAAATGGTCTAAAACGTGATCAATTTAACACCTTGCTGATTGACCGTAAAGAAAGATGCGCTACATACAAGTGTAGCACCGTTTATTCTCTGTAAATTCCTTATTACAACGGCGTGAAACGCCTGTCAGGATCCACTGCCAGACCTCATTTTACGGTTTGCGCAGGCGTCTACGTTTCACCACAACACTGACATCACTCTGGCAAGGATGTTAGGATGGACCACGGATGATAATGACGGTAACAAGCATGTTAGACAATGTTTTAAGAATTGCCACACGCCAAAGCCCACTTGCACTCTGGCAGGCACACTATGTCAAAGACAAGTTGATGGCGAGCCATCCGGGCCTGGTCGTTGAACTGGTACCGATGGTGACGCGCGGCGATGTGATTCTTGATACGCCGCTGGCGAAAGTAGGCGGAAAAGGCTTATTTGTAAAAGAGCTGGAAGTCGCGCTCCTCGAAAATCGCGCCGATATCGCCGTACACTCAATGAAAGATGTGCCGGTTGAATTCCCGCAAGGTCTGGGACTGGTCACTATTTGTGAGCGTGAAGATCCTCGCGATGCCTTTGTGTCCAATAACTATGACAGTCTGGATGCGTTACCGGCAGGCAGTATCGTCGGGACGTCCAGTTTACGTCGCCAGTGCCAACTGGCTGAACGCCGTCCGGATCTGATTATCCGCTCCCTGCGCGGCAACGTCGGCACTCGCCTGAGCAAACTGGATAACGGCGAATACGATGCCATCATTCTTGCCGTAGCCGGACTAAAACGTTTAGGTCTGGAGTCACGTATTCGCGCCGCGTTGCCACCCGAGATTTCTCTTCCGGCGGTAGGACAAGGTGCGGTGGGTATTGAATGCCGCCTTGATGATTCACGCACTCGCGAGCTGCTTGCCGCGCTGAATCACCACGAAACTGCACTGCGCGTTACCGCAGAACGCGCCATGAATACCCGTCTCGAAGGCGGATGTCAGGTGCCAATTGGTAGCTACGCCGAGCTTATTGATGGCGAAATCTGGCTGCGTGCGCTGGTCGGCGCGCCGGACGGTTCGCAGATTATTCGCGGTGAACGCCGCGGTGCGCCGCAAGATGCCGAACAAATGGGGATTTCGCTGGCAGAAGAGCTACTGAATAACGGCGCGCGCGAGATCCTCGCTGAAGTCTATAACGGAGACGCCCCGGCATGAGTATCCTTGTCACCCGCCCGTCTCCCGCTGGAGAAGAGTTAGTGAGCCGTCTGCGCACACTGGGGCAGGTGGCCTGGCATTTTCCGCTGATTGAGTTTTCTCCGGGTCAACAATTACCGCAACTTGCTGATCAACTGGCAGCGCTGGGGGAGAGCGATCTGTTGTTTGCCCTCTCGCAACACGCGGTTGCTTTTGCCCAATCACAGCTGCATCAGCAAGATCGTAAATGGCCCCGACTACCTGATTATTTCGCCATTGGACGCACCACCGCACTGGCACTACATACCGTAAGCGGACAGAAGATTCTCTACCCGCAGGATCGGGAAATCAGCGAAGTCTTGCTACAATTACCTGAATTACAAAATATTGCGGGCAAACGTGCGTTGATATTGCGTGGCAATGGCGGTCGTGAGCTGATTGGGGATACCCTGACGGCGCGCGGTGCTGAGGTCACTTTTTGTGAATGTTATCAACGATGCGCAATCCATTACGATGGTGCAGAAGAAGCGATGCGCTGGCAAGCCCGCGAGGTGACGATGGTCGTTGTTACCAGCGGTGAAATGTTGCAGCAACTCTGGTCGCTGATCCCACAATGGTATCGTGAGCACTGGTTACTACACTGTCGACTATTGGTCGTCAGTGAGCGTTTGGCGAAACTCGCCCGGGAACTGGGCTGGCAAGACATTAAGGTCGCCGATAACGCTGACAACGATGCGCTTTTACGGGCATTACAATAACTCTCATAACAGGAAGCCATAATGACGGAACAAGAAAAAACCTCCGCCGTGGTTGAAGAGACCAGGGAGGCCGTGGACACCACGTCACAACCTGTCGCAACAGAAAAAAAGAGTAAGAACAATACCGCATTGATTCTCAGCGCGGTGGCTATCGCTATTGCTCTGGCGGCGGGCATCGGTTTGTATGGCTGGGGTAAACAACAGGCCGTCAATCAGACCGCCACCAGCGATGCCCTGGCTAACCAACTGACGGCATTGCAAAAAGCCCAGGAGAGCCAAAAAGCCGAGCTGGAAGGCATTATTAAGCAACAAGCTGCACAACTTAAGCAGGCGAATCGTCAGCAAGAAACGCTGGCAAAACAGTTGGATGAAGTCCAACAAAAGGTCGCCACCATTTCCGGCAGCGATGCTAAAACCTGGCTGCTGGCTCAGGCCGATTTTCTGGTGAAACTCGCCGGACGGAAGCTGTGGAGCGATCAGGACGTCACGACCGCTGCAGCGTTGCTGAAAAGTGCAGACGCCAGCCTGGCGGATATGAATGACCCGAGTCTGATTACCGTTCGTCGGGCAATTACCGATGATATCGCCAGCCTTTCTGCAGTATCGCAGGTGGATTATGACGGCATCATCCTTAAGCTTAATCAGCTTTCAAATCAGGTAGATAACCTGCGTCTGGCCGATAATGACAGCGATGGTTCGCCGATGGATTCAGACGGTGAAGAGCTTTCCAGTTCCATCAGCGAATGGCGTATCAATCTGCAAAAAAGCTGGCAGAACTTTATGGACAACTTCATTACGATTCGCCGTCGTGATGACACCGCCGTACCGCTGTTAGCGCCAAATCAGGATATCTATCTGCGCGAAAATATTCGCTCTCGCCTGCTGGTCGCAGCACAAGCTGTACCGCGTCACCAGGAAGAGACTTATCGCCAGGCGCTGGAGAACGTCTCCACCTGGGTACGTGCTTACTACGATACTGATGATGCCACCACCAAAGCGTTCCTCGACGAGGTGGACCAGTTAAGCCAGCAAAATATCTCGATGGATCTTCCGGAAACCCTGCAAAGCCAGGCGATGCTGGAAAAACTGATGCAGACTCGCGTGCGTAACCTGCTGGCACAACCGGCAGCGGGGACAACGGAAGCTAAACCTGCACCTGCACCGCAAGCTGATACTCCGGCAGCCGCGCCGCAAGGAGAATAACCATGCTAAAAGTGTTATTGCTCTTTGTGTTGCTGATTGCGGGGATCGTGGTTGGCCCGATGATTGCCGGCCATCAGGGTTATGTGCTGATCCAGACCGACAACTACAATATCGAAACCAGCGTCACGGGCCTGGCGATCATATTGATTCTGGCGATGGTAGTGCTGTTTGCCATTGAGTGGCTACTGCGGCGGATCTTCCGCACAGGCGCACACACCCGTGGGTGGTTTGTCGGACGTAAGCGTCGCCGTGCACGTAAGCAGACCGAACAGGCGCTGCTGAAACTGGCGGAAGGCGATTATCAGCAAGTTGAAAAGCTGATGGCGAAAAATGCCGATCACGCGGAACAACCGGTGGTGAACTATCTACTGGCTGCCGAAGCCGCGCAACAACGTGGTGATGAAGCACGCGCCAACCAACATCTGGAACGCGCAGCGGAGCTGGCCGGCAACGACACAATTCCGGTAGAAATCACCCGTGTACGTCTGCAACTGGCCCGTAATGAAAACCATGCTGCACGCCACGGCGTGGATAAGCTGCTGGAAGTTACGCCACGCCATCCGGAAGTATTACGTCTGGCGGAACAGGCGTATATCCGCACAGGTGCATGGAGTTCGCTGCTGGATATTATCCCATCAATGGCGAAAGCCCATGTTGGTGATGAAGAACATCGTGCAATGCTGGAACAACAGGCATGGATTGGCCTGATGGATCAGGCGCGTGCCGATAACGGTAGCGAAGGTTTGCGTAACTGGTGGAAAAACCAAAGCCGGAAAACGCGTCATCAGGTAGCGTTGCAGGTGGCAATGGCGGAACATCTTATTGAATGTGACGATCATGATACTGCCCAGCAAATTATCATCGATGGCCTGAAACGCCAGTACGACGATCGCCTACTGCTGCCGATTCCTCGACTGAAAACAAACAATCCGGAACAGCTGGAAAAAGTGCTGCGCCAGCAAATCAAAAACGTCGGCGATCGCCCGCTGTTGTGGAGCACACTGGGCCAGTCACTGATGAAGCACGGAGAATGGCAGGAAGCATCGCTCGCCTTCCGCGCAGCGCTGAAACAACGTCCGGACGCCTACGATTACGCATGGCTTGCCGACGCGCTGGACAGACTGCACAAGCCGGAAGAAGCTGCAGCGATGCGTCGCGACGGTTTGATGTTAACGTTGCAGAATAACCCGCCACAGTAGTTCCTTCTCACCCGGAGGCAAGCACCTCCGGGGCCTTCCTGATACATAAAAAAACGCCTGCTCTTATTACGGAGCAGGCGTTAAAACAGGTCTGTATGACAACAAGTGGGTGCTTCACTCAACGTTGTGTCCATGGTGTCTGATGAGGCATAAGCGACATCTGTCAGTGGACGATAAGCACCGTAAACGGCTCTGCGTCATTCCGGAGTTTATGAGGCACTAAGGCGAACATAAGAGATGGAATGAGCATCTACTCGTTTATTATGCCACAGAGAATCGGGAAATAACATCCCTTAACACTTGTTATGAGATAATTCTGTAATCCTCTTTGCTTCCTGAGTAATAACTTCCTGAGTGAATATTTAACCTGAGCTTGATCCTACACATACTTATTATGAATGATAAAATTCATTCAATTAATAACACATATATTAATTGCCGTTAAAACTAAAAACAGCATCAATAATCAACGCGATATAATAAACCTGCCTTACATATCAACTGCGCCAGAGGTAGGATTGAAAACGCTCTCCTGATTTTCCAATTCATTTTCTGGATAAATAAATAATTTATTTTTGTCACTATTATTTATGTAATCATCCTGTCAGGGAGAGGGATCTCAATTATCAATGCTTAATTACGTCATCATTTTGATGACATGAAACCGGAGCATTTTGCATGGAATTTTCGTTTTCACCCAAACGTCTTGTTGTTGCTGTCGCCGCCGCTCTTCCTCTCATGGCCAGCGCAGCAGATACCCCGTCAACTGCCACCGCACGCAAAGGCTTTGCCGGATACGATCACCCAAACCAGTATCTGGTTAAACCGGCGACCACTATTGCCGACAATATGATGCCAGTAATGCAGCATCCGGCGCAGGATAAAGAAACCCAGCAGAAGCTGGCAGAACTTGAGAAAAAAACCGGTAAGAAACCGAATGTGGTTGTTTTCTTGCTGGACGATGTGGGCTGGATGGACGTCGGTTTTAACGGTGGCGGCGTGGCGGTGGGTAACCCTACACCAGATATCGACGCCGTTGCCAGCCAGGGGCTGATTTTAACTTCGGCGTATTCTCAACCAAGCTCTTCCCCAACCCGCGCCACCATTCTCACCGGACAATACTCCATCCACCACGGCATTCTGATGCCGCCAATGTACGGGCAACCGGGCGGGCTGCAAGGGTTAACCACGCTGCCGCAGTTGCTGCACGATCAGGGCTACGTCACCCAGGCCATCGGGAAATGGCATATGGGGGAAAACAAAGAGTCGCAGCCGCAGAACGTTGGCTTTGATGATTTCCGTGGCTTTAACTCGGTGTCTGATATGTACACCGAATGGCGCGACGTTCACGTCAATCCGGAAGTGGCCCTGAGTCCGGACCGTTCTGAATACATCAAGCAATTACCGTTCAGCAAAGATGACGTTCATGCCGTGCGCGGCGGTGAACAGGAAGCCATTGCCGACATTACGCCGAAATATATGGAAGACCTGGATCAACGCTGGATGGAATATGGCGTTAAGTTCCTCGACAAGATGGCGAAGAGCGATAAACCATTCTTCCTCTACTACGGCACTCGTGGCTGCCACTTCGATAACTACCCAAATGCGAAATATGCGGGTAGCTCTCCGGCGCGCACCTCTTACGGCGACTGCATGGTGGAGATGAACGATATCTTCGCCAATCTGTATAAAGCACTGGAGAAAAACGGTCAGCTTGATAACACGCTGATTGTGTTCACCTCTGATAACGGTCCGGAAGCTGAAGTTCCGCCGCACGGTCGCACGCCGTTCCGCGGTGCGAAAGGTTCTACATGGGAAGGCGGCGTTCGTGTGCCAACCTTCGTTTACTGGAAAGGGATGATCCAACCGCGTAAATCTGACGGTATTGTCGATCTGGCAGATCTCTTCCCTACCGCGCTGGATCTGGCAGGGCATCCTGGAGCGAAAGTGGCGAATTTAGTGCCGAAAACCACCTTTATCGATGGTGTGGACCAGACATCCTTCTTCCTGGGAACAAATGGTCAGTCTAACCGTAAGGCCGAGCACTACTTCCTCAACGGTAAACTCGCTGCTGTGCGTATGGATGAGTTCAAGTATCACGTCCTGATTCAGCAACCTTACGCTTATACCCAGAGCGGATATCAGGGTGGATTCACCGGCACAGTAATGCAAACGGCGGGATCGTCGGTGTTTAACCTCTACACCGATCCGCAGGAAAGCGACTCCATCGGCGTGCGCCATATTCCGATGGGTGTACCGCTACAGACCGAAATGCACGCGTATATGGAGATCCTGAAAAAATATCCACCACGCGCGCAGATTAAATCTGACTAAGCCGGCGCTATCGCTGAGATCTGCCTTTGCCGGATGCGATGCTGACGCATCTTATCCAGCCTACAGAACGCTGCAATTTATTGAATTTGCACGATCATGTAGGCCGGATAAGGCGTTTACGCCGCATCCGGCAATCAACCGCAGGCGGCCGCCGATTTCTACTTACTCACCACCAGCAAATGCGCATGCATAATGTCGCTGGCCGGGCGACCGTGCGCCAGCAAATCAGCCATTGCTTTAAGATATGGCGGTAGATGGCGGAAATAACGCTGATACCCGGCACACAAATAATTCAGTCCCGGTTTGCCGCTGGCATCGAGCATGAAGCGGTGTTTCGGGCAGCCTCCCCAACATGCTTTTAACACGTTACAACTGCGACACTGCGCCGGTAACTGCTTAAATTTATCTTCACCAAACGCCTGCTGTTGCGGGGAATCGATCATTTCTGCAATTGTTTGCTGGTGCATATTCCCCAGCCGATATTGCGGATAAACATAGTGATCACAGGCGTAAACGTCGCCGTTGTGCTCAACAATCACCGAGCGCCCACAGGTTGGCTGATGATGGCAAACCGCACCCGGCGCACCGACAAAATTGGCAAACGCCCATTCGATATTCATCACGAAAATCTTGCCGACGTCGCGTTTGATCCAGTGGTCGAATATCGCCACCAGAAACTCACCGAACTCCTCGGGGCGCACCGACCATTCCGTTAGCTCACCCTGAATATCACCAGGCGCATGTAACTTAAGTCCATCGCGGGCAGTTGTTTCATCAGCCAGGCGCTCGACCACCGGAATAAACTGGATGAATTCGACTCCCGCATCGCACAAAAAATCATATACCTGCAACGGTTGCTGCGCGCTGGTGCGATTAACGCAGACCAGCACGTTATAGTCGACATGATGTTTTTGCAGGAGCGTCAGGGCACGCATCACCAGCTTATGCGTGGGTCTGCCACCTTTAGTCACGCGATATTGATTGTGGATCTCAGGCGGGCCATCCAGCGATAAACCAACAAGAAAATGATGCTCCGCGAGAAACGCGCACCATTCGTCATCCAGCAGCACGCCGTTAGTCTGGAAGCTGTTACTTATCTTCCTGCCAGCACCATATTTCGCCTGTAGCGCTACGGCACGGCGGTAAAACGCCAGCCCGAGTAGCGTTGGTTCGCCGCCCTGCCAGGTAAAAGCCACTTCGTTTTGCGGTTCGCTGGCAGCGATATAGTGACGGACATACGCTTCCAGCGTGTCATCGTCCATATGCGTGACTGGCTTTTCACGGTAAAGGGATTGTTTTTCGAGATAAAAACAGTAGTCACAGTTCAGATTACAATCGGAACCGCTCGGTTTCGCCATCACATGAAAAGCACGCGTTGGAACCTGTTGCAGCATGGTCGCTCCTTGCCTGAAGTCATCCTTCAATACGTTAAGGGCGAAATCATACCGTGGGGCAATGAGTTATTACGGGCGTTTATTGCGAAGGGAGGGTGACGAAATGCACAGAAAACAAAAAACCCCGCCGAAGCGGGGTTCAAAATTGGTCGGCGAGAGAGGATTCGAACCTCCGACCCACTGGTCCCAAACCAGTTGCGCTACCAAGCTGCGCTACTCGCCGAAATACTGCTTTTTGAATTTTTAGTTCAATTCTTTAAAGTCGTGGTGCGAGGGGGGGGACTTGAACCCCCACGTCCGTAAGGACACTAACACCTGAAGCTAGCGCGTCTACCAATTCCGCCACCTTCGCATACCATCAATTCTTAAAAAGAATTGCTACCACGGAGGCGCATTCTAGTGGTTTTCAGCTTTTCGTCAATAGTTAATTATCGCCGGAGGTGTAATTGCTGGAAAAATGTCCATCAGGAAACTAGCGTGCAGGTTTGGTAGGCATGCGGGGGCAGATGCCAGATGCGACGCTGGCGCGTCTTATCTGGCCTACGAAGGGCTAACGTGCAGGTTTTGTAGGTCGGATAAGGCGTTCACGCCGCATCCGACACGGTATTCGGCGAGATAATTAACCTTTCTTCGCCTGGCGGGTCATAATGGCGCGATACACCTTGAAGCGCCCTGTTTGCGCGATCACTTCGTGGAAGCCAAATGTCTCATCCAGCACGTCCGGATAAGGCAGGAAGGCGTTCGCTACAATTCGCAGCTCGCCGCCGCTATTAAGATGACGCACCGCGCCGCGAATCAGCGTTTGCGCCGCATCCAGGCTGGTTTGCATCCCATCGTGGAACGGCGGGTTGGAGATGATCATATCAAAACGACCTTTCACCTCGGAAAAGACGTTGCTGGCAAAGACTTCACCTTCAACACCGTTGGCCGCAAGTGTTGCGCGGCTGGCTTCTACCGCCGGGGCAGAGACATCGCACAAGGTGAGACGAATTTTCGGCGAATGGCGCGCAAAGGCAACTGAAAGCACACCCGCGCCACAGCCGACATCCAGCACTTTACCTTTCGTGTGCGGAGTTAACGTCGAGAGCAGCAACTGGCTACCGACATCCAGACCGTCGCGGCTAAACACGCCAGGCAGCGTTTTGACCGTCAGGCCATCGACGCTGTATTCGCCCCAGAATTTCTCCGCATCAAATACCGGCTGTTTTTCCAGACGACCAAAATAGAGGCCACAGCGACGAGCGCTGTCGACTTTATTCAACGGCGCATAATCTGCCAGCATCTGCTCGGCGCTGCGCACGCCGCTGCGGTTCTCGCCAACGACAAAAATATCTGTCCCCACTGGCAGCAGAGAAAGTAAATTCATCAACTGGAACTGGGCTTCCGGTTTGTTCTTCGGCCAGTAGTAAATCAGCGTATCGCAATCTGCGACGTCATCCGCCGTGGCGACCAGACTGAAACGGGCGTTATCCCCCATCTGGCGGCTTAATACCTGCCAGTGGTGGAATTGCTGGGTATGAGCACGGCTGGCCGCGGTATCTAAACGCGCGGGCAGGTCATCCTGTAAGTCTCCGGCAAACAGAATACGGCTTTGTTCGAAATCATCACTGTGACGCAGCAAGACTTCACTTGCCGGGGTAAATGCAGACATGGAATGCTCCTCAATTGATACTGGCGGCGATTATAGCCATATGTTGGCGCGGTATCGACGAATTTGCTATATTTGCGCCCCTGACAACAGGAGCGATTCGCTATGACATCCCGACGAGACTGGCAGTTACAGCAACTGGGCATTACCCAGTGGTCGCTGCGTCGCCCTGGCGCGTTGCAGGGGGAGATTGCCATTGCGATCCCGGCACACGTCCGTCTGGTGATGGTGGCAAACGATCTTCCCGCCCTGGCTGATCCTTTAGTGAGCGATGTTCTGCGCGCATTAACCGTCAGCCCCGACCAGGTGCTGCAACTGACGCCAGAAAAAATCGCGATGCTGCCGCAAGGCAGTCACTGCAACAGTTGGCGGTTGGGTACTGACGAACCGCTATCACTGGAAGGCGCTCAGGTGGCATCACCGGCGCTCACCGATTTACGGGCAAACCCAACGGCACGCGCCGCGTTATGGCAACAAATTTGCACATATGAACACGATTTCTTCCCTCGAAACGACTGATTTACCGGCGGCTTACCACATTGAACAACGCGCCCACGCCTTTCCGTGGAGTGAAAAAACGTTTGCCAGCAACCAGGGCGAGCGTTATCTCAACTTTCAGTTAACGCAAAACGGCAAAATGGCGGCGTTTGCGATTACGCAAGTGGTGCTGGATGAAGCTACATTGTTCAATATTGCGGTCGATCCTGACTATCAGCGTCAGGGATTGGGAAGGGCGCTGCTGGAACATCTGATCGACGAACTGGAAAAACGCGGCGTGGCGACACTATGGCTGGAAGTCCGTGCTTCAAACGCTGCCGCCATTGCCCTGTACGAAAGTTTAGGCTTTAACGAGGCGACGATTCGCCGCAATTACTACCCCACCACGGACGGTCGCGAAGACGCCATCATCATGGCGTTGCCAATCAGTATGTAATACAAGGTGGAATAATGAAGTGGGACTGGATTTTCTTTGATGCCGATGAAACGCTGTTTACCTTTGACTCATTCACCGGCCTGCAGCGGATGTTTCTTGATTACAGCGTCACCTTTACCGCTGAAGATTTTCAGGACTATCAGGCCGTTAACAAGCCACTGTGGGTGGATTATCAAAACGGCGCGATCACTTCATTACAGCTTCAGCACGGGCGGTTTGAGAGCTGGGCCGAACGGCTGAACGTCGAGCCAGGTAAACTCAACGAAGCCTTTATTAATGCGATGGCGGAAATCTGCACGCCGCTGCCGGGCGCGGTTTCTCTGCTTAACGCCATTCGTGGCAACGCCAAAATCGGCATCATCACCAACGGCTTTAGTGCCTTGCAACAGGTGCGTCTGGAACGCACGGGCCTGCGTGATTACTTCGATTTGCTGGTGATTTCCGAAGAAGTTGGCGTTGCCAAACCGAATAAGAAAATTTTCGATTATGCGCTGGAACAGGCGGGCAATCCTGACCGTTCACGCGTGCTGATGGTTGGCGACACTGCCGAGTCCGATATTCTCGGTGGCATCAACGCCGGGCTTGCGACCTGCTGGCTGAATGCACACCATCGCGAGCAACCAGAAGGCATCGCGCCCACCTGGACCGTTTCTTCGTTGCACGAACTGGAGCAGCTCCTGTGTAAACACTGATTGCCTCCCCCCCGTTGATGGGTAAAATAGCCGCAATTTTTCGTTTTCAACAAGCGCGGCGCGATGCCGCTTACTCAAGAAGAAAGAATTATGACGTTGTCTCCTTATTTGCAAGAGGTGGCGAAGCGCCGCACTTTTGCCATTATTTCTCACCCCAATAATTAAGCCCAAATTAAAGCTCTTTTACTCTTTCAAAGTCCTTTCAGTTAATTGAGTGCTAATCATATAACTCATTTAATAACATGATGTTATGTGGTTTCTTTAATTGAAAATTCTTTCATGTAACTTTAAATCGATCAGGTTGCTTTCATCAAAAATCTGTACATGTGCTTGTACATAATGTACAAAACAGCAGAGGTGTTTTTTTATTTGTACAAGGTGAGTAATGGCGCTGTCTGATGCGTGGTTGCGTTCAGTCGTTGGAAAGGAACGTGATAAGGTTTTGGTAAAATCCGATCGTGATGGTCTGTCTGTCAGAGTATCACCGAAAGGTCGCGTAGTGTTCCAATATCGTTATCAATGGGCAGGGAAAGGTGAGCGTCTTGATATCGGAACTTACCCGGCAACTGGATTAAAAGAGGCCAGAGAAGAAGTTATCCGTCTCCGTGGTGAACTCGAGTCAAACCGTAATCCACGATTGGTCAAGCAGGCTGAAAAACGAAAAGCTACTGAAGCCATGACGGTAGAGTCTGTGATCCGTGCCTGGTATGAAGCATATTGTGTAAAAAATAAAAAGGGTTCTGAACAGATACTCCGCTCGTTTGAGCTGCACCTGTTCTCTAAAATCGGGAATATCCCTCACGATGCAGCTACATTGCATGATTGGTTAGAAGTCCTGGAGCCTCTTAGCACTAAGACTCCAGCAATAGCAGACCGATTGCTAATTAACGCAAAGCAGGCCCATGTCTGGGCGTATAAGAGAAAGCTTATTGAAACTCGCCCGCTGTCGGATATCACGGGTAAAGATATGGATATCCGTAAAGGTCAGAAGAAACGGTTTCTGACACACGATGAAATTAAAATTCTTTATGCTGCGATCGATGGTTCTCGAATGGTTCCCAAATACCGGGCCTTCATTAAACTATTGCTGCATTTCGGCTGTCGTAGTTCAGAGCTGATTACTGCCAGGGTGGACGATTTTGATTTCATTAATAAGGTATGGACTGTACCACCAGAACGACATAAGACAGGGGACATAACAGGCGAACCGCTAAAGCGGCCCATTATTGAACCGGTTGAAGAGCTTATAAAATACGTTATCTCTATGAACAACGGTTCCGATATGCTTTTTACTAAGGAAGGAAGCAGGGAGCCAGTCGGTAGGACATCATTACAGTCGCTGCCTTACAATTTAATGCAGTACGCATGGCGGCGTTTAGGATATCAATTCCCTCATTGGTCTCTTCATGACTTGAGACGGACAGCACGAACAAATTTTTCTGATCTTACTGCGCCTCATATCGCAGAAATTATGCTTGGTCATAAGCTGCCAGGGGTATGGCAAGTTTATGATAAGAGCGATTATCTAGAAGAACAGCGTAAAGCCTACCAGACATGGTGGGAGAGAGTTGAATCGATAGTTACTTGTACTAGCTAAGATTCCCGTTGACAGTTTGCGTAGCCAGAGCGCAATCAAATCTGACGGTCTGCTTTGAGCTGAAGAGCGGATCTTATGTTCTTTTCACTGTTTCCTCAAAAGCATCTATTACTCACTTCGTTGCTCTTTGTGTCGTTTTGAAGAAAATGCCACTTAACAAAGAATTGGATTAACTAACTTTTTTAAAGGATGTACTTGCAACTTCAATCACAGAAAAAATTTCCAGTTACCCTAAAATGGTCAGCTTAAATCATTTTCAAAAAATTATTCAAATGTGTAGGGGAAGTGGGATTTTTATGAGACTTGAAAAACTAATTTTAAAGAATTTTCGTGGCTATCACGGTGAACATAGTATTGACATTAATTCACTAACTGCAATCGTTGGACGTAATGATGTTGGAAAAACAACTATCCTAGATGCGCTTGGAGTGTTTTTTGACCATAAATTATGTAAATATGATGCTGCCGATAAATGTGTTGATAGTTTAGATAATGATGACGTAGCAATTGGGTGTGTTTTTTCAGGGGTTGAAATACCTATTGTCTTAGATGCTTCATCTATAACTAATCTTGAAAAAGAATACTTATTAAATAATGATAAAAAGTTAGAGATATATAAGGTTTTTACTAAAGGTAAGGGAAATGGTAGCATTCAAGCGAAATGTATGGCTCCATCAGTAAAAAGTGCAAAGTCTTTACTCGCTAAAAAAAATGAGGAGCTTAAAAGAATTGCTGAATCTATTGGTGTGGATGATGCAGACAAAAGAAGTAATGTTAGTTTAAGGCAAGAGATTTACAAGAAAATTGGAGATTTGAAACTTCATGAAAGCTTTGTTAAATTAAATGCTGAGGAGGGTAAAGTAATTTGTGATAAAATATACGATAAACTCCCTCATTTTGCACTGTTTCGCGCAGATAGACCTAGCACTGATGAAGAATCAGAAGTACAAGACCCTATGAAGTCAGCTGTACAAACAGCATTGCAAAAAATTGATGTTCAACTTGAGTCCATTAAAGATAATGTAAAAAAACACGCAATTTCCGTAGCGAATAACACAATTAATCATTTGCATGATATATCTCCTAATCTTGCATCTGGATTAGTTCCAAAGTTTAAGGTGGAACCTAAGTGGGAAAATATTTTTAAACTGACACTAGAAGATGATAGAGGTATCGCTATAAATAAACGTGGCAGTGGCGTTAGACGTCTTGTCCTGATTAGCTTTTTTAAAGCAGAAGCAGAAAGATTGCAAAGTGAATTCCCAGATAAAGGTGTTATCTATGCTATCGAAGAACCTGAAACATCTCAACACCCCTCTAATCAGAGACTCCTTATTGAGGCTTTTCAAGAGTTAGCAAGTTCAGATAAATGCCAAGTATTAATCACCACTCACGTACCAGCACTCGTAGAAAAGATACCGACTGAGTCTTTACGCCATATAACCAGAACTCTTGACAATGGTTTAGAAGTAAAAAATGGTGATGATGATGTTCTTAAGAATATAGCAAATGATCTAGGTGTATACCCCGACAGTAGGGCATCTGTTCTTGTGTGCGTTGAAGGTCCTAATGATATAAACTTTTTAAAAAATATCGGTAAGGTTTATCTTGATTATGGTGTTAAAAATGTTCCAGACATGATGAATGATCCGCGTATAGTTTTTATTCCAATGGGGGGGCATACTCTCAAAGATTGGGTTAATAACAATTATTTGAAAGTTCTAAATAAACCAGAGGTTCATATTTATGACAGAGATGTTGCAGTTCCTCCCCAGTATGAAAATGAATGTAATTCAGTAAATGCAAGGAAGGATGGCTCTATAGCATTTATGACCCAAAAAAGAGAAATGGAGAATTATTTACACCCTGATGCCATTCAGGCTGTTTTCGGTATTACTCTAACCATAGACGATATGACAGATGTTCCTTCCGTTGTATCTAAATTAACAGCATTCAATGAAAGCAAAGCGAAGAAGAAACTTAATAAGTTCGCTACAGGTAAAATGAGCTATCAAATGCTCACTGCAAGCGATACAGAAAGAGAGACGTTATCATGGTTTAATGCTATATATGACAGATTATAACGTTTGATTGTACGCAATTAGGGATCTTTCTTGATATTTAAAAGGCTGCTCCATACATCGCCTCACAATAGTGGTGTCGTTATTCGGTTACAAATACTACTACTAGGGGGACGGTGAGTGCTAAGGTAACTGTCCTTATTGGCACAGAGCGGATTTCAGATTAGGTGTGACTCTGTGCCATAGATGGGTATTAGCTCACATTTGATCTAATACCCATTACTCAATAACTCCCGCAAACCTGTATATCTTGCGCGATGCCCATTTATTTGGGCAGGATTTTATATCAGGATTTGGAAAGTCAGGCCTGTATTTCTGGCCTGTTTTCCTGTTTACGCTGTTCCAGCGAAGAACAGTCGATACTGAAACGCCACAGAAGTCGGCGACTTGTTTAGTTGTCATTAAGTTGTTCATTACTTCACCTCCTGCGGCGGCTCTGGTAGCGGTATCCAGTGGGTTACTTTCGATGCCGGTTCTTCCCCATCGTCAGTAACTGCCCACCATTTGTTTCTCGACCAATCGTAATACCCTTCGAAGGTATCGCACTCAGTCCAGCCGTAAGACTTACCCCAACACCAAACATACTGTTTATCGTCCGGAATTCGCTCACTACAGCTTATCCAACCATCCGGAGTTACCGGAGAGTTGCCCGATAGTGCATTCTGCTCCAGTGATGCTTTTACAAACCACGCTGCCTGAACTATAACGCCATGAATCCAGCGCAAATCAGCATCGCGATCTTTCTTTTTCATCTTTTCGCCACTTAAGGCCTTGCTTATGTGGCTGCGTACCAGGTCTTCATGTAATTCCTTCGCCTCCTCAATGGTGAAACCACCAGGCAGAAGAGCCGGAGTTACCGGAGAGCTGGTTGACGCTTCCGGGATTTCCCGAAAATTATTGGTTGACGAATTCTTGCTTTCCCGAAAGTTTCCGGACTGAAGCATGGCGGTGCGGCAGGCGTTCCATATTTCGGCAGCAATATCGCGCTCGCTATCGGTTAATTTGTACGTGGAAACATAGCCAGAGAGCATTTCTACGTTTTCCGGAGTTGCTTCTTCCGGCACTACCGGCGCTGGCGGGGCGGCAAATAGATATCCGCCAAAGTCAGGAAGCTCTCCAATGGCCTGTACGAACTTTTGTTTGCCTACGTCAACTCCTAATGGGTAATGAGCTATAATCTTTGCCACCGGCTCTGCTTCCAGCGATACCAGAGCAATTCGTGCCAGTTCTTCCGCTTCTTCTGCTGGCAGTACAACGTTGCTACCCGGTCCGTATGTTTCGCGCCACTGCTTGATTGTCAGCAGTCGCCCTTTGGTAATAGTGATCATGCCGCGTTTCCTTCTTTCTTATTAACAATCACACCGTC
>ERZ773241.1624-NODE-1624-length-20658-cov-10.807698_pt1 | contig 20658 bp, 20 predicted proteins | sample MGYA00580989_ERZ773241 | MGnify/ENA primary metagenome ERZ773241 (study PRJEB29015, sample SAMEA2737804) | human gut metagenome | biome: human gut; feature: human-associated habitat; material: faeces | place: China | collected 2012 ... | reverse complement strand
GTATAGGTAGTGCAAAACGCATTGGAGCAGTTCGTTGGGGAACAGCTCAACAAATGCTTATGGCATGGGTTTTAACAATTCCTTGTACAGCCATTGTTGGTGCATTAGTTTATTCCTTAATGTGCTATGTATTTGGCTTATGATGACCAATTGAAAATCAAAAAAACAACTGCACCCTGAAAGTTGGATAAAAACCAACTTTTGGAGGTGCGTTTTTTGTTTATAAAAGTATAAAATCATTGCCTTATTTTTTTTAATAATATTATCGTTTCTATAATGTTTTTGTTATAATATATTTAAGAAAAATTAGGAGGTGTTCTTTATGGATTGCCAAATAAAATACTCATTATTAGATACTGTCTTAAAAGAACAGAAAAATCACAAAAATTTGATAACAGCAGTAAAAATAAATAATGTCCTACGTGATGTACAAACGCAAGTTACACCAGAAGACAAAGTAGAATTCATTGATATGACCACTGAAGATGGTGTCCAAGCTTATCAACGAAGTATTTTATTTATCATGATGGCTGCTGTAAATATGCTCTATCCTAATAAAGAGGTAGTAGTAGAACATTCCGTAAATAATGGTATTTATTGTGAATTATTGCCTAAAGGTGATTTAACGCTAGAAATGGTCGGCAAAATTCAAGAAAAAATGTTTGAATTTGTTTCTAAAGCAAAAGATATAAAAAAATGCATTTTACCTCGTGAAGATGCTGTTGCTTTATTTAGAGAATCTCAACAAATCGCTAAATCAAAACTTCTTGAATCTTTAAAACAAGACTATGTAAGCCTTTATTACTGTGCAGGTTATTATGATTATCTTTATGGTCCAATGCTTTATAAGACTTCATTATTAGATAAATTCGCTATAGACTTTTATGAGCCAGGATTGATTGTTAGAACACCTTTAATCAGCAATCCTAATGTAATTCCGCCAAAGATGAAACAAAAGAAACTATCTATGATATTAAGTGAAGCCGATAGATGGTCTTATATTTTAAAATGTAATTACGTGACCAATTTAAATGAATATATTCACTCAAATAAAATTAGTGAATTAATTCGTATTTCCGAAGCATTACATGAAAAGAAAATCTCTCAAATTGCCGATCATATAGTTGAATCTATAGAAGACCTTCGTTTGATTTTAATAGCTGGACCATCATCTTCTGGAAAAACAACATTTGCTCAAAGATTGCGCATTCAATTACTTGTCAATGGTATAAATCCTCTATCTATATCTTTAGATGATTATTTCTTAGATAGAGATAAAACTCCTAAAACACCTGAAGGTCAATATGATTTTGAATCTATAAACGCTTTGGATTTACCATTATTCAATAAACATATGATGGCATTATTAAAAGGAGAGAGCGTTGAATTACCTGTTTATAATTTCACCACAGGCTACCGTGAATGGAAAAATCATGTTGTAAAATTAGAACCTAATCAACCCATCATCATTGAAGGTATTCATGGTTTAAATGATGAATTAACAAGAGATATTCCTTCTCATGTAAAATATAAAATTTATGTCAGCGCCTTAACTCAATTGGCTATAGATGCACACAACCGCATTCCTACTACAGCTGCTCGTATTATCCGCCGTATTGTTCGCGATAATCAATTCAGAGGTGCTCACGCTTTAAAAACGATTAAACAATGGCCTGATGTGCGCAAAGGTGAAGATAAAAATATTTTCCCATTCCAAGAAAATGCAGATGTCATGTTTAATTCTGCTCTAATTTATGAATTAGGTATTTTAAAGAAATACGCTAAACCTTTATTAGAAAAAATCACACCTGATTTACCAGAATATAATATATCTAAACGCTTGATTGATTTTCTTGATTACTTTGAAGACATTTCAAATGATGATGATGTACCAAATAATTCTATACTAAGAGAATTTATTGGAAAATCATGTTTCTTCTAATAAAATAAATTACTCCATAAAAAATAAGCACTATATCAATTAGTGCTTATTTTTATTTATGCTATTTAATTTTAAAATCTCATTTCTCCAGGTCTTTTTGGGCCTTTAATCATGCCTAAATCTAATGTTTCCATTTTTTGATGTATTTCATCTAATTCTTCTTGAGTAATACCCAAATCATCTGCCACCACTTCCCAATTAGATGTTGGTGGATTATGCATTTCTATAATATCAGCTGGAGATTTATCTACATACATAGAATAAAGTATTCCATGAATAACTTCATCTACTTCATAATTTTGTTTAACTAAAAAAGTTACAATACTTTTATTTATATCTAATTTATTAGCTATCTGTGTTGATATAATATCATCTTGTGTTGCTTTTAAATCATTTGGTGTAAGCCCAATTAAATATTCTACACGACCCCAAGAATTATTCTCTCTTAAATTCATAACATTATCAAAAGATTTATGTGAAGCATATGCTAAGAAAGCACCTCTACGAAGTTCCGGCATTTCCCAACCATTATTATAATACGTTACTAATGTTTGCTTATCTACTCCAAAATATTCACTTATATTTTGCATTTCATTATTAATACGCATTTGTGGTGATATTCTTTCAGCTCTAGGTAATGGTCTTGCCTGTGCTGTATTATCCATAGGTAATTGATAACTTGCACCCGTTAAAATTAAACCCATAGCACTAAGAGCTAAAACTTTTTTCCATCTTTTCATATTTATCGCCTCACTTTGAATAATTATTAGTTATATTATATCATATTTTTATATAAATTTATTTGTTTTCAATAGCATCAATAGCGTCAATCACTGCACTTCTAAAGCCTTTACGTTCTAAAGTTGCTACACCCACAATAGTAGTACCAGCTGGAGAACATACTGCATCTTTCATTGCACCTGGATGATTATTTGTAGCTAATTGCAATTTACCAGTTCCCACTATCATTTGACTTGCTAATTTATAAGCTACAGGGCGAGCAAGTCCATGCATTACACCAGCATCAGCTAAAGCTTCGATAAACATACTAGCAAAAGCAGGGCCACAACCTGCTACAGTTCCACCAATGGATAATTGTTTAGTTTCTACAAATTGAACTATAGAAATTGTGGAGAATAATTTTGTAAATAAATCCAATTCTTCATCACTCAAAGAATGCGTATTTTCACAAATAAAAATACCTTCACCTATGGCTACTGGCGTATTTGGTATTGTACTTAAATGATGTGTATTTGGTAAAAGAATTTGTTCATATTTAGCAAAAGGAAAATTTGCTGCAATAGAAATAACGATTTTTTCTTGTAATTCTTTTTTTATTGGTGTAATGACTTCTTCTATCATATATGGTTTCACAGCTATGATAACCATATCTACATTATCAACAACTTCTTTTGCACTTTTACAAGGATGGATTTGTTTTTCCTGTGTATTTTTACAAAGTTTATCCCAATTCTTAGCACAAGCAAAAATTTGATTGCCCTGTATAGCTCCTTGATTGATTAAACCTGTAGCTATAGCTTGTCCCATATTGCCAAAACCAATAAAACCTAATTTTAAATTATCAAACATATAAATACCTTCTTTATTTATTTTTTTACATCATTTAACTTATATTTTATCATAATAACTAATTATAAAAAACTCCTACTAGCTTCAAAAACTAATAGGAGTTTTTATTTATCATTTATTCATTTTTTCTTCAATTGTATCTAAAATCAATTTAGCGAGTTCTGCCTTTTGCATAAGTGGAGCTTGTTTTATTTCTCCATCACAAGTGATGATTTTAGCTATATTAGTATCTACATTAAATCCAGCACCAGCTTGGCTTACATCATTTGCTACAATCATATCAAGATTTTTGCGCTGTAATTTGCCTTTAGCATATTCTTCAACATTTTGAGTTTCCGCTGCAAAGCCAACTAAATACTGTTTATCTGATTTTTTCTCGCCTAAACCTTTCAAAATATCTGGGTTTTTTACAAGCTCAATAGTCATGACTTCATCAGATTTTTTTATTTTTTGACTAGCTACTTCTTTTAAACGATAATCTGAAACAGCTGCTGACATTATTGTAATATCACAATCTGCAAAATGTTCTTCAATATGTTTTTGCATTTCACGTGCAGACTCTACTTTTATTAATTTTACATTTTCAGGTGCTTTAATATTTGTAATACCTGAAACTAAAACTACTTCAGCACCTCTACTAGCAGCTTCTGTAGCAATAGCATATCCCATTTTTCCACTAGAACGATTACTGATGTAGCGAACAGGGTCAATTGGTTCTCTTGTACCTGCTGCACTTACAATCACTTTTTTGCCTTTTAAAGACTGATTATTTTGTTTTTCAACATAATCTTTTATAGTCTCTACTAAAGTAATAGGTTCAGGAAGTCTACCTATACCATTTACACCACAAGCTAAATGACCACTTGCTGGTTCAATAATATGATAATTATATTCACGAAGAGTATTTATATTTTTTTGTGTTATTGGATTTTGATACATATTACTATTCATTGCAGGAGCGACAAAAACAGGTGCTTTAGTCGCCATAATCACAGTAGATAACATGTCATCAGCAATACCATTTGCTATTTTACCAATAATATTTGCTGTTGCAGGTGCAATCAAAACTAAATCCGCCAAATTAGCCAGAGCAATATGTTCTACATTCCAATTTGTAACTTTATCCCACATAGAAACATTTACAGGATTTCCACTGATTTCTTGAAATGTAAGTGGTGTGACAAAATTTGTAGCTTCTTTAGTCATTACTACATGTACATTAGCGCCTAATTTTCTTAATCTGCTAGCTACATCTACAACTTTATAAACTGCAATACCACCACAAACTGCTAATAAGATATTTTTGCCTTTTAACATAATAAACCTCTTATATAAAATAAATTAATATTTACCGTCTTAATTAGCAAAAAAGGCAAGTATTAGCTTGCCTTTCATTTTAAATTAAATGCTTTTTTTCACACGTGCAAAAGTAATTTTATCTTCTGCAACTTCTTCTAAAGCATTTGTAACATCTTTATGAGATTGAAGTACGGATTTTACAGGAGAACCTGCTAAAATTTGTCTAGCTCTTTTAGCTGCTAAAACTACTAAAGTATATTTGCTATCAACTTTTGGTAAAAGTTGGTCCATAGAAGGATGTACTATATCCATTATAAATCGCTCCTTTGCAATATTTCAATTTAAACTTTTTCATTTTCAAGTTGAACAAGTTTATCTAAATTATTATACACTGCACAGCGTTCAGCTTCAATAATATGCAAAATTTTATTTACAACATCACTGACAACTTCATTAGTGATGATGTAATCATAATTATTTCCGCGTGGAATTTCTTCAATAGCAGCGCTGAGGCGACGTTTTATTGCTTCTTCAGTTTCTGTGCCACGTCCGCGAATGCGTTTTTCAAGTTCTGCAAGAGAAGGAGGTAATAAAAAGATGAATGTACCTTCTTTTAAAAACATTTTCTGTACATTTAAAGCACCTTGAGTATCGATTTCAAGTAATACATCTTTACCACTTTCCAATACTTCGCGTACTTTATCTGCTGGTGTTCCATAATAATTTCCATAAACTTCAGCCCATTCTAACAAACGATTTTCTGCTATCATTTGCTGAAATTCTTCTTTAGATAAGAACCAATAATCCTTACCATTCACTTCGCCTGGTCTAGGTTTACGTGTTGTTGCTGATATGGAAAATACAATTTCTGGCTGTGCTTTTAATAATTCTTTGCAAACAGTCCCTTTTCCTGTACCAGATGGTCCAGAAATAACGATTAAATTACCCTTATTCTTCATTTACTCTACCCTTTTCTTTTATAATATCCATATTTACTCTATTTGTTATTGTTTCTGGCTGTACAGCCGATAAAACAACAGTCGAATTATCCATGATAATCACTGAACGTGTACGACGTCCATAAGTGGCATCGATTAAATTCTTTAACTCTTTTGCCTCTTGGACTATACGCTTTATTGGTGCTGATTCTGGAGCGACAACTGCGATAATTCTATCTACAGCTATAATTGTACCATAACCAATATTAACTAATCTTGCCTGCATAACTTCTTTACCTATTTTTATCTATTCAATATTTTGAATTTGTTCACGAATTTTTTCTAATTCGCCTTTAATCTCTACTACTAAATTAGCAATTTCAGCATTATTAGCCTTAGAAGCCATTGTATTTGTTTCACGGTTCATTTCTTGGACAATAAAATCTAATTTACGACCAATATTGCCTTCCATTTCCAAACTAGCCTTAAATTGCTGTAAATGACTTCCCATACGTACAATTTCTTCTGTAATATCCATCTTATCTGCCATTATCGCACATTCTTGGATTATTCTATTCTCATCAATATTTTGCTCACTCAATAAAGATTTAAGTGTTTCTATCAATTGAGTTCGATAATTTACTAAGCGTTCAGGCGCTATTACTTTTATTTTTTCTGTATGCTTAGCAATGATATCTAAACGGCGAAGTAAATCTTTTTTTAGATTTTCACCTTCAATACATTTCATTTTGACAAATTCTTCTGTAGCTTCTTCTACAATAGCCACTAATAATGGTTTTATCGCTTCTAAATCTAAACTATCATCAGCTAAATTTATCACGCCTTGAAAATTTGCCAAATCTATTAAAGATATATTTTTTAATTTTGCTTTTTTATCTACACTTTTAATAGTTGTATTGATTTCCTGTAAGCTTTTATAATAAGCAATCAATAAATCTTTGTCAATGGCTAACTTTTTATTTTCTTCATTGTTATTTACAAAATTAATGTAAATATCTATTTTTCCACGAAGAGCATATTTATTTAAAGCCTCAACTATACTTGCTTCTAAAGCACGTAGTCCACTTGGCATACGAATAGAAATGTCGCGATATCTATTGTTTACCGCTTTCATTTCTACGCCAATTTTATATATTCCATTATCAAAAGTTGCTGAGCCAAAGCCCGTCATACTTCTTATCAAAAAAAATACCTCCCCAAACCTAATTAAGATTATTAATCAGCCCATGTTGCTGTGAAAACTTTTGTAGCAGGGCCAGTCATATAAATTCGATTATTATCAGCCCACTGTATTGTTAAAATACCGCCATCTAATTCAATTTGAGCTGTTCTCTGTGTACGTTTATTTAATACACAAGCTACTAATGTAGCGCAAGAACCAGTACCACAAGCCCAAGTGATACCTGCACCACGTTCCCAAACACGCATGCGAACATATTTATCATTTTTTACTTCTACAAATTCTGTATTTGTTTTCTTAGGAAATACTGGATTAGTTTCAAATTTTGGACCAATTTTTTCAAGTTCTACACTATTAATATCGTCAACAAAAACGATACAATGAGGATTTCCCATAGACACGCAAGTCATTTTATAAGTTTGACCATCTACGGTGATATCTTCATTTACTACTTGATTATTGCCAAAGCCAGATACTGGAATTTTATCGCCTTCTAAAATAGGTTCCCCCATATCTACATGAACAGTGCCATCTTCCATAATTTCAGGTACAATTATGCCAGCACCAGTTTCTACAGTGAATTTATTTTTATCTGTAAGATTAGCTTCTTTTACACATTTTGCAAAGCAACGTATACCATTGCCACACATTTCAGCTTCACTGCCATCACTATTGATGATTTGCATACGAAAATCTGCTATTTTAGATGGCAAAATAAATATAACACCATCAGCACCTACACCAAAATGACGATCACAAATTTTTTCTGCATTTGCGATTATTTCACTGATATCTTCATTATTGAAAGCATTCACTAATACAAAATCATTTCCACAAGCTTGCCATTTAGAAAAATTAAATTCCATGATAAAATCCTCCTTAAACACATTATTGAAACAATGTATTTATTTTTACAAATTTAAAATCTATTCAGGCTCATTATAGATAATAACTAAATTATTATATTATAACTATAACTAATATTAATTCGCTATTAAATATCAACAATCCTGCTCATATTATTATAATTATTCATCTTTTTAAAGAAAATACTAATTAATGACAAAAAACTTAGCAAAAACTGCTCAATTAATAATTTATCAAATAAAAATACCTATGATATAATATTTTAGATATTAATTTCTTAACCTAAGAAATTAACGAAAGGAATGAATTAAACTATGAGCTTAGATGGATTTTCATTAAATCCTTTAATAAATGAACTAAACGACAAATTAGCAGGTGGTAGAATAGATAAAATCTGCCAACCAAACAAGCAAGATATTTATTTATATATTCGCCAACCTGGACAGACATATATTTTATATCTTTCTATAAATCCTCAAAATCCTATGGCAAATATAACTGAATTTCAACCAGATAATCCACCTGAACCACCAGTTTTCTGCATGGTTTTACGTAAGCAATTAGAAGGTGGTCGTATTGCTTCTATTTCTCAATATGGTTTAGACCGCATGATTTTAATAGATATTGATACCTTAGGGCCAAAAAGTCTTATCATTACAAAAACTTTAATAGCTGAACTTATGGGAAAATATAGCAATCTTATTTTAATGCAAGACGGAACTATTATTGAAGCCTTTCGCCGTGTAGGTGAAAATAGCAATCGTGTGCGTACTGTCTTACCTGGTCAAAATTATGAAGTCCCACCTATTCAAGACAAAATAAATATTTTAACCACCGATACAAATTCATTTATTGAACGCTTAAAAACATATCAAGAAGCGACGTTATATCAAGCAATCATCGCTAGTGGATTGGGCTTTGGTCCAATAACAGCAAAAGAAATCATCTTTTTAGCTGGCTTTAGTAACGATTTATTGATAAAAGATATGGACGAAATGGATTTTTCTTCTATAACTAATATTATTGATGAATTAAAAATCATGTATCAAGAAAAAAACTTTTCGCCAACATTAGTCTTAGATAAAAAACGTAAAATTAAAGCTATGGCACCATTTGCTTTGCATATTTTTAACGAAAAAGATTTTTCCCTCAAAACATATGCAGATATTAATGCTCTATTAGAAGACTCCAAAAACTATACTAACAGTTATTATAATTTGCCAGAAAAAGATTTCTATCGTAAAACAATCCATAATGAAATTAATCGTTTAACTAAAAAAGAAAAAATTCTTACAGAAGAATTAGCTAAAGCGCAAAAAGCTGAAAAATATAAAATAAAAGCTGATAACTTAATGACTTATCAATACCAATTTAAAGACCATCAAGACAAAGAAATTTCTGTAGCTAATATTTATGATGAAAATTATGCACCTATAACTATTGCATTAGATACGAAATTAACTCTAATTCAAAATATGCAAGCTTACTATAAAAAATACGATAAGTTAAAACGCTCTACACAAATGTTAGAAATCCAAATAAAACGTTGCCAAAAAGATAGAGAATATGCTCTAACTATAGAAACTGCTATAGATGCTTGTACTACTATAGCCGATATCGAAGATATCAAAGCTGAAATGATTAAAGCTGGATTTTTACCACCTGAAAATAAGAAAAAAGCTTCTATTGCTCCATCTAAACCATTTAAATTTGCTCTACCTAATGGAATGTTTCTATTTGTCGGCAAAAACAATTATCAAAATGATAAACTCACTTTTAAAACAGCACATAGTGATGATATTTGGTTGCATACAAAAGATATCCCTGGCTCTCATGTCATCATTGATACTAAAGGCGATGAAGTAGATGAGGATACTCTATTTTTAGCTGCCCAAATCGCAGGATATTTCAGCAAAGCACGTGGCTCTTCAAAAATTCCTGTTGATTATGTAGAATGTAGATATCTAAAAAAACCATCAGGAGCTAAACCTGGTTTTGTTATCTTTACAAATAATAAAACTTTATATGTAACACCTGATGAAGATGAAATCATGCCAATCATCAATAAAGATTTAAATAAAAAATAAGTAAAAAAAAGACTACCATATTTATTTTTGGTAGTCTTTTCTCATTAATTAAATTATCGCCATTAAATTTATTTATTGCCTAAAAACTTTAAAATCATATTTATAATTTTTCTACAAAAACCAATTTCTTCTCAATCTTCAAGTCTTGGTCCAGCATTTAAAATTTCTTCTGGCATTTCGCCTGCGAAGCGTTTAACATTTTCAGCGAACAATCTTACTAATTTTTCAGCTTGATTTTTATATGCTTTTTTATCCATCCATGTATTTTCTGGATTTAATACTTCACTTGGTACACCTGGGCAGCTATCTGGAATATTTAATTGGAAATATTCATGTTTAGTCCAAGTAACATCATTTAATTTACCATCTAAAGCAGCAGAAATCATAGCTCTAGTGTATTTTAATTCCATACGTTTACCAACACCATATGGACCGCCAGTCCAACCAGTATTAACAAGATATACGCTAGTATTATATTGATTAATTTTTTCACCTAATAATCTAGCATATTGTAATGGTGGTAATGGGAAGAATGGTTCACCAAAACCAATGGAGAATGTTGCTTGTGGTTCTGTAATACCACGTTCAGTACCAGCAACTTTACTTGTATAACCGGATAAGAAGTGATACATAGCTTGTTCTTTAGTGAGTTTTGCAATAGGAGGTAATACACCAAAAGCATCTGCAGTCAAGAAGATAATTGCATTTGGATGACCTGCCATACTTGGTACGATGGCATTTGGAATATTTTCTATTGGATAAGCTGTACGCGCATTTTGTGTAAATCTAGCATCAAAGAAATCTGGTTCACGAGTATATGGATTGATATAAACATTTTCCAAAACAGTTCCATATTGAATTGCATTATAAATTTCTGGTTCACTTTCAGGTGTGATTTTTATAGTTTTTGCATAGCAACCACCTTCAACATTGAAAATACCATGTTCACTCCAACCATGTTCATCATCACCAATTAAGGAACGATTAGGGTCAGCAGATAAAGTTGTTTTACCTGTACCACTTAAACCAAAGAATAATGCAGAATTTCCATCTTTACCCACATTCGCAGAGCAGTGCATGGATAAAACACCACGTTGAGGAAGAATGAAGTTCATAACAGAGAAAATAGCTTTTTTCATTTCACCTGCATAAGCACCGCCACCGATTAATACCATTTTTTTGCTGAAATTAACAATAATAAAAGTTTCAGAATGTGTACCATCTTCAATTGGATTAGCTTTTACACTAGGCATACAAATAAGTGTAAATTCAGCAGGTGTAGTAAGTTTAGTTTTTGGTCTAATGAATAATTGTTTTAAGAATAAATGATGCCAAGCATGCTCATTAATGCATTTTATTTGTAATTTGTATGCAAGGTCTGCACCAACTAAAGCATCAGTTACAAATAATTGATGGTCTTTAGCATAATCTTTCATTTTTTCATAAAGACGATTAAATGTATTTTCCGAACATGGTTGATTTGTATTTGACCAATGTATTAAATCATGAATGTCTGGAGTATCAACAATAAATCTATCTTTAGGTGAACGACCTGTATGTTTACCAGTAGTTACACAAATCGCACCTTTGTCAGATAAACGTCCTTCATGATTTCTAACCGCTTCTTCAAGTAATTCAGGAATTGTTGCGTCATAAGTTATTCTTCTTGCTACAGATAAGAAATCTTGGCTAGAATAGTTATTCATCATTGTAATCAACCTCACTTTTATTTATGTTTATTTGTCATAAAATTTATTACCTAAAATTACTATATGAATATATATTTCTCCAAAAAATTCACTATTCCTCCCAAAATTTTTAAAAAATTTTTTATATTTTAACATAAAAGCAATATAATAGATAAAACTTATGGCAAAAAACATTTATAATAAATAAAATATTGGATATATGCTATTTTTATGCTATAATATCTATGTGTTAATTAATAAAATTTATTATACATAAGATATTTTCAATAGGAGGATTATATGGAACTTAAACAACTAGAATACTTTCAAATGACTAGCCGTTTGAAAAATATTACTAGAGCAGCTAAACGGCTTTCTGTTTCTCAACCAAATATTACAGTTGCTATAAAAAAATTAGAAGCAGAACTTGGCATACAACTTTTTGAACGTAGCCAAAAACAATTATCACTCACACCAGAAGGAGCTGTATTTTTAAATCGCATTGAACTTGCTTTACGTAATATTCAAGATGCCGTTTTAGAAGTTAATGACTATAAACAACTTCAAAAAGGCACTATCAAAATTGGTATTCCTTCTATGATCGGAGCATATCTTTTCCCAAAAATTTTCTCTGGTTTCCAGAAAAAATTCGCTCATTTAGATATTTATCTTTATGAAAAAGGCTCTATGTCTATTCGTGAATCCTTAGAACGTGATGAATTAGATTTTGGTATTGTCATCATCTCCAATGCTTCTCCTAGTTTACAGTTATTACCAATGTCTACTAACCAAGTAGTAGCTTGTGTTCCTGAAGATAGCCCACTTGCTCAAAAAGATTCTTTATCTTGGAGCGATGTAAGCAATATTGATTTAATTATGTTAAAAGAAGGTTCTTTTATCCGTAATTTAATTCAACAAAAACTCAAAGAACACAATATTCAACCAAATATTATTTTAGAATCAAACCAAATTGAAACGATAAAAGGTCTTATCTCCAGTAATGTTGGTATGGCATTTCTCTTAGACTTCGTAGTTCAAGATACACCACATATTAAAACATTGCCAATAGAAGACCCTATATTTGTAGATGTTGGACTTGCATGGAAAAAAGATAGATACATCTCCAAAGCTGCTCAATCTTTTATCAATTTCTGTCAAGATACATTAAATAAATAATTTTTATTGATAACAAAAAGGATAATCCACTTATTTTAGGATTATCCTTTTTATATTTTTTATAGCTTTTTATATTTTTCAACGATGGGCCAATAAAGTTTGTTTTAATTTATCTTCAATTTGTACAAGTTCAGCTTCTGCTAATTTACGACGTTCACGTCCATCTTTTTGTATTTTAATAGTTTCTTCAATAGTAGAAATCAAATCTTCATTTACTTTTTTTACAGTTTCGATATCTACAATTCCACGTTCTGTTTCACGTGCTGTTTCTATTGTATTTTGTTTCAACATTTCAGCATTACGTCGCAATAATTCATTTGTAGTATCTGTTACTTCACGTTGCATCTGTAAAACTTTTTGCTGTCTAGATAAACCAAGTGCAATCACAATCTGACTTTTCCATAATGGAATAGTATTATAAATAGCACTTTGCACCTTATCAACTAAAACTTTATCATTATTTTGAATAAGGCGTATCTGTGGTGCTGTCTGTATAGCTATTGTTTTACTCAATTTCAAATCATGAACTTTTTTCTCAAAACGGCTGACAGCATTTTCAAAATCACTGACTACTTGCACTGCCATTTGATTTTGAGAATTTACAGCTTCCATACGTAATTTAGGAATAGTATGCTGTTGCAATTCTAAGATTTTTTCTTCGCCAGCTTTAATATATAACTGCAATTCTTTAAAATACTCTAAATTTCGTTGATACATAGTATCAAACATCACAATATCTTTCATCATGCTCATGCGGGCTTTATCTAGTTCGCCTTGTATCTTATCAATCTGTACAGATAATTTATCATATTCTGCCATCATACTTTTAGCACTGCCAACTAGTGAGCCTAAAATAGGTATTTTTTTTATAAATCCGCCACTGTTTTTACTATCTACATCAAAACCTTTTACTTTTACTACTAAATTGCTTAATAAATCACCAACATGCCCACTATCTTTACTGCGAATATTATTCAAAATACTATCTGAAAACTCCGCTATATTTCGTTGTGCATTTATGCCATATTGTACAGAAGTCTGTGAATTCGTCAAATCTATATTTTCTTTTATTTCATCAATACGCTTTCTATCTTCCGGTGAAATCAATTCTGTTTGCTTTGTAACCTGCTCAATCTCTTCTTTTTTTGTCATTACTTGCCAATTTTGAGCATCAGCATTATTGTCCATTGTCTGTGTTTTTGCTTTGATTAAATTATCTAAACTAATATCTGCCATAAGTTTCACCCTCTATTCATATTATCAAAAAATTTGCGATAAAAATCATCTTTATCCATAAATAAATAGCGTATACCTTCTATAAATCCCGCAATAAAAGGTATGCCTGTCCATGAAAATAATAAATAAAAAATTCCCATAAAAGTTTTGCCTAAATAAAATTTATGTGCGCCAAAACCGCCAAATAAAATTCCTAGACCTCCAGCAATTAATTTTTTACGCAAAACTTCATCACTATCAAAAAATCTTTCTGGTAAATGCTTTAATTGCCAATGCATTTTCTGCATAGGTTTATCATGCATACAATTTTTACGTCTATAGCTAAAGCCAGATTTTATCTCTTGAGTGCGGTCTTGCTTTTTCACATCAAAACCATCTGCTTTTATTGTATTTTCCATGACCTTTAATTCCGCATCCATATCTAATAACTGGTCATTTATCAATTTTTCAAATTGCTCTGTATAAGCATTACTCAATCCATATAAAGTATTTTTTGTTCGTTCCTTTATATCATTTACACTATCTGTATTTAACTGCGTATTTTCTATTTCTACATATTTTTCAATTAAACCAGCCACAGTATCTTGATAATAATCGATAAATCTTCTAGCTAAAGTAATTTTTTCTGGATGTTTTTGTAGATATTGTAAAATATTCAAAGATACCTTTTGCATATCTTGCACATGCATTTTTAATTCACTATCTCTGATATATTTCAATGAGCCTTTTATATAATTATAATCCTCTAACGCTTTTTGATAACTTTCCTGCAATAATTTACTATTTTCACTATCATCTAAATCTAAACTAATCTGCTTTTTCTTATTTGGTTTAAATGTCAAAAAGACGCCTACACCTAAAGCTACCGCTCCTATCAAATTCACAATATCACTAAAATGTGTTATCATATCAAACCCAATAAAAGCCAAAATAGTCGTTATAACTGCTAAAAACATAATAAAACTAAACATAATTTTTATTCTCCTATATTTTATTATACTTATTAAATTCTAATAAACCCTTTTAAAATCCTGCACTACAAAAATAATTATACAAAATTTATACTGATTATGCTTGTATATCATATTAAAATTGTATTAAAATAAAATTAAAATTTTTCCTTAGTTTCTATTTCCTGAAACAAAACTATACTTGGGAGGCTTTTATTATGACAAATATAAATAATGTATTACTAGAAATGATTAATTATTACCAGGGCGACCCTAAACGCATTCAACATTTTCTCAAAGTACATAGCTTTGCAAAATTCATAGCTGAGCAAGAAAACTTACCTTCAGATAAATTATATATTTTAGAAATCGCTGGTTTAATGCATGATATCGGCATAAAAATTGCTGAACAAAAATACAACAGTAGCAATGGCAAATATCAAGAATTAGAAGGCCCTGCTCCTGCTAGAGAAATACTTGAAAAACTTCAAGTAGATACTGTTGTAATAGATAGAGTATGTTTCTTGATTGCCCATCATCATACTTACAATAATATTGACGATTTAGATTACCAAATCTTAGTAGAAGCAGATTTCTTAGTAAATCTTTATGAAGATAATTGTTCAAAACAAGCTGTAGAAAACGCATTAAATAGAATTTTTAAAACTAAAACAGGCATTAATTTATGTAAAACTATTTTTGATGTCTAATTTTCTTTGAATAATATCCTAGTAAACATTTTATATAATGAAATCTTTCAATAAATATTACTAAGATAAAAATATAAAATACTCTACAACATCAATTTATAAAACAACAAAACCGTTGGTAAGAATACCAACGGTTTTATTCATAATGCGTACACATACGAATTATACGTATAACTTTTTCATCTTCTAATACTTCATATACTAATCTATGTTGAATATTAATTCTTCTAGAATAGTATCCCATTAGATCTCCTAACAGTTTTTCATATGGTGGTGGATTTTGAAAAGGATCTTCCTTTATTAAATCAATTAATAATTTAGCTTTTTTATCTAATCCACTTGCTTTTAGCTTTGGAATGTCTTTTAATGCTTTTTTATAATATTCTATCTTATACAATTACCATTCAACCTCATCTTCTGAAACAAAATCTTCATTAGATGCAGTTTTAGCTTTTAATAAATCTTCTCTCACATTAGGTATAGAAGATAAATACATTGTTTCCATAAGATTTTTATAATCATCAGCACTAATTAATACCACATCGCCATCTTTAGTATTAATTGTTGCTACTTGATTATATTTAGCAACTTGTTCTAAAGTATTATAAAGATTCTTTCTAAAATTTGAAGCATTAGCTGTAATCATTATAATCACCTCAAATATAGTATATCGTACTTATTAACGTACGTCAAAATATATTTAAAGCGATTATAATATATAGCATATTGAACCATATTTTCAAAAATTAGAGCTAAAATATACATCTGAACTATATGGTTTAAGTAATAATTTTATTGATAAGTATATTAAGAATAAATACTAAGAATTAAAAGGAGAAAATATTCTTGAACATATATAATAATTTACAAAATCAATTAAAAGAACAAATTCTATCATATTTTGAAAAAAATAAATTTTTTTATGGTCACAAAAAGAATAAAAATAAAGCTATAAAAAAATTAAATACAGATAAACTATTAGAACTGTATATTTATCTACAAAAAAGAATGATCACTCCAATAAAAAGAAATGTGATACTATCTAACGAGTTAATTTATAAAATAACGCATAAAGAAATTAATAATGATTTAATAAATGTTATAAATATAATAAAAATGGAATTTGAAAACGGAATAGATGTAAATCCTAGATTAAGTAAATCTTTAGAACAAATATCATTTAATGATAAATTATTAAATGATTGGAATATTTATCATTTACATTTATCAAATCATAAAAACAATAAAGAATATTATTTTTATGATAGAACTTCTCAACTATTATTCATATATTTAACTAATTCTACAGCTTACTTTTTAGATATTTGTGACGAACATAAGAATAATCCTGTCATTTTTTCACAACAAAAATTATTGAAAATAATAGATGATAATTGGCATGATTTATTAAGCAAATATTGCTTAAATGAAATAGTTTCCGTAGATGTAAAAGATGATTTAAATCGTGCTATAGCTCGAGATAAAAATACTTTTTATTTCGAAACAATAAATGGAAAAGTATATCTTCCTCCTGGTGGAGGATTAACATCTGCTGGAACCAGTCAACGTTGTTTAAAAATTACAGATGATATAATAAATGAAATTAAAACAATACTATACTACTATTTTAAAAAATATCAATCATCAAACAGTATAAATGACCTATCTTTCAAAATAAAATTAGAAAAAGATAAAATTATATTATCTGAAGAAAAAACTAATATGCATTTTCCAATAAAATTTTAGATTATGAAATTTTTCTTTACAATAATAAAATATTAAATAATCTAAAAATAAAAGGATTTTTTCATACGTTCTGCAACACTCACACTATACCAAATTTAAATAAAGATATTGCAAATAAAATTACTAATTTGGGCACATGGCACAAAATGGACACAATTATAAAAATAAAAACTCATGGATTAAAATACCCATGAGTTTTTATTTTGCTTTACTCTTTATTAGCTATACCTAATTTGCCAAAAACATAAAACGATAAGCTGAGAATCATGCCACAGACAACAGCAAGACCCATACCTTTTAATTGTACAGGACCGATATTTACAGCAGCTCCACTAAGACCACTTATCATAGTTACGGCAGTAAGTATCATATTTTTCGTACTAGTATAATCGACTTTCTTCTCTATAAGCATACGTATACCAGAACAAGCGATAACACCAAATAATAATACAGAAATACCGCCCATTACTGGTACTGGAATAGCATGAATAATCGCAGCAATTTTACCAATAAAAGAGAAAAGAATAGCAAAAACAGCAGCTCCACCAATTACCCATACACTATAAACACGAGTAATAGCCATAACGCCCATATTTTCGCCATAAGTAGTATTAGGAGTTGAGCCTACAAAACCAGATAAAACATTAGAAACACCATCAGCAAATAAAGAACGATTAAGTCCTGGATTTTTAATTAAATCTCTATCTACAATACTACTTGTAACAACTACATGCCCAATATGTTCAGCAAAAACTACAAACAATGCAGGCATGATAATCATGATAGCGTGAATATTAAAAGTTGGTTCATAGAAAGTTGGTACTTGTACCCAACTAGCAGCTTCTACACCAGACCAATCTACAATACCTAAACAAAAAGCCATGATATATCCTGCAATTACACCAATTAATACAGGAATTACACTTAAAAATCCTCTACCAATTACAGAAGCCAAAATTGCCACAGCTAATGTAAATACAGAAGTAATCATTGCAAGCTCATTTGGAATGCCTTGAGATTGCATTGTATCACTGATAAAACCAGACATATCCAAAGCAAGTGGTGCAAGTTCAAGACCAATTACTGCTACTACTGCACCCATCGCAGCTGGTGGCAAAATAATATCAATCCAAGCTGTACCTAATTTACCCACAACAAAAGATAAAATAATAAAAGATAAACCAAATGCTATAAATCCACCTTGAGCATCGCCATAACTAAGTCCACTAGTAGCAAGTACTGCTAAAACTGGAGAAATAAATGCAAAACTAGAACCTAAATAAGCAGGTAATTTCCCTTTACAAATGATTAAATACAAAATTGTACCTATACCATTCATAAATAAAGCTGTTGCTGGATTTACATGAAGTAAAAAAGGAACTAACACTGTAGAACCAAACATAGCAAACAAATGTTGTAAACTAAGTGGAATTCCTTGCAACAAAGGCACTTTTTCTTCTACGTCATAAAACTTTTTCATTTTGTCCTCGCTTTCATAAATAAATAAAAAATTCCTTAGTTATTTTATCATAAGAAATCATATCTATCTATTTAAAAATAAAAATATCTATTAAAAACCAAAAGATTATTGCATATTTACCGCTTTTAATTTATATTTATATAGGCAAAAAATAAAAACATTATTTTTTCCTATATATTTTATTATGAATAGGAGATTTTTTATGACTAAAGAAGAATTTATGCTTATTGCAACTCAAGAAGCTGATAGTAATTTAACAACTAATGAAGGTGGCCCATTCGGTGCAGTTATTGTAAAAGATGGCAAAATCGTAGGTCGCGGTCATAATCGTGTACTTATAAAACATGATCCAACTTGTCATGCTGAAGTTGAAGCTATTCGTGATGCTTGTAAAAATCTAGGCACTCATGACTTGACAGGTTGTGAACTTTATACATCTTGTTTCCCGTGTGGTATGTGTTTAGCTGCTACAATATGGAGCAATGTTAAAAAAGTATATTATGGAAATACAGCTAAAGATGCTGATAAGATAGGCTTTAGAGATGATGTAATATATAAATTCATTGAAGATAAATGTACAGATAAAAATGTATTGGACCTTGAACAATTTGGTAGAGATATCACTATTAAATCTTTTAATAATTTCGCCAACAAGGAAGATAAAACAATTTATTAAATATTATCTATTATCGAAAATCAAATAAAGGTATAATACAAATGGCACTACTTAAAATTATCATATATAAAGGTTCAAAAAAAGAAATAAAAGAATTAGAAGTAAATGATGAATTAACCAATAATGAATTAGAAGAAATCGCAAAGGATGAATTTCTAAGTGAATGCAGTTATGAATGGAAAATTTATAAAAAATAATGGTTAATTTCTAGAAAAAGGTAATAGATTAAATGCTATTACCTTTTTTAGTGGAGGAAAATATATGAATAATGTAATAGTTTATGCTAGAGTATCCACATTAATCCAAGCAGAACAAGGATATTCTATTGATGCACAATTAGAAGATTGTAGAAAAAAAGCTCAAGAGCTAGGAGCGATTCATATAGAAGAATATATAGATAGAGGAAAATCTGGGAAATTTCTAGAACGTCCAGAATTACAGAAAATGCTTTATAATATAAAACACTCAGAGACAAACTATGATGCTTTAATAATATATAAATTAGATAGATTGTCTAGAGATAGCATGGGATTAGCTTATATAATAAAAATTTTGCAACAACATAATATAAAAATAATTTCTACAGATGGAGCTCATTACGGAACTAATCCACAAGATATTCTTATAATGCAGATGATGGGAAGCATTTCCGAATTTGAAAATGCTTTACGAAAAGAACGCTCTATTAGAGGAAAAATAGAGAAAAGACGACAAGGAAAAATAGATAAAGTAAAAAAATATGGTTTCATTTATAACAATAAAAAGAAAAATTTTGATATAAATAAAGAAGAAGCTGAACTAATTCGAAAAATTTTCAAATGGTTTACTGAAGAACGGATTGGTGCTTTTAAAATTGCTAAAAGAATTAATAAACTAAAGATACCTACGCCTTTACCAAGCAAGAATATTCATATTTGGCATGAAAATACAGTACGAGGTATTTTAAGAGATGAAAGTTATGCTGGAACAATGCATACTATGAAATATAAATTTGAAAAAATTGGTATAAAAAAAATAAAGAAAACAATACGACCTAAATCAGAATGGATAGATGTAACAGTTCCTGCTATAG
>ERZ773241.1619-NODE-1619-length-20669-cov-3.043611_pt1 | contig 20669 bp, 20 predicted proteins | sample MGYA00580989_ERZ773241 | MGnify/ENA primary metagenome ERZ773241 (study PRJEB29015, sample SAMEA2737804) | human gut metagenome | biome: human gut; feature: human-associated habitat; material: faeces | place: China | collected 2012 ... | reverse complement strand
GCCGTCCGCCGTACGCGTGCCTCGACCGTCCGGATTGCTCGGCCGGATCAGCATCTTGTCAACGACAAACGTCATCAGGCGCCGCTCCTTGAGCCGACCGTCCGGCTGCCGCTTGACCATCTCCACGTCGAGCCCGTCGTATAGCATCGTCATTTGAACTTCCGACCGCGCATCGTTTCCCGTCACGCGGAATTCGATCCGCTCGAGCCGTCCGGAATCGATCTGAATACCGGCAAGCGGCGTCACGACGCGATTCAACAACGGCAGGCTCATCGGCCCGAGGGAGCCGTCGATTTCAAAACGGCGGTTCAACGAGTCGGACGGAAACCGGAAACTCGCTTTCAGCAGACCTGCCCCGTACAACTCTCCCCGGGCCTCCAACCGGAAAAAGTCGGCCGCTCCGCCCCGATTGGTCAGACCGTAAAACTCGCCGCTCAGGCTGTCGAATTGCACGATTCCGGGCTCCGTTCCGTTTTCCGACAGCTCGTCGTAACGGGCCCGCACGTTGCCCAGAGTGATACGGCGCACGTCGACAGCGAACGGCAACCGCTGCAACGAGCGGTAAAACAGTTGTTTCACACGTTGCGGCCGGGGCACCTGACGATTCTTGTAACTTTCGACTTCCGCCTGCGGAATGCTCAAACTGTCGATACGAAGTCCTCCGCCGTCCGTCCATGCGGCCCAATCGATACCGGTGCATCCGATGCTCCGAACCGAAACGCGGGTCCAGTCGATATGTCCGGGTGCCCGCTGGGCGAACATATCCTTGGGATACTGCGGTTCCAAACGAACGGCCGCAACGTAAAGCGAGCCGTCGCCCGCGCCGAATCGAAGCGTATCGACTTCGAGCAGTACCGCCCCTTCGTCGATCCGGTAGTCGAGCCTGTCGACTGCCAGCTCCATGTCGCTACAAAACCATGGTCTCGACAGCGAATCGGCCGACATGACGTTCGCCGAAGGCGCCTACGATCCAGACAATCTGGAAATCCGACAGATGAACTTGTCCCGCGCAGGGTTCAGTGTCATGAACTTCAACGCTCGCCTCTGCTCCAAGATGTACGATCAGCTCGCCAAACTGACCATCCCAGGATATCAGGCCATGTATGATGATCCGACCGAACTCGACAAGAGCGCGCTCGAAGCTCCGATCGCGGCGGCACAGGCCAAGCTTGCCGAATTCGGCAAATACACGGACGATACGGTCGCATCTCTCACGGAAGCGTACGAGCAGGCCCTCTCGCTGTGGAACAACACCACGTTCAGCAGCGAACAGAACGGTCTTGTCTCCAATGCCGCCACGCTCCTTAACACGGCATTGGACGGTCTGAAGCTTCGGGAAACGAAGCCTGATGACCAGCCGGGCGGTGGCGAGGCCAAGCCGAATGACAAGCAGCCCTCGAAAGACAAGAATGCCAGCAAGGCCGATGGAAAACCGACTGCGGACTTGCCTCGCACGGGCTCCGACATCGTTCCCATTATCGCGGTCATGCTTCTCCTTGCAGGAGCCGGAACCACTGCCGGTACGTTGATACGCCGCAAGCATGTGTAGCGGTATGTTCTAGAAACCATCACCAGATAAATGGCCGGTCGAAGCACATTAGCTGCGACCGGCCATTTATCAGATGGGGTACGGTGATTAGAAGACGCTGTAGCCGCCGTCTACGCGAATGTCAGTGCCAGTAACGTACGAGGACGCGTCGCTGGCGAGGAAGAGCACCGTGCTGGCAATCTCGTCATTCGTGCCGAAACGATGCATCGGCACGACCTCGAGCATGGCGTCGTGGCCAGGCATGTCGATACGGCCATTGAAAATTCCAGACCACACGTATCCGGGGGAGATGGTGTTGGAACGGATACCATCCTTGGCGAGCGCGGCAGCAAGGTAACGTGAGTGTTCCATGATGGCCGCTTTGGTGGCGCCATACGCGTTCACCGGCGTCGGACTTCCCATCATATAGTTCGCGTTGTGTCCGGACAGGGAGGCTGTGAAGATCAGTGAGCCGCCATGACCGTGTTCGCGCATGATTTCATGCGCGATGCGGCCGGTACGGTAGGTGCCGTTGAGGTTGATGTTGATGGTGCGCGTCCATACTTCTTCGGTGGCGTCTTGATCGTCGCCCGGTACGTTGACTCCGGCGTTGAGGAACGCGAAGTCGACGGTGCCCAGCTGTTCCACCAATTGTGTTTTGAGTGCGGCTACTTGTTCGACGTTGGTGACGTCGCAGGTGAGCGCGATGACGTTGGTGCCGAAACGTTCGCTCATGTCTTTCGCCAGTTCGGTGAGCTTGTCTTCTTGACTGGGCAGGTCGACTAGTGCGACGTCTGCTCCGGCTTGGGCGAGCGCGGCCGCCGCGTTGCGTCCTAGACCGCCTGCGGCTCCGGTGACGAAGCCTTTGCGGCCGCGCATTGAGAATTTGTCGAGTATCGAGTAGTTTGAATCCTCCCATTTGTCGAGGGGATAACGTTCGTCGAAGATTTGTTCGACGGTTTTCTCTGGAATCTTCGATGATTCGTCTGCCATGTTTCGCTCCTTTGCGTGATGGTGACCGCTTTTTTGGATGCGTCCGCACATCATGTTTTGCGCATCTATGGACCATGTTTGCGGTTGCCTATGCTCGTGCCTGCGGTCGTTCGGCGTCCGTGCCGAACCAATCCGAGTATAGCAAATAAAACGATGGCGGTGCTGTCAGTATTTGTCAGGTAAAACGTAATGAGGAAACCGTAAGGTCAATATAAGAAGATAGTTGATAATTGAAAGGGGAGTGGTGATGACGGATTTGAAAATGTTTTCCAAGCCTGTGGTGTTCACGGATTTCGATGGGGTGCTCAACGCCTTTCCGGATGACAAGCTTTTGCGCAGGGGCGGCGTGAACAAAGTTATGACCTGGGCGAAGCCCGACAGTCCCTACGCGAAAATGTACAATCCTGAAAAAGCGTTCCACTTGGACGGCAACGAAAAAGCCCACACGCCCGTAGGCTCATGGCGCATCCACTGGTCCAGCGAACTATCCGACGCCATGTACGCGTTGGCAGTTGACGGCATTGTGGAATTGTGGTGGCTGTCCACCTGGCAGCCATACTGCAGTCAGATTCTCGACCCGATGCTCGGATGGGATCCCATGCTGGTCGATGTCATCACCTGGTACGATCCTGTCACCAAATGGGGACGTGAGACAGGCAAATGGCAGACCATCCAACGACGCGTACGCATCGAATGCGAAGAGAATGAACCCGCGCCGATCGTATGGATCGACGATGATGAATGCTTCGAACAGCGCGCGCAGCTCTTGGAGGAACTCCAGCCGAAAGCGCCGGTGCTTATGGTCCGCCCGGACTATCGTATCGGCATCAGCCGTCGCCAATGGAAACTGATCGATACGTTCGTACACCATCCCGAACAGTTCGACACGGTCACGTTCGACATGGAACCAACCTGCAGGATATACGACATCCACCACGGTTTCTAGCCTAAATGAATTACCATGGGAGGATAGTCGAGCGGAATGAAGGAAGGATGGGGTTATGGCGGAACGTATCGTGGAGCGTCTTATCCGAGAGCGTGATACTCGATATGGTGACGGCATTTACACGACCACGCAAATCCAGTTCGCATGGAATTCCAATCATATGGAAGGTTCCACCCTTACTGCCAAACAGACCGCGCAGCTATTTGCCACCGGTACCTATACCACGGATGGCAGCGAACAGGTCAATCCTGATGATGCGTTGGAAACCCGTAATCATTTTGCTGCGTTCCGTTGGATTCTCGACCATGCTGATGAGCCGGTGGACCGGGATATGGTCTGTCACCTGCATGCCATTCTCAAGCAGGGCACCAGACAGGTCTCCGACTCGCTTTTCAACGTGGGCGGCTACAAGACTCGGCCGAACTTTATCGGCAATCCTGTCACTCCGACAAGGACCGCGCTGCCGCAGGATGTTCCCGAATTTATGGACAGGCTGTTTGATATGTGCACGAAACTTGAGGACGAGCCATATCAGATCGCCCGTGTCCATTGGACGTTTGAGAAGATTCACCCATTTTCGGACGGCAACGGTCGAATCGGACGGCTTATCATGTTCAAGGAGCTTTTGCGTATCGATGCGTTGCCTGTCCTTGTCCATGACGCGTATCGTGCGGAGTACGTCAATGGCATCAGTAAGTTTCCGGACGAGCCAGGATGGCTGGTTGATACGCTTCTATTCGAACGGGACCTTTACCGGTCGCATGTTCTGAAAACGGATGCCGAGGCATTGCGTTACACGTACCATGACCAATGGAATATGGCTGAGCATCGGGTGGAACGAGATGAGGATCTGGAATTCGCCAAGCTCATCGACACGAAGGCCCAGCCGTTGTTCGATGAGGAGTATCAGCAGCGCGAACGGCTCCTATGGGGCGAATAGCGGTCCGACTGTGTTGTTGTGGTGGTTCCTCCTTCCAAACGTGACATGAACCGAATGTGCATTGAGATGTGCAATTTGTGCACATTGCGGTCGCCGGCCGTTCACCTTGGTGTAAGAAGGAATCAGCCTTCGGACTTTAGCATGAGGTGCAATGGCGCGTATTGAATGCGCGCATACGAGGAAGTGAGAGCTGCATACATGCGTGTATTCGACTTCGATGGAACCATCTATGACGGAGAAAGCCTGTTCGACCTGTACCTGTTTTCGGCCAAATACAATCCGAAAGTATTGCGGTACATCGCCCCGGTACTGCGCTATGCCATCAAATACAAGCTCGGACGAGCCACGTTCGATCAAATGGAATACGGTGTGGGCAAGCTATGCCACGGATATTTAAGCGAACTTGCCGAATCGTTGGAATTCGAAGAATTGGTCAACGCCTTCTGGGATCAGAACATGAAGCGCATCAAACCCTGGTATAAGCCACGCGAAGACGATGCGATCCTCACCGCCTCGTTCGACATCACCGTGGGCGAGGCCTGCCGCAGGCTTGGCGTGCAACATTTGGTCTCGTCCACCATCGACGGCAACACGTTGAACGTAAACTACCTCAACTTCAACACCAACAAGCCCAAACGATTCCGCGAACTCTACGGAGACAACGTTCGAGTGGACGAATTCTACACAGACAGCCGATTCGACCAGCCCATGATCGACATGGCCCGACGTGCCTACATGGTCAAAGGCAACAAAATCCACCAAGTCAAATAGCCGGAAAGGCTGGAACGGAATACGGCGGCAAGGACCGATCCTGACATCTCCCCTTCGGCATGGACGCCTTGCACGAGCCAGGATGGGCGTCGGTCGGTCATATTGCCGTATATGGAAAATACGACCGACCGCAAAAACAGTTAGAACGACACGCGCTTGGACTGGTTTACGGCAGAAACCTCGCACACGATGCCAACAACTACCGCGAAACACGCTTCACACACAACAAATAAATCAACCAAGCAACAGGCATCGCCAACATAAACACCGGATAAAACCACACAGCAGGCAAATGCCCATACACCAAACCACCCACAAACGGACCAACCGACATACCCAAATCAATACCCGCATAATACGTACTATTCGCAATACCACTGCGCTCGCGGCCTGCGATTACCACGGCCTGCGCCTGCGTGACTGAACTCATCAGACCGTAGCCGACAGCGGTGAAAATCGCAGCCAACAACAGCATCCAATCATTGAACAGGAACGTCATGCATGCGAGCATCGTCAGCATGCCCAACGAGCAGACCGTCAGCCAGAAACGGAAGCCCTTGCTGTCGAACAGGTCGCGCAAGCCCAGTCGCAACACCAATAACGCGACCGCGTAAAACATGAAAAACAGGTCGGATGATACCGGCAGATGACGAGACTGAACATAACTCACGATGAAGGACTGATTTGCGAAATACGCTATCGCAAACATCATGAACGTCAGCGACAACGGCACCACACGCGGTTCCAGAATCGAACGGATCGAAAAACGATGCTTTTTGGTTGCGCTAGCAGAACCGTCAATGTCTACGGCAGTGGAGGGATTCTCCGTTATGGAAGTCTGCTTTTTGCGTACCGGCTGTCCGCCATTCTTCACCATCAGTGTGGCGAGCAGCATGATCACCGCCAGCACCAGCGAACTCAAAAACGTCAGACGATAACCGATGTATTTTTGCGCGCGAATACCCAATGCCGGTCCGACCGCCATAGCCAGCGCGTTCATCGTGCCATACAATCCCATGCCGGCACCCATATGCCGGATCGGCAGCAAAAGCGACATCCACGTGGCCAGGCAGACCGAGCAGCATGCGAAACCAACGCCGTTGATCACGCGAGCCATGATGAGCATGATGGGGGAGTTTGCGAAATAGTACAGCAGTCCGGCGGCGAAATAGAGCACCGTGCCAACCGCCACAAGTGTGCGCTTGCTGGTTTTGTCGGAAAGATTGCCTGCGATAGGGCGGCAGAACAGTGAGATGAAACTCATCGACCCGGCCACCGCACCCATCAGCATGCCGTCCGCGCCCAACGATTCCGCATATCCGGCAACGATCGGATTGGCAAGCATATTGCTCGACATGAAACAGAACGTCGCAAGCATGACCAACGCCATATCACGGGTGATGAGACGATCATGCTTACGCCGGGGCTGTTCGGGCTGGTTCGATTGTTGTGCCGGTTGCTTCTGTCGTACCGATTCAGATGCGGGTATCGTTGGTGCTGTCATGCTCGTTCGCCTCCGAGCATGCAACTGTAGCAGCCTTGACGAAAAACGGCCGTCCACATATTGCGGACGGCCGATGGAGATGGCTTTAACGATGTGAAAGTATGCTTCGCTTACAGAGTTTTTACAGAGCTTTGGCGGCCTGCTCGACAAAACCTTCCATACCGTCGATGTCAACGACATGGTCGAAACGCACGTCGGCGGTCTCCAAACCGCGCAACGCGGCCGGAGCGGTAGTGCCGGTCGCCTCGGCAAGCACGTCCATGCATTCGAAATCCGTGCCGGAAGCATCCAAACCCAAGGACTCGTTGACCACGCGCGGGAACTTGTACGGGCTGGCGGTGCTCAGCAGCACGCGCGGCGTCAGCGGATCGCGAGGCATCTGCTGCATCACGTAATAACCGCACGCGGTATGCGGGTCGATCACATAATGGTTCTTGTTCCAGCAATCCGCGATCATCTCACGCACCTGATCCTCATCGGCCCAGCCGGTGCCGAACAGGGAACGAATCTTGGCCAGCATCGGTTCGGGAACCTCATAGGCGCCCCACTGGTTCAAATCGTTCATCAGCATGGCGATCAGACGAGTGTCCTTGTCGGACATGTAATACAGCATGCGTTCCAGATTCGAGGAGATAAGAATGTCCATCGACGGGGAAATCGTCTGATAGAACGGACGCTGACGGTTATACGTGCCGGAAGTCAGGAAATCGAACAGCACATTGTTCTTATCGGACGCAACAACCAGATGCTTGACCGGCAAGCCTAACAGCTTCGCATAATATCCGGCGAGAATATCGCCGAAATTACCGGTCGGCACCACAAACTCGACCTCATCACCGACATTGATGACCTGCTGTTCGAGCAGCTGCGCGTAAGCGGAGAAATAATAGACGACCTGCGGCACCAAACGTCCCACATTGATCGAATTTGCGGAAGACAGTACCACATGCGAATCGGAAGCCAAACGATCGGCAAGCTCACGATCACCGAAAATGCGTTTGACAGCGGACTGAGCGTCATCGAAATTGCCCTTCACCGCGCAGACATTCACATTCGAACCAGCCTGCGTGCTCATCTGCAGTTCCTGTACCTGGCTAACCTTGCCTTCCGGATAGAACACGGTGATGCCTGTGCCCTCGGCATCCGCGAAACCAGCGAGCGCCGCCTTGCCGGTGTCTCCGGAGGTGGCTGTCACGATCATGATTTTCTCGTTGCCATCGCCGCCGGCCGGGGTGGTGCGTGCCATGAAACGCGGCAGGATCTGCAATGCGACATCTTTGAATGCGGAGGTCGGGCCGTTAAACAGTTCCATCACGTAGTCATCGCCGAGCGGCTTGACCGGGGTGATCTTTTCGTCGGACCATTGCGCGCCGTACGCTTCATCGATGCATGCCTTGAGTTCGGTTTCGGAGAAGTCGGGCAGCAGCACGCTCAGCACGTCGAATGCGATCTGCTGGTAGGACTTGCCTGCGAGAGATGCGACGTCTACGTGGGTTTCGCCCAGTGAGTCGGTTACGAACAGGCCGCCGTCGTCGGCGATGCCTTTGCGTATGGCTTGCTTGGAGGTGAGTGAATCGGTGGTGCTGCGAGTGCTGTGGAACGTGGTCACTGGATTTCCTTAGCAATAGAACGGACAATGAACGTCAAACAATATTGAGTGTAGCGTTATGGGCGGGAAGAAGCGTGTTTGGCGTCCGTGGAATGGGACGATGCGTGTTTATGGGTGGTGATTGTTTCCTGCTTGTTTCGTGATTGCTTCCATGTTTCGAAACGCCCTATTCCCTCATGCGATTTGTGCACGTACACTTCATCGTTAAGCCTGCACGTTCGTACGGGCAACGTATTTATCCTCCAAGCCAAGGAGAGCTCAATGACCGCATCGCCTCTCGCGCAAACTCCGAACGACATGTTCAACGCGCCTATCGCCGAAGCAGACCCCGAAATCGCCGAGGTACTCAACGCTGAGTTGTCTCGACAGCAGAACGGCTTGGAGATGATCGCCTCCGAAAACTTCGTGCCGCGTGCCGTGCTTCAGGCTCAGGGTTCCGTGCTGACCAACAAGTATGCCGAAGGCTATCCGGGACGCCGCTACTATGGTGGCTGCGAGCAGGTTGACAAGATCGAAACCATTGCCCGTGAGCGTGGCAAGAGCCTGTTTGGTGCCGAATACGTCAACGTGCAGCCTCACTCCGGCGCACAGGCCAATGCAGCCGTCTACCAGGCGCTCGTCAAGCCGGGCGACACCGTGCTCGGTCTTGCCCTCGACCATGGCGGACATCTCACCCACGGCATGAAAATCAACTTCTCCGGACGTTTCTACCATGCCGAAGCCTACGGAGTCAATCCTGAAACCTTCCGCATCGATCCTGAAATCATCCGCCAGCGCGCGCTTGAAACCCACCCGGCCATGATCATCGGCGGCTGGAGCGCCTACCCGCGTATCGAAGACTTCAAGGCCATGAAGGAAATCGCCGACGAAGTCGGAGCCAAGTTCTGGGTTGATATGGCACACTTCGCGGGCCTTGTCGCAGCCGGACTGCACCCGAGCCCGGTCCCGTACGCCGATGTCGTATCCTCCACGGCTCACAAGACTCTTGGCGGTCCGCGTTCCGGTTTCATTCTCGCCAAGCAGGACTATGCCAAGAAGCTCAACTCCGCGGTCTTCCCGGGTCAGCAGGGCGGTCCGCTCATGCACGTCATCGCAGGCAAGGCCGTCGCGTTCAAGGTCGCAGCCTCTCCGGAGTTCAAGGACCGCATGCAGCGCACCCTCGACGGTGCCAAGATCCTCGCCGAACGCCTCATGTCCGACGATGTCAAGAACAACGGCATCAGCGTCCTCACCGGCGGCACCGACGTCCACCTCGTCATGGTTGATCTGCGCAACAGCGAAATGGACGGCCAGCAGGGCGAAGACCTCCTCGCCCAGTGCGGCATCACCATCAACCGCAACACCGTTCCGTTCGATCCGCGTCCGGCAAGCGTGGCTTCCGGTCTGCGCATCGGCACCAGCGCCCTCGCCACCCGCGGCTTCGGCAACAAGGAATACGAAGAGGTCGCCGACATCATCGGAACCGCACTCGCAGCAGGCAAGGATGCCGACGTGGAAGCCCTCAGGGCTCGCGTCGACAAGCTCGCCGAAGACTTCCCGCTGTATCCGGGTCTCGATCAGATCCACTGATTCCATGTCGAATAACGGTTGATCGAGAACGGTTTCGGATATAAATCTCTGAGGACACGTGACGTGCGAAATCGCGCCCTGTTTCCGATGCTACGACGAAATAATGGTCGAAGCTACGGAACAAGGCGCGATTTCGCGCTAATCTAGGAAACTATGACGAACCCACAGACCCAATCCAACGCCATGGAGCCCGATGTGCTCAACGAGGTGTGCGCCAAAGCCGACGCCGCCCGAATCGCGCAAGCGCAACTTGCCCAAACCAACACGCAGCGTAAAAACGAACTTCTCAACGCCATCGCTGACGCACTCGACGCGCGCGCCAATGAAATCGCGGAAGCCAACGCCATCGACATGCAGAAATCCGCCGAACATGGCATGGACGCAGGCAAACTCGACCGGCTCAAATTTGACGTACCCCGCGTCAACGCAGCCGCACAAGGTGTGCGCCACGTAGCCACCCTACAGGATCCGATCGGTGAAATCGTGCGCGGATACCACCTCGACAACGGTCTGCGACTCGAACAAACCCGCGTGCCCATCGGCGTGCTCGGCATGATCTACGAAGCACGACCCAACGTCACCGTCGACGTCGCGTCACTCTGCATCAAATCAGGCAACGCGGCACTCCTCAGAGGAGGACACGCGGCCGAACGCACCAACGCAGCCACCCTCAACATCATCGCCGACGTATTGCACGAACACGGATATGATGCCGCACTCATCGCTTCCGTCGACGAATACGGGCGTCAAGGCGCCAACGCCATGATGCAGGCCCAAGGCCACATCGACCTGCTTATTCCACGAGGGGGAGCGGGCCTCATCCAAGCCGTCGTGCAAAACTCCAAAGTACCCGTCATCGAAACCGGAGCGGGCAACGTACACATCTACGTCGACCGAACCGGCGACCAAAACAAAGCCATCCCCATCATTCTCAACGCCAAAACGCAACGCGTCGGCGTCTGCAACGCCACTGAAAAACTCCTCGTGCACAGTGACATCGCCGAAGCGTTCCTTCCGCAAATCGCCACAGCGCTTGCCGCAGCCGACGTCGAAGTGCATGCCGACGAACAGGCCTACGAGATCATCGACAAAACCGGTATTGACGGGGTGAAACTGATACATGCCACTGAGGAAGACTGGGATACCGAGTATCTCGCGTTGAAGATCGGCGTCAAAGTGGTCGACTCACTCGACGAGGCCATCAGCCACATTAACCGCCACTCCACAGGGCATACCGAATCCATTATCGCCGAAGACTATTCGGCCATTGAGGAATTCACCTCACGCATCGACTCGGCGGTGGTGATGGTCAACGCGTCCACGCGTTTCACAGATGGGGGAGTGTTCGGCTTCGGCGCGGAACTTGGTATCTCCACGCAAAAAATGCATGCACGCGGGCCCATGGGACTACGCGAAATGACCACGACCAAGTGGATCGGCTACGGAACAGGCCAGGTACGGGCATGAACGAACACAACAATAATGACGGCCAGATGGAGGAAACAATGACTGACGCTAAGAACCCATGGAATGCGGATCTCAATGACCCCTATCTGGGATTGAAGCTCGCATCCGAACGATTAAGCATCGTACGATACGTGTTTCTCGTGCAGATCGAGGACGGCATCGCATCGGCGGCACAGCGTGCTTCACTCGAATACGCCGACGCGGTGCTGATCGGTTGGCCGGAAGTCGATGCCGAAGACGTGGTGGAACTCGACGAAGAGAAGCTTAAAAGCGTCGATGAGCAGATGCGGCTCATGGAACAGTACATCGCCAAATTCAGCGCCATGGAGCGCGAACAGGATATTGACGGCATGACCGATACGCTGATTCGCGTCACCGAACGTGTGGCGGAAGTGCGTCGCGCCTATCAGCCGGACTTCCCTCTGCCGACTTTCGCGGAGATCAGGCGCGTCGTGCAGGACGAGTGGGATGAGGATATGGGCAAAATCGACCCGGACAACGCATCGCCAACGGCAGACAGCATCGGCCGTGAGACCGCGGACGCCGATCAGGAACAAAAAAACGAGGATGCCTCATGACCGGCCCGAAACGCATGCGGCCCGAATCCGCCGAAGCCGATTCCGAACTTGCCATCAGCTATGTGGTGGAACCGGAACGGCGCATGTCCGACCTTTCCGTGGAATCAGCAGGTTCCGCGGTGGCCACAGGCCGACGTTCAGCACGCGGCAACTGGCATAGCAGGCCTCGCATCGGCATCATGGGCGGCACGTTCGACCCCATCCACAACGGCCACTTGGTGGCGGCCTCAGAAGTGTCGTGGGTGTACGACCTCGACGAAGTGATCTTCGTGCCGACGGGACGCCCCGTATTCAAACTCGACAAGAACGTCACCAACGCGGAAGACCGGTATCTCATGACGGTCATCGCCACCGCGTCCAATCCGAAATTCACCGTATCACGCGTGGACATCGACCGTCCGGGAGTCACCTATACCATCGACACGTTGCGAGACATCCGTGCGCAACATCCCGACGCGGAACTCTTCTTCATCACCGGAGCTGACGCGGTCGCGGAAATCATGCAATGGAAAGACGCCGACAAAATGTGGGATCTGGCCCACTTCGTGGCCGTGACCCGCCCCGGGTACTCATCGCCGGAAGGGGTGAAACTGCCGGAAGGCAAGGTCGATACGTTGGAAATACCGGCACTGGCGATTTCCTCGACCGATGTGCGGCGACGTGCGGAGCATGGGGAGCCTGTTTGGTACCTCGTACCGGACGGCGTGGTGCAATATATTGGCAAGCACGGACTGTACCGGTAAATTTCAGGTGAACACGCGCGGGTGAGACGGTCTGCGCAGATGGTTAATATGGGTCACGTCCACTTGACGCGAAAACAGACGTTTGGAGACATGGTGAGCGCAATCCTTGAAGGAAAGCCGGATAAAAACCTTATCCTTGTCACAGGCAGAACACATCCGAAACTGGCGGCGGAAGTCGCCGAACAACTTGGCATTGATGTTCTGGAAACCACAGCATACGACTTCGCCAACGGCGAAATGTACGTGCGCTACACCGAATCCGTGCGTGGCGCGGACGTGTTCGTACTGCAAAGCCACGCAGCCCCGATCAACCAATCGATTATGGAACAGCTCATCATGATTGATGCGCTCAAGCGTGCATCCGCGCGTTCCATCACCGCGGTCTGCCCACTGCTTGGCTACTCGCGCCAAGACAAGAAGCATCGCGGCCGCGAGCCCATTTCCTGCCGTCTCATGTTCGACCTGCTGAAGACCGCAGGTGCCGACCGCATCATGAGTGTCGACCTGCATGCGGCGCAGTCCCAAGGCTTCTTCGACGGTCCTGTCGACCACCTTATCGCTATGCCGGTGCTGGTCGACTACATTCGCGACCGTTTCTCCAACCAGCTTGACAATGTTGCCGTCGTCTCTCCGGATGCGGGCCGCATTCGTGTTGCGGAGCAGTGGGCGCAGCGTCTTGGCGGTGGTCCGCTCGCATTCGTCCACAAGACGCGTGACATCACCCGTCCGAACCAAGCGGTCGCCAACCGAGTCGTGGGCGATGTCGAAGGTAAGGACTGCGTGCTCGTCGACGATCTCATCGATACCGCCGGAACCATTGCCGGTGCATGCAGCGTGCTTAAGGATGCCGGTGCCAAGTCGGTGACTGTCGTCGCCACACATGGCGTGCTGTCTGGTCCCGCCGTCGAACGTTTGAAGAACAGCGGAGCCCGCGAAGTCGTGCTTACCGACACCGTGCCGATTCCTGAAGAGAAGCGTTGGGACGGTTTGACCGTGCTGTCGATCGCGCCGCTGCTGGCCAGCGCCATCCGTGCTGTGTTCGAAGACGGCTCTGTGGCTGAGTTGTTCGACACATATCCGGAGCATCACGGACAGGGCTTCTTGTTCGCCTGATGACGCGTTGCGCGGGCATGCTTAGCGTACGTTCCGCATGTTTGTGGGGTAACTCCCATATAAGTGAAGCGAGTACCGTTGTTTAAGGTGCGCATAACACTTTTTGTGCACCTTAAACAGCGTTTTTTATTAGTGCGACACGTCGAGACACGCGGTGTTGGCGACATGTGGCATAATAGACACTTGGCGGTAACCGCAAGGTTTTCCGCCATTCCCCCATGGTGTAATGGCAGCACACGGGTCTTTGGAACCCTTTGTCTTGGTTCGAGTCCAGGTGGGGGAGCCTGAAACGGGTCCTCGCGGAGAAGCGGGGACCCAAATTCATTTGATCCACATCCAATGGCATGACGAACGCGCGCGGCCCGACCGCGCCATGCGGCCTGTCTTCGTTCTCGTCCGGCTTGCGCAGGTAACGCGCACCGGCCGGAGCGGAAAGCTCACGACTGGGAATATCAACTGAACCATTTTGGTTCAGTTGATATTCCGAGCTGCCACTGATTGCATCCAAGGTAGAAGAAGTTATTAAATTCTCTACTGGTTCATGGAAGAATGCGGCTGCATTTGCTATGTCAGCAACTGTCCACTCTGATTTCCGGTTTATTTTGGCACTCAAACCCGCTTGCGTTTGTAATAGCGCTTCAGCAAGAGTGGTTTGCTTGACGTTATAAAGGGCAAGTCGAACCCTGATGTTCTTGGTGACTATTTCTTGTAGTCGTTCAGATGCTTCTGTCTTTATTGAATGCTTGGCCATATATTTATTATGACACGCCATATTTGAAAAAATATAAGCATGGCTTATACTCATAAATATGATTTATAAAAACCCTGATAAACTTATCACAGCAAGAAGGGTTGCTGGGCTTTTGGCGGAAACCAAAATGTCTCAGGAACGTTATGCAAAGATGCTGCATCTTTCACAGCCGGCAATTTCTGGGAAGTTGTCGGGCACGGTGAAGTTCACTGCGAATGACATTTGGAAGACGGCAGTGATATTCGGAGTCTCTACAGATTATTTGTATGGGCTTACCGACATGCGTATGAGAGAGGAAGCTATGACACCTGTGTAAAACATGTAGAGTCCGTGGACGAATTGCAGCTCACATACGGGCGGCGGATGAAACCATCCAGCATTTCCCAAACCAATAACAGAAAAGAGACAGAACGACAGACCGGTAATACGCGCCGTCAACCGCGGTGAGTCCGGTAGCCATTCACTACGGCAACCACGGAACGTATGAACCGGCAGGAGCCACCATCATCGAACAACACAGTCGACAACAAACGACCAAGCAGGTCGTCGTCCGAAAGTTCCAAATCCGAAAGACCGAAACGACGGAAGCCATGACCCGGATGAAGCGCATCCAACGCTCCAAGCCAACAGTCATAAGCCACCACGACTCGATCCAATGGAACGGAACCGTCAAGACTGCAATCTTCGAAGGACACGGCCGCAAGAGCAATCTCCAACACGGAGACCTCATGCTCCAACAAGAACTTCGGCACGACGGAAAGATCTGGTCCGAGAACATCATCCTCATCCATATCCATTCCAATCTTTCGCCGGGCTTCATACCAACCACTCAACGATGGGTCGATATCGAACAAATAATAATGCCCGCACATGAGTTGCAGCTCACATACGGGCGGCGAGTCAATCCCATCCAGCATTTCCCATTTTACCAAGGTTCCACGGTCACCAGCCAAGGAACCAATCACAGAAAGAAGAGATCACAATGAACGATTTCAACGAAACCAGCAATGCAATCAATTCCAACTTTGAGGAAAGGACCAGCTCAATGTCTGATTATTCCACATCCACCACACCGAATGAAACCCGATATCAGGAAAACACGCCGACAATCACCCCCGAAATCGTGGACGCCGAAATCCTGGACGATAGCGATGCCGATTTGGTCGAAACGAATCCAGTCGCCGGCTTGGCCGAGAACTTCCAAGGTGAATTGGCGGCACGCGCCCTTAAGCCGGATGAGACCAATTACACCGAGGATGAGGCGCGTCGCGTCACCGAAGAGCTCAAGGTCAAGCTCCTGCATGCGCTTGAGGCTCAGTACGATTTCATCCAGGCCGCGGAACAGGCGTTCGACGGTCACATCTGGGTCGCGCTCGGATATCCGGAGGGCATGAAGGGTTGGACCATGTATTGCGCGGACAACTTTTCCGAAGAGAAGATTCGCGTGACCGGCCAGCAGCGTACCGACCTGATCACAGGCTTCACGCCGGGCAAAATCAGCAACCGTGGCATCGCCGCCCTACTTGGAGTCGGTCTTGGAACTGTGAATCGCGCCAAAAAGCAAGCCAACATCACTCCGGGAGGCAGGGTGCGTAGCGCGGACGGCAAGCTCCGCCACGTTGACACCGGCAGCATGTCGAGCGAGGAACGCCGCAAGAAGATCGTGGAACTCTCCGAGGAAGGCGCCAAGCAGACCGACATCGCCGACATGCTCGACGTGTCCCAATCCACCGTGTCCGAAACCTTGCGCAAGGACAAGATGCGTCGCATCAGCGAAGGCCTCGAACCCGCGGTCGTCGACAACACCGAATTCGATCAGGCCTCCGACGACCAGCCGTTGGATCTTGACATGGGCAACGCGGACGCCAAGATCCGCAGTTACATCGACGCGTTCGGCGTCACGGTAACGCAGGCGAACGACGGCATCGAAGGCATCGTGCGCCAGCTTGAGAGCGATTACTGGAAGCCGGGTTCCAGCGTCGTGGACGAAATCATCGGCAACAACGCTTCGATGATTTTCGACATCATCAGCAACACGGGCAAGATGCTCCGTCTGCTGAACATCGACCTCGACAACGTGTTCGATGGCGTGGACGAGGACGATCCCGACAACGATTGGAGCCGTTTCGTCGATGGTTGCGAAGAGCTCGGCAAGGTCTGCGAGGAAGTCGTGGGCTGACCTTGCCCCGCACGTGTCGGAGTGGATAGGGGCATGGATCCACTCTGAAGCCACGTTTCATTGAATCTTCCTGGGACGCCGCAGTCCCGGGCGAATACTGGTTTTTGGAGAAGAAAAGACTGAATCATGAAATACACCAAGGACGAAGAGGAAAAGGCCGAAAGGTCCAGCGTCAAAATGTGGCCCGGTATCACCGCCGGCATCATCATCGGCCTGATCGCGTTCGTATTGAGCTTCGACGCCTTGCGTCTCGTGTTCGTCTCATGCGGCATCAACCCCTGGCTGAGCTGGGGCGGTCCCGTGTGCGTGGACGGCACGATCCTCCTGTGCACATGGGCCACGTGGGGCTTCAAGAAGGGACATATCCGCGGATCCGCATACCCGTGGGTGGGACTCGTCCTGTTCAGCGGTTTTTCCATCGCGGGAAACGCGTTGCACGCGATGATCAACACCGGGTTCCGACTGCCGTCATGGGTGCCGCCGGTCATCATGAGCATTCCACCTGTCGCGCTCCTGTACGCGACCCACTTGATCGTCATCATCGCCGGGGACCGGCTCGACAAGATCAACGCCGCCATTGACACCACACGAGTGCCGGAAGCCGCACCGCGGGAGACCCGCGTGCCGGTTGAGCCCGTGAAAGCCCAGCCTGTGCAGCCCGCGCCCGTTCCCATGCCTACGCCGGTTGCCGAAACCAAACCCGCGGCTGAGACCGAGCCGATGATTCCCGACCTGTTCGACTTCCAGACGATCGTGCCCGACATGGAGGACGATGCTGACCCAAAAGCCGAAGAGGCTGAAGCGCCCGTCGCCGACGCCTCCACTCCGACCATCACGACCTCCGACTCCAACGTTCCACAGCCGGTGATGGAATCCCACGTTACCATTCCAACCCTGGTCGCGGCCTCCACGGTCATCCCGGACCTTCCAACGGAAACCACGCCGGAACCGGAAGCGGAACCAGTCGAGGACACTACTCCATCGGAGATGCCGGTCACAGCCGTGGGAACGGAAGAGGAAAAGGAGCCGACGGACGCTCAGACTGAAACGGAAGCCGGAAACGAACCGGCTACGGACGATGCCGTCAAGACCAAGCCTAAGAAGACGCGTCGGAACAAGGCCGGCGCCGATGACGAAGAATGGCTCGCATGGCTCGACGAATGCAAAGCCCAGAACGAGACTCCGACCTCGACGAAGGCGGTGGAGGCTGGATTGGCTTCGAGCAGTAGCACCGCCAAAAGGTATCTCGCACGTATCAGGAAAGAGCATCCGGAAAGGTTCTGAACATGGAACACCACAGCATGAGCGCCGGTGAATTCAAGGACCGGTACGGCGTCACCCCACAGGAGGTGCAGGACGCTTTGGACGAGAACCGTCGCAGGGTCGCGCGCAAGCTTTCCGAATGGGGATACGGTTGGGCGGTGGACGAGGTCATGTGCGATGTGGCCGTGGAACTGCTCAAGGGCGGTCTGCGCCGGTGGGCGTCCTATGAGGACCGTAAGGCGCTGGGCGCTTTCGTGAACACCCTGCTCGGCAATCGTCTGGGTGAATGGATGCGGACGGAACGTCCCAAATACCGTGGCGGCATGACCCATGCTCCCCAGACCCGCCGCAAGCGGTCCGCCCACACGTCGTCGCAGGGCGAGGCGTTGGACGCGGACGAGGCAAGGAGTCTGATCCGCAGGGAGGATCATGCGGCATCGGAGGGACGCCTGTGTGAGGAGGACGACGTGTTCGGCGATCCGGATTCCAATGTTCTCGCCGCTCCCGCGGGCGACAGGTCCAGCTATCAGGAATGGCTTACCGGCGGAGACCAGCCACAGGGGCTGGCGAGCGACGAATACAAGGACGACATGAAATATTTGGAGAACGAATGCGTGCGACAGGATCGGGATGGTCGGACATTGTGGCGGATGCTGGTACGCCAATGCCTCACCGTGACACGTGGCGCCGACGCATTGCGCGGTGACATCCGTCGTTTTTTGGAGAACTCGCATCGCGGCCGCAACCCACGAATCGAGGATTACCCGTACATCCTTGCCGCCATCAACAAATACAAGACGGGAAACAAGACGGGCAGGAGGACAAGATGATCCTTCATCGGCTGTTACCGGATCCCGGTGACGTGGAGATAAGGCCGGAACGGTTCTGTTTTCTCTCTCCAACGCCGTTCCGGTCCATGACGGCCGCAACGCGTCGTCTATCGATGATGACGGACACGCGTGGCCGGCACCCCCTCAAGACTTTGGAAAACCTAAACATTTTGGAAGCAAGGAGCCGTAATGAAGACCGTTGAATGGGCTTGGAACTCTGATCCCGACACGCCGGACGAGAAACTCGTGCTGATCGCCATGGCGAGGGACACGTATCGGACCCCATTGGAGGCTTTGGCCATCGTGGGTTCCCGCGTGTTGCGGCATGCCGTGTGCGATATGACTCCGGCCGAACTCGACGTGGTCCTCGCGAGCCTGGAACGTCAGGGATACATCACGCCGTACGAGGATACGGACGGTACGGTCGGACGCCGGATCGGCATCCTGAACCGTGAGCACGCGCAGGAAGGCCCGTGGAAGGCATGGCGTCTCAACATCGACGGCAAGGAGACGGGACGATGAGCGTCAGAGCGATCTCATGGGCGTATGGCCAGAATCTTGGTTCCGCATCGCAAAAGGCAGTGCTGCTCCATCTCGCATATCTGGCCCGTGAAGAGGACAACTGCGCGCGGCCGCACGTAACGCGTATCCAGGCAGAGACCGAATTAAGCGAACGTACCGTACGCAAGGCATTGAAAGCACTGCAGGACAAGGGACTGATCGCATTGGGAGACCAGAACCTCGCCGCGGGGCACGGCAACGGCGACATCGTGCCAGCGAACCGTCGACCCAAGGTCTGGATCCTGCGATTGGACCATAGCGGAAAGGCTGACAGATCATGACGGTAGTAACCATGGTATGGGTCCAGGAACACGTGCACGAGGTACGCAATGCGACCAAAGCGGTCTTGTCATATCTCGCATTCAAAGCTCGTTACGACGACGGGACGGCCGCATGGCCGGCGATAGGCACCATCGCTGGAGCATGCGGGTTGAGCGAGAAGACCGTGCAACGCAGCATCGACCAGCTTCTCGACCTCGGACTGATCGAACCCGGACAGCAGAACTTCAGCGCCATCAACCCGAAAACCGGCGAACCGGTCAGGAGAAACTACCAGACCATCGTATGGAACGTGATCTGCAAGGAATCGAACCTGCCGACCGAACCATGCGAGGACCCGTCCGCATCCAAAGTCAGAGCCGCCATGAAACGCGCGGAAAGAGCGAAAGCCAAAATGTCGCCCCTGAACCAAACGGACCAGAACGACGGTGAAAGCTCGGACAAAATGTCCGGAACGGCGGACAAGAACGACGGTGAAAGCTCGGACAAAATGTCCGGAACGGCGGACAAGAAACAAACAAAAAGAGCGAAAGCCAAAATGTCGCCCCTGAGGAATGGCGGAAACAAGCCGATTCTCACAGAGTCTGACAAAATGTCGCCTCTGGAATCACAGGACGGGACGAACGATGTGGTTGAGGACAAAATGTCCGAAAAACTGGACAAAATGTCGCCCAATAATACATTGAAATACAATTACCCCTCTCTCCCTACGGGAGAGCTCCCCGCAAGCGGGAAGCGCCCCACCGGGGAGGACGGGAAAAACGATGAGACGGGACGATCCTCCGAAGCCGTGACCGTGATGGACCATCTCACGGCCATCCGCTCCAAGCTGTCGCTGACGACCTCAACGCCGACCAAACGTGACCACGCCAAGATCGGGAACCTCGTCAACCGGGTCGCCAAAGCCCACGACGCCGACCGCGCGGTAGCCGTGGCGCTCATCCTCGCGGTCATCGACTGGCTGCCAGCGAACCCGTACTGGCTCCGTCGCGTCGACTCCGCTCGACGCCTGGTCGACAACTGGGACCGGATCGCCAACGATTGG
>ERZ773241.1606-NODE-1606-length-20773-cov-14.754272_pt1 | contig 20773 bp, 20 predicted proteins | sample MGYA00580989_ERZ773241 | MGnify/ENA primary metagenome ERZ773241 (study PRJEB29015, sample SAMEA2737804) | human gut metagenome | biome: human gut; feature: human-associated habitat; material: faeces | place: China | collected 2012 ... | reverse complement strand
ATGCAAAAATAATTTCCTTTTCCACAATCTCCCTCGCACAAGCCCTTATGTTATTGAGGCATCCTGTCCATTCTAAGGCGTTTTCTGCCTTTAGCTGTTCCGTTATGCCCTGTGCCTGTTTCATACCCTCTATGAGCCTTTCAAAGCGTTCCTGTGCCTGTCTGTTGATGTCGGCAAGGTAGGCGTTTAGCCTGCCGCTTGTAAGAAGATTGGTGTATGTAACTTTACGGTACTGTTTTAGATAATCTAAATGCCGTTGCCCCCAGATGCCTATTGCCTGTTCTTCTTCGGCGGGTACAGTTAAGCACGGTATCAAATAATCCCCTTGCCTTTCGTATTTGCCGCCCAGTTCCTCAAATAATGATTTTGCCATTGTCTGTTACCTCCACATTCTTTTTTATTTTGAATGTCCGCAAAATCCGTCCTACATCAGAAGGACGCCAAGGCACATCAAGGTGATGCAGTGTGATAAGTCTGTCCTGCACATTGGTTCCGGCGCCCATCTTCTGTGTGGAACCAAGCAAAAAACGGGCCTGTCCGCTTCTTACTTTTCCAAACAGCTCCGCTTTCCTAAGCTCCGTATTTGCTTCATGTATAAATGCGATTTCTTCAGGTGGGACACTCTTTTCGATCAGCTTGTTGCGGATGTCCTCATAAACATTAAATGTACCATCTCCTTTTGGTGTTGACAGGTCACAGAAAATAAGCTGCGTTGATTTTTGCTCCTTTGTCTGTTCCCATATTTCAAATGTCTTTTCCACACAAGTGCTTGCTTTTGAATTTTCATCATCTGGTAGCATATCATTGATAAGCCTCTGGTCTAATGCCAGCCTTCTTCCGTCATTGGTAATCTTTAGCATATTGTCCTCATAAGGCTGTACCTGTCTGTCACGCACGGCTTCTGCCCTTTCTGCCAAAGATGCCACCATGTCCTTTTGATATTCACTTGGCTTTAGCACCACATTTTCATATTCTGCTTCCGGCACGGGAAGATTGAGCATATCCGGTGTCTGAATATCCGCACTCTCCTTAAAAAGTACAATCAGCTCCGGCAAGTTAAAGAACTTTGCAAACCTTGTCTTTGCCCGGTATCCGGTTCCCTCTGGTGCAAGTTCTATGGCGGTCTGTGTTTCTCCAAAAGAGGATGCCCAACTGTCAAAATGTCCCAAACCTAACTTCTGAAGCGTACCATACTGAAGATAACGCATATTGGTGTAAAGCTCCGTCATACTGTTTGAAATCGGTGTACCTGTTGCAAAGGTCACGCCCTTACCGCCCGTCAACTCATCTAAATACTGACACTTTGCAAACATATCCGAGGACTTCTGTGCCTCCGACTGTGCAATTCCCGCCACATTACGCATCTTGGTATAGAGGAACAGATTCTTGTAATTATGACTCTCATCCACGAAAAGCCTGTCCACACCAATCTGTTCAAAGGTTACTACATTATCTTTCCTTGATGCATCATTCAGCTTTTCAAGCCTTGTAAGAAGTGATTACCTCTTTTAATTTCTCGTAGTAGAATTTCTCATGTGCATCGCTGATAAAAATAATGTTCTCTGCACCTAACGCTGTACTGTTCATGTTTTGAACCTCCTTCTTTTAAAATAAAAAGGACTTTACTAATTGTTTTTCACAACTAATAAAGTCCTAAGTTTCATATTCATTTCTAAATTCGTGCTAGGGATTTCTTACTAATTTTTTGTTTTAGTAAATTCTTAGTAAAATGTTCCCATAGAGTCCAAAACATACGATAAATTCAAGGTTTTCAGAGTTTTCGAAAAATAGTGCCGTGGCAGATAAATAGCACTTTTATCATTGTTGCATAACCTCGTATTTCTTAGTTTTTCTTGGTATTTCGGGCTTTGTATGCCTTTGTAGATTTTTGCTTTCTGGCATAACCCGGTTTATTTTCGCATAATATCGTCCGCAAAAGGTGTAAAAGTGTGTTACAAATCAACTGTATAACATCACATTTTTTATCCAAATACTCGCTTCAATAATTCCACAATAGCACTGAAATTTACTTCATTGCTTTCAAACAGAATATCACAGGCTACGCACCTATTAAAACATACTGTTCTTCATAATCTGCAAAATACTTCTGAAATGTATCTAATCCTTTGACCATACATATTCCTCCAACATCTCATTAATAGAAATATCAACCCGTTCCTCTTCCTGTTCTTCTCCTGTCAGTGACAGTACTACACTCAAAGGATCTTGAAATCCTTTTCCCAGAAAATCAATGAAATATCCCAGTTCCAAGACAATACAGCCAATTTCTTCCAATTCACTCACTTGTTTTTCCGCTTTCACTCCACTATCTTTTAGTTCTTTCTTCGTCACGGCATAAGTAGGATAAACATTATCGGATAAAAGAGAATACTCACATAAAGCAGAAATACCTGCTTTCTTTTCAAATTTTATATCTTCTCTCAAAATAAATCTTCGAATTACTGGATTTCTTAATACCATCTTAATCTGTTGCCATAATTGTTCTCGTCCATCCGGAATATCGATGACTCTTGATTTACCTTTCATACCCAACACATCAATATTTAAATATTCCAGTTCATCAAAACACCGACTTGCAGATTTTGTTGACACTCCTATTCGTTTCGCTGCATCAGATACTTTCACTTCATTCCATCGTTCATAAATAGCCATCAGGAGCATTTTTTGCGTCAAAAAAGAAATCAAATGAACTGGTGCCAACTCTCTTTCATTTTCTTTACTCAGCAAATACCCAATAAACGGAAGAAATACCTGCTTCCTATCTATTACAAAAGGAATTCCTTCTTCCATCATTTTTTCCTTTATATAAAATGTTGTTCGATCAAGAAAAACTGCACAGTTTAATCCTGTTATTTTTTCCACGCCAGCTCTGTCTCTACGCAAAACAACAAGTCCGATATCATCTTTGGGATGAATAGCCATCCATAATACACCATTAGTCTCTACTGTAAAAATGTCATATCTTCCACGATATGCTAATGGAAGCTTTTTATATACCTCTTTATTCTCCATCATTATTACATTTTGCCGTAATATTTTTTTCAAAAATTCTTTCACATTAATCACCTTTTTATAAACGTGACTCTTTTTATGTCACATTTATCATTTATCATATGTTATTTGATTTTTCAAGCATCACATAATTACACAATCTAAGAAAAAAGGCGTAAGATTCATCTCACGCCTTCCCGGCTCCTTAACAATTTTACTATTCCTATAACCGATTCGATTAATACTACGGTCACAAATGGTATTCCCGCAAGTGTCATGGCGAACATCATATATTCTATCCCATTCAGCAGATGTTCCCATCCTCCTGTAGCCTGTGACACTATCCACATTTGATTGGTAACCAAAGCACCTATCAGAAATCCCAGTATCAGTCCACAGATCAGCCACGTCCCGCAGATTATGACGACATCTTTCAGCCGCACCATCTGATTGTCATATATCCATCTCCTGAATATAATATACAGAACCACACACATCAGGGGGACCGCAAATACAACGATCAGATTGAAACTATCGTTATATGTTTCTTCCATATAATCTGACATCGTCATAATACCCCAACATATGAGCTGTGCTATCAGACACAGTAATATTTTCTTCTTCATAATCCCTCTTTTCTTATACATTATCGTATACACTCCTGTTCCAAACTCCAGAAGAAGCTTTATGACATCCGAACCAGTGTCTGCTCAATGTCTCGTTCAAGCATATCTTCCCGGAAAGGAATAAAATCAAAGACATATCATAATAAAGAACTAGCATATCCGCATTCAAAGGAACTGTCGCTCGATATTGTGCCGCAGTATTTTCACTTTTAATATGCAATTCTAAAATAATCCAGGTATGCTTTATATCTATCTTGTGCTGTCAGGCAAGTATCAGTCAGATCCCCTTTTTCATTGTCCCATTCTTTCAATCCTCGATAATAAAACATTTTCAAATTATCCTCGATAATAAATGGAACAATATTGTATTTCAGGCATTCCTTGAACATAATCAAACGTCCCACACGACCATTTCCATCCTGAAATGGATGGATACGTTCAAACTTCACATGAAAATCCAGAATATCGTCAAAGGTCTTTTCTTCCTTGTTATTGTACTCTGACAGCAATTTCTTCATCCTGTCTGCAACTTCTTCCGGAAGTGCGGTTTCCATACCGCCGACTTCATTTGGCATTTTCTTGTAATCACCGACAGCAAACCAATCCTTTCTGGAATCACTGGTTCCATTTTTCAGAATCAGATGCAGCTCCTTGATAAACTTTTCCGTCAATGCGAATTTTGCATGATCAATAATCATATCAATACACCGGAAATGGTTTGCTGTTTCAATCACATCATCTACATTAAGCACTTCTTTTTCTATACCAATGGTATTCGTCTCGAAGATATATCGGGTCTGATCGTGGGTCAGCCGACTGCCTTCCATATGGTTTGAATTATATGTTAAATCAATCTGTGTCTTATGATAAATGCCTCCAGCATATTTATTTGCCTTCTCATCCTGCAAAATATCCAGTAGCGTAATCGGTTCTTCTTTTTTCTTATTGATACGCTCTGGTTTCTCTGCGTTTTCCGGAATATTCCATGTCTTTCCGGTAAGAAATGCTCCCGACACACGACCATGGGCACAATAATTTCTTACACTACGTTCAGATACATCCCATTTTTTTGCCATTTCAGCAACTGAAAGATATTGCATCTGCCGCCCTCCTCCTTTCACACGATAAAAAGCATATTCTGTGAGCCTTTTATTATCATGATTTCAAAAATCACGTTTACTATAGTTAGTATACCACATTATCGGCAATAAATCCATATTTTATGCTCATTCTTCTGTCGTTTTTGCCGATGCAGAAAACTTTAAAAAAATACCAACCATCGAATTTGACGGTTGGTACTTATATTTTAGTTTTCGTCATCATAAATAGCAGCAATTAACCCTAAAATCTCTGAATCCCATTTCTGATATTTAATTGCAGAATAATTGAAGTTTCGCATTCCCTTACTTCTCCTTTCTTTTCCTTAAATAATAGTGTTAATTAAGGGAATAGTCAACAAATTAAGCGAATTATCTCATAGTATTCTATCCCAATTAAAGAAATATTATTTTTACCTATCTAATCCCTATTTCTCTCCATCTCTCTCTGAATCCAGGTCATGATCACATCCACAAGATACTCCTGCTGTATCTGGCTCAATTCCCTGCCCAGCTGTATCTTATGCCATTTTCGGATGCACTCCCTGCAGCAGGTTGCAGTTGCATGCTGTGCGATAAATACCGGATGCCCTTTCATCGGCGTCTGTTTTCCATCGTTTGGAATAACCGCCGGAGCTTCCCGCTTTGCAATAAAGTCCTGCGCATGCTGTCTTATAGTATCCAGTCCTTTTTCATTTATGTAATCAATATCCTTCTGCTTTAAATGAAAGCTGCTTCGGAACTTGGAATTACCAAGTCTCTCAAATAGCTGCTTATACCATTCCTCTTTTGTCATCAAAATTCTCCAAACTTCTTATGGCATCCTAACACTTCCTGTTAGAATGCCATCTATAAACATAAATACTATATTATTTTCCCCCATGCTCCTTCACGACCAGTCTGTCTCTTCCGCTTTCCTTCGCCTCGTATAATGCATTATCTGCTTCCTCATATAACCGGTTAAAGGTTGCTTCTGACTTAGCGATAACTGCGCCCATAGAGATGCCGGTACCTCCCTCTGCAGATTTTACTGTCAGATTTACTTTGTCAAATATCTGCTGGGCACGTTCTTTGATCGCCTTCTCCGGCACACTCTTATTGAAGAATAGCATTGCCGCAAATTCGTCCCCACCCATACGACTGGCAAAATCTTCATTTCGTAAAGACGCAAGCAATGTCTGGGCGACTAAGATCAGATATTTATCACCATTATGATGACCATAGGTATCATTATATTGCTTAAATTTGTCAACATCTATCATGATCATCATTGCATAAAAATCACCTGATAACAGCTTCATCTCCATATCATTCCGAAAAGCCGCATGATTCAAAAGGCCCGTCAGGGAATCTGTACGATATGTATTCTCCCAGTTCCGCAATCTGGCTTCCGCCTTATTCTGCTCTGCATCTGTCAGGATCTTCATGGAATACGTACTCGATACATCCGAAATAATAATCTCTACACGATCCTGTTTAACTGCCGAATCGTAAAAGACACGTCCATAGCAAAAGACATAAATATCCTTTCCATCCTTTCGATGGAGTCTGTGTTCCTGCAATACATATGTACCCTTAGCCAGATTGGCATTTGTCCGGCACAAATATTCTGTCCGATCAGCTTCAGGGATCAGATCCATCTGATTCATGGAATTTTTTTCTACATCCTCACCGGAATAACCTGTCAGCTTCTCAAAATTATCATCCACAGACAAAATATTCCATGAACCATCCAGCAAATATCTGCTGCATTGCACTGTATGTACACAGAATACTTCCTGAAGTGTACTGTTATCCTCCGGTTTTGCCACTTGTCTGTGTTGAGGCTTTTCCTTCTCCTGTCTGAACTTATGAACTTCCTTTACGGTATCAGAATAATTCTCTGATATCATTTGAACAAACTCGGAAACAATAAACGGATCAAATTGTGTTCCTGCGCATTTTTTTAATTCTTCAAGTGCATCGGATACAGGCATTCCATTTCTATATGGACGGTCACTTACCATCGCATCAAATGCATCAACAACAGCAATTACACGTGACAGTACAGGTATACTCTCCCTGCTCAGTCCATCCGGATAGCCCTTTCCATCCCATCTTTCATGATGATGTCTGATTTCCTCTGCGATCTGCTTCAATTCCGCATTACTGTTTGCAATATCATAGCCCTTTTCAACATGCGAACGCATGATTTTCCATTCTTCATCGGTAAGTTTTCCCGGTTTGTTCAATATCTCCATCGGAACACCAATCTTTCCGATATCATGCAGCAGACAGAGAAGGGACAAACGGCTTTGCTGTATATCGGATAACTCTATACGTTTACCAAGCTCTGCACCCATAATCTGTGTACGGCGAACATGATGCTCCGTATCACTGTCACATTCCTCAAGTGCCCGTATCAGAGATGCCAGCATATCCGAATGAATGGATTTGCTGTCTACTAATTTCTTTGTGCGCATAGCTTTAGTTGTATTTCGAATGCTTTCAACTATACTGTGTGTCTCACCTTCTACCACACTGACTGCATACTGAATACTTCCGTCGAACTTCTCCTTAAGTTTTCCGGCACATACTGCCATCTCATCTTCACTGCTTCGGCTACACAGTGCTATAAGATGTGCCTCGGTTCCTCTGACATAATATGCCCTTTCAGGGAAACAGGTTCTCATGTTTTCCGCCAACAACCGGATCCTCTGATCCCCTGCTTTTTTTCCAAGTGTGCTGTTGATAACAGACAAACTGTTAATATCACATACAGCAATTCCTACCGGGAACGTAAAATGATCATTTTTTTCCAATGCAAGCTGTTTGAAATTTTCCCATTTCTGAAATCCTGTAAGCATATCCGTCTCAAGTGCGATATCTGTAAATACAAACATCTGACCAATCTTATGGCCCTTTTTATTTTCAAGCTTCTTTACATCGCATCGCAATGTCTTTTCTTCCGTTTCTGACTTAATATAGCATTGCAGGGAAAAGCTGTCGTCGTCTGATTCCGGATCAAACGACAATCCATATACATCCAGAAAACTCTGAAGATCTTTACAGCCGGTCAACCGTTCTTCTCCCAGGAAAAAATCAGCTCTTTCATTATGCAGAATCAGGCGCTCGTCATCATCAAACAAAACGATGCCCTGCCCTATATTTTCAAATATACTTGTCTTCAATTTATTCAACATCCCATGTGTGGAATAATCAAAGCAGCTCCAATAAATAATAAATGATACTACACTGTATCCTCCGATCGAATAGTCCAGTAAATTCACTACAGATTCGCCCGGTAAAAATAAAAAGATTGCATTTGTCCCTACAATAATAAGAATTCCTATGATAACACTTAAATACTGCCAACGATATTCATGTGGAATCTTGCAAATCTTCCGAATCAATAAACCTACCACCAATAACACCATTACATAAGAAAATATCAGATGGAGATCATACAAGGGCTTCATGTGATAGCTATACTTTGCAATCAGCGTATCCCGTGGTTTATATTCAATTGCAATTTCCATAAATGGATTAACTGCAAACACGATCAATTCATATATACAATATAAAAAGCAGAATGCTACCATCCATTTCCCATATCCGGAAAACTTTCCTTTTGTGAAATAAACCGTGAAAATTAAAAGAGAGACAAGCATAAAATCTATACTTATAAAATATATGCTCGACATAATCGCCATGCACATATAGGAATCACTTATGATACTGATCAGATAACTAATATCTACAATAGCCGCACCCATACAGGCAAACCCCAGAAATCTACCTGTTGTTTTATTCTTTTCAAAGGATTTTACCGCTAATAGTATATCTGTAGCAGCAATAATAATTGATATGACTATATATGCATTGATCATAACTGTCTCATTCATAGAAAGCCTCCCATATTCAGGCAAAATCTGAGTTTATTTTACTATTTTTGAGGCAGTATGGCAACACCTATGCGTATCACAAGCGCCGGCAGTTTAGTTGAAATGTAAAAATTCTTGTCGGCTATCACTTTTCGCCACCTGTCGCAAATGGCAAAAATTTTTCCAGTTTCCCATTTGTTTCTTTTAAGATTATCAGATCCTTATACTGCACCTCATTTGCACTATCTTCTATATTTAATGTATAAGAAATATAAGTCTTATCTGCTATCTGATAGGTAGATGCATACTCTGAAAGAGAGTGGTCTGCCGATACATCCGGCATCGTATCTGATGCCTTCTGCATTTCATCATATGTTGCTACTTCTTTAAATTCATCCTTATTTACATCATAAAGATATCTTTTACTGTTATCTGACATATAAAATTCGACAAATTTTCCATTTTCTACAGCTTTCACGCAAACATATGGATATCCCTGAATCTGTGTCATATCAAGCGGACGAAAATCACAATATCCAACCAAGTTATTTTTTGAAAAATCATATACCCATATTCCTATGTAGTCATACATAATTATTTTCTTGTCATTACAATATAGGATCTGTGGCATCGTTGCCCCGAGCTGCATATATTCTTTTCCCACTTCAGATGCGATCACCTTATACGCATTTTCTTTTCGATTGCTTATCAATATAAAACATCCGGCAAAAATAAATATAACTATTACTGCCGCAACCGATAACCACTTAATCCAGCCATGTTTTTTCTTTCTATCTACTTCAGTTATATATCGGCCATCCAAATCCTGCAACAGCTCAAACATATCTTCTCTGTTCATAATTCGAACCCCCTTTCTGACAAATATATGCGTAATTCTGCCCGCATTCGATTTAATATCACCGATACATAATTCTCCGTCATATTATACCTGTCAGCAATATTTCTAATGCTATCCGCATACCAGTATCTGCATACAAATAATTGCCTCTTTCTTTGGGATACATTTGCCAGATACTCATTTATAGTTCTAATTAATTCTTTCCGTTCTACTTCATCCACAGGAGTATTTCTCTCTGAAATGATATCTTCTAATTCATCTAAGATCAATTTCGTTTGTCCTCCACCCCTTTTGGTCGCCGTGTTTTTCTTATATCTGTCAAATGAAAGATTTCTTACAATTTTCCCTAGATAAGTTGACAACCTAACCGGTTTTTGCGGTGGTATTGAATTCCATACCCGTAAATAAGTATCATTTACACATTCCTGTGCATCCTCATAATTTCCCAGAATATTATTTGATATTGCATAACAGTACGCCTCATATTTTTCCTTTGTTTTCAAAATCGCATTTTCATCTCTATCCAGATACATCTGAACAATCACCTTGTCATCCATTCAAATACCTCCTTCTATCTATATACACGACTTTTCAACAAAAATCTTACAATATTCTTTATCTCTCCCCCACCGAATTTTCCAGCACTCCATAAATGCAATCAAAGCAGCCGGTTCCGCTTCGTATTGCGATTAAACCGGCTGCTCCATCCATTCATCGATTACAACAAGGTCCCGGCAACAACATCAAAGTCTTACCGATCTCAAGCCCTTTTTCGTCAAATCTCATAACTGCCTTCTGTCTTTTTATTTAAAAAAAGAGAGATGTCTCGCTTTTTTCAAAAATACATCAACAAAAAAGATATTGTCAAGTTTTTTCCAAGCTCCTATTGTTTATAAATTATCGTTTATTCAGTACCAGAATCTTGTTTGAAAAATTCCTTACAGCCGGAATCTTTCCAAGCACCTTATATACAGGAACGAATTCTTTCATCCCCTCTACCAGACTGATATCTTTCTCGCTCCGGAAAGAAGGTGCCACACTCTGAAATGCTTTTCCGCTTTTCACGCCCCAGATGAATTTCGCCTGGCTTCCCTCTATGGACTTCTCTTTCATATGTTTCACAACAAATGGTGCCATTACCTCAACCAGAACCTTTGCCTGTGTAAATGTCTGATCAATAATCTCAAACATCTTACGCACATCCTGCTCCTTTAAATACATCGTAAGCCCTTCTATGACCACCAGAACCGGTTCTCCATGATACTCGATATCCAACGTATAAGATGGATCTGTTGCAGACTTAGCAATCTGGTAAATCGGTCCATTCTCCTCAAGGAAACGGCTTCGGATATCCATGGTCTCAGGAAGATCGATATTGTACCAACGCTGATATTTTCCCTTCATCCGGTAACACCGGGTATCCAGTCCACAGGCAATATTTACAACAATGGCATCCGGATGTTTGGTCAGATAATCATTTACCAGACGATCCAGCACGATCGTTCTCGCAATTACACCGCTGCTCATCAGCTTATCGGATTCTGCTTTTGAGAAATCATAATCTAACTGTGATACGATCTCGATCGCTTTCTTATCATAGATATGGTGATTCTCTTTTTCGGATTCTGCCGCTCTTGCAAATAAAGTCTGCAGCATCGTCTCCGGTACTCCCTGTACTCCTACCTTTGTTTTAGCCTGTTCTCCTGTTGTTCCTGTCTGCATTACTTTTCCTTCACTCATAGCTAATTCTCCTTTTCTGTGTTTGCATAACAAATGTTATTTTTTGTTATGTTGTAAAAAAAGAACCCCACAGCTATATGCTGTGAGGCTCTCTTAGATTCTGTATTAATTTGTCTGTTCCACCCATTGAGTAGATCCCGATCTTCTCAACCAAATACAAACTATCTTCCATACTATAATTTCCTTTAATAATCTCCAGACATCCATCCAAACGGATCTTGGCCAGTATCTTTACAAGCTTCTCATCCGGCTCGCAATCCATCCGGCTCTTATAAAATGTATATATCGACTGCTCCATCAGTTGTTCTGCCTTGGAGCGATACATCTCATAACAGCTTCCCTGCGCCTTTTCCAGAATGATCACCGCTTCCTTCCGATGTTCCAGAATAAACTGCATCATCTGGACATCCAACTGTGTGCCAAGCTCCGGTTCTGCAAGCTCTAACTTCATATATCTGACAAGCAATTCTTCATATTGAACGACCAATGGTTCAAATATCTCCCGAAACAATGCTTCTTTATTCTTAAAATAAAAATACATTGCACCGGTCGTAACTCCTGCCCGACTGCAGATCGTTCGAAGACTTGCTTTGTTATAGCCATGCATGAAGAATTCGTCTAATGCTGTCTGTTTAATTTTCTCTATTGTGTTTTCCTGATCATTCATCATAACACATGTTATGTTAGATACTTCTAACCAAAATGTCAAGTATTATTTTCCGGTCACGCCCTTTACCTTATAATTTCTGACACCCGAAGCCTTCTTCTCTTTTATTTTTCTGTCACCCGACATATTTTCCTGCAAAATCTGTGTCCTCTATCCCACATGATCTTACATTAGCAACAGTAAAACAATATACATTTATTTTACTTACATAATCTTTCCATCTGTTGAAATTGTAACTACATTCCACGGAAGGAATTTTCCGCTGTTCTGAAGCGCATTCTTTACAGCCATCTCAATACCACCACAACACGGAACCTCCATTCTTACAACCGTAATGCTCCGGATATTATTATTCCGGATGATCTCTGTCAGCTTTGCAGAATAATCTATCATGTCAAGCTTCGGGCAGCCCACCAAAGTGATATGTCCCTTAATAAAATCCCGGTGGAAATTCGCATATGCATACGCTGTACAATCCGCCGCAACAAGCAGCTTTGCTCCATCAAACCAAGGGGCTGTCACCGGAACAAGCTTAATCTGTACCGGCCACTGGCGCAGCTCTGACTCCTGCTGTCCCATCATCGATGCTAACTGCTGTGCAAGCTCAGGTGATATTGCACCATTCTGCGCAGTCTTACTCCCAGCTTCAACAGCTCTTGTCTTTTTGTCATACTGGTCTCTGTTAAATGTTTTCATAGCCGTACCCGGACAACCACATGGCAGAGGTTCTCCTGATGGATTGCCTGCTTCATTTGCCATCTTCTCAGCTTTTGCCGCCAATACCGCCGCCTCATCATAGTCTGCTGCTTCACGCTCAACAAATGTAATAGCCCCGGTCGGGCAGGTTGGAAGACAGTCTCCCAGTCCGTCACAATAGTCATCCCGAAGCAGCTTTGCCTTACCATTCACCATCCCGATCGCGCCCTCATGGCATGCCGATGCACATGCCCCACAGCCGTTACACTTTTCTTCATTAATTTCTATAATCTTGCGAATCATCATTTTTCCTCCTGAATACCCGATACCTGATCATTCTATGATATTTGCTGTTATATTTGTCGCTTCATTGATGGACAATATACATCATAGCTTTCTTTCATCACTTAACTGTCAATCAGGTTCTTGATTTTATGTGCTTATTCTAATATACTTATTTCAAAATGTATGTTGGATTTCCAACAAAATAACATTTAAGGAAATGGAAATTTTATGAACAAATCTGATCTTACATCCTATATTGATACCCTGTCAGCCTGTCGCCTGTTTACCGGCATCGATGAACAGAATCTGCCGGCCATGCTTACATGTCTGGATGGAAACCATATTCATGTAAAAAAAGGGAATCCCATATTCGTAGAGGGCGATCCAGCTCGCTTTATCGGAATCATCCTTACCGGAACAGCGCAGGTGATCCGAGAAGATTATTATGGAAACCGAAGCGTTATGACAAATTTACAACCCAGTGATCTGTTTGCAGAAGCCTTCTCCTGCGCAGGTCTTTCTACTGTACCAGTCAGCGTCTTTGCCATGACTGACAGTGATATTCTGCTTCTGGACTGCCATCATCTTCTGACCTCATGTTCGAATTCCTGTGATTTTCACAATACCCTGATCCGGAATCTGCTGCATGAAATTGCCCGGAAAAACCTTGCGTTAAATCAAAAAATACGCTATATGTCAGAGAAAACAACCCGTGATAAATTAATGGCATACCTCTCCGATCAGGCAAAACAGAATCATTCGGATACCTTCACGATTCCTTTCAATCGTCAGGCACTCGCAGACTATCTCGGTGTAGAACGCTCCGCCATGTCCGCTGAAATCAGCAAACTAAAAAAAGACGGAATCATTGACACTCAAAAGTCAACCTTCCGCCTACTCTAAAAACATGCTTGCAAAGAGCATACCTTACTATATAAGTTTATGGCATAAAAATGGAAGATGAATTATTATTATGCAGCAAGCCTTTCCGAGCGCCGGTACTTAAGTTACGTCTTTCGTAACTTTACGTACCGCTGCGCCGAGGAATAGAGCGAAAGCGTCTTGCGAAATAATAAGTAATTTCATCTTCCATTTTTATTCACAGCCTAATTTTCAAGAATGCTCTTTGCAAGCTTCTGCTGCTCCTCTGTTGGAGGATCGATTCCCTCTAATTTATAAGGGATTCCAAGTCTCTCCCACTCCTGAATACCCAGCTTATGATATGGAAGTACCTCTACCTTATCCACTGTTTTAAGAGTATCTATAAATTCTTTTGTCTTCTTCAGATCATCCTCATCTGTCGTAATTCCCGGAACAAGTACATGTCTGATCCACATATGCTTGCCATGATCGGACAGATACTGTGCAAGCTCCAGAATATTCTGATTTGAGAACCCTGTTAATTCACGATGCTTATCATCATGAATCTGCTTAATATCAAGCAGAAAAAGATCTGTAAGGCTCATCAGTTCATTGAACTTTGAGAAGAACGGTTCTTCTCTGGTAAATGGATTTCCGGCCGTATCGATCGTAGTATGGATACCCTGCGCCTTCGCAAGCTTAAAAAATTCGATCAGGAAATCCATCTGAAGTAAAGCTTCACCACCGCTTACAGTGATACCACCCTGACCTTTCCAGTATGGCTTATAACGAAGTGCCTGCTTTAACAGATCTTCCGGAGTTCTGGCCTCGATCTTAACGCCTTTATCTTTGAGCAGTTTTGTATTCTCTTCAATTTTTTTCTCAAGTGCTTCTCTTTCATCATCACTGACATCGTCAGCATACAGTCTGCTGTAATCTGTTACAAGATTCCATGTCTCCGGGTTATGACAATATTTACATCTCATCTTGCATCCCTGTAAAAATACAACAAATCGAATTCCCGGACCATCGACTGCTCCAAAGCTTTCTGTTGAATGAATATATCCTAAAATCTGTTTCTTTTCCGGCATGTTCCACCTCTAAGTTCTTTCTATTATTTTACACAAATACACATTAAACAACCACGACTATTCATCTGTTTCCACCACGCACAGCTTCATAGCCTCTTTCTATTTTCTCTCTGATACACAATTTTTATACATGATATAATGAACGCAAAATTATTTGCTCGCAAGGATGCTGATTTTGCGAAATGCATAGAATGTGCGAAGCACATGATATACGGATAAAAATCCGTCTACCTTATGCTGTAAAAAAGTCCCGGAGATAGACTCCCCGGGACTCCAATCTTTTACTTATCTGTTAAAACATTCAGACTGTGTAAGATTTACAGTGAGTCATGGAATGTTCTGTTGATAACGTCGAGCTGCTGCTCACGTGTAAGTGAGATAAACTTAACAGCATATCCTGATACACGGATTGTGAAGTTAGCGTACTCTGGCTTATCCGGATTCTCCATTGCATCAAGGAGCTTATCCTTACCGAATACGTTTACATTTAAGTGGTGAGCACCCTGATCGAAGTATCCGTCCATAGCGCTTACAAGCTTCTCAGCTCTTTCTTCCTCGTCATGTCCGAGTGCTGATGGGTTCATTGTCTGAGTATTTGAGATACCATCTAATGACCACTCATAAGGAATCTTAGCTACTGAGTTCAGTGAAGCAAGAAGTCCTGATGTCTCTGCACCGTAACTTGGGTTAGCACCTGGTGCGAATGGTGTCCAAGCACGTCTTCCATCCGGAAGGTTACCTGTGTACTTACCATATACTACGTTTGATGTAATTGTCAGGATAGATGTTGTAGGCTCTGAATTACGATATGTGTGTCTCTTCTTGATGTCTGTAAGGAACTCATGAAGAAGCCATACACCGATGTTATCAGCTCTGTCATCATCATTACCATATTTAGGGAATTCTCCCTCGATCTCAAAGTCTTCTGCAAGACCTGTTTCTGCGTTACGAATAACCTTAACCTTAGCATACTTGATAGCTGACAGTGAGTCAATTACGTGTGAGAATCCGGCAATACCTGTTGCAAATGTACGACGTACATCTGTATCGATAAGTGCCATCTCTGCTGACTCATAGTAATACTTATCATGCATGTACTGAATCAGGTTCAGGATATTTACATAAAGTCCTGCTAACCAATCAAGCATCTTCTTGTACTTAGCAAGAACTTCATCATAGTCAAGATACTCTGCAGTAATTGGAGCATACTCAGGACCAACCTGCATTGGCTTGCCTGTCTTCTTGTCTAAGAACTTCTCATCTTTACCACCGTTGATAGCGTAAAGGAGACACTTAGCAAGGTTTGCACGAGCTCCGAAGAACTGCATCTCTTTACCTGTCTGTGTAGCTGATACACAGCAGCAGATTGAATAGTCATCACCCCAGATAGGCTTCATAACATCATCATTCTCGTACTGGATTGAGCTTGTTCTTACTGAGATCTTAGCAGCATACTTCTTGAATGTATCCTGAAGAGCTGAAGAATAAAGAACTGTAAGGTTTGGTTCTGGAGCCGGTCCCATGTTCTCAAGAGTATGAAGGAATCTGTAGTCGTTCTTTGTAACCATTGAACGTCCGTCAACACCGATACCACCAACTTCAAGTGTAGCCCATACAGGGTCACCTGAGAACAGTTCGTTGTATGACTTAATTCTTGCGAACTTAACCATACGAAGTTTCATTGTGAAATGATCGATAAGCTCCTGAGCCTCAGCCTCTGTAAGCTTTCCGGCCTTAATATCTCTCTCAATATAAATATCAAGGAATGTTGATACACGTCCTACTGACATAGCAGCACCATTCTGAGTCTTGATAGCTGAAAGGTATCCGAAGTATAACCACTGAACAGCTTCCTTAGCGTTTGAAGCAGGCTTAGAAATATCATAACCATATGACTGAGCCATAACCTTCATCTCCTGCAGACGTCTGATCTGCTCTGCAAGCTCTTCTCTCTGACGGATAACATCATCAAACATATTACCATCGCCACAGTTAGCCTTGTCTTCCTCTTTCCAAGCAATCAGCTGATCGATACCGTAAAGAGCAACTCTTCTGTAGTCACCTACGATACGTCCACGTCCATAAGTATCAGGAAGACCTGTTACGATATGTGTATGACGTGCAGCTTTCATCTCTGGTGTATAGGCATCAAATACTGCCTGGTTATGTGTCTTGTGATACTCTGTAAAGATCTTATGGAAGTTCTCGTTTGGCTTGTAACCATACATCTCAAGAGCTTCCTCAGCCATCTTAATACCACCATAAGGCATGAATGCTCTCTTAAGTGGTTCATCTGTCTGAAGACCAACAACCTGCTCAAGGTCCTTTGTCTCAGGATCAATATATCCAGGGCCGTATGCTGTGATGCTTGATACAACATCAGCATCCTCCTTTAATACACCGCCGTTATCTCTTTCTGCTTTCTGAAGAGCCTGAAGCTTGTCCCAGAGCTTGTTAGTAGCATCTGTTGGTCCGGCAAGGAAGCTCTCGTCTCCGTCGTACATTGTGTAGTTGTTCTGGATGAAGTCTCTGACATTACATTCTTCTTTCCAGAGTCTACCTGTGAATGAATCCCATTCCTGGTTCTGTAACATAATAATTTTTTCTCCTTTCAATTTTATATTATGTGAATATATAATACACTCTAATGGTATTATACAGAATCTTTTTTTATAATTCAACAATCCTTATCATTTTTATTGTATTTCTTTTCGTACATTCGCATAATTTTTACAAATTTTTTTAATCTCTAAAAAAAAGCTTGACACAGAGTGAACTCCAAGAACTATCATTTAATTATCAAAGACAAGGAGGATCGTCAAATGAATAAATTATCAGACACATTTGAACTGAAAAATGGAGTATCAATTCCATGCATCAGATATGGAAATGAGATCAGCGTTGGCAAAGGAATTGCCGAAAGTGGAATTGCGATACATGGAACGCCATGACAGATTTGTATAAATCCGGCAAAATCAGTAACACCATATCGAATCGTTGAAAATGCCAACATGTGCTTATCATATTGAATACCGGTTGTTTTCCTGCCGGCACATCCAGTGCCAACCGCAGCTTGGTCGCCGGCTTTATATCTATCGTTCCTGCCATTTTATCCCTTACTTTCTTCTTTATATATCGTTCATTTTGAACAGACGAATCTATACTTTATCTCCCATCCTGATTTTTGTCGATTTTTAAGTATATGTGACAAATATTTAACATATTGTAAACAGAAAATCCAGTATTTTATATCAGGAATGCGTTAATTACGGCAAATAACCGCATACGTAAAAAAAGCTGCCGGAATCCATCATATATCTCCCTTTTCACCTGCATTATATCAGGCAAAACCGGTTAATAAATGACCAATTCCGACAGCTTTTTGTCTCAGCTATTGTTTCTTATAATATCCCATATAATAGTATACTGCTTATGATTCTCTGCTGTTCTTCTCTGCATCTGCAGATATCTTATCGCTATCCGATTCTTTTTTAATAAATGTCTCATTAATGAAAAAGAATCCTCCGAGACCGATTGCAACAACGCCAAAAACAATAGCAAATATATCCATACCCATTTTATTATTCTCCTTTTCTTCTTACATATCCGGTTTTCAAATGTAAGAAGTCAGGAGTTTCTTTCCGTCCTTTTTATGTATATACTCAAGCCTTCGATACCATTGAGATGCATGCACCAGTGTGCCGATCTTCACCCACCATTTTCTGGTATCACAAACGAACCCGGATAAGGTAAACAGGAACGGTAAAACCAGGATCCACAGATCAACTGTTTTCTCCGATTGAAACGATTTCAGGCTCTGCGTTTCAAACACTGTACGAAGAACGCTTCCTGTCGGAAGTATCCCTATTTCATTAATTGATGTCGTCCGGACTTCACGAAGCACAGATTTATTCTGTTCAAGCCCCCGCTCCATTCTGGAACTTTCTATATCACCTATGCCAAAAACGGTGACAGCTAATATCAATATGATACAATATATCACACATATTTGTTTCTTCTGTTGTTGAAGCATATCTGCCACCTCACTTTCTGTAGATTTCTTTCTGCATATCCTATACTTACTGCATGCCACATAATCAACACACTTGAGAACGAATAATTTCACGTTCATTATCTCATAAATATAACAAAATGAATATTCTTTATTTTATTCTTATCTATTTCTTAATTTCTTCGCGGAGCTGTGTTCCAAGTTTTTGAATATCTTCTTCCAGATCACCCTCCAGCTCATGCACATCTTTTTCAAGACGATCCTTAAACATCAGAAGGAAACTGATAAGAAGCAATCCGCTGGATACCCAGATAGCATGGAAGCCCAGATGTACCGACAAAACACCTCCGATTCCGGCTCCGACCGCAAAGAACAGGATCACACCGAAATAATATAGTGACATTTCTAACTGCTCCGGCTTCTTTTCTCTTAAATATACAGATAAGGCCGCTGTACCACTTCTGAGATTTCCGATACACATCGTACTCGCATAAGAATGTCCGTTGACTTTCCGGAATGTCTGAACCTGCATTGCACAGGAAAAAGATACCAATACCGTTGCCAGCATGTTCCATCCTTCTGTTAAAAATCCAACAAAAAACAAAATTAAAATCTCCATCAATAAAATGGATTGTCTCCAATGAAGCTTCTTTGCGTATTTGAACCGTCCCTGTACCTGTTCTGCAAAGAACACCCCAAATGCAAATGCAAACAATGGATACAGATAACGAAGTCCTGCCTGCCATTCACCCATCATAAAATGCTGACTCATCAGCACTACATTTCCTGTCTGCGCATTCGAAAACACTTCATCTCTTGTAAAATATGTATAAGCATCCTGAAATCCACCGGATAACGCCAGAAACACACTGGTAATAAATGCTTCCGACATCTGCCGTTCTGCCTGTCTGTTTTGCCTAACTTTCATCTCAATCAACTCTCCGTTCTTCTTCAAATAATATCAGACACAATATAGTTAGCAAGAACGATATGCTCTGCTACAAAGAAAAACCGGATGTGAAACCCACACCCGGTTCTTCTTTGTCCGAAGTATATCCTGACGTTATAGTGTCTCAGGTGTATCTCACGAACATATATTGTATTCTGATCATTCAGATATTATTTCTGAGGACCTGCTGCAACTAATGCCTTACCGGCTTCGTTGCTCTCGTACTTAGCAAAGTTCTTGATGAATCTGTCAGCAAGATCTAATGCCTTTGTCTCCCATGCAGAAGCATCTGCATATGTGTCACGAGGATCAAGGATTGCCGGATCAACACCCGGAAGCTCTGTAGGTACTTCAAAGTTGAAGTAAGGGATCTTCTTTGTAGGAGCTGAAAGGATAGCACCGCTAAGGATAGCATCGATGATACCTCTTGTATCCTTGATTGAGATACGCTTGCCTGTTCCGTTCCATCCTGTATTTACAAGATAAGCCTTAGCTCCGCTCTTCTCCATCTTCTTAACAAGCTCTTCAGCATACTTTGTAGGATGTAACTCAAGGAATGCCTGTCCGAAACATGCTGAGAATGTAGGTGTCGGCTCTGTGATTCCACGCTCTGTACCGGCAAGCTTAGCTGTGAAGCCTGACAGGAAGTAGTACTGTGTCTGCTCTGGTGTCAGAATAGATACCGGAGGAAGTACTCCGAATGCATCTGCTGAAAGGAAGATAACATTCTTTGCTGCAGGAGCTGATGAAATAGGACGAACGATGTTCTTAATATGATCGATTGGATAAGATACACGAGTATTCTCTGTAACGCTCTTATCTGTGAAGTCGATCTTACCATTTGCATCTACTGTTACGTTCTCAAGAAGAGCATCTCTTCTGATCGCATTATAGATATCTGGCTCTGAATCCTTATCAAGGTCGATAACCTTTGCGTAGCAACCACCTTCGAAGTTGAATACGCCGTTGTCATCCCAGCCGTGCTCATCATCACCGATCAGGAGACGCTTAGGAT
>ERZ773241.1600-NODE-1600-length-20816-cov-4.512644_pt1 | contig 20816 bp, 9 predicted proteins | sample MGYA00580989_ERZ773241 | MGnify/ENA primary metagenome ERZ773241 (study PRJEB29015, sample SAMEA2737804) | human gut metagenome | biome: human gut; feature: human-associated habitat; material: faeces | place: China | collected 2012 ... | reverse complement strand
CGATGTATTACTACGTGAACAGCGATTATGTGACAGACCAGACCACGTGGATCAAATACTGGTGCAGCGAGTGGCGGCAGTCCATCGCCGAGGGCGCAAAGCAGTTCGGTGAGATTCCGGTGCTGGGATGGGTGGCTCACGGCAACCTGTATGTGATGATGACGCTGCTGATCGGCGCGGCCGAAGTGGTGCTTCGCCGGTGGCGCACACTGGTCATGCATCTGCCGCTGCTGCTGCTCATGGGCGTGATGATCACCGCTCCGGCCAACAATTTCGAACGGCATATGCTACCGGTCGCGTTCGTATTCGGTTTCGTATGCCTGCAATTCTGGCGCGAGTCGCGTAATGCGCGATCGGCTGCCAGCGCGAACGTGGCCAGTGCGCATGAGGCCAGCCAGGTGCGGCAGGACGAGTAGCGGCTGCGTTGGCTGCTGCATGAGCTGTTGCGTTGCGGCGACATTGCGTCGGCGCGCCGCGCTGTAGTAGGTAGGAGGTAATGATGGCGATTTTGGATTCGGCTGCGATCATGCCGCGTACATGCGTTGCGGCGGATCAGGTGCTTGTTTTGGATACGGTGGGATCCACCAACACGTATGCCGCGGATTTGGTGCGTGCAGGTCGGCTGTTCGGCATGGATGGCATGGACGGCATTGCAGGGAACTTCGTGTGGAGCGGGCGTGAGATCGTGGTTGTCGCGGCGAACGAGCAGACGGCCGGTCGCGGGCGGCTCGACCATACGTGGGCCAGTGTGCCGGGGGAGTCATTCATCGTGTCGCTGGTGGTGAGCGTGCCGGTTGCGATTGTGCGCGATTCGTCCGTCAATGGTTGGCTGCAGATGATTGCCGGTTGCGAGATGCGTGAGGCGATTGTTGGTGCGGTATGCGATTTCGGCGGCACGCTCGATGAAGATGTTTTGCTGAAATGGCCGAACGATATTTTTGCGGGCGGCAAGAAACTTGGTGGCGTACTCGCTGAAATGGTGCCGATTCCGGATTGCGGGGATCGCGTTGCCATTGTGATCGGCGTCGGTTTGAATCTTGCCGTCGCTCAGGAACGATTGCCGATAGATAAGTCCACATCGTTGCAGTTGGTTGCGCGCAATCTGCCTGATGCGATGGTGTTGCGCGATGCGATTGCCGTACGTTGGGTGCAAGGATTGCGCTCGCGGTTGGCTGATTGTGAAGAGGACCCTCACCGTGAGGCTGTGCGCGCCCGGGAAGCGATGACCCCGATCTGCTGGACGCTCGGCAAGCAGTGCGAGGCTCATTTTGTGGACGGAACCACTTTGCAGGGCAGGGCTGTCGCGTTAAACGACGACGCCTCCCTGACCATTGAGGATCAGGAAGGCGTATTGCATCGGGTGAGCACGGCCGACGTAGGCGTGCTCAGTAAGTAAAAAATTACTTGATTGCTGAAATTTGCCGCAATCTCACTTCAGCTTGGCAAGACCTGCGACCACGGCGGAAGCGATAACGGCCTTGACCGCATCGCCTGCGACGAATCCCATGGAAGCCACGGCCACAATCGGCAGTGCGATGCCGGTAATGGCGGACTGCACGATGAAACCAAGCAGATAGTCAAGCGCAATGCAGCCGGCGACACAGGCAAACAGGTAACGTGCGGCGGTCAGCGCGCCATGCTTCAGCGAATCGGTGCGCGCCTCACCCTTCAGCAGCGACGTGACGATGGCCGCCGGCAGGAAGCCGATCAGGAAGCCGGCGCTCGGGCCAACCAATGCCATGGTGGAAGCGCCGCCGGCGAACACCGGCAGACCGACCGCGCCGGCTGCCAGATACATGAGCATCGCGGCGCCGGCCTGCTTCCACGGCAGCATCAGCGCGGCCAGCATCACCACGAACGTCTGTAGCGTGATCGGCACCGGCGTGCCCGGAATCGGCACGGCACCGGCCGCGGAGGCGGTCCACATGAGCACGGCGAACAGCGCCGGCTTGAGGATGGATCCGACAGTGCCGCTGGTGGCGGTTTTCAGCGTGGTTTTGAGTGTCAGCATTGCGTTACGCACGATAATTCTCCTTGGATGTGATTGCATTACGTTGATGAATCGACGATTGTTGACAGCCGAAATGATGGCAAGCGCGAAAGTGACGAAAATGCAAGGTTTGTCAACTTATGCCCCCAATCGTAGGCTTGCCAAGTTTCGGTAACGTTTGTGGAGCCTTACAAAAAGATTGCGTGTCTTTTGTGGGAAACGAGTTCACGATTTTTCGTTCGCGCGACCAAACTTGACGTTATGCCTAAAAATGTCAACAAACTTCTGGTGGCGAATCGCGGAGAAATCGCGCTTCGCGTAGTGCGCACCGCCCGTGAGATGGGGATTCCCACGGTTGCGGTGTACGCGGAGCAGGATCGCCATGCACAATACGTGCAGATGGCTGACGACGCATATCTGCTTTCCGGAGACACGTATAAAGACACCTATCTCAACGAGGATCTGCTGATCGACATTCTGCAGCGCAGCGGTGCCGACGCAGTGCATCCAGGCTACGGATTCCTTTCCGAAGTGGCCACTTTCGCGCAGAAAGTGATCGATGCGGGTGCGGCTTGGGTTGGTCCGAATCCGAAAGCCCTCGTGGATTTGGGGGATAAGATCACCGCACGTCGTGTGGCCACGTTCGCCAAAGTTCCGCCGGTTCCCGGCATTTCCCAGTCGATTTCCGACATGCGATTGCTGCTGGATTTCGCGCATACGCACGGTTATCCGCTCATGCTTAAGCGTACCGATGGCGGCGGCGGTCGCGGCATCACGCTCGTGCACAACGATGACGAGCTGCGCGGTTTCTACATGAATCATGATGCGCTGCAGGGCGGTGATCTGAACGAATATTTCGTGGAACGATTCATCGACAAAGGACGTCACGTCGAAACGCAGTGCGGCCGCGACTCGCACGGCAACTTCACCGTGTATTCCACACGCGACTGCTCCGTGCAGCGCCGCAATCAGAAGCTTGTCGAAGAGGCGCCGGCACCGTTCCTTTCCTCCGAGGTGACCGACCAGCTGGAAACCTACTCTCGCCGACTGTTCGAAGCCGTCGATTACGAGGGGCTTGGCACCTGCGAATTCATGGTGACCGAACAGGGCAAAGTGTACTTCCTGGAAGTCAATCCGCGTCTGCAGGTGGAGCATACCGTCAGCGAGGAGGTCTGCGGACTTGACCTGGTGCGCGAGCAGCTGACCATCGCCAACGGTGGGGAACTGACCGTGAACCATCCGCTTCGTGGACACAGTTTTGAACTGCGCCTGACCTGCGAGGATCCGGCGAAGAACCTCGCGCCAAGCTCCGGCACGCTGGCCTCGTTGCGCTGGCCGTCCGGCCCGGGCATCCGTGTGGATTCCGGCGTGGTCGAAGGTGACACCATTTCGCCGAAATTCGATTCGATGATGGGCAAACTCGTGGTCACCGCATCTGACCGAGCGGCAGCAGTGGCCCGCGTGCGCCGCGCCTTGAGCGAGCTGAAGGTGGAAGGCGTGCCGACTCCGGCAAGCTTGTTCGAACAGATTTTCAACGACGACGAATTCACCGCCGAACATGGTGTTGCATACGATGTCAGCACCAAATGGCTGGAACGCAAGTACCTCAACAAGGAAGCCGCATCATCGCAAGGCGGGCAGCCGGCGTCCATGTCTGGCGCTTCCGAGGTCGACAAGAAGGAATCCAGCGAAACCTTCGTCATTGAAGTCAACAATCGCAGAGTGTCGCTGACCGTGCCGAACGACATCGTCGCCAACCTGACGGGCGGTGCCAAAGCACGTGACGCGAAACGTGCCATCCAGCCGCTGCGTGGGCAGGGACTGCATCATGCGCAGAAAAAACAGCAAAGCAACGACGGCCAATCCGGTGTGATCGCAAGCCCGATGCAGGCTGTCGTGACGCGTATCAATGTGGCCGAGGGCCAGCAGGTGGCCAAGGGCGACCTGCTCGTCGTTCTCGAATCCATGAAGATGGAGAACTACGTGTATGCACCGGTCAAAGGCGCTGTCACCAAGATTTTCGTGGGGCCCGCGGCGGGCGTGGAAGCCGGTGAAACGTTGATGACCATCGATGTGACCGGAGCGAGTGGTACGGAAGCCGGCGAAAACGGCGCAACTGGCGCTGCTGTTGACGGAACCGCAACCGACGGAACTATGGAAGGGGGTAAGTGATGACTGATATCATCGCAAGCCCGGCCGTCAAAGAAGCCGTGAAGATCGTAATGGAACAGCAGGAGCGACTCGGCAAAAACGCGGCCGAAGCCGTCTCCGCGGCCGACCTGCCGGGCGCATCCCAGCCAATCCGCGCATCCGTGCTTCGTGCGGCGCAACTCGCGCACGAAGCGGAAGATCATGCCCGCAATCGCCAGCATGTCAAAGGCAAACTGACGGCGCGCGAACGTCTTGACCTGCTGCTTGACACCGGTTCCTTCGAGGAAATCGGACGATTCTGCGGCGGCGACATCAACGGCGGACGCGCGGGAGCGGCGGTCATCACCGGTTTCGGCGAAGTGTTCGGACGCAAAGTGGCCGTATACGCACAGGACTTTTCCGTGCGCGGCGGCACGCTGGGAGTCGCGGAAGGCCGCAAGATCTGCCGATTGATGGACAAAGCGCTCGACTTGAAAGTGCCGATCATCGCGCTTATCGATTCGGGCGGCGCCCGCATTCAAGAGGGCGTGGCCGCGCTGACGCAATACGGGCATCTGTTCCGTAAAACCTGCGACGCCAGCGGTTTCGTGCCGCAGCTCTCGCTGATTCTCGGCCCATGCGCGGGTGGAGCCGTGTACTGCCCGGCACTGACCGATCTGATCATCATGACCCGTGAAAACTCCAACATGTTCGTCACCGGTCCTGACGTGGTCAAAGCGGCCACCGGCGAAGTGATCAGCATGGACGACCTCGGCGGCGGATATGTGCACAACGCCACCTCCGGTGTGGCGCACTACCTGGGCGAAGACGAAGCCGACGCGATCGACTACGCACGAACCGTGCTCGCCTACCTGCCGTCCAACTCCGACCTGCAGCCGCCCACCTACGCGTACGCCGCAACCCGCGCCGACCGTGACGTGGCCAAGCGACTTGCCACCATCGTGCCGGACAACGACCGCCAGCCGTACGACGTGCTCGACGTGATCCGCTGCATCGTGGACTACGGCGAATTCGTGCAGGTGCACGAGCTGTTCGCAAGCTCCGCAGTGGTGGGATTCGCCTGCGTGAACGGGCATCCGGTCGGCATTGTGGCAAACCAGCCGAACGTCAACGCGGGCATCCTTGACGTGGATTCCTCCGAAAAAGTGGCACGATTCGTGCGTCTGTGCGACGCGTTCAACCTGCCGGTCGTCACCTTGGTGGACACCCCCGGATACAAGCCTGGCGCCGAACAGGAACATGCGGGCATCATCCGCCGCGGCGCGAAAGTGATCTACGCCTACGCCAACGCGCAAGTGCCGCTGGTCACCGTGATCCTACGCAAAGCCTTCGGCGGAGCCTATATCGTGATGGGATCCAAAGCCATCGGAGCCGACCTCAACTACGCGTGGCCATCCAGCCAAATCGCAGTGCTCGGCGCGGCCGGAGCGGTGAACATCATCCACCGCAAAGACCTGCAGAAAGCCAAAGACGCAGGCAAAGACGTCGAAGCGCTCCGAGCCAAATACGTGGCCGACTACGAACGCACCACCGTCAACGCGAATCTATCGCTGGAAATGGGCGAAATCGACGCCATGATCGACCCCGAGCAAACCCGCGAAACCATCATCGAATCGCTCAAACTGCTCTCCAGCAAGAAACGCGTGCGCAAAACCACCAAACACCACGGCAACCAGCCGTTGTGACGGGCGCAAAGTGCGCGGATGAATCGTAAGCAAACGTAAACGCAAGAACACATCGCAAGATTTTTGAAACAAGTAAGGAACATCATGAACACCTTTTTTCTTGACCGACTGAACAGCGAGCCGCACGCACTCGCCTTCGCAGGCCAATCCACCCCATGGCCGGTGACGCTCGCCGACCAGAGCGCCAATCCGGTGCTCGACGAAGCCCTGCATACCCACGCCGACGCAGCCCAGGCACTGCTGTACCCGGTGTCAGCCGACCTGCTCGCCACCACCGGGCGCCCGGTCGACCTGTTTGGATTCGAGCCAAATCCGGCGCGACTTGGCGCTGCCGCAGCGGCTTCCGCCAGCGTTCCGGGCATTGCGCTCGCCCAGTTGGGTGCGCTACTCGATGCTGCAGCTCTCGGCTACAATCCCGCCGTTGCCAAGCCGGTTGCCGTGCTTGGTCACTCCCAAGGCGTGCTCGCCGTGCACATGGTGCAGTCGATTGTCGAAGCGGGTTCCATTGAGGCGGCTTCCGCGCAAATCGATGAAATTCTTGCGATTGCAACGCTGATCGGCGTTGCCGGCACCCGTCAGGCACGTCAGCTTGGTCTTGCCGCACGTCACGGCGAAGCCACGCCGATGCTGTCTGTCAAGGACATCACCCGCGCCCAGGTGGATGCGCTGATCAAGCGTGTTTCCGGTGCCCGAGGCCCGATCGCAGTGGCCGTCACCAATTCCGCCACGCATTATGTGCTCTCCGGCTACCCGGAGGATCTGGCCGCGTTCGGCGTGGAAGTGGCCAAGGAGCACAAGCACCAGGCCAAGCTGCGCGAAGAGAAGGTGCGTGGCGGTCGCGTGTTCGAACCGGTGCTCGAATACCTTGACGTGACCCTGCCGTTCCACAGCCCGCTTATGGCCGAGGCTGTTTCACAGGCTGTTTCATGGGCGGAATCCTGCGGAATCAACGCCGACCACGCTCGCGAGCTCGCCGCCGAAGTGCTGCTCAACCATGTGGATTGGGCCGCCCGCGTGCGTGCGCTCATGAAATCCACCGATCCGAGCGCCCTGTGGGTGTTGGACTTTGGTCCGGGAACCACCGTTGGCAAGCTGTTCTCCACCGTTGCCCAAGGCACCGGCGTCGGCGTGGTGGAAGCCTCCACCGTGGCCGATCGCGGCGAACTCTCCACGCTGGAAACCCTGCCGGAGCGCACCCAGAACTGGACCCGCTTCGCACCAAGCATCATCCATACCTCCGCCGGAGACAAGGTACGCACAGCATTCACCGAACTGACCGGCAAGGCTCCGGTACTGCTCGCCGGTATGACCCCGACCACCGTGGAACCGGAAATCGTGGCAGCGGCCGCCAACGCCGGTTACTGGGCGGAACTTGCAGGCGGCGGCCAGGTGACCGCCAGCGTGTTCGACCGTCATGTCGCCAAGCTGGAAGAAGAGCTTGAAGAAGGCCGTACCGTTGAATTCAACGCGATGTTCATGGACCGCTACCTGTGGAATCTGCAGTTCGGATCCCAGCGTATCGTACCGAAGAAGCGTGCCAGCGGCACCCCGATCGACGGCGTCGTCGTCTCCGCAGGCATTCCGGAATTCGACGAGGCCGTGGAACTCATCCACAACCTCAACGCTGACGGCTTCCCGTACGTGAGCTTCAAGCCGGGCACCGTCGACCAGATTCGCCAGGTGGTGCGCATCGCCAAGGCCGTCGCTCCGGTCAAGGTGCTCATCGAAGTCGAAGGTGGTTCCGCAGGTGGACACCATTCGTGGGAATCATTGGACGATCTGCTGCTGAGCACCTATGCCGAAGTGCGCGAACAGTCCAATCTGGTGCTCGTGGTCGGCGGCGGCATCGGCACGCCGGAACGCGGAGCCGACTACATCACTGGCGAATGGTCCGCCGAATACGGTCGCCCGCTCATGCCGGTGGACGGCGTGCTTGTCGGCACCGCCGTGATGACCGCCAAAGAAGCGCACACCAGCCCTGAAGTCAAGCAGATGCTCGTCAACACCCCAGGCATTCCCGCCAAGGGAGCAGACGTCGATCCGTTCGCTCCGCTGGGCGAACAGTGGGTGCCGAGCGGCCAAGCCAAGGGTGGAGTCACCTCCGGCCTGAGCCACCTGCATGCCGATATTTACGAGCTGGAAAACTCTTCCGCGCGTTGCGGACGCCTGCTGGTGCGCGTGATGAAGCATCCGGAAGAGCTGGAAAGCCGCCGTGAGGAAATCATCGATGCGTTGAACGCCACCGCGAAGCCGTATTTCGGTGACCTGAAGGCCATGACCTATCTCGCATGGGCGCAGCGTTTCGCCGATCTCGCTTTCCCGTGGGTAGATGAAACCTATGCCGATCGCTTCCTGCACTTGCTACAGCGTATCGAAGCCCGCGTCACCACGAAGGAAAGCGGCGAATTCGCATCGCTGTTCGCATCCCGTGCCGATGTGGAATCCGATCCGCATGCGGCCATCGCCAAGCTTGCCGAAGCCTATCCGCAAGCTGATGAACTGACCGTCACCCCGATGGATGAAGCTTGGTTCCCGGTGCTCGTGCGAGAATACCCGAAGCCAATGCCGTTCGTGCCCGTCATCGACAACGACCTGCTGCGTTGGTGGGGTCAGGATCAGCTGTGGCAGTCCGAAGACTCCCGTTACTCCGCCGATTCCGTGCGTATTATTCCTGGTCCGATCTCCGTTGCGGGCATCACCACCGTTGACGAACCGGTCGCCGACATTCTTGGCCGTTTCGAAGAGGCCATGGTCAAGCGCGTTTCCGCCGAATCGCCAAGCGCAGACAAAACCGCGTTTGCCCAGCTCGGCGCGGCATCTTCCGCAGAAGAATTCATTCGCAAATCCCCGAACATCTCGTGGGTGGGCCATCTCATGGCAAACCCGGCGTACGGTACCAGCAACGGTGACGCCAACTACGAAATCCGCAAGATTTCCAGCGAAGGAAGCATCGAAAAGTACGATCTCGACATTCATCTCGATACCTACTGGGACAACGATCCTGACGGTGGCGCATCCAAGCACGCCGTACGCGACATCGTCATCCCGCTGAACGTGGACGGCAACGAATCCGGGCTCTTCCCGGTGGTCGACCGCGACCGCCTGCCGGAACACGTGTACCGCATGCTTGCCGACACCGCGGGCATCGGCAATACCGCCATCACCGGCGACAAGCTCACCGCCATGCCCGTTATTGAGCAGGTGGCAGACAAAGCCGCCCATCCGTTCGGACAGGCGCATACCAGCTACACGCTGTCCGCCAACCTCGGCTTCGACCATGAAGCAGCCACCGGCGGCGCGCTGCCGAGCAATCTGGTGCCGTCGCGCATCGCGCCGGACGCACTCGTCGGACCGGCATGGCCCGCCATCTACGCGGCCCTCGGATCCGTATACGTCAACGGCTTCCCGGTGATCGAAGGCCTGCTCAACGCAGTGCATCTCGACCATCTCATCGAACTGGAAGTCAGCGAAGACGAGCTGCTCAAGCACACTGGCGAACAGATCGCACTGACCAGCTGGGCCGAAAACTACTTCGAATCGGCATCCGGCCGTGTGGTGACTATCCACGTCACCCACAGCGCACAAGACGGCACCGTGCTTGCCAACGAAACCGAGCGTTTCGCCATCCGTGGCCGCGCATATTCCGACGCACTGCCGCCGGAAGCGCCGGACTACGGCGGAATCGAAGCGGAAATCGAAAGCACTCCGCGCCGACTGCTGCGCCGTGTCAAGGTGACCGCTCCGCACGAGATGACCGCCTTCGCCCGTACTTCCGGCGATTTCAACCCGATCCACACCTCGCATCGTGGCGCTGCCGTTTCCGGTCTTGCGGCACCGCTCGTGCACGGCATGTGGCTCTCCGCAACCGCGCAATACGCGGTGCAGGCGCTTGACGGCAAGGGTGCGCACTACGAAATCGCAGGCTGGACCTACAACATGTACGGCATGGTGCAGCTCGACGACGAAGTGGAAATCTCCGTCGAGCGTGTCGGACGGGTGGCACACTCCGGCATGGTGCTCGAAGTGACCAGCCGCATCGACGGCAATATCGTGTCTCGTGGCACCGCCATCGTACGTGCGCCGAAGTCCGCCTTCGTCTACCCGGGCCAGGGCATACAGCAGCAGGGCATGGTGCTCGACGAGCGTGCCAAGTCCCCGGCCGCACGAGACGTGTGGGAGCGTGCCGACAAGGTGACCTGCGAGAAGCTTGGATTCTCGATCCTCGCCGTCGTGCGTGACAATCCGAAGGAACTGACCGCCAACGGCGTGACCTACCGCCATCCGGAAGGACTGCTCAACCTGACCCAGTTCACGCAGGTGGCGCTCGCCACCGTGGCATTCGCCCAGACCGCACGTCTGCGCGAAGCCGGCGCCGACATTTGGCCGGCCTATTTCGCGGGTCATTCGCTGGGCGAATACAACGCCCTGAGCTCCTTCGCCGGCGTGATTCCGCTGGAAACCGTGATCGAACTCGTGTTCCATCGCGGCTCCACCATGCACCACCTCATTCCGCGTGACGAGAAGGGTCGCTCCAACTACCGCATGGGTGCGCTGCGTCCGAACCAGTTCGGTGTGGGCGACGACGGCGTACGCGAATACGTCGAATCCGTGTCGAAGGCTTCCGGCGAGTTCCTGCAGATCGTGAACTACAACCTGGCTGGCCAGCAGTATGCCGTGGCAGGCACCATCGCCGGTCTGAAGGCGCTGAAGGCCGATTCCGACCGCCGCGTAGCCGAATATGGCGGCAAGCCGGCATTCATGCTGGTGCCGGGCATCGATGTGCCGTTCCATTCCACGCTGCTGCGCAAGGGTGTGCCGGAATTCCGCGACAAGCTTGACGCGCTCCTGCCGCAGACCATCGATTACCGTGGTCGCTTGGTCGGACGCTACATTCCGAACCTGGTTGCGGCTCCGTTCGAAATGACGAAGGAATTCGCGGCCAAGATTCTCGAAGTCGTGCCGTCCGAGCGCATTCAGGCCGCTTTGGATGATCCGCAGATTTGGGATTCCTATGCTGCTGATGATCAGAAGCTCGGTCGATTGCTGCTTACGGAACTGCTGTCTTGGCAGTTCGCCTCCCCGGTGCGTTGGATTGAGACGCAGGCTCTGCTGTTCGGTTCCGCCGAGCAGGGCGGTCTTGGTGTGGAAGAGTATGTTGAGGTTGGTCTCGGCAATGCTCCGACACTCGCCAATCTTGGTGCCAAGACGTTGCGTCTGCCACAGTTTGCCGGTCGCGATGTGACGGTGTACAACGTTGGTCGCGATGAGGGCCGCGTATATATGACCGATTCCGATTCGTTGGTTCCGGAAGAAGATGCCGACGATTCTGCAGTTGCGGCTGCGGCTTCTTCTGCGGCTGCTGCTCCGGCTGTTGCCTCAGCTCCTGCGGCGGCTCCTGCAGCCGTTGCGGAAGTTCCGGTTGCCGCAGCTTCCGCTGGCGCTCCGTCTGGTGCCGCCGTTGCGGATATTCCATTCAAGGCATCCGATGCGATCGCCACATTGCTGGCTTACTCGGCCAAGGTTCGCCCCGATCAGATCGGCGAAAGCGATACCACCGATACGCTGACTAATGGCGTGTCTTCCCGCCGTAACCAGTTGCTTATGGACATCAGCTCCGAACTGGGCGTGGCTTCCGTGGACGGTGCCGCCGAAGCGACGGTCAAGGCGCTGAGCGCTTTGGTCAACAAGGTCGCTCCGAACTACAAGGCGTTCGGTCCGGTGCTGTCTGACATCGTGCGCGACCGTGTGCGTGGCATGTTCGGTGCCGCCGGTGTGAAGCTCGGCCAGATCACCAAGCGTGTGACCGATACATGGCAGCTTGGTGAAGGGTGGACTTCCCATGTGGTGGCTGCGCTCGTGCTCGAAACCCGTGAGGGGGCCAGCTCTCGTGGCGGTGATCTTGCCTCGTTGAGCACGGATGCCGCTTCCAATGCGGCCGCTGCCAACGCGCTGATCGATGCGGCCGTGCAGAAGGTTGCCGCCGACAAGGGCATCGCTGTTGCCATGCCGAGCGCTGGTGGCGCAGCTGGCGGGGCTGTGGTTGATTCCGCCGCTTTGGACGCGTTCGCGGCCAAGGTGACCGGTGCCGATGGCGTGCTCGCCTCCACGGCGAAGTTCGTGCTGAACCAGCTGGGCGTTGCCGCTCCGGTTGCCGAAGAAACTGCTGATGAGAACGCGGCTGTTGTGGCTGCGGTCGAAGCCGAACTCGGTGCTGACTGGCCGAAGCAGGTCGAACCTCGTTTCGACGAGCGCAAGGCCATTCTGTTCGACGATCGTTGGGCATCCGCACGTGAGGATCTGGCACGCGCCTACTACAACAACGATGAATCCGCATTGAACGGTAGCTTCATCGGTCTCGGCAAGACCATTGCCGACGAAGCCGCCTGGTATGCAGGCAAGAGCGACAACGCGGATCTGAAGGCCGCATTCAATCGTGTCGCTGCCGAAGCAGGAGAAAACGCTTCCGAATCGGCGGAAACCAGCCGTTTCGCTGGAGATATCGCCGTGGTGACGGGCGTGGCTCCGAACTCCATCGCAGCCCAGGTGGTCAACGGCCTGCTTGCAGGCGGTGCTACCGTGGTGGCCACCTCGCACAGTTTCAAGCCAAGCGTGAAGGCATGGGCCAAGCAGACCTACCGTGAGCATGCGGCCGGTGACGCCAAGTTGTGGCTGGTTCCTGCGAACCTGTCAAGCTACCGTGACGTGGACGCGTTGGTCGCTTGGGTCGGCAATGTGCAGAAGAAGACTTCCGGTGCGACCACCACGATTCTCAAACCTGCTTACGAGCCGAGCCTGTTCTTCCCGTTCGCGGCTCCGCCGGTGCATGGCAGCCTCGCCGATTCCGGCGAACTGTTCGAATCCCAGGCTCGCCTCATGCTGTGGGGTGTTGAGCGTGCGATTGCCGGACTTGCGAAGATCGGTGCCGACACCGATGTGCAGCATAAGTTGCATGTGGTGTTGCCGGGATCGCCGAACCGCGGTATTTTCGGCGGCGACGGTGCCTACGGCGAAGTGAAGAGCGCATTTGATGCGATTGTGAACCGTGCTCGCGCCGAAAAGGTGTGGTCGAGCCGTGTGACCTTCGCCCATCCGAAGATCGGCTGGGTGCGCGGCACGGGCTTGATGGGCGGCAATGATCCGCTGGTCGAAGTGGTGGAGCGTCACGGTCTGAAGACCTATTCCACCGCCGAAATCGCGGTCGAACTGCTGAACCTTTCCACCCGCGAATCCCGTATCGAAGCAGCCAAGGCCCCGCTCGACGTGGATCTGACCGGCGGACTCGGCAACGAGCCGATCGACATCAAGGCACTGCGTGCGGAAGCCATGGAAGACGCGGCCCAAGCGGAAGCGGCGAATGCCAAGAACGCAATCGCAAGCAACGAATCCGATACCGCGGCCAAGACGCTCATCAAGGCGCTGCCAAGCCCGCGTGCTCCGCGTCAGGCCAAGGTCGATCTTGCCGATTGGCAGAACGTCAGCGCACGTCCGGAAGACGAAATCGTCATCGTGTCCGTGGGTGAACTTGGCCCATGGGGCTCCGGCCGCACCCGTTTCGAAGCCGAACTCGGCATCCATTCCGACGGCCAGGTGGATCTGTCTGCCGGCGCGGTGCTCGAACTGGCATGGAATATGGGCCTGCTGACGTGGAACGACAGCCCCAAGCCGGGCTGGTACGACGTTGACGGCAACCTCGTGCCTGAGGAGGATATCGCGGAACGTTACCATGACGAGGTCGTGGCCCGTTCCGGCGTGCGTCCGTTCGACGAAGGCATGGGCAACGACTACAAGGACGGCACCGACGAGGAAGAGGCCGAGGTGTTCCTTGACCACGATGTGACCTTCTCGGTTCCGACTCGTGAGATCGCCGAAGAGTACGTCAAGCTTGATGAAGCGCACACCAGCTTCGCGGCCGATGCGGAATCCGGCGAATGGAACGTCACCCGCCATGCCGGCTCCATGATTCGCGTGCCTCGCCGCGCGGCCATGACCCGCACGGTCGGCGGCCAGTTCCCGAAGGGCTTCGATCCGGTCAAGTGGGGCATTCCGGCCTCCATGGTCGGCGATGTCGACAAGATCGCCTTGTGGAACATCGTTACTACGGTCGACGCCTACCTGTCCGCAGGCTTCACGCCGACCGAAATCCTCGAGGCGGTGCATCCGTCGATGGTGGCCTCCACGCAGGGCACCGGTTTCGGCGGCATGGCCTCCATGCGCAAGCTGTACTTGGATCGCTTCCTCAACCATGAGATTCCGACCGACATTCTGCAGGAGGCTCTGCCGAATGTTGTCGCAGCCCACGTGATGCAGTCCTACATCGGCGGCTACGGCAATATGGTCCAGCCGGTTTCCGCCTGCGCCACGGCTGCCGTCTCCCTTGAAGAGGGTGCCGACAAGATCGCGCTCGGCAAGGCCGACTTCGTGGTCACCGGTGCGATCGACGACATCGGCGTGGAATCCGTGATCGGCTTCGGCAACATGAACGCCACCGCCAATTCGGAGGAAATGTACGCCAAGGGCATCGACGCGCGCTTCTTCTCCCGCGCCAACGATCGTCGTCGTGGCGGATTCGTGGAATCCCAGGGCGGCGGCACCATCCTGCTGACCCGTGGCGATATCGCGTTGAAGCTCGGCCTGCCGGTCGCCGGCGTAATCGGATTCGTGCACTCCTACGCCGACGGCGCGCACACTTCCATCCCAGCTCCGGGATTGGGTGCGCTTGCAGCGGGCATGGGCGGCAAGGATTCCAAGCTGGTACGCGATCTGGCCCGTCTCGGTGTCGCTCCGGACGACATCGCCGTGGTTTCCAAGCACGACACGTCCACCAACGCCAACGATCCGAACGAGTCCGAACTGCACAACACGTTGGCCCACGCCATTGGCCGCGCCGACGGCAACCCGCTGTTCGTGATCTCGCAGAAGACGCTCACCGGCCATGCCAAGGGCGGTGCCTGCATCTTCCAGGTCAACGGTCTGACCCAGCTGTTCAAGTCCGGCATGATTCCGGCCAATGCCGCCCTGGACTGCGTTGATCCGAAGCTCATGCGCGACGACCACATGGTCTGGCTGCGCGAGCCGCTGAAGGTCGGTTCCGTCAAGGCGGGCCTGGCCACGTCGCTCGGCTTCGGCCACGTGTCCGGCTTTGCGGCGATCGTCAATCCGGGCGCATTCGAAGCGGCAGTGGCCAACACCGCGGGCGTCGAAGCGTTGAACGCATGGCGTGATCGCGCCAACGAGCGTTTGGCTGCCGGCCAGCGTCGCCTCGAGGAAGGCATGATGGGCCGTGCCGCGCTCTACGAGCCGATCGACAATCGTCGCTTCCATGAGGATGGCCGCGGCTACAACGCGCACGAGGTGGAGAAGGCCATGCTGCTCGACCCGAACGCGCGTCTGAGCGCATCCGGCTACTTCGAAGCCTGATTCCCGCGTCTGAGCGCCTGAAATTTCTGGCGCTCAGACGCACGATCATCAAAATCCCGTATCTGTCGCAATCTCAGTATTTCGCGGCAGATACGGGATTTTCATATTCTTGAATCACTCTACTTTCCGTCTGCATGATTTCCGTTTGGTGCCGTATTTTCACTTGTGCAGACGCGAAACGAGGGGCGCGCAATGCGGGTGGCAGAAGATGAAGCGCTTAGGTAGGATGGTGTCCTTGCATGAAAACGAAGTGTCGCCCGCCTGTTTCGCGGAAGTCGACATGGTTCGTTTCTTCCTGAAAACTTTCGAAAGGCTGGAAAATGCTGGGTTTAGGGCATGACGTCGTGGATGTGCCTGCGTTCGCCGAGCAACTGGGCGAACCGGGGTCGCGCATGCGAAACCTGTTCTCCATGCGCGAGCTATGGCAGACCGCTCAACGTGTGCAGGTCAAAAGGGACGGTGAGGCGGTGCATCTTGCGGCCCGATGGGCGGGCAAGGAAGCTTTTCTCAAGGCGTGGTGCGAAGCGATTTCACGCAGGGCAAATGCCGATGGAGACATTGCCTATCCGTACACGCTCGACAATTTTCCTTGGGCGCGCATCGAAATACTTGACGATTCCCACGGCGTGCCCCGTGTCATGCTCTCGCCCGAGGTGCGACGCAAGTTGCGGCAATCGTTGGGATTGCCGGTTGATGGGGATGATCAATCGTGCGCAATCCATATTTCCATGAGTCATGACGGATCCGTCGCATCCGCGGTGGTGACGATAGAAGCGTGACCGCAAGTGATTGCGTCAATCGATTGACGTCAATCGCGACAACACCTCGAACCGGTTTGATAAAACTGTAAAATCACGCTACACTGGTGCCAACGTCGTGGCAACGAACGCTGCGGAATCCAACTCATAACAACGAAGTTCCCTGGGAAGAGGAGTCAAGGAATGGCACGGTCCAAATCCGACAAAGCATTTGACGAGCGCGTCGCACAATATAGTGAGGAACTGCGCGAACTATTGACGGATCTGTATGGGGAGCAGGCCGACGAAGCCTTCCGCAACCTCACCGAGCTGATGGCCAAAGCCCACGATGCGCGCCCCGCCGATCTGAAGCGTCTCGACACCAAGCGTCTCGCCGATCCGGAATGGTACAAGCGCGGCAACATGTTCGGTATGACCATGTACACCGATCTGTTCGCCGGGGATCTGAAGAAACTCGCCGACAAAGTGCCGTACCTGAAGGAACAGAAACTCACCTATCTGCACCTGATGCCACTGCTGAAAATGCCGCATCCGCAGAATGACGGCGGTTACGCAGTGGAGGATTTCGACACCGTCGACCCGTCGCTCGGCACCAACGAAGACCTCGCCGCGCTCACCAAGAAACTGCGTGCGGCGGGCATCAGCCTGTGCCTCGACTTCGTGATGAACCACACCGCATCCAGCCATCGCTGGGCCAAAGCCGCTCAAGCGGGCGATCCGAAATATCAGGACTACTACTACTGCCACGACGACCGCACCATCCCCGACCAGTATGACGCCGTGGTGCCGGAAGTCTTTCCGGCCACCGCGCCCGGCAACTTCACCTGGAACGAGCAGATGCACAAGTGGGTGCTCACCTCGTTCTATCCGTTCCAGTGGGATCTGAACTACCGCAACCCGAACGTGCTTGTGTCGGTGCTCTCCAGCGTGCTTGGCCTCGCCAATCTTGGCGTCGAAGTGTTCCGCATCGACGCGGTGCCTTACATCTGGAAGGAACTCGGCACCAACTGCCGCAATCTGCCGCAAGTGCACACCATCGTGCGTATGTTGCGCATCGTGCTCGAATGCGTCTGCCCGGCCGTAGTGCTGAAGGGCGAAGTGGTGATGGCCCCCAAGGAGCTTGCCGCCTACTTCGGCACGCCGGAAAAGCCGGAATGCCACATGCTTTACAACGTGTCGATCATGGTGAATCTGTGGAGTGCGCTTGCCAGTGGGGACGTGCGCCTGCTCAAAGACCAGCTCGACAAGCTTAACGCGCTGCCGGAGAACTGCTGGTTCGTCAACTACCTGCGCTGCCATGACGACATCGGCTGGGGCTTGGACGAGCCGGTGGAGGAGAGCCTCGGCATCGACCCGCTCAAGCATAAGGAATTCCTGTACCACTTCTACGAGGGATCGGTGCCTGGCAGCTGGGCTATGGGAGAGCTGTACAACTACGACGAGGCATCGAAGGACGCGCGCAGCTGCGGCACCACGGCCAGCCTGTGCGGTGTGGAACGTGCGCTGATCACGCATGACAAGCCGCTGCTCGACATTTCGATGAAACGCGATCTGATGATGCATTCCGCCATGTCGTTCCTGCGTGGCTTCCCCATGCTGAGCTGCGGCGACGAAATCGTGCAGCTCAACGGCTGGGAATACAAGGAGGATCCCGATCGCGTCGAGGATTCGCGCAATCTGCATCGCAGCCCCTTCAATTGGGAGAATGCGGCCAGGCGCAAGCAGGCGGGCACGCTGCAGAAGCAGATGTGGGACGGTTTGAAGAGCATTCGTGAGATGCGCGACGATCCCGCTTTCGCTCCGGAAGCATGGGTCACTACTTGGGATGCGCATAATGATGCGGTTCTTGCGGTGGTGCGCCACGTTGAAGGACGTACGGTATTGGGATTGTTCAATTTCTCGTCCGCACGTCAGATCACGCGTCTTGATTCGGACGGCGATATCGAGCTTCCTGCCGAAGTTGCGTTGGAGCCGTACCAGGTTTGCGTGGTCGAAAAATAATTATTACGATTTCGACTTGCGATTGTTGAGGGAGTGTGTATAATGGCTCGAGTCGTTTCGTGTTGGCTTCGGCTGGCATAGACGGTGCGCGGATGTAGCTCAATGGTAGAGCCTCAGTCTTCCAAACTGATTACGCGGGTTCGATTCCCGTCATCCGCTCCACACAATCGTTAGAGAAGAAGAAAGGCGTGCTTGACGGCACGCCTTTTGCATACCTGCCGTACGATTGCTTCGACGACTGGGTATGCTGGACGTGTCGTGACAGCGGTGCGACAATCGCAATACAACGGAGCGGGTATGGCACAAACGCAAGGCAACAAGGTGACGGAAGTCGTCGACGGCGTGGTCGAACAGGTCGACGTTTCCAAGCATCCAACGGCATCCATTGAGGCGTCCGATCTTTCCTTGGCCGATATCGAACGGCGCAAATCGCATCCGGGGCATTGGGCGCTGTTCATCGCGCTGGTGCTGGTGGCTTTGATCGCGCCTTACTGGTGGGGACGTGTCATCGCAGTCAAGGATGCGGCTTGGATGGTGGCCAATCTCAGCTTCCTCGATCCCAAAGGCGTGGCGCTGATTTCGTGGACGGTAACCATTATGGCGATGGCCGGTTTGGGATTGATGGTTGCGGATGTGAAGAAATGGCTGTGGGGCACGGTTTTCGTGGTGGGACTCGCCGCCGAACAGTTCGTCGCCGGCGTATGCCTGCTGAGCTTCAACTTTTGGAACGCCACCTACGTGATGTACGGCGATTCCTCAGGGCTGGCCAACGCGGCGAACCTTGGCATTATCGCAGCCGGATGCGGTGTCGCCTTCTATGCGGTGCTCTGGGTCGGATTGCTGGTATGCATCAAAAAGGAATCGAAATTCAATGTGCTGACGCGCAGTTGGGCATCGTTCCTGCTGTTCTTCGTGATTGAGATCATCGCGCTCGCCGTGGTGTTGTTCGGAGGTCTGCTGAACGTGGTCTGATCCGCCATTTGTTGTGGATTCGATTTGGTCTGCCCTTCGTGTATGATTTCCCCTTGGCGTGTTTCGCCCGCGGATAGAGAGCGCGCCGGTATTGGACCGGCAGCACCGCGCAGCAATATAAGGAGGATGCCGTGGCACTTACGGCTGAGGAAAAGCAGGAAATCATCAAGACTTACGCTACCCACGAGGGTGACACCGGCTCCCCGGAGGTCCAGGTTGCTCTGCTGACCAAGCGTATCGCTGATCTGACCGAGCACCTCAAGGAGCACAAGCATGATCACCACTCCCGTCGTGGTCTGCTGCTGATGGTCGGCGATCGTCGTCGTATGCTTGATTACCTCAAGCGCGTCGACATCAACCGTTACCGCTCCCTGATTGAGCGTCTGGGTCTGCGCCGATAGTTACATTCTTCCGCCCGAATGCCTTCCTTGGCGTTCGGGCGTTTTTGCATGACAGCCGCGTTGAGGAAAAGACAGTTTGAAAGCCCAAGGTTTAGGGTGCATGAGGTCTAGAATCTAAAGATGAGGAAGCGACGAAGGTAACGTCGCGTCACGCATGCAGAAGTCGGTTGGAGTCCGCTGAAGAGGACTGCCGATAGTTGGTAAAAGAAAAGAAAAAGGAGGAACCCTATGGAGGGTCCCGAAATCAAGGCTGTTGAAGCCGTAATCGATAATGGTTCATTTGGCAAGCGCACGTTGCGCTTCGAGACCGGTCGTCTCGCCCAGCAGGCGGATGGTGCCGTCGCCGCCTATCTTGACGATGATTCGATGATTCTGTCGACCACCACCGCCGGTTCCAGCCCGAAGGAGAACTACGACTTCTTCCCGCTGACCGTGGACGTGGAAGAGAAGATGTACGCCGCCGGCAAGATTCCGGGCTCGTTCTTCCGCCGTGAAGGCCGTCCGAGCTCCGAGGCGATTCTGGCTTGCCGTATCATCGACCGTCCGCTGCGCCCGCTGTTCCCGCACACGCTGCGCAACGAAGTGCAGGTTGTGGAAACCGTGCTCGCCGTCAACCCGGACGATGCCTACGATGTTATCGCTCTGAACGCTGCTTCCGCTTCCACCATGATTTCCGGTCTGCCGTTCGAAGGCCCGGTTTCCGGCGTTCGCCTGGCTCTGATCGACGGCCAGTGGGTCGCTTTCCCGCGTTGGAGCGAGCGTGAGCGCGCCGTGTTCGAAATCGTGGTTGCCGGCCGTGTCGTCGAAAACGGCGACGTCGCCATCGCCATGATCGAAGCCGGCGCAGGCAAGAACGCCTGGCACCTCATCTACGACGAAGGCCAGACCAAGCCGGACGAGGAAGTCGTCGCCGGTGGTCTCGAAGCCGCCAAGCCGTTCATCAAGGTGATCTGCGAGGCTCAGGCCGAACTCAAGAAGATCGCTGCGAAGGAAACCAAGGAATTCCAGCTCTTCCCGGAGTACACCGAAGATCTGTACAACCGTATCGATGAGATCGCCCACGCCGATCTCGACGAAGCCCTCTCCATTGCCGAGAAGCTGCCTCGTCAGGATCGCATCCATGAGATCAAGGAGGGCGTCAAGGCCACGCTCGCCGGTGAATTCACCGACATGGACGATGTCGAGAAGGAAAAGGAGATCGGCAATGCGTTCAAGGAGCTGCAGCGCCAGATCGTGCGTCGCCGCATCCTGACCCAGGATTACCGCATCGATGGCCGTGGCCTGCGTGACATCCGCACCCTGTCCGCTGAAGTGGACATCGTTCCGCGCGTGCACGGTTCCGCACTGTTCCAGCGTGGCGAAACCCAGATTCTGGGCGTCACCACCCTGAACATGCTCAAGATGGAACAGCAGATCGACGCACTGTCCGGTCCGCAGTCCA
>ERZ773241.1598-NODE-1598-length-20858-cov-8.466327_pt1 | contig 20858 bp, 19 predicted proteins | sample MGYA00580989_ERZ773241 | MGnify/ENA primary metagenome ERZ773241 (study PRJEB29015, sample SAMEA2737804) | human gut metagenome | biome: human gut; feature: human-associated habitat; material: faeces | place: China | collected 2012 ... | reverse complement strand
GTTTGATCGCGCTGGCCCGGCAATTTTTCCCGCGCATGCCGGTCGCAATCGACATGGAAGACGCAGACGAATGGAAAACCAAACATGATGCCCTCGATCCATTCCTGTTGACCGACATGTGCACTGCCTACGTAGAACAGATGGAAGACCTCGGCTACCCCGCCGGCGTCTACGCATCCCTCTCCTGGCTCGAAGACCTCATCGAAACAAGAGACCTGCCCCTCGGCACACCCCTCTGGTGCGCCCGCTGGGGAAATGAACCAGGCTTCCCAGGCGTCCGCCTCTGGCAATACACCGACAAACTCCCCATCGGAAACCAATACTTCGATGGAGACATCTGGTTCTAAAAAGAATAACTGATGAAAATCAGAAGAACACATGAAATAAGAAACAGCTGTGGAAAAAGCAGCTGTTTTTTAGTGCGGGAAAGAGAGTAGATTCCCAAGTAACGCGAGGTTGTGCGGTTTTCCTTCAGCCGAAGGCTGGTTTAAGGGTGTTGACCTTGCTCCGGCAGGAGAAGGTGGGAAATTTCTGCTTTTTAAAAATTTCTCGGATGAGATGTAGTTCCTAGGACATGGGCCGGCTGTGCGGTTTTTATCATCACTTCCCCCAAAAAATTTTCCTCTTCCCACCTCTCTAATCCCTATTTTTGCTCTTACAGATTCTCTAAGCTCAAATTTCGCTCTTACAGAATCTGTAAGCCTCATAGATGGCTCTACAGGAGCTGGTAGCAAACTTGTGTTCGCACCATCGTTCTTGTATCCTGAAACCATCCGGAAATAAAAAAGAGCGCTCGGAAAGATTACAAGCGATGAAGAAAGGAATCACGTATAACGAAGAAAGTTTTGAAGAAGACAGGAGACTTGTCAGACTCTGGAAGGAAGGGGACAGGGACGCAGCCGAGGAGCTGCTCAGGAAGTATGATCCCCTCATCTGCCGCGAAGCGGCCAGTGCGAGAGAGGAGGACCGCGAAGACCTCAGGCAGGAACTGCGCCTCGCATTTCTTGAAATCAGCAAAGCGTACGACGAAAAGAAGAAAATCTACTACGCCTACTTCATGAAAATCCGCCTCCACTACGCCAAGGTCGACTACATCGACCAGGACAACCGCCGCCGCGGCAAGGACACCGCCTGGCCCGAAGGCTTCGACCCCGCAGACGAAAAAGAAGAGGCCCCGGATATGAAGGACCTTCTCCTCTTTGTTAAAGACCTGCCCCTGGGACCCGTCGAGAGGACACTCCTGGACTCTATCCTGGCAGGCGACCCCAACAACGTCCAGATGAAAAAGATCCACAAGAAACGCTCCGGCTACTACAGCGCCAAAGCCCGCCTTGTAGACATCCTCCGCCAGCATAAAGAAGAACTTAGAGAAATTTTAAAATAATCCCGGACTTTTCTTATCCAAATTCCGATTATATAAACAGAAGGGCAAGAAGAAAGGAACAACCCGGCCGGCAGGTTGAAAAATCCGAAGCATCCCTTCAGGAAAGGAAGAATAGACATGAAAGAACTCGTAATGGTATTCGACACCAATGGCACATCCAAGATGACCATCTCCATCGACAACCCGAAAGAGGAAATCGCCCTCTCCGACGTACAGGCAGCAGCTGAAAAACTGATCCCGATCCTGATCACCAGCAGCGGCGCAGAAATCACCGCCCTGAACAAAGCCTCCATCGTCACCACACAGACCGAAGTCCTCGAATAATTTTTTGGCCGATAACGGCAGAAAGGAAACACAACTATGGCAGTCAAGAAAACAGTCTCTGACGTAAAACTTCAGGTTCGCCTCAACAACGGCACCACATCCGGCGGCAACATCGCCATCAAGAACATCAACCTGAACAACCTGAAACTCGACGCTACCGAACAGCAGCTCATCGACGCAGGCAACGCAGTAGCCGCCCTCGTCTCCCTCCCCCTCGTAGGAGTCAGACGCATCGAAGACGGCGACCTCACCAACGAAGAATAATCGCCTGGTGAATGATCTGGTGAATCCTCCCAGAGAGAAATAGATCCATTAAGAAATCCCTCGCCCCGCGGGGGATTTTTTAATGCGCGAAAAACCGGATGCAGGGAGTCGATCCTGCTCTGGAAGGGGAGAAGGGCCGTAGGCCGGTCTTAACCTTGCTCCGGGAGGAGAAGGTGGCGGCGGAGCCGACGGATGAGTTGCATTTCGGACAGACTTTAGTCTGGTTTTGTGGTTTTCAACGAACGAAGTGAGGTTTAAGGGTGTTAACCTTGCTCCGAAGGAGAAGACCTGCTACACAAGAACAAGCCCCAATTTTAATTTTTTGGTATTTTTTGAATTTCTTATAGAATTTCTTGTCGGATTTCCTGACTGATCCTAACTGATTAGATTTTGGAGTTTGGCCGACTAATTCATTGCACTACGAAAAAGCCGATCTCACACTCGGCTTTTTCCGCTTTTCTTCACTTGTTTGCCTTATTTACGCAGCAAGGCCTAAGTCGCGATACAAATGCATCACCCGGCCGTAGTATATTCGTAAAAACTTAGCCATTCCTGCTACTTTTGCTACTTTTTTATACTTTCCTTCTGCCTCTTTCTTCTTTATGAACCTATATACTGCATCATCTTTGGGGATTTTATGCATAACTAACGACATCATTACTTGATACAATACTTTCCGCAGCCGCGCAGGACCTTTCTTTACTATGTGATTCTGCGAGGCTCGGAATTTCCCTGATTCATGTATTGATGGGGTCAGGCCTGCAAAGCAGATCAGAGAATGCTTGTTTTTAAAGCGTCTCACATCTCCGATCTGGGCAATAAGCGCTACTCTGGTAACTCTTCCGACTCCGCCCATCTCGCCGACGAGTTCATATTCCGGCAGATCCTTGGCTATATCTTCCATTCGTGTTAAACTAGCCATAAGAGCCTCGTCGGCTCTTCTCAGTAATCCGACATACCACATGATGGTTTCTCTAACAATTGGATTATTGGGGATGGAAGGGATACCATTCTTTGCTTGAGCGTAGATCGTCGCTGCTTTACTCTCATTGGAACGGTATCCTTTTTCTTTTGCCCATTCGCGATAAGATGCGACAAATTCTGCTTCCGATTTAGCAATAATATCCTCAATGTGGCAATACCTTTCCAGGAAATCCAGCAGTTTGTCTTTACCGCTGTTTATGTCGAATCCTCCGAAAAGATCGAAGATTCCTGGCATGGTCTGCTCCAATTGACTTTGCAGCTGGAGAAGGATGCGGCTTCTTTCCTCCGAAAAGTTAAGATAAGCATCGCAGAGTCTCTTTAAGAGGAAATACTTATCTCCATTAAGATCGAATTGCGGTAACTTTGCCCAATAAGCGATTCCATATCTGGCAATATTCGTGGAGTCGATGGAGTCTGTCTTTGTGTGTCTGAAGTTCTCTGCCTTATTAAAATTAGCAACCTTCAGAGCGTTGACGACAGATACAAAAATCCCATTCTGCTGCAAGAAATAGGCTATCGACAGGTGATAGACACCTGTTGATTCCATGACGACTTTTATCTCGTCATACTTTGCTTGTACCCGAATTTCATCGACCAGAGGCTGAAGTTCCTCTTTTGTGTGCTTAACATCAAAGGGCCTGCGGATGATCTTGTCGCCAGGCGCCATGAAACACACCGTACTTTTTCTCTTGGATACATCAATACCTACACAGATCATAAGTGACCTCCTATAAAAGATATTTGTAGTTGGTAGACGCTAATCCTTCACACACTTATTACCACTCAAACTAGTTTTTTTACACGAACACGGAGATAAACCTGCCTAACGCGAGCACACATAATAAGGGGAAGGCTGACCCTCTTCTCCACGTCCAGTAAACGGACCGGTGGGTCGCCGTCAAACCATCTACTCCCCTAATTATATGCAATAAGTGCAGCGGATAGGAGCGACCTATCTACTACACTTCTATTGCACTAGGTCCGGTCGGAGACCGTGAATACAGTAGTTTTCGAGCGCAGTTATATAAGTTTAAAACAAACAAGAACTGATTTCTTTTGTTTCTCATCGCCGAGCTGTCTCCGTAGGAGAAAGTGCCCAGCCTATCATTTTTCTGATGCTGGGCGAAAGTGGTGCAGTTTCTAAAGAGGCGAAGCATCCTTTGAGGTTTTCAGATAGAGTCGATAAATACATTTGTTAGATAATCCTCTAATCGAATATACTCACTATCCCCACACAAAGAAAGACTGCGGCGAAATGATTTCATTTCATCACAGTCCTTTTCTATTTCATTATTTATTTTCCACGGGTTTTCCTTTTTCCCAGTCCCATGGATTCCTCCGGCAGAGGCCGTCTGCGTAGGGGATGAAGATGGACAGGATGCCGAAGATGGCAAGGAAGAGGCAGTACCACATGTGCGGCACGATATCGAGGGTCGTGATCTTCACGCCGCTCTGCGTGGCAAGGGCAGCCGCGGTGAGGAGCTGCGCGCCGTAGGGGATGATGCCTTGGAAGATGCAGGAGAAAATGTCGAGGAGGGAAGCGCTTCTTCTCGGATCGACCTTGTACTTCTCGCTGATCTGCTTGGCTACGTCGCCGGATACGATGATGGCGACGGTGTTATTCGCTGTCGCACAGTCCACAAGGGAGACGAGGGAAGCGATGCCAAGCTGTGCTGTCTTCGGTCCCCTGATCATGCCGTGGAACTTGTTGATGAGCCAGGTGATGCCGCCGTAGTAGGAAATCATCTCGGAAATGCCGCCGCAGAAAAGGGCGAGGAAGAAGGCTTCGTTCATGCTGGTAAATCCGTTCCAGACAGCCTGGGCAAGCGATATGATCGTGAGATCCCCGGCCGACAGCCCGATGCCGCCGGCGAGGAAGATGCCGATGACAAGGACGAGGAAGACGTTCGTTCCCATGAGGGCAAGGAGGAGGACGACGATGTAGGGAAGGACCTTCATGAAGTCGAATCCGCCCGATGTGTCAGGAATTGCTGCGCCCGGCGTCCCAAGGATGAGGAGGACGGCAATCGTTGCAATGGCGGCCGGAAGGGCGATGAGGAAGTTCACCTTGAATTTGTCCTTCAGTGCGCAGCCCTGTGTCTTTGTCGCCGCGATCGTCGTGTCAGAAATCATGGAAAGATTGTCGCCGAACATCGCGCCGCCCACGCAGGCCGCGATGATGAGGGGAGCGGAAATGCCGCTCTTCTCGCCGATGCCGGCTGCGATCGGTATGATGGCTGCTACCGTTCCCATGGATGTGCCCGTGGCCGTTCCCATGAAGGCGGAAATGAGGAAGATGCCGGCCGTCAGGTACTGTGCCGGGACCATGCTGATGCCAAGATTCACCGTTGCGTCGCGGCCGCCCATGGCAGCAGCCACAGCGGAGAAGGCACCCGCCAGGATGTAGATCATGAGCATGGTCATGATGTTGTCATTGGCAGCGCCCTTCGAGAAGATGCCGAACTTGAACATGATCGGCTCGCTTCCGAGACAGAAGGCCGAGAGCACGGCAATGAACATCGCCGTCACGGAAGGGAACTGATAGAAAGCCATGTCCACGCCCTGCATCTGGAAGTAGATGCCTGCACCAAGGTAGATGGCGATGAAGATGAGGAAGGGGAGCAGCGCCTTGAAACTGCCAATGTTGGGGGATTTGTATTTCATTCGTACCTCGAAAAGAGCAGAGGCTCTTACTTAAAGAATAATTCGTAAATGACCTTCAGGAAGAAGATGCCAAGGACGATCATGATGATCGGCTTCACGTTTCTTGCGCTGCCGTTCGCAAAGTAGGAAGCGCCCAGCCAGTTGCCTGCCATGCCGAAGAGCCCTGCAATGATGCCAAGCGGGAAGAGGACCTTCGCATTCAGGAGGAAGACGCAGAGGGCGGCGACATTCGTCGTCAGGTTGATGGCCTTCGTGACGCCGTTGGCCTTATGGATGGAAAGGTGGGCGACTCCCGTCAGGAGGAGCAGCAGGAATGTGCCTGTGCCCGGGCCGTAGAAACCGTCGTAGACGCCGATCAGAAGAGCCATGGCCATGCTGAGAATGGTCGTCTTCTTGAAGGAGAGCGGTTCCTTTTCCACGATGAGGTTCTTCGTCTTCTGCACGTAGACAGCAGTCAGCGGGAGCACGATGATCATGAAGAGCATGAAGATATGGGCATTGACAAGAAGGGCCAGGTTTGCGCCAAGGGTCGAGCCGGCAAAAGCGCAGACGACGCAGGAAAGCGCAATTTTCCAGGGGATGAAGCCTTTCCTTGCAAACTTGAATGTCGCAAGCGCCGTACCCATTGTCGAGCTCATCTTGTTTGTCGCAATCGCATGATGAACGGGAATCCCGGCGATCATGTAAGCCGGCAGGGAAATCAGGCCGCCGCCTCCGGCAATCGCATCGATGAATCCGGCCAGCATGACCAGAGGGCATATAATAAGGTACTGCATCAATAAGTCCATAAGGGTCTCCTTGAAGATTGTAAATTTGTATAGACATTCTTTATCTTAACACGGAAGAAGATATTCGTACACGTATAAATGATTAAATATATATAAGGGAGTTTTTCAGGGGGAGTATAATAAAAGTAAAGGCATAGAGGAAGGATGGATTTATGGAACAAGCGATTCCGGTGATTCTTATCTGCATCAACCTCGCCGTATTTTTCCTTTACGGCGAAGACAAGAGGCGTTCAATCAGGGGGGAGTGGAGGATTTCAGAAAGAAATCTTCTCCTTGCCGCTTTCTGCTTCGGATCTCTTGGCGCATTTCTTGGCATGAAGCATTACCATCACAAGACGAAGCACTGGAAATTCCGCATCCTTGTCCCTGGGATGCTCCTTATCCAGGTTGTCATTCTGGCAGGATTATTTCTTATGGGACGCTTATACTAGGGGCGGCTCCTTACTGAACTTTTAGTCCTGTTTTATGCATACTATCTCTTTTCCCGAGTATAAAATGTGTTATAATAAAGAAAATATGATAGTGTACGGGTATAAGTTAAATTTTTTCTATACTACTCAAGTTTCTGTGAGAGTCATTTGCAGGAACTTTTATTTTCCTGAGAGGGAAATGTGGACGAAGGACTGGGAAGGCTTTTTCGTCTGAAAGAAGGTTTTCAGAGGCAGATTTCAAACATCGAAGGAGGAAAAAATGGCGGAGATAGAGAAGTTTCGCGGCGCAATCATAGGCGCCTCGTGCGGGGATGCATTGGGGTATCCGCTGCAGAATCTCTCCGTGGCCAGAATTAAGCATAGATTTGGTCCATTCGGACTGCGCACCCTCGTGGGCGATCCGAAAAACGGAAAGAAAGCACCTGTTTCTGACAACACACAGACACTCCTGGCAACAATCGACGGGATACTCTGGGCGGATGCCAAGAAGCTCGATATCATAGAAGGTATATACAGAAGCTATATGCGCTGGTACTACAGCCAGACGGGTGAAGAACCCAGAAGAGGCCAGAAGACCTGGATGAGACGCCAGTCCCATGAAAGGGAATTCTGCCTCGTCAGAGAGAAATTCATGCACGCGCGCAGAAATCCGGAAGAAGGGCTTCTGGGAGCCTTTTCCAAGGACGGCCGCGGCTCGACGAAAAATAAAGTGAATGACAGCAAGGGGAGCGCCTCCCTGGCAAGAGCCGTTCCGATCGGCCTCACCTTTGCAGGCGACGGGAAGATGGCCTTTGATACAGCCGTCAAGGCAGCAGCCCTTTCCCATTCCAATCCGATCGCATATTATTCTTCCGGCGCTCTTGCATGCATCATCGCATGCCTGGCAGAAGGCATGTCATTCCCGAAATCTTTGGATTATGCGGAATCCATCCTGACGAAGATGCACAAGACCGATCCGATCCTGTCCCTCATGTCGGCAGCCCGCCAGCAGGCAGACAACCGCCCGGCAGGAAAGACAGGCGTATGGGACCACATCGACTCCATCGCATCCTTTGGCGACGGAACGAATGCAGAAGAAGCACTGGCGATTGCCATCTACTGCTCCATTGCCGTAGATGATCCGCTCGAAGCCGTCATCATTTCCGCCAACCATGGAGGAAAGAGCAATACGACAGCTGCCATCACTGGCGCTATCGAAGGCGTACGCTTCGGCGATACCTTCATCCCGGGTTACTGGACAGACGTCCTTGAAGGAAAGGAAGCCATTTCCTTCCTGACAGACAAACTCTTCTACGTCTACGACAAGTACCGTCCGGGCAAAAGATAAAATCTGAATCAAAAGGAGCTGTGACAAAATCATTTAGCCGCAGCCTTTTTTTCGTGGACGAATGGATTCTATTTCCAGATAAAGAATCATCTATATTATGCTATAATATAAGTTGCGTAGATTCGCGCAGGAGAGGCGCGGATCTAAAAACAAAGGCGGAAAGCCTGTTGGCCGCATGGCGGCAGCGGGGGAAGGAGGATGCGCATGACGCCGGGTGAAGTGCTGAAGCAGTATTTTGGCTACGATTCGTTCCGGCCTGTACAGGAGGAAGTCATTTCCACGATCCTGAAGAAGAAGGATATTCTGGCAATCATGCCTACGGGCGCCGGGAAATCCATCTGTTTTCAGATACCTGCCATGATGTTTCCTCACGGGTCCATCATCATCTCGCCCCTGATTTCCCTCATGAAGGATCAGGTGGAGGCGCTGACGGAGCAGGGCATCCTGGCTTCGTACGTGAATAGCACGGTGCCTTATGATGAAGCGATCGAGCGCCTGCGCGACATGTACAGGGGCCGCATCAAGATCCTTTACATGGCACCGGAAAAGCTGGAACCGTCCTACTTCACTGACTGCCTCGCGCAGGTGCCGATTTCCATGGTCGTCATCGATGAGGCGCACTGCGTCTCCCAGTGGGGCCATGATTTCCGCCCGTCGTACAGGAAGATCAAGACCTTCATCGATTCCCTTCCCAAGAAACCGATCGTCACGGCGTTCACAGCGACCGCGACGCCGGCTGTCGAAGAGGATATGAAGAAGAGCCTGGGGCTTTCTCATGCGGAAATCTTCCGCACCGGACTCGACCGGCCGAACCTGTCCTTCCGCGTCATCCGTGATGCGGACAAGGAAGCGCTGCTCCTCCGGTACGTGAAGGCGCACAAGAAGGAAAGCGGCATCATTTACTGTGCGACGAGAAAGGCAGTCGATGAGGTCCATGACCTTCTGAAACGTGCCGGCATCCGCGCAGGAAGATACCATGCAGGAATGGAAGACGAGGAAAGACGAAAGGCGCAGGAGGATTTCTCCTACGACCGTACGCCCGTCATGGCGGCGACGAATGCATTCGGCATGGGCATCGACAAGAGCAATGTGCGCTATGTCATCCATTACCAGATGCCGAAGAGCCTCGAGGCGTACTACCAGGAAGCAGGGAGAGCCGGACGAGACGGCGCGAGCGCTGAGTGCATCCTTCTTTACAATGGAAGGGACTCAGGCATCCAGCGCTACCTCATCGATCAGGGCAATCAGGACGAAGAGCAGAAGAAGATGGACTACCACCGCCTGAATGCCATGATCGATTACTGCCAGACGACGGCCTGCCTCCGCAATTTCATCCTGACCTACTTCGGGGAGAAGGCGGACAAGCCCTGCGGCCACTGCGGCAACTGCGAAAGCGGGCAGGCGAAGGTGGACGTGACGGACACGGCCGCCCTCATTTTCAAGACCGTCCGCTCGCTCCACGGGCGCTTCGGCGCATCGACTGTCGCAGACATTCTGGCGGGCAGCCGCGCGAAGGCAGTGCTGGACAGGAAGCTCGACGAGCTCCCGACGTATGGCAAGCTGTCCTTCGTGAAGGCCAGGCATATCAAGAGCGCGCTGAACAGCTACGTCGCTGACGGCTACCTCGTCCGCGAGGGCGAGCCGTACCCCGTGCTGCGCCTCACAAACAAGGCAGAGGACGTCCTTGAAGGGAAAGCCAATGTATTCGGCCTTGCCTTCGGCGCAGAAGACGCCATGGCGGATGCTGCCGTTGAAAGGAAACTGGCCGCCAGAAGCCCGGTCCACGGCAGTCTTTTCGACAAGCTCAGAAGCCTCCGGAAAGAAATCGCATCCGCCGAGCATGTGCCGCCCTTTGTCGTATTTTCCGATGCCACGCTGGAAGACATGGCTGTCATTTCTCCAAAGACACTTGAAGAAATGAGTACCGTCAGGGGCGTGGGCGAGTTCAAGCTAAGAAAGTACGGCACTCGTTTCCTGAAGATTTTCCTCGAAGAAGCAGACAAGGACGAAAAGCTCCGCGAGACATGGAGAAAGAATCCGATCTTCAAGGAAACAGAACCGGAAGACACTGCAGAAGAGATGCCGGAAGAGGAGCCATCCTCGGCAGCGCTCTTTGCGCAGCTTAAGTTTTACAGAAATTACCTCGCGTCAAAGAAAGGCGTGCCGGTCAACCGCATCTTTACCGACGACACCCTCTCGGAAATGGCAAGGAAGCGTCCTGAGACAAAGGAAGAGCTCCGGGCCATCCGCGGCATAGGACCGAAGAAGTCCGCCGAATACGGAGACGCGTTCATCAATATTATCAAGTCATCACCGCAGAGTGCGGAGTAAGGAGAGAGACATGAGCCTTGCAGATAAAGAGTACTTAGGCATAGTGAAGAATATCCTCGAAAACGGGGCCCTTGGCGACAACCGCACCGGCATGCCTGCCTACAAGCTGCCCCACCAGATCATGCAGTTTGACCTTGAAAAGGAATTCCCGATCCTGACGACCAAGTTCGTCGCATTCAAGACATCCGTGAAGGAAATCCTCTGGATCTGGCAGAAACAGTCGAACGACGTCCGCGTCCTTCAGGACTGGAACTGCCACGTATGGGATGAATGGATGAGAGAAGACGGCACGATCGGAAAGGCATACGGCTACCAGCTGGGCAAGTACCATCAGGTGGACACGCTCCTTGAAACGCTGAAGAAGGATCCGCAGAGCCGCCGCATGGTCGTCGACCTCTGGAACGTCCAGGATCTGCCGGACATGGCGCTCTATCCCTGCGCCTTCCTCACCATGTGGGACGTCTCCGCTGACGGTCGCCTGAACTGCATGCTCGTGCAGAGAAGCGGCGACATGGGACTCGGCGTGCCTTTCAACATGGCGCAGTACGCAGCCCTCGTCTGCATGATCGCGCAGGTGAGCGGACTCCGTCCGGGCCTTTTCACCCACGTCATCAACAACGCCCATGTTTACGAAAACCATAAGGAACAGCTTCTCCTCCAGCTCTCCCGCCTGCCGCAGGCTTACGATGCGCCGAAGCTCGTCCTGAATCCTGACATCAAGAACTTCTACGACTTCAAGCCGGAAGACATCGTCCTTAAAAACTACAAGCATCACGACAAGATTGCCATGGAGGTGTCCGTATGAGCCTCTCCATCATCGTTGCCAAAGCATCCAATAACGCCATCGGAAAGGACAATGCCCTTCTCTGGCACCTCTCCGACGACCTCAAGCGGTTCAAGAAACTGACGATGGGCCATCCGATTATCATGGGAAGGAAGACCTTCGAAAGCCTCCCGGGCGTCCTTCCCGGCCGCGTTCACTACGTCCTCACAGGAAATAAGGACTATAAAGCGCCCGAAGGCGTTCTCCTCTTCCACGACGTGAAATCCCTCATGGAATCCCTCCCCGAAGGAGAAAACTTCGTCATCGGCGGCGAGCACATGTACAAAGCCCTCCTCCCGTACGCAGGCGCCCTCTACATCACAGAAGTAGAGAAACCCTTCGACGGCGATGCCTTCTTCCCTGAGATCCGTCCCGAAGACTGGGTCGTCACCGAAGAAACAGAAGGCGAAGGAAACATCCCGCACCGCTTCATCACCTACCACAGGAAATAAGAATAGTGGAATAAAATAGAAATAATAAAGCAGCAGAATCAGGGTACCACCAGGCTTGCCTTCCCAGACGGGGAAGGGGGACCGCTTCGCGGTGGATAGGGTTGATTTCCACGGACGAAGTCCGGTTTTATGGTTTTCATCTCCCTCAATCCGCTTATATCAGCTAATTCTCTAATTGGATATACCCACACAAAAGGGGCCGTGCCAAAATGTGTAATCATTTTGGTACAGCCCTTTTTTCTATTGCAGAAATCCCCCGTTTCCAGCATCAGAAACCAGGAACTCCCCGCGGAAGGGAAAGCGGAAAGGCCGTTTCTCATGCGGGCGGCGAGTACTTTCTCATGGTATGCAAGCGCGTATTCTAAAGGGGATACCTAAACATTTATTGCGGATTTTGGACGCCTGTCCCAAACCGGACGCAGCATCATGGAAGAGAGAAAATATCGGAAATCCCGGGATTTATCCCATCATAAGGCACTTTTGGGAGCCTGCTATATTTAGGAAGCTAGATATAAAAAGAACGAATATCGAAAAAATTAAATTAAGTGAGTAAGAATTTAATTATATTGGATATGAAATTTAAAGTTTCAACCTACTTTATTTTCTAATTTCCTTAACAATAAACGGGATACAGAAAAATAATGAAAAGGACGACCTAATAAAAATTATTTTGAGATATTGACTAATTTTGAATACGTGCATTAAGATTATGACATAATCAACGATGGGGTGATTGGCCGGCGCCTTCGCGGAGCCGGAAAGAAATTCCTTTTTAAGAAAGCATCGAGGTGATATAAATGATGCCTCTCATATTTGCCAAGGAAGGCGAGACTGTGAAGATACGCCGCATTTCAGGGAAAGACGACGTCCGCCAGCATCTGGCTGAGCTCGGATTTGTGATGGACGCAGAAGTTTTGATTGTCAGCCACATGGCAGGCAACCTGATCGTACAGGTCAAAGGGAGCCGCATTGCTCTCGACAAGTCCATGGCGCAGAGAATTTTCTTTTAAAGGAGGAAGGGAGCAGCTATGAAAACATTGAAGGAAGTGGCAGTCGGGGAGACCGCCAAGGTCAAGAAGATCGGCGGCAACGGACCGACGCGCCGCCGCATCATGGACATGGGCATCACAAAGGGAGTCGATGTCTTTGTCCGTAAGGTAGCACCACTGGGCGATCCGATCGAACTGACCGTCCGCGGCTACGAACTTTCCATCCGCAAGAGTGAAGCGGAAGTCATTGAAGTGGAAGAGTAATTTTCTCATATATTTATTTCCTTAAGGTAGGAAAGGAGTCAGAATGTCAATCAGAATCGCCCTTGCGGGCAATCCGAACTGCGGCAAGACGACACTGTTTAATGAATTGACCGGCAGCAACCAGTATGTGGGAAACTGGGCCGGCGTCACCGTAGAAAAGAAGGACGGCATCCTTAAAGGACACAAGGATGTCATTATCCAGGATCTTCCGGGGATCTATTCTTTGTCCCCGTATACACTGGAAGAAAAGGTAGCAAGAAATTACCTTGTCAACGAACAGCCTGACGTGATTCTGAATATCATCGATGGTACAAATCTGGAAAGAAACCTGTACCTCTCCACACAGCTGATTGAAATCGGACTGCCGGTCGTCATGGCAGTCAACATGATGGACCTCGTCAAGAAGAGCGGGGACAAGATCGACATCAAGAAGATGGGCGAGGAACTGGGCTGCGAAGTCGTGGAAATCTCCGCGCTGCAGGGCAAGGGCTGCAAGGAAGCTGCTGAAAGAGCCATCGAGGCTGCCAAGAGCGGCAGGAAGCACTGCCTGCCTTCCGTATTCACCGGAAGCGTAGAACACGCCATTGCGCACATTGAAGAATCCATCCATGACAAAGTGGACAAGGAATTCGTCCGTTGGTATGCCATCAAGGTATTTGAAAGAGACCATGATGCGACCGATGCACTGCAGCTCGATCCTAAGACTCTCGCTCACCTTGATACGCACATCAAGGACTGCGAAGATGAAATGGACGATGATTCCGAATCCATCATCATCAACCAGCGTTACTCCTATATCGGACGCATCATTTCCAGCGTCCTGACGAAGAAGCATGACGGCCATGCGATGACGGTCTCCGACAAGATCGACCGCGTCGTCACGAACCGTATCCTTGCTCTTCCGATTTTCTTCGCCATCATGACGTTTGTGTACTACATTTCCGTCACGACCATCGGCACATGGGCTACCAACTGGACGAATGACGTATTCTTCGGCGAATATGTCAATGATGCAGCTGCCGGCCTCATGGAAGCCATTGCCGCTCCTGACTGGCTGGAAAGCCTTGTCGTCGACGGCATCATCGGCGGCGTGGGCACCGTCCTTGGCTTCGTGCCGCAGATCGTTCTTATTTTCTTCTTCCTGGCACTCCTGGAAGACTCCGGATACATGGCGCGCGTCGCATTCATCATGGACCGCATTTTCCGCAAATTCGGCCTGTCCGGCAAGTCCTTCATTCCGATCCTGGTCGGAAGCGGCTGCGGCGTGCCGGCTGTCATGGCGACACGTACGATCGAAGATCAGCGTGACCGCCGCATGACCATCATGCTCTGCACCTTCATCCCGTGCTCCGCGAAGGCTGTCATCATTTCCATGATCACGTCCACCTTCTTCCCAGACTCGGTACTCATGGCTCCGGCTATGTACTTCCTGGGCATTGCCGTCATCGTTCTGGCGGGCATTGCTCTGAAGAAGACCTCTGCCTTTGCCGGCGATCCGGCACCTTTCGTCATGGAACTTCCGGCATACCATATTCCGGCTATGAAGGGCGTCATCCGTCATATGTGGGACAGAGCGAAAGGCTTCATCATCAAGGCAGGCACCATCATTTTTGCAGCCTGCGTCATCATCTGGTTCTTCTCCGCATTCAATGCGTCCATGGAAATGGTCGATATTGAAGACTCCATGCTCGCAGCCTTCGGCGGAGCTATTTCCTGGATCTTCGCACCGGTCGGTCTGGGCGACTGGAAAGGCGCCGTCGCTGTCATTTCCGCTGAAATGGCAAAGGAAAACGCTATCGGCACCCTTGCTGTCCTGAACGGCGTCGCTGCTGATGCAGAAGACATGGAACTCATGGCTGGCATTGCCGGCATGTTCACACCGATTGCCGCTTTCTCCTTCATGATCCTGAACCTGTTCGACCCGCCGTGCGTCGTTGCTATGGCTACGATTGCCCGTGAAATGGGCGACAGGAAATGGGCAGCTCTTGCCATCGGATTCCAGATCATGCTCGGATACGGCATGGCATTCGTCGCTTACAACATCGGAAGCTGGCTCTTCTACGGCGCCGCTTTCGGCATTGGACAAGTCCTTGCCATCGTCGTCAGCCTGGCAGCTCTCTGGATGATCGTCCGTCCTGCTCCCAAGAAGAAGGAAGAAATTCTGGAAGGAGCCGGCGTGAAGGCGTAAGCACCATTATTTCAGAAAGGGTGATTTCATTGAGCATTGGCGTTTACTTAGTCATTGCTGCCATCGCCATCCTCTTCGTCCTGGCATGCCGCCATATTTACAAGGTGACATTCGGCGGAGGAAGCTGCTGCGGAGGCGGGGACGGAGAATGTCCGGCCTGCAAAGCACGCAGCATGGAACTGCATGGGGGCATCAAGAACTCCTGAGTAAGGAAATTTCCAATCATGAAAGATGTCTGGGTCATCGGGCTCAGGCATCTTTTTTTATTGCCCGGAAGATATTTTGCTCAATTTTCGAGTGCTATGCTAAAACTGGACAGGGGTGGGATAAGAATTTAGACAGCCTTTGTAGTATATTGGAATCAGAATTAAAAACATTGGACGCCACATTCAGATTTCATACAGGAGGCAGTCTTATGAAGTACACAAAGAAAGAGCGTATGAACATTGGTCGCCAGATTTATGAGGATCAAATCAATAAATACGAAGCTGCAGGCAAATACGGCATCAGTGCTCAAACTGCTAGAGAATATATGAGGATGTATAGGAACACAAACCATCTTCCACCTAAAACATCCAAGCCCCGTGATTACGGTCTTGCCAAAGCAAAAGTTATTCCTGAAGCGGCCAAACTCGATGAATACCAGAAAATGTCCAAGGAAGATCTCATCAGCGCCTTGATTGATGCCAGGATAAGAGAAGAGCGGCTGAAGCTTGGTTACGAAGTAGTAGAAGAAGATGATTCAAAAAAAAAGCTCATTACTTACGTCAAAAAGACTGCGAAGTAATCGTCGCGCTTTCCGGCTCCTTCCCTGTCGAATTGCTTTGTGAAAGGCTGGGTATTCCGCGTAGCAGCTTCTACTATTGGCTGTATCATACCAGGCATCCTTCTGAACAAAAGAATCGTCTTTTGGATACCATAGAACTGCTCAAGGAATGGCATAAGAAGTATCCATCCCACGGATACCGCTGGCTAAGGGCCAAGCTTCTGCTTGACACAGGCCTCTTCATGTCTGAATCATACGCCTATAAATGCTGTCGTTTGGCCGGGATCAAGAGTGTTTCCAAACACTATAAGTACAAAAAGCCTGGTGAATCCAGGACTTATCCAAATCTGCTGCTTGCAGGGATTAACATAGATGGGCCCTCGCAATGTATTGTGTCTGACATGACTGCATTCTACGTAAAGAACACATACTATGAGCTGACGATATATATGGATCTTTGGAATAACGAGATTGTCGCCCACGCACTTTCCTCAAGGCGTGGAGACCGTATGACATATATTAACGGACTGCACGACTACCTTGAATTTACGAAGAAATTCCCCGGCGTTAAGCATATTCTTCATTCTGATCAGGGATCAGTATATGCATCAAAGGATTTCAACCAGCTGCTCCCGGCGTATAACATCACACGATCCATGTCCAGAGCAGGAACGCCAACGGATAATGCAGCCATGGAATCCATTAATGGATGGATGAAAGCCGAGCTGTTTTCAGATTTTCATATTACTTCAACAGAGGGCGTAGCGGGTCAGATTGATGAATACGTCAAGTTCTTTAATGAAGAGCGCCCGGCATATGCACTGGAGTACCTTACACCAAAGCAGTACAGAGAAAAATATGGTTTTTAAGCAGGTTAATGCCTTTTGTCCAAATTAAGAGTTACACAATTTCATTTAATTTCACTTATTTATTTTTTTGACATCTAATTTTTGAGATTTTGTGTCCAAAATACGTTGACCAGTGCACCTCGCCACTTCGTGGCCCTCTTCCCCTAAAGGGGACGCAAGTTTTTTGCCGTTTACCGTCGTTCCATTAGATGAGATAAAGAGAAACGCGCAAAAAAAAGAAGCCCCTTGGGAGGAGCTTCTTTTTATCTCAGGAGAGATTAGAATACATAGTTCAGGGATACGGATGCTACGTCATCGTAGTCGGTATCGGTTCCCTTGGTCTTCACGTCGAAGCTGTATTCGCCGTGGAGTCTTACGTTCTTAGCGAGGGTTACATCGCCTTCTGCACGCCAGAATTTAACTTCTTTTACTTCTTTGTTCAGGAGAGCATCCAGCGGGGAAGCGTCGTAGGTGTAAGCGCCGAGGAATGCATTTCTTTCAGCATCTACATAGGAAGCAGCTACGCGGAAGGAGCCGACTTTCGCATTGTCCTGTTTGCCATAGCCAAGGCCTGCAGTCCAGAGGTCCGGATCACCTTTGGCATCGGTGTTCTTATAGTAGTCGCCGAATACGTCGAAGCCGCCGCCAAGACCTGCGGTGAGGCCTGCACCCCAGATGTTGACTTTGTTGGTGCTGGTGCCATTGACATAGTCTACGTCATAAGCAAAGCGTCCAGCTTCACCGGAGAACTGTGCATATGCATATTCATGTTTATCAGTGATGTTGTCTGCATAGTCTCCGTTCCAGTCTTCAAAGCGGCCATAGCCTACTGCCAGGTTGGCTGCATCGTTTGCGTGGAAAGCCAGTTCAGCACCTTTGATTTCAGAATCAAAGAATACGCCGGTCTGACCGAAGAACTGGTCATATTTACCAAGGGTAGCTTCCACTTTGTCGCCGAATGCATGACGGACATAGAGTCTCTGCATGTAGGTATTGCTGGTTTCGCTGTCTTTGAAGTTCATATCAGAACGGAGCAGGCCATTCACATAGGTGGAGTCATTGACCTGACCCTTTACGTTGATACGGATACGGCCAACGTATTTGTCATCAGATTTGCCGGTATACTCTTTTACCTTGCCATCGTCATCTTTAACGGTTTTGTAGGTCTGGTAGAATTTCATATAGCCGTTGCCGGAGAAGGAAAGGTTTCCGACTTTCTTTTCGAGGTTAGCAACGCGAACGCCCAGGTTTGCGAGTTCGTCAGCATATTCGCCAGCGAGTTTGTCGAGGGTTGCTCTCTGTTCAGCGTTCAGCTGATCTTCTTTAGCGAGCATACGAGCGATGATCTGAGCCATTTCATAACGGGTGATGTTTCTTTCGCCCTTGAATGTGCCATCCGGATAGCCTTCTACGACACCCTGGTCGGAGAGGTCTACGACTGCCTGGTAAGCCCAGTCGGACGGTGTTACATCAGAGAACGGGTTTGCAGCGTATGCGGATACGCCAGCGGAAAGTGCTGCAACAGCAGCGATTGCAAGGATCTTTTTCATATTCTTCGCTCCTTAAAAGAAATATAAGAAATAAGGTATGTCTCTTATAAGGAAGTAAAGAAGCCCGCGAGTGGCCGAGTTTCCTCTGCGCTGTCTTTTCCTTCCCACCATATGTGAGACAACATATAGTATTTTTTAAAGATACTACAAAATATTTACTCATGCAAAGAAATTTGACATCTTTGTTCAGTTGACCATAGGTCACTACTGTGAAACGTCCGAAAGTACCGGTAAATTCTGCTTGTTCAAGAAATTTTCTTTAACATGCATTAAGGCGTTGGTCAGTCTTACAATATGCATAATATATCCAATATTTCTTATATTTTTACAATTATTTTCTATTTCACATATAACAGGAAGAAATAAGTTTCTCCTGCGTTTCTGATTCAGGGCAGTAGAGGCAAAAATGATGCATTTTTTGAGAACAGAATGTTAGATTTTTCGATAAGAAAAGAAGCCCCCGCGAAGGAGGCTTCTTTTCTAAATTTTATGTATTTCCAATTCTGAATTTCTTTTAGAATACGTAGTTGAGGGAGAGTGTCCATGCGTCTTCGTCGGCCGCGGAGTGGTCTCCTCCGTTTGTCTTGACGTCGAAGGCGTATTCGCCGTGGAGGTAGACGTTCTTCTGGAGGGTGACGTCAGCGATGGCGTTCCAGTATTTCACGCGATCAGCGTTTGTGCCAGAGTCGGTGAGGTAAGAGAGGACGTTTGTCTGATAGCCGGTGCCACCGAAGTAAATGCCCTGATCGACGCTGTTGTATGCTACGTCAGCGGCGAAGGAGCCCGGTTTCTTCACGTTCAGCTTGCCATAGCCAAGGCCTGCATTCCATGCGGTGTCATAACCGTTCTTCCAGTTTGTATCCTTCCAGTATTCGCCGAATACGCGGAAATCTCCGACAGGAATCGTAAGGCCAGCGCCTGCGATTTCATAACCGGCGAAGGTGTCTGCTTTCTTGTCTCCGGTGAATTTCAAATAGTTCAGGTTCAGCTTGGCAGCAGAGAAGTCGAAGTCACCTTTGGCAAAGAATGCATCCTGATCTTTTACACCATCGGTGTAATCGGACTTATTGAAGCGGCCATAGCCGGCAGTCAGATTGACGCGGCCCTGATGGAACATAGCCTGAGCTCCGTCATAGCCGTATGGGAAGCCGTAGAGCCAGCCGCTCTGGTCGCCGATGACAACCGGCTGACGGCCCAGTCTGACTGTGACAGCATCGCCGAAGTCATGATTGACGAAGAGCTGATCGAAAATGACATTCGTATCATCGCTCGTCTTGAAATTCATTTCTGCATCAAGGCGGCCCTGTACGTAGGTGGAATCATTGACCTGTCCTTTTACATTCAGGCGGATACGGCCGTCCCACTTATCAGCGGCGCCTGCGTCCTTGTTCTGGTAACGCATACGGCCATCGCCGGAGAAGGAAAGGTTTCCTACCTTCTTTTCAAGATTGGAAACACGGACACCCAGATTGGCGAGTTCGTCAGCATATTCGCCGGCAAGTCTATCGAGAGTGCCTCTCTGCTCAGCATTCAGTTGATCTTCCTTAGCGAGCATGCGGGCAATGATCTGAGCCAGTTCGTAACGGGTGATGTTTCTTTCGCCCTTGAAGGTGCCATCCGGATAGCCTTCAACGACGCCCTGTTCGGACAGGTCTTCAACTGCCTGATAAGCCCAGTCGTTCGGGGTTACATCAGAGAATGGATTTGCAGCGTATGCAGATACGCCAGCTGTGAGTGCTGCTACTGCAGCAATTGCGAGAACCTTTTTCATGTTTCATCGCTCCTTTAATAGAAAATATAGAGAATTATGCGTGCCTCTATTTTTCCTCGGAGGAGCTCCGACTAGGACCTTGCGCGAGTGACCGTGTTTCCTCTGCTGTCTTTCATCTTTGCTTTTCCAAGGGACATGACCTTGAGGCTTCCTTCATGTCTGTGGTTAGCTTAACACGGACGCAAAGTTAAATCAAGTTTAAACTATTGATAAACCTTTATGATATGCATGAAACTTTTGATTATTTGTAAAACATTCGACAGAATCAGTTTTATACTGAGTTATCACAATCATTCCCATTAACTCCCGCATGACCGACCATAAGTCATTTTCAGCATTTTTATATTTTTGACTATCGGTCATATATGAGCGGCACGCCGGCCTTGAGAGAATATAGATAAGTTTTATGAACTCATGGGTGTCGATATCGAAATAAAAGAAGGACTGTCAAAATGTGCAGGCATTTCGACAGTCCTTAGTGAGAGTTATTTGATTGAGAGAATTAGAACCATACAACCTCGCTGCGCTCGAAGGAAATGAACCTCCTCAGGCGACTCCGTCGCCAGCTCCCCCTACGGGGCGAGCTCTGACACCCTTAAACCGAACTTCGTTCGATGAAAAATCATAAAACCTCGCTGCGCTCGTGGAAATGCAACTCATCCGAGAAATTTTTAAAAAGCAAAAATTTCCCACCTTCTCCTCCCGGAGCA
>ERZ773241.1596-NODE-1596-length-20902-cov-18.961961_pt1 | contig 20902 bp, 16 predicted proteins | sample MGYA00580989_ERZ773241 | MGnify/ENA primary metagenome ERZ773241 (study PRJEB29015, sample SAMEA2737804) | human gut metagenome | biome: human gut; feature: human-associated habitat; material: faeces | place: China | collected 2012 ... | reverse complement strand
TATGAAATTGTCAAACTCAAAAATTCCGTTTTTTGCATAAAAAAACGGTACAAAGTGCTTAAAAAAAGCACGTTGTACAGTTGATTGGCGGAGCATCAGAGATTTGAACTCTGGCGACGCTACAAACGCCCTATCGCATTTCGAGTTAATCTTTGAAAAGGCAATATGGTGATAACCAAGGCTGATACAGGCTGGTTTGTCCGCTGATTTTGGGCGATGTGTGTAGGGATAATACTGCTCCACAACAAAAAAACAATGTAGGTACGAAAATAAGCAAAATCACCCGTTTTGGGGCAAAAATGGCGACTTTTTGGGAGAAATGCAAGATAAGATGCAAGATAACCCCTGCCCCAAAAGCCGGATAATGGTGCGGGTTTGCGGAGTCGAACAGGAAAAATGCAAGAAGCAGACGAAACGAATTAGTGATTTTTAGGGTTTCACTTTACAAACAAGGAGAACCCGAAATGAAGAAAAAAACTGTAAGCAACGACTCTTTGAAAGAAAAAATCGAAGAAATCCTAACGCCTTATCCGGACCCGATGAGCCGCAACGATTTCCGCATCGTATGCCATATCGGAACACGAACCTCGCTTTATCTCCTGCAAAGCGGGCTTGTTCCCTGCAAAAACAACGGAAAGAAAACACGCTGCTATAAAATCGCCAAGAAAGATGTTGCCGAGTATCTCTACCGCCGAGAGGCCGACCCGATGCGCTATACTCCGCCCAGCGGGTGGTATTACAACTACCCCAAACACAAGAAACCTGCCGCATCGTTAGAGCGCAAGCTGAACTATAAGGGCGAGGAACGGCTGCTGGCCAAGGAATGGTACGAGCAGCAACTGGCAAATTACCCGGATGTACTGACCGTTGCGCAAGTCTGCGAGGTGACAGGCTATCAACGCCACACAATCCTGAAATGGTGCAGCAAGGGCTTGCTGAAAACCATCTTACAGACACCCAAGTACATGATTCCCAAAGTATGGCTGCTGGAATTTGTGACATCCGATTTTTTCAACGAGATCAGCCGAAAATGTGGAAAACACTATGCCGCCATCAAGGAAATCGGTGATTCAAGCAAAAGCAGATGGTATACTCATTCATCATAATGTGTTCCGTTCAATTTTCCAGTCGCTGACTGGAAAATCGGGTGGTTGAGATATACAAGACATTTTTCCATTAAAGAATATAGCCGAAAAAGTCGCTGCACCGCCCTTTATCCGTGCAGAGGATAGATGATAACCCATAGTAGTGCGGTCAACTCAATTTGCCAGACAGCGTCTGGTAAATTTAAGAATCCCAATATAGCGGGTACAATATTTTTCGGATTAGCATTCAAGATCCAATGCAAAAGTGACTGTGGTGCAAAGTGAATCTCTGCGCCACAGTCACTTTTGCATTAAGCAAATCAACATAAGCCATAAATCAATGATTTAGTTCAGCCCGGACAATGACCGCATAACAAGGTCGATATCCTTGTTTTCCAGTTCCTGAATGATATGGAGATAGGTCTTTTGGGTGGTTGTCATACTGGAGTGTCCCAGTCGCCGGGCAACACTCGCAATAGATACGCCGGTAAAAAGTAGCAGGGATGCGTGGGTGTGGCGCAGACCGTGGATAGAAATGACCGGGATATTGCACCTCTCGCAGTGGCGGCTCAAAACATCATTAACGGTAGAGTTGTAGACCTTGCCATCCACAAAAATAGGTTGATCGTCCGGCAGACCTTTTACAAGCTCGGAAAAACGGATAACAGACTGCCAATCAATTTGAATTTTACGAACCGATGATTTGTTCTTTGTCGGCTGAAACCCACCGGCACCCTTGTAATCCCATGTCTTACTGATGGAAAGGGTCTGATGATAGAAATCAAAGTCCTTGGGGGTCAGAGCAAGTGCCTCCGAAAAGCGCATTCCGGTCTTGGCCACCAAAAGAATGAAATAATCCCAGTTCACTTCATCCTTTAATTCAAGCGAGGCAAGGAGCGTGTGTAGCTCAAATTGATTAAGGTACTTGATTTTCTTTGCAGACGGCGCCTTTCCCTTAATAATCGCCTTCCGCGTGGGGTCACGGTCAATCAGCCCCTCGTCCACTGCGTCTAAAACAGCCCCTTTGAGCTGGTGGTGAAAGTCCATTGTCGTCTGCCGCTCATGGTATTCGGCATAATCATTCAGCAACTGCTGATACGCAATGCGATTCAAATCGCAAATTTTCAAATCCGGGATAAGTTTTTCGAGCCATTTTTGCGTCATCAGGTACTTATCCATTGTAACCTGTCTTATCGCCCCTTTCTTGTATACAGTAATCCACTTTGCATAATATTCACAGAACTTATCTGTGCGTTGTGCTTCGTTAAGCATATTGCACCTCCGTTGTATGTGTGAATATGGCTTACGCTGATGAAGGGTGATAAGGTTGTCGAGCTGCTGAAAGAAAGAGCCGATTTTCTGCTGTTCAGCATAATCCTTCGGCATCGTTAGGCTTGTTTCAAAGAAGTCCGCTGGCGCAACATTCAATAAGCCGTGATTCCGCGCACCTTCGGCAGCAATCGCCTGAATACCCTTGTGCCACAAGTCGGTGTTGTAATAGGTGACTATATAATCAGAACTGGTCTTTCTCTCATCTGAAATTTTAAAAACAATGTAAAGCGTTGATAACACGCCACTTTCGTAACGGTCAAGACGCTTAATTGCACCCCAAGGAGCATCGGAAGATGTACTTTTATTGTAAGCAAATTCACCATTCCTAACAAGAAAATAACCGCTTACATCCTTGCTTGCTATACGCTTATCGAAGAATTCGTTCTGGTTGATTAGTCCATACTGCGCGGAGATTGTCAGTGGCAAAGTTGATTCGAGATTTTCGTTTTTGCGTGTGATGCGCTCGACAACTTCCCCTAACTTCCGCTGTTCCCAAGCGTATGTATTTTATGGCATAAGCCACAATTTTTTGTGGAAACCTTAACGATCTGTGTTATAATAGAAATAACTACTTACGCTTTTCCCAAGAAAGGGTATTTTCTAAAACAAAAGGAGCTTGACCGATGAACAAACAACAGCTTGCGCAGAAGATTTGGGCTTCTGCTAACCAGATGCGCTCCAAAATTGAGGCCAGCGAGTACAAGGACTTTATCCTTGGTTTCATTTTTTATAAATATCTGTCCGATAAAGAAATCGAATTTCTGAAAGACAACGATTATGACGATGAGCTGCTGAAAACCGTAACCGAGGACGACCCCGAAACCGTCAAATGGGTGCAGGAAAACATCGGCTATTTTATCTCCTACAAAGATTTCTTCTCCACTTGGCTCGGCATGGGCAAGGATTTTGATGTTTCCAATGTGCGTGACGCGCTGTCGGCGTTCAGCCGGCTGATCTCCCCCACGCACAAGCGTGTGTTTGAGAAAATCTTCAACACACTGGAAACCGGTCTTTCCAAACTGGGCGACAGCTCCGGCACCCAGACAAAAGCCATCAGCGGCTTGCTGAACCTGATCAAGGATATTCCGATGGACGGCAAGCAGGGCTATGATGTGCTGGGCTTCATCTATGAATATCTTATCAGTATGTTTGCCGCCAATGCCGGCAAAAAGGCGGGCGAGTTCTACACGCCCCACGAGGTTTCGCTGCTGATGTCCGAAATCGTGGCAAGCCACCTGCAGGGCAAAAACGAGATCAAAATCTATGACCCGACCAGCGGTTCCGGCTCGCTGCTGATCAACATCGGCAAAAGCGTTTCCAAGTATATGGCAGACGCAAACAATGTAAAATACTACGCGCAGGAGCTGAAAGAGAACACCTACAACCTGACCCGTATGAATCTGGTAATGCGCGGCATCAAGCCGGACAACATCGTTACCCGCAACGGCGATACGCTGGAGGAGGACTGGCCCTACTTTGACGATGCCGACCCCATCAACTCCTATGACCCGTTGTACGTGGACGCTGTAGTATCGAACCCGCCCTATTCCCAGGCATGGGACCCCACCAACAAGGAAGGCGACGCCCGCTATGCCCGCTTTGGTCTGGCACCCAAGGGTAAGGCGGACTATGCCTTTTTGCTGCACGACCTCTACCATATCAAGCCAGACGGCATTATGACCATCGTTTTGCCCCACGGTGTTCTGTTCCGCGGCGGTGAGGAAGGCACGATCCGCAAAAATCTGATTGAGAACAACCACATTGACGCCATCATCGGTCTGCCCGCCAACATTTTCTTTGGCACGGGCATTCCCACCATCATTATGGTGTTGCGCCAAAAGCGCGAGCGCGAGGATGTACTTATCATTGACGCCTCCAAGGGGTACACCAAGGAGGGCAAAAACAACAAGCTCCGCGCCTCCGACATCAAGCGTATTGCCGATACCTTTGTAAAGCGTGAGAGCATCCCCAAATTCTCCCGCACGGTCAGCCGTGAGGAAATCCGCGCCAACGACTACAACTTAAACATTCCCCGCTATGTTGACTCCTCTGAGGCGGCGGAGCATTGGGATGTATACGCCTCTATGTTCGGCGGCATCCCCGCAGCAGAGCTGGACGAGCTTTCCGCGTACTGGGCGGCGTTCCCTGCGCTGCGCGGTGAATTGTTTGCTGAAAACAGAACGCCCTATGCGGCGCTGACCGTCGAGGACATCAAGTCGGCTATCAAAAACAGCCGCGATGTAACCGCCTTTGAGGACGCCTATCGCTCCGCCTTTGCTGCGCTGCCCGCCTATATGAAGGCTGTCCTGTTGGACGGCATGGACAAAATTGAGATTACCAAGACGGAAACCACCCTCAGCGAGGATACTTTTGCGCGCCTTGCCGACATTCCGCTGATTGACAAGTATGAGGCCTATCAGCTGCTGGACGACCACTGGAACACGATTGCCGTTGACCTTGAAATGATCCAGACCGAGGGGTTCGGTGCAGCCAAAAAGGTAGACCCCCATCTTGTCACCAAAAAGAAGGGCAACGAGGAGCAGGAAGTGCAGGACGGCTGGGTCGGGCACATTCTGCCCTTTGACCTGCTGCAAAAGACGCTGTTGAAAGACAAGGCTGACGCGCTCCACGCGCTGGAAAATCAGCTTGCCGAGCTGCCCGCTGAATATGAAGCCCTGCTGGATGAATTTACCGAGGACGACAAGGACACCTATAAGGAGTGCTTTACCGAAGAAGGCGATGCCTTTGTGCCGAAAGAGATTGCCAAGAAAATTAAGGAGTTGCGGCGGGACCGCACCCCCGAAGCACAAAATGCCTGCCGTGTTTTCAGCCGCGTAGAAGAACTGACCAAACAGGAAAAGGCACTGAAAGCCGAAATCAAATCTGACGCAGCAGCGCTGGAGGCCCAGACAAAAAAGACCATTGAGGGGCTGACCGATGCGCAGGTGTTGGAGCTGCTGGAGCAAAAATGGATTGCACCTTTTACGAACGAGCTTGCCAAGCTGCCTGATGCAATGGTGGATAGCCTTGTCAGCAAGATTCAGACCCTGCAAAATAAATATAGCACAACCTTCTTTGATGTGGAAAGCGAAATCCGCGCCACCGAAAAGCAGTTGGCCGCGATGATGGACGACCTTACCGGCAGTGAGTACGACCTGAAAGGCCTGAGCGAGTTCAAGACGCTCTTGTTGGGTGACTGATATGGCAAAACAAAACAAACCTGCCATCCGATTCAAGGAATTTACTGACGCTTGGGAACAGCGGAAGTTGGGGGCTTTATGTGTTGAATTCAAAAGCGGTGACTTCATCAGTGCATCAGATATTGCAGAGAATGAAGCATACCCAGTTTACGGCGGAAACGGTTTGCGCGGTTTTACAAATCACTACAATCACGATGGTGAATATGCTCTAATTGGTCGCCAAGGTGCTCTTTGCGGAAATGTAAATTATGCCGTAGGCAAATCGTATTTTACAGAGCACGCGGTTGCTGTAAGGGCAAATAAAACGAACCAAACACGCTTTTTGTACTACTTGTTTTCAACCATGAATTTGGGACAGTATTCTGGCCAATCTGCACAGCCGGGGCTTGCTGTTGGAAACCTTGTAGAATTAGAAAATGTAGTGCCATCTAAACCAGAACAAGAAAAGATTGCAAGCTTTTTGTCATCTCTCGACAACCTTATCACCCTTCATCAGCGTAAGTATGACAAGCTGCAAGTTTTGAAGAAAGCCATGCTTGAAAAAATGTTTCCGAAAAACAGCAGCGGCGTTCCCGAAATTCGATTCAAGGGATTTACTGACGCTTGGGAACAGCGTAAGGCAAAAGACCTCTGCTCTATTTCGACAGGAAAAAGCAATACTCAAGACCGTGTTGATGATGGCATTTACCCGTTCTATGTTCGTTCTCCGATAGTTGAGCATAGCAATAGATACCTGTTTGATGAAGAAGCAGTTTTGACCGTTGGCGATGGCGTTGGAACAGGTAAAGTATTTCATTATGTGAATGGTAAATATGACCTGCATCAGCGTGTTTACAGGATGTTTGATTTCTCTGAAGAAATTACAGCGAAGTATTTTTACTATTATTTTTCTAATCATTTCTACGACAGAGTTATGGCAATGACAGCTAAAACATCCGTTGATTCTGTCCGTTATGAAATGATTGCTGATATGGATATAGCTTTACCAAAAGTTAAAGAACAGATGGCAATATCTGCTTACTTTGACCGCCTCGACCACCTTATCACCCTTCATCAGCGTGAGTTAGAAAAGCTGCAAAATATCAAAAAATCCATGCTCGAAAAGATGTTTGTCTAAGGAGAATCGTGAAAAAATGGGAAAAATTATTTTATATCACGGCACTCCCGACAAAATCGTTGTGCCGAAATTTGGCGGCGGTGATGATAAACACGACTACGGCAGGGGCTTTTACCTTACCGAGAACATCGAACTTGCCAAAGAATGGGCGGTCTGCCGCCCGAACGACACAAACGGCTGGGTTCACAAGTACGAGCTGGAAACCGCCGGGCTGAAAATTCTGGATTTTCAGCAGCACAGTGTTCTTGCGTGGCTGGCAGAGCTGATGAAGCATCGGGACGCCGCCGACTCTAAGCGATACCGTATGCTGGCAAAGAAATTTATCGAAAAATACGGCATGGATACCCGCGATTATGATGTGATTTGCGGCTGGCGCGCAAACGCCTCCTACTTTTACATTGCCAAAGAGTTTGTGCGCGATAATATTGATGTGGATATTCTGGAAGATCTGCTGTCCCTGGGCGGTTTGGGCATCCAGTATTGCATCAAGTCCGAGGCCGCGTATGCAAATCTGAAAGAAATAGCCGACGAGCTGCTTGCCGTGGACTACACTGAATTTAACGACAGGTACAATCAGCGCGACATAACGGCAAGAAAACGGATGCGCGAACTGGTGGATTCCGACGCGAACACGGTCACAAAGGTGTTCAGCACACTGTTTGAGAGGTGAGGGACAATGCACGCGTATGCAAAGGAATATGTAAGCGATGTAGTCGAAAATCAGGGCAAGCTCTTTGACCTTGTGGCACAGAAATACCCTGACAAGGATACTGCGGCTTTTATCAATTCCTATATGGCAAGCAAAACCAGAAAAAGCATTGACGAAGCCAAAGCCTATGTAAACACGATGAGCGCCCCCGAACTGTGGGAGTACTTTTGCAAAACCGATGGCTTTACACTGAAAGACGGCAAAGCCATCGAGGGGTTTATGCCGGACTGGATCGGCGAATTTTATGCGTATTATCAATGGTATTATAATCTGCCCAGCAGCGAGGTCGTAAAAAAAGTGCCGGTTGCTTTTCTGGAAAAAGCATACGGCGGGCTGCATGATCTGGAACTGGATTTGGCGGTACAAAAAGTCGGTGAAGTATAATGACGGTTGTTTGCTTTCATAACCCCAGTGAGGAAAACGGATATTTGAGCAACTGGTACCCCTGCCGCTTTACGGTGGAGGGGGTGGACTTTTCCTCCATGGAACAATATATGATGTACAAAAAGGCTGTCTACTTTGGTGACAAGGCTGTGGCGGCTAAAATTCTTGCAACCGATGATGTTGCCGAAATCAAGGCGCTTGGCAGGCTGGTTGCCAATTATAGCGAGCGTTATTGGAACGGTATTCGGCAAATCGTTGTTTTTACAGGGCTGCTTGCCAAATTCACCCAAAATGACGACCTGAAAGCGCAGCTTGCCGCCACCAAAGGTTCCGTTTTGGCTGAATGTGCGGTCAGGGATACCATTTGGGGCATCGGCTTGTCGATGAAGGACCCGGACAGGCTGGATATTGGCAAGTGGAAGGGGCAAAACCTGCTGGGCTATGCCCTGATGATGGTGCGCGAACGGCTGTAAAAGCGTACACAAATACCCGGAAAGGGGCAAAACAAATGACCTTTCAAAAGGAATCGGACTTTGAAGAAGCGCTTATAAAAATCCTGACGACCAAAGGCTGGGAGAGCACAATTCTGAAATATCCCACCGAGCAGGATCTGATTCGCAACTGGGCAAACATTCTCTTTGACAATAACCGCGGCATAGATCGCCTTGGCGATTACCCCTTGACCGATAGCGAGATGCAGCAAATTGTGGAGCAGATTCGGGAACTGCGCACGCCGCTGAAGCTGAACGGCTTTATCAACGGCAAAACGGTTTCTGTCAAGCGCGATAACCCCGATGACAAGGCACATTTCGGCAAGGAAGTCAGCCTGAAAATCTATGACCGCATGGAGATTGCCGCCGGGCAAAGCCGCTATCAGATCGTGCAGCAGCCGATTTTTCCCGGTAAATCCAAAATGCTGAACGACCGCCGCGGCGATTTGATGCTGCTGATCAACGGTATGCCGGTGTTCCATCTTGAATTAAAGCGCAGCGGTGTGCCGGTAAGTCAGGCGTATAACCAAATCGAAAAATACGCCCACGAGGGTGTGTTTACCGGGCTGTTCTCGCTTGTGCAGATTTTTGTGGCAATGAACCCGGAAGAAACCGTCTACTTCGCCAACCCCGGTCCCGACGGAAAATTCAACACCGATTATTACTTCCACTGGGCGGACTTCAACAACGAGCCAATCAACGATTGGAAAGAGATTGCCTCCAAGCTGCTGTCCATCCCCATGGCGCATCAGCTGATCGGCTTTTACACCGTGGCCGACGATGCGGACGGCGTGTTGAAAGTTATGCGCAGCTATCAGTATTATGCTGCCAGTGCGATTTCGGATGTGGTTTCCAAAACGAAATGGGACAGCGGCAAGCAGCGCGGCGGGTATATCTGGCACACCACCGGCAGCGGCAAGACGATGACTTCCTTCAAGTCCGCACAGCTGATTGCCAATTCCAACGATGCAGACAAGGTGGTTTTCCTCACGGATCGTATCGAGCTGGGGACGCAGTCGCTGAAAGAATACCGCGCCTTTGCCGATGAAAACGAGACCGTGCAGGCAACGGATAACACCTATGAGCTGATTGCCAAGCTGAAAAGCATTGCCACCGCAGACACGCTGATTGTGACTTCTATTCAGAAGATGAGCAATATCCGTGACGAGGAGGGCGGCAAAAATGCCCGCGATATTGAGCTGATCGGCAAAAAGCGGCTGGTGTTTATCGTGGACGAGGCACATCGCTCCACCTTTGGCGATATGCTGGCAATTATAAAAGAAACCTTTCCCCGTGCGATTTTCTTCGGCTTTACCGGCACGCCCGTGTTTGAGGAAAACGCCAAAAAGAACAACGCGCAAACCGATGTGTTTGGCAATGAACTGCACCGTTACAGCATAGCGGACGGCATCCGCGATAAAAATGTGCTGGGCTTTGACCCATACAAGGTACTTACTTTCCGCGACAAAGATGTGCGGCAGGCTGTTGCACTGGAAAAGGCGAAGGCAACTACGGTTGCAGACGCCCTGAATGACCCCGTAAAAGCCGCTGTGTACTATAAGTACATGGACAACACGCAGGTGAAAATGTACGGCGAGCCGGGTCCGGACGGAAAGTGGATCAAGGGGATTGAGGATTATCTGCCCAATACACAATATCTGACGGCAGAGCATAAGCAGACCGTTATCGAGGATATTAAGGAAAACTGGCTGACTTTGAGCCACAACGGTAAGTTCCACGCCATTTTTGCCACAAGCAGTATCCCGGAGGCAATCGAATATTACCGCATGATGAAGATCACCATGCCGGAATTGAAAACAAGCTGCCTTTTTGACCCGAACATTGATAATAACGGCGGCGCCATTTACAAAGAGGATGGGCTTGTTGAAATTATCGAGGATTACAATAAGCGCTATGGGCAGGATTTTACAATACCCACCCACGCACGGTTTAAGAAGGATCTGTCGCTGCGTCTGGCGCACAAGGAGCAGTATAAGCGCATTGAACGCACACCCGACCAACAGCTTGATTTGCTGATCGTTGTTGACCAGATGCTGACCGGCTTTGACTCCAAGTGGGTTAATACCCTCTATATGGATAAGATGCTGGAATACGAGAACATTATACAGGCGTTTTCCCGCACAAACCGACTGTTTGGACCGGATAAACCGTTCGGCGTGATTCGCTATTACCGCAAGCCGCACACAATGGAACAAAATGTGCTGAAAGCGGTGAAGCTGTACTCCGGTGACCGCCCGATTGGATTGTTTGTTGACCGCCTTGCCCACAACCTTGAAAAAATGAACGAGGTGTACGGCGACATTGCGGAGTTGTTTACGAGCGCGGGTGTGCCTGATTTTGAAAAGCTGCCGCAGGACAGAAGCGTCTGCGCCAAGTTTGCAAAGCTGTTCCGTGAACTTAACGACTACATGGAGGCAGCGCGTGTGCAGGGCTTTACATGGAATCAAAGCGTATATCATTGCCCGGACGATGCTGCCGATGAAACCATTGATGTCGAAATGCTGTTTGATGAGTCTGCCTATCTGATTTTGGCACAGCGCTATAAGGAACTGTCCGCCGAGCCGTCGGACCCTTCCGATGACGGCGATGCGCCGTATGATTTGGTGGGCTATTTGACGGAAATCGACACCGGTGTGATTGATTCCAACTATATGAACAGCCGCTTTGATAAGTACCTGAAGCTGCTGAATCAGGCGGGTGCATCGGGAGAATCCATAGAACAGGCAAAAGCCGAACTGCATAAGTCCTTTGCCAGCCTGACACAGGAAGAACAGAAGTTCGCCAACATCTTCCTGCACGATATTGAACGCGGCGACGCCACACCCGAACCCGGCAAGACGCTGCGGGATTACATCACCGAGTACCAGTGCCGTGCGAAGAATGACCAAATCCACCGCTTTGCCGTTGTGTTTGGCTTGGATGAAGAAAAGCTCCGCAATATGATGGGTCTGGGGCTGACGAAAACCAATATCAACGAGTTTGGCCGCCTTGACGAACTGAAGAAAAGCGTAGACAAAGCAAAGGCAAAAGCCTATTTTGAGAAAAAAGAGGGCGTAAAGCTGATACCGCCCAAGGTAAACCAGAAAGTGGACAGTTTGCTGCGGGAATTTATTGTAACCGGCGGCTTCGAGGTGTAAGGCTGCATATTTATAAGCGATAAGTCGAACAAAAGGGCCAAGGAAAATCCGAGGCCCTTTTACTTTTGCTTGGGAACAGCGGAAGTTCTCGGATATTACTTTTCCAGCGGGTGAAAAGAACAAAGAGAATCTGCCATTAGAGAGTTATTCCATTACAAATGAAAATGGATTCGTACCGCAAGATGAAAAGTTTGAAAACGGTGGTACAATGCGAGAAGCCGACAAAAGAATGTACTATATTGTTTCTCCAAATTCATTTGCGTACAACCCTGCAAGAATAAATGTAGGTTCCATTGGATACCAAGACACGGGAAAAAGTGTGATAGTAAGTTCACTTTATGAGGTCTTTAAGACTTCTGACGATGTGGATGATAGACTCCTCTGGCATTGGTTCAAATCGCCTGATTTTCAAAAGCTGATTATGCAGTTGCAAGAGGGTGGTGTTCGTCTCTACTTCTATTACGACAAACTCTGTATGGGACAAGTATCCCTCCCTTCACTTGAGGAACAGCGCAAAATTGGAAAGTTATTTGATACCCTCGACCACCTTATCACCCTTCATCAGCGTAAGTTTTATGTTTCGATATTGATGTGATGTAAACTTTGGATTTATAGATGTTCGATTTTTCCATGTGTAGATTATCGTTCCGGCTATATATTCCTCCGCTCAAAGTATTCAACCTACGTACAACTTCTTCTGGGTCTGTGCTCAATGCCTCTATAAAATTATACATAATCGTAATATCGAACAATAGCACAACCGAATAGCCAATTATCGTTATCCTCATAGCGTGGCACAACGTTTAAGGGCGCGTTAACCGTGCCACACTCGATTAGTATCAGGGTTGATAATGCTGGACTACTCTTTGCCAATCCAGAAGCATCGTCCCATAATATCACTTGCTATGCAGAACGGTTTGCTATCCATTTGTTTCGCTGTTGGAAGCAATTATGGCTATAGCCAGGACAGATGCATTTTACCAGAGCGGCATATTGGAAAATAAAATTCAGTGCGATTACCACCTGCTTTCAAATCCTTTATATGGGACTGTGGTCACCAGATGGATAGCCGCAGTCTTAGTCCATTCCCTTTATACGATTTGCGCCACCCAAATATCAACGCCTCGTGCCATCCTAAAAATAAAGGTGGTGAAAGCAATAACAAGGAAGAAGGCAAAAGCTGGTTCGAAATCAACGAAAATACGGTACCGAATACAAAGTGCAGGCTGTACAATTACCTAATGAGATTGGATCATCAACTCTGTCACACAAAACAGGAGTACAACTTCTCGGTTCGTCCGAAGGTTGTACTCCTATTTTTAATCTATACTCGCATATAGACCGTATGTATTTTTACGATATCGTTTAAAAACTGTTCGTTGATATGTCCGATATGTAATCTGATCGCTAAAATTTCTAACACCTTTCCAATTAAACAAACTTTCTTCAGGTTTGTTTCCGCTAGAAGAACTCCTTTCTAAAAAGTCGCATATGAGTTGTATGACCCTATTAGAAGGGTTACTATTTTTATTTGCGGCCCTCAATCTTATATCTTGAATTAGACTGCTCATTTTTGTACGCAATGTTACAGATATATACGGGCAGTTATGGAAAATCAAAACATACCAAAATTCTTCCTGCATCATTGGGTCCTTGTCGGAAATTTTGGACAGTTGCTTTGTCACTACTGCTTCGATTTTTCCCAAGAGTTCCATGAAAAATGGTTTGTAATACTGTGAATACAATAATAGATTTGCCCAAATAATCGGATCATTGTTTTTTGAAGCATTTTCAATTAATGCACACTCTGTTGTTGTATCAAGCTCAATATTATATTCATGGAAGAAAGGCATCCAGTCACACAAATCATGAATATTTCCGGATTGAAAAATAAATGAATATCTATTAATTGTGTTGCTCAATTTTTCTTTGGCTTTTTCTTCGTGTTTAAAATCCACTTCACTATTTAAATAAGCAACAATAGAGATAACCTTTCGAGTCTGGTCAAAAGATGGATAAAATGCATAAATATATAATGCAATATCGAGTAAAAGTAATGCCTTCCCTAATCGCTTCTTCCCAAAAAGTGTATACCCGCTCTTTTTCTTGCTTATATTATTAAGTAGCGTCGATAGCAGGAACGAGACTATGGTACGTCGATCATCTGGATACTTCTTGACTAGAACAGCAATCTCATCTTTTATTCTATCTACAGATATAAAATCATTTTTTACTATATAACGATCTTCCTCAGGAAGATTTTCATAATCGCTTTTTTTGCCCTGATAGAAAAAGTCTCCAATTATATCAGATAACTGTCTCGTTTTTTCTAACCATTCCTTGGGCAGGCACGGAGTTGTTCCCTTCGTAAGTTTTAGCTCATTTATTCGTAAGCGATAGTGTTCTCCGATAGTTTTATATTTTGATAATATCTGTTCAAGAACTTGAGGTTGATTAGAAAAGAGGAAAATGTCGTCCACATATCTAAAAGCAGCATAATCGACTTTATAGAAAATACCATCTTTTTCAAGCTCTAGTAGTATTTCGTTATCAATATGTTGAAGAAGAATCTCCGCCATCATCCTTGAAAATTCAGGGCCGACAACGATACCATTTGATGAACGACCATTTATGTTTTGTAATATGCGGTCTATCGTAATAAATAAATGTGAATTATTTGCATCCTTAGCATCAACAACATTCCTTTCAATCATCCAGCTAAAAGAATGTGTATAAATGCTGTCAAAGCACGACTTATAATCGAGCTTGGCATAGTATCTGTACTTAAAGTTACACATTCTCCAAATTCGCGAATCTGCAAAAGAATTGATAGATTCAAAAGGAACGATTTTAAAATAATTTGCAGCCTGTTGAATAGCTCCTCGCCCTACACGGGATACTTGTTCTTGAAAGTATTGGGTAATTTTCCCTGATTTTGATTTATAAAATAAATCTGTACTTTTTTTATGATAGCGAATAGAAAAATTGTGATACTTCTCAAAATAGTTCAATATTTCTTTTTGGTAACACTCGATGAAAAGAAACAAATTCAACGCAGAAACAGGTTGAATAATACTCATTTCTCTCATCGTGCCATTTCCTTTTAGAATTCTATATTTTAATGGCTTTGTGCTCCATCCATCTTTAAACATAGCCAATTTCCCTTTGGCTTTGTTCTGCTTTGTTTCACAAATAAGACTATCAACTACTTTTTGAGTGTCTTTTTCTAAAAGAAATGCGTATAGCTGCGAAAACGAAAAAAGCTCTGATACTTCAACAGGAAGTAAATCAGTTAGAATATAGTCCAATTTATTTCTTTCTAGACCATTCCAGCCCATTGACTTTTTCCTTCCTTCGTTTTATTATAGAATTGCAAATTTAAATTTGCAGTGCGGTAACGCACACACATCATCGGCACAATGGCAGGCTCAGTTTGAGTCTGGACATTGTGTTTAGAACATAGCTGCGGCAAATGTTCCGAAGCGGCAAGGGAAACCTTGCCGCTTCGTCATTTAATAGCCGACACGAACCTTAATTAGATAATCTCTTACGAGGGTGCCATATCCTCTGCGCCTACCACTTGCGTCAATGTTATTAATTCCAATCTGCTTGCACAAGTTTACTAAAGCATTATAATCATATCCTATATGGTCGACAAGGAGAATGGTCTTATTTGATTTCATGTTTCCATATAAATTGTAGCCACAATTTATTTTACCGCCACCCATTAGAAAGTACGGTTTATTTATTCCAGCCTTCTTAAATGCATCATCGATAGCATCTTTTAAAAATGCTTTTGTATTAGCTTCAATAAGCCCAGTATCCAGCAAGTAGCGAAGTTCTCCGTAATTTGAAATAAAACCTTTTACTCGCCACACACTTGTGCGAAAATGTTTTGTCAAATATACTTCTCGTGATGAAAAAGCAGCTATTCTGTGTCGAAGTAATTCGATTTTCCCGTAATCAGGCGATGATAAATTTGTATAAGAGGAAATAAAACTATCAAGTCGATTCCGATACTTGTTTTGCTTGGCTAGTGTAATTCCATATTGAATAGTTATTTCTGCGCCTTTCCTGATTTGCTTTGAGGAAAACCAGAACTCATATCCCAAAAAATCTATTGAGCATTTTTGCGACAGAACCTTTCTTCGGGAAATATACCCAAACTTTTTCCAATTAAACTCTGTCTTACATTGTAGGCATTTTAGACTAGTATCATGGAATACTTCCAAAAGGACTGCATTTAATAGATCCTTTGTTTCTGACTCTTCCATATGCTCATTAAGAACTAAGACGCAATCATCAATATATCTTTCATAATATATCACACCATTTGAAGAGAACTTTTTACGAATTGCTTTATCAAAATGAGTTGCGATGATTTCCGCAATGGCATTTGAAGTGCAAAGTCCCGCATAAGAACGCTTCGTTGAATAAACAAAGGCCTTTATCAAGTCGATTTCGTGGCGATCCGTCAGATTGCTTCTTAGATATTTTTCAAATACATAAATTGATGATATGGAATTAAAGTAATCCTTAAAGTCAAATTTAACAATTGTAAAATCGGCCATTTGAATTGTGGCCGTAAGAGTAGCAAAAAGATCGTGTGATATTTTGTTCCGATTTGGATATCTCACTTTAAACGTTCTATCTAGTATTTGCTTGATGCACTGACATAAGATGTGTTCAGGAGAATACAAATCAGTATATCGCTTAACCAGACGTTTTTTCCCGTCTTGGCTTAACACAGCAGAAGTTGCATTATTGAAATTAAATGCGGAGTTCCTAACTGCCTCCTCCACCGTGAGAACAATCTGGTCTTGCTCTGCGGGCGTTTTCGGCGTTGTATTTCCGTTGAGTGCCGCAGTTAGTTTGACAGCACGGTCAATTTCCTTTTTGATGCTCATTTGCCTGCTCCTATATAACAAACACGTACACGCCTAGATAGCAAAGCAGATATTCATTAACAACTGCTCTCCTGTTGCTATTTACGTCAGCTTTTAATGTAGTTATTTTAACATATTCCAAGTATGTTCTCAATAAAAAATGCAGTATTCCGCGAATAGAAATATGAAGCCATTCCAATACCTGTTTCCTTTGCCTTATTATTGACGACTCTGAGGTTTTCGATATCCATGGAAAAAAGTTTCAGTGGCAAGCAACTGGCGACAATGTCGTTTCAAACAAGCCTTGCAAAAGGATTGAATTCGACTGAAGCCGAATTCAAGTGATTGGCCGAACGGATGCTTCCGCGGTTATGTTATCTTTTACACGCAGTAGAATCGCTTCGTTTGGTAAACCTCAATTTTTATTCGTCCGGCCACATAATCTTCCACTCAAAATACTCTGCCTGCGTAATCTCTCCCGCATACAACTTCTTCTGAACCGCAGCCCAATCCTTCAGAAAATCATCCAGAATCGTATCATCAAACCACATCGCCACGGGGGAGCGCGGCGGCCAGTTATCGTTGTCATCATAGTGCAGCGCAAGGTTTGGGTTGGCATTATACCGCGCTGTGCCGCGCTCGGTGGGCACCAGCTTGATAACGCCAGGCTGCTCCTCGTCCAGCCAGAAAAGCTGCTCCAGAATATCATTCGCCGGGCCGTTTCCGCCATCGGAAAGTGCCAACGGGGAAACACGCAAAGCCTCTGCTATTTGATTTAGCAGGGGCTTTTTTGGTACGCGGTAACCCATTTCGTATTGCGCAATGCGGTTTGCGCTGAGGTCGACCAACTCGCCCAACTCTTTCTGGGTCATGCGGCGGTGCTGGCGGATGCGCTTGATTTTCTCTCCGATGTTCATTTCGTTCACTCACTTTGCAGGATTTTCCTTATTGTACCACACCATAACATAAAAGCGCAAGAAAAAAGTAACAATTTTGCGAAAACTATTGACATTCGCATAAAAGCGCAGTATCCTATATTTACATCGCAAATATGCGAAAGTTGAAATTCAAGGATGGTGATCGAATGGATTGTAAAGAAATCAGAGAAATGTACAAGCTCATGTTTGCGGAGTACCCGGACATTGTAACGGTCAAGGATCTGCAAGCCATGCTGGGCATCAGCCGCCACGCGGCGTATGACCTGCTGGGGGAGGGCGAAATCAGCTGCATCCGGCTGGCAAACGCTTACAAAATCCCCAAAATCAATGTAATCAATTACGTTCTGAAAAGTCCGTGCGGTCAGAAGCGCGTGAGCGCGTAGGAGCGACCTTGATTTTGGCAAGAGCACCTCCCCGTCTTAAATAGATTCGGCACCTTGAAAACTGCATATCCGACAAGCAAGGTACATTCACCGCATTGCCGTCAACTTACGAGTACGGCAGCGCAGACAGAGTACGCGCCATGACTGCCACCGGGCACGAGCGATTCAGTCTCTGGTAAACACCCCGTGGCGGAGTGGAGCGCAATGACAGATGTGGTCGTAAAGATACTTCCGTCCAGTCACAGTTCACACAATGAGGGCGGCAGGCAGAGAACCTGGCTGGGGTAAAAATACCCATGATGCCGTTGCAGCCGAACGGCAGCCTTGCAAGTCGTCCCCGCAGCTGGGGCAAAGTGGACAAATGCAGCTGTAAATCGAAATGTTATCCCGAAAGTGTACCGAACGGATTCACTTTTTCCAGCCCAGTAAAAGTAGTGAATCAGAACCGTATACTTTCGGAAAATTTATTGGGAGTGAATCAGATTTGATTCACTATTCAGAGGACAAGGGCATAAAAGTGAATCAGTTCTGATTCACTCGCAGTAACCGCCCAAATCCGCCCGGTGTGGGGCGGATGCCCCGCGTCGCACACGGACGCGAGGAACACCCTAAACCCGCCGTTTGGCGCGCTTGTGGGGCTGTGGGGCGGCGCGAGCCGTACAACTTAACACTGGAGAATAAAACTTACTACACACAAAACGACGATAGTATGAGATAATAGATATATACCAAAACAGAAAGGACGATGCGAATGAATTATGAAAAACTTCCAAAAACGATCTCCGCCGAAGAACTCCTCTCCACGCCGCTGCCGCCGGTCAAGTGGATCATTCCCGATTTGCTCCCGGCAGGGCTGGCACTGTTTGCCGGTCCCAGCAAGGCGGGCAAAAGCTGGCTGACCTTGTGGCTGTGCTTGCAGGTCGCGCAGGGCAAACCTATGTGGGGACGCGAAATAGAGCCGCACACCGTGCTTTACCTATCGCTGGAGGACACCTTCAACCGCCTGCAAAAGCGCCTTCTCCAGCTGGTGGGCAGCGAAGAAGCCCCCGAACGGCTGGTCATGCAGACGGAATGCAGCAGCATCGGGCAGGGGCTGGAAGAACAGCTCACAAGTTTCCTCTATCAGCACCCGGACACCGGGCTGATCGTCATCGATACCTTGCAAAAGGTGCGTTCCAGCGACCAGAACAACAGTATGTATGCCAGCGATTACAAGGAGATCAGTGCGTTGAAGGCATTGGCGGACAAGTATAACATCTGCATTTTGCTGATCCACCATCTGCGCAAACAAGCCGCAGACGATCCGTTCCAGCAGATTGCAGGTTCCAATGGTCTGATGGGTGCGTCCGATACCAGCTGGGTCATGCAGCGCAAGCGTATGAGCCAGACCGCCAGCATTTTGGTGACCGGGCGCGATATGGACAACAAAACACTGCGCCTGCACGAAGAAAATTGCGTTTGGATGCTGGACGAGGAAGAAAGCACCGAACAGATTGTCGCAAAAGCAGTTCCCGGATATATTTGGAAGGTGGCTGACTACATCGATAGTCTCGGAACATGGCAAGGTACGGCTACCGAATTGCTCTCCGCAGCCGATATTGAGGGCGTTTTGCCCCACCAGCTGACCCGGAAAATCGTGGAACACTTCGATACGGTGTTTACGCCAAGAGGTATCCGCTATGAAACCCACCGCACCTCGCAGGCGCGGCAGATGAAGTTCTCCCATGACGGAAATGACGCAGATGACGCTAATGACGCTGAAATTGACATAACCCAGCTTTTCAAATGGGATATCTCACAAACAGCGTCATCAGCGTCATTAGCGTCACAAAGGTCGCGTAAGGAGAGCAAGCATGGGCGAAGTGTTGCCACAGGGCAACCCGCCGAAAAGCCTACGGGGACAGCCCCGAACCCCTGTGAGGCTGCTGGCGCATGAGAAAGCGCAGCGTTGGGATCAATGTCCGCGTCAGCGTCACAGAGAAACGAAAAATGACGCTGATGGCTAAACGGTGCGGGCTGTCTCTCTCGGAATACTTACGCCAGCGGGCGCTGGGATATGAACCGGGTGGACACCCGCCCAAGGAGGTATTTGATGTGTTGGATAAATTGGATGAAATTGCAGAAAGCTGTTCGATGCGGGATGGCGCCGCCATTAGCGCCCACACTGACCGATTGAGGGATTGGCTCATTGGCGGTAACTAAGATCTGGACAATCAAATCGCTGGTAAGGTTTCATTCACAGGCGGAAAAGCGAGATGCATATTGCTTTATATTTTTCTCAATATGTCATCCATGTCGTCATCGGTCAGAGCTTTGGGAGATATCTGTTGCCGCAATATTGTTTGCACATCAGTGATTTGCTTTGGATTTGGATAGCGTTCCAAATTTTCATAACTAACAGCGTATTGATCAACCAGCCTCGCAAGTGGGGTGAAAGAATACTTGGACTCGTCATTCCCATCAATAACACTTTGATACATCAGCCCAGTGGTTAAGAGACCTTGAACATAGCTGTTGTACACTAAATCTTCTTCATCAATATGATCTTTAAGAAAGGACAAATCTTCTTCTAAAGAAAATGTGACCGCATGACAAATCCTAAAATAAGTTGGTCTATCTATAAAGTTGGTAAGGAGGCATCTAGTTACATTTACTAAATACTGGATTTTCTGCATTGTCTCAGCTCGGTTGATACTTGCAACTAAGCGTAATGCGTTTTCGTTGGAGTTGCCGTTTTCCGCGAGTTTGGCTCGCAGAATGGTACGGTCACTCTCTTCCAGATAGATACCATTCAAAAAGGTTTCGAGTTTTGACCAAAATAGTTGCTCACGAATGTAAAATGGGGACTTTGCAATGGCAATCATGACCTTGGCCAGCGCCCATGGATTTCCCAACACACCTTCAATGATATCGTTAATAAAGCTTTCGGAATCTTCTTTGACAGTGTTATTCGAAACTAGAAGATTTGCATCTTCAATAATGTTCATGTTCAATCCTCCAATTTTATCTGACAGTAGAATCAATTTGTTAAGGTCTCATAGCAGTACTTACTATGTATAGTATATGATTTTCTATGATCAATGTCTATTGGATACTCTAGAATTTCAATAATTGAAAACAATTATTGGAGATGACGATGCCGTTTTTGTCAGTAATAGGTAAAATTTAGGGCGAAAGATTGTTGGGTGTGGTGATAGCTTTCTGTCGCAGTTGTCGGTA
>ERZ773241.1583-NODE-1583-length-21055-cov-4.347571_pt1 | contig 21055 bp, 17 predicted proteins | sample MGYA00580989_ERZ773241 | MGnify/ENA primary metagenome ERZ773241 (study PRJEB29015, sample SAMEA2737804) | human gut metagenome | biome: human gut; feature: human-associated habitat; material: faeces | place: China | collected 2012 ... | reverse complement strand
CCTCGACCGGAATTTACAGCATAGTTTCGCTGAGATTCATTTACTGCTGTATATACGCATTCCGGTTTCGGATATGTCGTAGCTGCATTGTCAAAGTAAATCATTACGCACTTCCTAATTGTTTTTTGCGCACATTTTTTATGTTTATCACTCAGTGCACATTATAACTGTTCCAGTTCTTTTTTTAGCAGTTGCAGAAGGACCGCAACACGCTCTTTGGCAGTTATGGCTTCACCGTATTCTTCAAGGTGTGATTCTATATTATTCATTGCCGTTTCAGCAATACCTGAGATCTCGGCATCAGTTATGTTGTTTTCATAAACCTTTCCGCCGTAGTCAAGTGAAAGCGTGATTGTGCTTTCTGTAGCAGTATCCTCGTCTTCCAGTATAAAGCTGTTCACAGTATCAATATATATCTTAATATCATTCAGAAATGTATTGACAAGCTGATCGTTCCAGTCTTCTACCGCAAGCATAGTTACGCATTTTGCGAGTTCTGAAACAACGTCATTATCGTCAAAAGACGTGTTTTCCTTGATGAAGTGAAGGAATCTGTTCACTTCCGAAGAGAAAACATGTGTTCTTGTAGTTTCAGGTAAGGAGTTATACCAGTCCTGCATGATTGAAGAGAGGCTTCCTTTTATGGTTCTGTTAAATACTTTTTTTGTCTTATCTGCAAGATATGTTTTAGTATCATCGATAAATGAATTATATTCGCCAGCAAAAGTACGAAGACTTTCAAGTGTGCAAATATAGTCATTTTCACTGTCAAAAAACTTAGGTATATCGGCAAACAAAAAAGCGTGAGGATTAATGTCGTACTGTAAGAGCTGACCTTTGAATTTCAGCATTTTCTGCAGAACGGGTGTCGGCTCTTCTTCATGGTATCTCATCGTATGGTCTCTGGTAAACTTAGATAATCCTCTGAACCATGTCTGAAGAAGTTCTGCGGCAAAAGTACACTTGTTATTTACAGTTGCAGGTTCGACCTGAGAGAAGGCTGAGATAACACCTTCAAGATATGTTTCTTTTTCCTGCGTTCCTTTTTCAACATAGATGGTATAGTTTTTTGGATCGACTTCTATTTGCGACAGGGTATCACCGCTTATCTGTATCTCTTTTCCTTTGAATGACAGAACGATAGCATCCTGATTCTTTCGAATACACCAGGCAAGATAAACAGGGATAGTACCTTTTTTCATGCCGAAAGGTGAACTGCAAAGAGTTTTATAGATAACGCCAAACGAAACCGGCTTGTTTTCAGCTTCTGTTATTGTTTTGTTTACAGCATTTATCACAGCATTGAGACTTTCATCGTTGGAATAATTGCTGTTGTTCAGATGCTTTACCATGATAGCCGAACGGAGTATGCTGACTTCCGGACCGTAGCCGTCCATTACAGGAATATCATCTGTATGAGACAGTATCCAGTCTATAGCTTTTATTCTTGCCTTGCGTATCTGAGCGGATATCCTGTTTTTGTTGATCATCTCGTTGTTGATGTCAGGCGTAGTAGGATATACACGGTCGCAAATATTTGAAAGCTCACGGTTTAGCAGAAGAGGCTTTGTTATTTCATCAAGGCATTCTGCCGAATTATAGTAAGCAGCAGCCGGATTGGATGGAGAGTAGAGCTGATCTGCAATCTCTCTTATGGTCTTGAACAGATCGTATTTATATACAGCGAGTTCTTCTCTGAAATGGTCGTCAGTATCCTTGTTCTGATTTTCAAGGAGACATGCTGCTTGACATTCTTTTAACAGGTCATCATGCTTCCATACTTCTGTTACACATACGACGATACTTTCATCAAGTCCGAGTTCATGCAGATGTCCTGCAATATTATGAGTATCATCGTCAGTGTCTGAAATAAGGTAGATTAGAAGTCCATCAGCCGTTCCTTTAATCTCACTAAAATTACCAGTGTATTTCCAGAAATCAGATGCTTCCATAAATTCTGTTACAAAGTAACGCTGAATGTGCATCTTTGCGTTATGCTGTCTTGGGAGTATAAATGGGGTCGAATACGCTTCTTTAAGTGTATGCGGACGGTTAACCTTTACGAGTCCTTGTTCGATAAGATTACGTATATTCTTCTTTATATCGACACCGTTTGCAGTAAGAAATTCGTAAGTACCATCTCTGCGTCTTGTTATGATGTGCAGTGAAGCGAGAGAATCAACAGTATTACGGTAAATGTCATCATTGAAATTAGATGCAGCTTTAAGGTTCATGTCTGTTGCTTCAAAGGTATCGCTTGCAATGATCTTGCAAACAGCAAGTATCTTGATCAGCTTTATCTGCTCTTCATTTTCGCATTTTCTTACAGCTGACTGCGTTTTTGCCCAAATACTGTGTATCTTAGGATTGAATACTTCGACACGGAACAGTTCAGAAAAATAATCGTATATCCATTCAGGAGTAAGAAGGGCACATTCTCTGCTAATCGGATACTGGGCTAAAAAGCTTTGGAAAGAGTGTTCTTCTGACTGAGAGAGAAATGTGAACAAGGTTCTTTCGTTTTGCCCGACAAGTTCGCTGATATGAATAAGTGCGAATACGCTCAACGGATGTATAGGAAAGCATTTCTTTTCAAGTATCTCAGTATACATCTCGTCAGATAATTCATTGAAAATACCTGTCATCTGACAGAGCTGTGTAACGCTTGAAAGGTAATCTTTATGTTTTTTGTAAAATTTATCAAACTGCTCGCCATGAGTTATTGCGTTAGATACAAGCTCATAAGACTGCTCAGATGAAGCGATAAAGTAAACTTTCTTGAATCTGCCGTCAACCGTTCTAAAGCTGTCGCTTTGTGAATAATCAAGTATTTCTTTGTGCGTTATGCAGCAAAGGTGCATTTTATTACTTCGGACAGCCATTTCTGCAAAATCCTGGATCAGTTTCAGATTCTGCATATTTGTCATAGCAGCCGATGATTCAAGGAATTTGCTGAATTCGTCAAATATTATATACACGCCTCCGAAAGACTTCTGCTGTATCAATGCATCAGACACTTGTTCATACATCTTTACAACATCTGTGTTCTGCAAGGGATTAAAGCTTGCACCATTGCTGACTAAAGGGTAAATCTCGCAAAATGTTTGATAAGCAGAAGCAGAGCATTTATTGAGTTCATTCTTAAAATCAAAATACTTTATTTTTCGATTACGCAGTTCCTTCCTAAATAATTTGATCGCATTTTCAAAATCATTTTCCCATGTCTGTATCATTCTGAGAGCAGAGTCAAAATATGTTTCTGGAAAAAAGTCGTTCAGGTCATTTCTTTCAAGTGCCTCACGAAGGGCAATGATAAATGACTGGTTGATATCGGTATGGTTGCTGTTTATGATTATAGGAAGATATGGTTTATTTTTGCTATGAAAAATTCCCAGCAATTCGCCAACAGAGCTGTCAGCAGCAGTAAGTTTATTTGTCAGTTCAGCAATTACAGGACTGTCAGCATTATGGGACAGTATAGCAGAAAGTATAAGGAGAAGATGTGACTTGCCACGTCCGTAAGGACCAATCAGTACAGTGGCATTATCTTCATTATTATTATCACTGCAAACAGCATTAAGATACCTCTTGAGTATGGAAAGCGACTGGGTAGTCGGAATGTATCCTCCTATTTTTTCTTCTTTATTCAAATCATACTGTAAATTGACAGAGGTCTGGAAATTATTGTCCGAACCAATATATTTATTGTACTTCATTGATCACACCTCTGTTTCATTTTGCGTATAATAGATTTCAAGTATTTCGGCAGGAGAAAATTTTTTGCTGAAGTACACCATATCAAGACCAGCCGTTCTATTCAGTTCGATGAAACCTTCCTGACGTAATCTGTCAAGGTATTCATTAATCATGTTTCTGTCAAGATTGAAGATCTTGCCAATATTATTGTCATGAGTAAGCAGAGTATCAATATCTACACTTATCTTGTCGCCTGAAAGGTTTAAGACCATAACATATAAAACAGCAAGTCTGTCGAGTTTACTGTACAGTGGTCTGATCCTCATATAGCTGCTTCTTTCAGAGCCCCTGGCTATAAGTCCTAACTCGGAAAAAGGAGAGGTAAGGTTTTCTTCTGGATCAATCACAGTTTCTTCTGATGAAGCGTACATCTTCAGCAATACGCCGCAATCGGAATCAATCGAATTATAAAGGCTGTTTCCCTTATCATAGATCTTGTTGCATTCGTCAACGAGCTTGTCTACCATTGCGTTTTTGGTAAAGTCAGTAACATTAAAATGGTTAAAGAACAAATTCCATACAGTATTGAACTCGATATCTGATGTGATGTAGTAGTGAATAATCCATAAAGTGAAAATATCCTCGAAATACGGATCATGCTTCTTTACTACTTCGCCGAAATACCGTGTTGGAACAAGACTGTGCTTTGCGTTCTTCTCTCTCTTTTCTTCGACAAGATGAGAGGCAAGGAGCCAGTATTTTATGGACTTTACCATTTTACTTCCAACTCCAAGATTGTCCATTGCTGTTTTCTCGGAAAAGACATACTTATTTTCATCAAGTGCAAAAAGACCTTTGGCAAGCCAGCCTTCACGAATACTGAAAGACTCGTTGCCTTTTATCTTGTATTTCAATTCATTAGTGTTCATTTTCCTCTATAGTCCTTTCCTCTTGGAAGTAAGACACGACGCATATAGCAGCCTCCTTGATAGTGTGTGATACATTCAGTACATCTAACACATTTAGTGCTGTCTATGCGATAGATATAGTCGCTGACTGTATCTGGAACTTTTTCAAGTGTTATAGCTCCGTATTTGCAAGCTGTCTCACAGGCGTGACAACCGGTGCAGAGTTGGAATTTTGTGATTTGTGATTTGAATTTCAGTTCTATTTCAACCGTCTTGGTTCTTTTGGCAACTGGTCTTTTAAGAATGGTGATTCTCAGATTATTCGAGCCGATTCGACCTTGTAGTTTCAGTAATGGTTCATTGGTTTTGAAGTCAAGAACAAATACTTCTCCTAACCGTTTGTTTCCCATATCAAAGTTAAGTATTCCGAACGGTTTGAAGAACTCATAGAATTGTTCAGTAATAGGCTTATTCAGCTCATAGTTAAAACTACTTTCGTCTGTGGCACATGGCTTGAATTCAATCGCAACATTTTTACTACGGTCAATGCCTGCACCTCCGGATCTTGCTTTCCATCCACCGTTAATGACATATTCCATAGGGTCGGTCTTACCCATTTTAACAGCAAAGTCATAGATTACCTTTGAAAACTTGTCATTAAGTTCTGGATAATAAATAGAAAGCAAAAACTGAGACCACCGGCTGTTATTAGGACAACACCAGCAACCTACTCGTGAATAGCCGAGTCGGTAAGCACTGTTAAAATCAATACCGGTCGATAAAATATACAGCCAAATATCATAATCAAGCCAGTCGATGATAGGTGAAGTGACTTTCTGTTTGCTAATCTTAGGGCTGTCTTCCTCACGGTTGTAGTTGCTTCTGCTTTTGGACTCGTTTCTTCTGATTCCATAGAAAGTACGGATAGTTTTCTTGCTCTTGAAAGTGCTGTCTATTCGCTTGCTGATAAAACCGGTTTTGAATATAGTGCAGCACCAACGAAGCATTCTGCTTGGCGGACCGAATTCCTTGCAAAGTTCAAAAAAATCCTGTTGGTCGTTCTTTGATGTAAGCACTGGCGTTTTACGGTTTTCCTGTTTGAAACGTTTAACATATTCGAGAGTATCAGGAAGTTCGAGGGTAGTATCTCCGAAAATATGTATAATGCTCGGATTGCTCAAAGCTATTGTGACCAGATGGCTGGTAACAGTAGAATCTTTTCCACCTGAGAAAGAAACGAACATAGAAGTGGGATCATATCCCTCAGCTGCTTTTACGATATAGCTCATAGCTTCGGACGCAATGTTATCGTATCTGATTTTATTAGCTTCTATAAATATTCTGATGTTATCATTAAAGTAATCATAGGTGTTTTCAGTTTCATATTCAGCAATTATCTTTCGGAGCTTCTCCGGATCTTTACTTGTAAGATTTTCGATGCTGAATTTTATTTTCTTGCCATTAACATAGTAGTTGCCGTTTGAATTCCATACAGAACTGCTATAGAATTTCATTGGCTTACCTAACACTGATTCAATAAGAAGACGTTCTTCCGGAAATACCGGACGTGCATCGGTAGCAAAGTAAAAACCTTTGTTACCACACCTGGAACATATTTCGTTATAAGTAGGAACGTTGCAGTGTTCACACCAGTAAAGTTTAGAGGTAAGCGTAGTTCTGCCACCACAGATATCACATTCCGATTTTTCTGTGATAATATTGCATTTTTTGCACAAGTATTTAATCACCTTGTTTCCTCCTCTTTTTAAATATACTACTGATGTAGATATTGATACTTTTCAATTTTTCAGAAAATTCATTTCTTCCCACTTTGAGTTATTGCACTTTTGCCACTGCTAACCCATTCATCAATCTCCGAACGCTTAAATTTCCATAACCGTCCGATCTTGTGCGCAGGAATACTGTTCGTAGGATCATTTACCCAACTTCTCAATGTAACAGGCTTTACACCGAGATATTCAGCAATTTCTTCTAAACCTACATAGTTTTCATTGCCTGCTGTTTCCATGTGCAATCCTCCTTGTGAATATGCTCTTTTATTTTCAAAACTAATCGTTCAAATCCATTAATATAAGCAAAAGAAATTTGTGCAAATTTACATATAGTCGATGCAATTATACACCTTCTATTGTACACTATTGTCATCATCTTGTCAAGCACTTTGCTTACATTTATTTACATTAATTAATATTTACGATTAATGATAACAGCACAGTATTGCTTTTGATAATAAATTTATCGTGATATAAATGAAAAAAGAACGATTGAATTCAATCGTTCTTTGAGTTATTTTAATTTTCGCTAATCCTTAATCTTATCTTTTTCATTACTTTTCCTCGACTTCTTAACAATCTTAGCTGCATCTTTTCCAATCGCCTGGCATAGCCGTTGCCAATTCTCCAGAAGTCAGTCAGTGGGGTATGACTCCACAGCTTTTTCCGATAGGACATTTCGTTTAGTTCAGCGATTCTTACGCCATTCTCATCCGCAGGAATTTTCTTTGCGACAATATCCATGGCGATCTTAGCAAGATACAGATTGGTTCCAATGCCGGCAGTCGCTGTAATGCCTGTCTCTTGCAGTACTTCCCGGATCATTTTTCTCGCCAGTTCCTGCGGTGTGCAGTGATAGGTTTTCAAGTAACCTGTTGCATCGATAAAGACCTCATCAATGGAATACACATGAATATCTTCCGGTGCAATGTACCGCAAGTAGATCTCATAAATCTTTGTGCTGATCTCCATATAGTGTGCCATCTGCGGCGGTGCAATGATGAAATCCAACTGCAAAGACGGATTCTGACCAAGCTCCGAAGCAAGGCAGGATTTTCCCGTAAATTCGTGATTTGACAGCTTTTGCAGACGCTGTGCATTGACTCGTCTCACAGTTTCAATTACTTCGAACAGTCTCGCTCTGCCCGGAATGCCGTACTGCTTTAATGCAGGCGTGACCGCAAGGCAGATCGTCTTTTCCGTTCGACCGGCATCTGCTACTACCAGATTGGTATTCAGCGGGTCAAGACCTCGTTCCACGCACTCCACAGATGCGTAAAAACTTTTCAGATCAATGCAAATGTACGCTGCCATCGTGACACCTCTATTTCTTCTGATTTCCTTACTAGTAGTATATCATATTTTACTCAAAGATACAAGAAAAGCCCTGCATTTCTGCAAGGCTTTCCCGTTGTAGAGCAGTCTTTATTTCACTGCTTCATATAAAACGCACACTCATATCCATCCGCACGTAAAAGCAGACCTTCTGCCCATTCCGGCGTTTGTCCCATCAACTCACAAACCTGTTCCACAGAAACATCCGGCGTGCATTCTATGATAACTTCATCATGCACATGACCGACGATCTCCATGACCTGCATGTTCTGCATCGCATATAGGAGCAGGTCTCTTGCCACACCCTGTGTAATGTTCTCCACAAGCTTTGCTCCGTAGGTCTTTAACCGGTTCCACTTGTGGCTGTTGTCTATGCCCTCGTAAGTGATGATATTCTTGCCGTTGTCATCTTTTTCAACCTTTGGTCTAACGTAAGCAAGCCGACGTCTGGAGGGCAATTCGATAAAGAAGATACCGGATTCATATGAGAAACGTAACTTACCGCAGGTCATGCCGCACTGGTCTGTGATGACCTTTTCTGCCGCACGCTGTACATCACCCCAGAACTTTACAATATTGGGAGAAGAGTTTCTCCAATCGTCTACCAGTTTGAACAGATCATCGTCAGAAAGCTTTAATTCCGTGCCGCCCATTGCCTTGATCGCACCGATAGAACCGCCGTAACCACAAGCTAATTCTGCTATTTTTCCCTTCTGCCGCAGATGTCCGTTTGTACCGTTTTTCTCCACTGGGACGCCGAACATTTTCGACGCAGATGCACAGTAGATATCCTCACCGTTAGCAAATGCCTGCATTCGCCACTTCTCATCTGCCAGCCATGCAAGGACTCTTGCTTCTATGGCGGAGAAATCTGCGACCACGTATTTCTTTCCTTCCGGCGGGATGAATGCTGTGCGGATGAGCTGGGAAAGCACATCCGGAACGTCGTCATAATTTTCCTTTATGGTATCAAATTCACCGGTCCTGATCTGTTCTTTCAGCTCTGCTAAGTCGTCCAGATGATTCTGCGGCAGGTTCTGCAGCTGGATCAGCCGTCCTGCAAATCTGCCGGTGCGGTTAGCACCATAGAAGCTGAACATTCCTCTTGCACGACCATCTGCACAAACAACACGAAGCATCGTGGTATATTTCTGGACGGATGACCTGGAAAGCTGCTGATATAGGCGAAGCACTTCCTGTACTTCCTCCGGAGCTGATCCGGAAATTTTCTGCATGAACTTTTTGTCCAGCGTATCCGTTTCAATGCCCCTGCACATCAGCCATTCCTTCATTTGCACCGGAGAGTTGGGATTGTCCAGTTCAGTAAGCTCCTTGAGCTTCGGCAGAAGCGCTTTCTTTACCTGTCCGTCCAGTTCAACTGCTTTTTTCGCAAACGATGTATCCACCAGAATGCCCCGGTCATTGATCTCCTGATCGATGTAGAACTCCTCCCACACAAATTCCGGCACCGGAAATTCAGAGAGATACCGCTGTATTTTCAGTTCTACTTCCACATCACGCCGGTTGTATGCCTTGAATTTTTCCCACTTCTTAGGAGCATCCGATTTATCATGAAATAAAATACTTCCATCCGCTTCCTGGTGCAGTGTGCAGAAGAATCGGATCAGCTCCTTGCCCTCTGCCATCTTCTTTTCTTTTAACCGGAGAAGTCTTCCCATGTCGTCCAGCGAGGACAGCATACCGAGGTAACGGCAGTGTATCATGTCACACTGCCATGATACCGGATCCAGATAGCTGCCTGTGGAATCCTCAAAATCAAGCATCTCCGGATACCTTCTGCGTAGGTATACAGAGAGGCAGATGCGTTCGAAATTGACATGGAACGCCTTTTTGATGACAGTCTTGTCTGTGAGTGCATTCCGAACATCGTCCGGCAATGTTTCACCATTGGCAATGTCACAGGTTGCTACCGGACCATTGTCCACAGCGTAAGAGACCAGCAGCAAGTCGAAACACTCCGACTCTGCATAACGGTATACACCGCAGTCCTTGATATTCTCGTCAGATGCCGTTTCAATATCTATGGTGATCTGTTTCATTTTTTTATGCTCCTTTCCTGGAGGAAACCCTTCTTGGTCTCCCGATCCACACAAATGTTTTTCTTGAGATGTACACGAACTGTATCATCGACCTCTATCCGATCGACCGTATCTTCCAGAAAGCCGAGTACGTCCTCGTTTCGGTTTTCCATAACATATTCTGTAAATCTGTCACGGATCCGGTCAATGTCCTCCGCTGTAAACACCTTTTTGGCAGCCTCATAGTCGCTGATCCGACGGTCAATCTTTGCTATCCGCTTATCCAGTCTTTTGATCTTGTCGATGATGGATTTTGTACCGTCTCCGTTCTCAGCGATATCCATCAGATTGCTGCACCGTTTTTCTGCATTTTCCTTATCACTCCGCAGTACTTCTATCTGCAGGTCGATCACACGTTCCTGTATCTTGCCGTATGCGTTGAGCTTATCGACAAGCTCCTCATAATTCTCGGGAGAGAAGATACATGCCCGGAGTCCGTTGATGACCATATCGTCCAGATACTTTTCGTTTACGGTCTTTACCGCAGGGCAGCTGCAGCTGAACCGGTACTGTTTGACAGGGGCATTGTTTTTGCTGGTCCTGCTATACTGTACATGACCGCTGAGCTTTTTGCCGCATTTTCCGCAGAAGACCTTTCCGTTAAGCGGATAGTAATTCTTGCCGTTGTAGTTGCGGATCCGGTTCTTGTTGTCATGGAGCCGCTCCTGCACCTTGTCAAACAACTCTTCGCTTACGATCGGCTCTATTGCACCGTGCACCTGATAGTAGTCCTCTTTTTGCTGATGGCTGTTCCGCATCCCACGGAAATCTTTGGATGCCCGTTTGTTCCAGAAGTATGTGCCGCAGTACTTTTCATTCTCCAAAATCGTTTTAATGGAGGTGCTTTTGAATTTACCGCCCTTTACAGTTGTGAAACCGTTGTCATCGAGCCATTGCGCGATCTGCTTGTAACTCATGCCAGCTGCATACATCTCGAACATTTTTCGGACTGCCGGTGCCTTGGCTTCATCAATATAGAGCTTCTTATCCGAACCAACTGTATACCCGTATGGCGGAAGTCCGCCGTTATGAAGCGTTTGTTCTGCGTTGACCCGAAGCCCCTTCATTGTTTCCTTGCTTAATCTTCGGGAGTATTTTTCAGCAGAGGCGGCTTCATCAAGGATCTCTGACATACAATCCTCATCCATAGAATTCAGCCCGTCTGTGGTAATAACAGCAATTCCTTTGCATTTCAGGGTATAGATATCATTCAGCTGATTGCGAACGTTTCTGTGAAGGCGGTCAAGGTGATGGAGCAGCACGCAGGTCACTTCCGGATGCTTCTCCAGATATTCCATCATTTGCTGATAGCCCGTTCTGTTTTGCACAGAAGTACCGCTCTTCGCCAGGTCATGAAAGGCTTCCACAATTTTTAAGTGGTTTTTCTTTGCGTAATCTTTGATTGCCTGTTCCTGCGCACACATGCTGTTGTTGTCCACCTGATTCAGAGAACTGATCCGGCGGTACGTCACAGCGAGCCGGGAATGTGCAGATCGATCCATCGTCATAACAATCTCATTCCTTTCTCAAAAAAACATCTTATCTATATTAAGCTGAAGGTGCTTTACCGCACCCTTCAGACAAAATATGCTTCATCCATTTCTTCCGGTTTTTCTGCTGTTTCTACGTAAATTCTGTAGAGCAGCTTTATCACGCTTTCGGGCAGTTCTGCCCCTGATTTATCTGATACGGTTTCCATGCCGGTATAGACATGGCAGCCGTTTTTGTAATTTGTATGTTTTAGGAAATTTCTATCAAATTCGAATTCCTTTGCCTTCATGCTTCATCTAACCCTTCATAATGTGTTAAAACAAATTCCAGTGTCATACAATCGTCATCTCCCGTTCCCTCGTCCGGCAGGATGATCTCGTAACAATTTACCAGCGTCCCGTTAAACCGCTGCCGATTTTTAAGGGCATTTTTCTTACGCCGAAGCAGATAGCCGGCTGCATCCAGTTCTTTTACTACCAGATCAGTGTTGGAAGCCCCGTATTCTGACAAGATTCGCAGACACAGCTCATCTATGAATGCGACTGTATGATTGGCTTCATTCTTCTTGATGCCCTCCTGGTACGGGTGCATTGCAGCATAGGTCACCAGGTGCTGATAGTACTTTTCAGCGACATTCGTTTTCTCACGGATCGATCCATGGTTCTCTGTCAGAATGGCTGTGATCCCTTCCACGTCCATCGCTACGCCATGATCAGAAAGGACCTTTGCCGCCAGAAGGAGCAGTGCATATTCATTGATCAGCCGTTCGGTAAGATCAAAATGTTCTGTTTCTGCAATGGCATCCCTCATAGCGGTTCTGCATTCCTCGTACTTTGCCTGAATAGTTTCAGGTTCTGCTTCCAGTAAGTATTCAGACAGCCTCTTTCCCAGAATGCCGTACTGTTTTCCGCAAAAGTCATGGATTTTTTCGCTGTGCTCCCGGCTGTCAGTAAACGCCAGTTCAAAGCTGAGCAGACGTGCATCCAAGCCCTTGTTGTGCATGTGTGCATCGGTCAGAAGCCGGCACTCCGAAGACGTGATCATGATCAGCTTCCAGGTATCCGATTCCCGCAGGTCAGCATTGGTATTACAGCGGCTTTTATCTTGTTCCAGCGTCACTGTATAAAACAGATTTTCCATGTTTACACCTGACGATACAGTCGCTTCATCGAAAATCTGCGGTATCCCGAACTTTTGAGCAAAATTTCTGACGATGGCATTTAACGTACCAAAAAAGGGAACATAGATCTTCTTGTCGTTCGGGTTTGTGAACACCGAAGCCATCAATGCTTGTGCAGTGCTCTTTCCAGTTGTTGTCCGACCGTAAAAAGAAATAATAAATGACTGTAATGCCATGCCGCACTGTATGCCGAGATACGCCAGAAAAAGGGAAGCACAGCTGCAGCAAAGAGCAAACATAACAGCAGTGTTGGTGAGCAGCCGGTTCAATCCTTCTGTGTACACCTCCAGGGGAACATCTTTTGTATACTGCAAGATCTTCGCTCCTTCTTCATAAGCTATGAACTGCAGTTTTTTCTCTTTCATCATAAATCCCATACCGCAGTACTGTTCCTCGATTTCCAGCTTTGTGATACAGCGGAACAGATATCGGCTGAAAGCATCTGCATGATCAAAGTTGAAAATGAGACCGTATTTGGAGATTTTCGTGACTTCCTTGGGATACAGCAGGTCATAATCCACATCGACAAGACTGCCGTTGACGCTGAAGCGTACATGGTACTCGTTGTATTTATCTCGGTAAGTGGAGTCCACCAGAAACCAGTTGGACAGCCAGACCAAACCAGTAAAGCGGGTGGAGTGGACTGCAAGCAAAAGGAACTTGTTCGGTACCGGAATGACGGGGTAGCAGTTTTCTTTGTATTGCAGCTGCTGCAGCTGATCAGATGAAAGCGGCTTCCTGCCGAACGTTTCCATGCTGTTCAGGATCTGTTTCCACTCTTCCGCTGACATCTCTTTCCGTGTCCCGGCGGTACGTGATAGTTTTCGTACACCCATAAAATTTTCTCCTTTCCTTACAAAAACTGCCACAGCCCCGGCGTGGAGCTGCGGCAGCAATGAACCATTTGAAAAAACAATCGTTAGGTTAGAGGGTGACTATTGCAGCAAGGTTGCCTTTGCCGTCATCCTGTACCTGTGTGAGCGTTCCGCAGCGGGTGGAAGCGTTTTCTGGGAAATCAATGCCGGAGGTTAAAGAAATCACCTCATCTACAACGGCTGTGTCATAGAGAATTCCACCTTTTCCAAGCTTGAAAGAACCTGCCGTGCCGTCCGGAACAGCAACGATGGCGATTTTGCTTTTGCCTAAAAGCACCCTGACACTGGACGGTTCATCCAGAGCTGCATATAAGTCATGGTTCAGTTTCAGACGTTTTGAACCACTCGTGCAGACCACTGACATGCAGCCAGTTCGCTGTTTATCTGGTGCAGCCTCTTTGAAATCTGAAAGATCAACGTATGACTCAGCGGTGGAATTTACCTTTTCAATACTCTTCTTTAAATATTTCGCCATTTTTTAATTACTCCTTTTCTTACACTTCATTGAATTGACTTACGTACAAAATTTTTTCTGTAGTTGCGGCACCTCTCTTTCTCAAAATGTTGACAGAAGGACCATCGAAGTGGTATACTGTTACAGACGGTTTCCTTCCGTCTGATTCTATCATAGCGTAATCTAAAAATTCCCGCAAGGATCATCCAGATCACCTGAGTCATTTATTTTGTCGCCTGCGAAAATCACGAATTTCAATGCGGTATTCCCTAATTATCAGATCTGCCATGAAGTGAATCGACGGCTTCCTTCCGTCTATTTCTATCATAGCGTAATCCAAAAAAACCCGCAAGAATCATCCAGATCATCTGAGTCATTTATTTTGTCGCCTGCGAAAATTACCAAATTTCAATGCGATATTCCCTAACTATCAGATTTGCCATGAAACGAATCGACGGCTTCCTTCCGTCTATTTCTATCATAGCGTAATCCCAAAAAAACCCGCAAGAATCATCCAGATCATCTGAGTCATTTATTTTGCAAAATGAAAGCAAATCAACATTTTGGCTAACAGGAGGAACTAGTATGACAACAGATTCATCATGCAGCAACGTAGAATTCTATGGCAATATATTTTTCAATCTACTTCTGGAGACTGCTGATCTATCTATACCCGGAAGAAATTTTAATCCTGACAGTGCACTTACGCAAACACATATGTTCTTTGATTTAAATAGACTGACAAATACAGAATCCGACATGACGAATGATTTTGATGGTCTGTTTTACAATGGTAGACTCATTAATTCAATAAAGAACGCTTCATCTCGATTCAAAAAAGGTACATTCAGACCCAGAAAAAGCAGTATATACCAATTTAACAATGGCGAAATTATCACTTCGTTTGATAAACAAATTGAAAACGAGTATAAAAAAGCTTACATGAAAGCAATTGAGTTTGCCAATAGATATTTCAATAAAGGCAAATCATCTAAGAACAAAAAACTTGTTCAAAAGATCCTGTTTCTGATCTGCAACGACAACACAATTCCTGACGATCAAAAATTATATATATATTCTGATGGTTCCACTGCAGCAAAATCACAACTAAAAAAAATTGATACCATTGAGTTTGAAGCTTTTCTGCTAGGCGTATGGCATTATTTTATTAAATCACAGCGGCTTCAAAAGGAATTTTCAGATGGAGCTTTAACTTTGGGCGAATCTTATCGGGAAATAGATGTGAAATTGCTTTACAATGACAATCCGATCAAGCACCACGAGAAAGAATCCTGCAATTTTTATAGTCAGCTTAACAAAGAAGACGATGCTTCAGAAAGCAATGCCATTTTGAACAATAAACGCTGCATTAAAAGCCGTGGCAAAGAACCGGGATATTTGACTGTGTGTGATGCACAGATGAATTTTTACCCTTCAGAACTGGACGAAAGCACAGACATCATTTCTATATTAGAGAAGAATGATGTTGTTCTGTCCCGGAGCGTTTTCTTCTATTTGTTATCGGGAAACATTTATCCCGTTCATCCCAAACGCAGTAGGAATGCTGTTGAAAAATTGTTTCTCGATTTGCTAAAGCTTACTGTAGGCGATTATCATACAATTGATTTTGAGAAAAGCGTTGCACAATATTTTCCGAACAAATTTAAATATCTGCAAACGATTAGCCAAGCCGAATGTTTAGACAGCAGTTCTAAAATCAAAATTTTTTCGAACGCCATGCAAAACAACTATACCGATTTGCTTCAGCACATGATCAGGATCAGAAAAAAATATTTTTGCTCTGCTTCCCGAAATCAGGCTCTTGTTGTGGAACTGATCGAATTCATAAGAAATGATCGTAGCATCGAAGACACACAGCAATTTTTTATTTGTACTGATGGCACAGCATTGACTAAGCAGCAATTGTGCGAAATCGAAGAACTCGAATTTGAACCGTTTTTGCTGGGAGTCTGGTACTATGTGGTTTCTCAGCTTGCATCTAAAGACGACTCGGGCGAATATACACTTAATACAGTTTTCAAACTCACTTACAATTATAACGGAAAAGACTGTGAGAGATACCGATCTGGCGACTTAATTTTCGAACAAAGTGATTTATACATTGATCTCTTTTACCTAGACGCATGATTACATCAAAAAAAATCCCAGCCACAAAATGAAATTGTGACTGGGATTTTTATGTTCGTTTGGACTTGTTTTATGATCAGTACTCTTCCGCCAACAGCATGGTGCAGTGCTCCCCATCATCGATGATATACACCTTTGCTGTGACCGGCTTTTTAACCTCCACAATGTACGTCATCTCAAACTGTGGCTGTTCTGAGGTATGGTGCACGATCTGCAAACCGTTCTCCTCGCTGAGCCGAAACACCTGTAAGTAGTCTTTCGGTTCTGGCATCTGATCGACAGCCTGCCACATCAGCACCTGAAGCTCAATTGGTATCTCTGCATCCACGCCTCGTGTCAGGTATCTGCCTTTTGATTTTTCAAACATTTTTTCCGCTCCTTTACCTTGGAATCAAACATCTCGTACAGTTCGCCCCGCCGCATGGAAATGGTCTCCGTCAACTCCACCACACCAAAACCCATATTCAGCACAATGTCAAAATCATAGGGTCGCACATGAATCACCTTTACAAACTGCTGGATGAACGTGCGGAACTCTTCGGTATTTCGTTTCAACTCCTGCCATTGCGTATGCAGGTATGCCACATCTTCATAGGCGACAGGTTCCAGCAGCTTTAGTTCGTGCAGACTGGTTTCCAGTTTTGCTTTCTCGTTTTCCAGCTGCTCTGCTCGCTGGAGCAAGTCATCTGTAAAGATGCCCTTTTCGATCGCCTTGGTGATATTGGCGAGACTGTCCTGCACTTCGATATACTGTGCAGAAATCGCTTCATGGTGAGTATCAAAATCGTGATTGAATTTCTGCACTTGTTGATTTACTTTAGAGACGGCTTTTCTCAAATTTTTTGGCTTCAATCTCTCTCCGATCAGCACAGCAATGTAGGCATCCAGATAGTCCTTATTCAGTTCCTTGTTGTTGCACATTGCCCGGTGGGTATTGCATCTGTAGGTGGCAAGCCGGGTCTTACTTCTTCCCGAAAATCGAAGATTTCCGATCATCCGCTTGCCGCAGACATCGCAGACCAGTTTTCCAGTCAGCAGGTAAAACTCTTTGCTGTGATAGCGTCCTGTGTTTCGTTTGTTATTTGCCTTGATCCGCTGTACCTGTGCAAACAGCTTTTTCCCGATGATCACAGGGCAGCCACCTTCAATGCGGATGTAGCTGTCCTTTTGAGCGTGGTTATTCCGCCTGCCGTCTGTTTTTGCCGCCGCCTTATTGAACACAAAAACGCCGGTGTACTTCTCATTGCTGAGTATCTCATATAAACTGTTCTTCCCGAACATTTTGCCTCGTTTTGTCTTGTATCCATGGGCATTCAAGTACTCAATGATAGTGGTGTATCCGTAGCCGTCTGCAAACATCTGAAAGATGATTTTTACCGCTTGTGCTTCCTGTTCATTGATAATCAGATGCCGGTTTTCATCCAGATCGTATCCCAGCGGGGGACAGCCGCCGGTGTGTTTGCACTGCAAAGCAGTTTCATTCATACCTTTCATGACTTCCCGTGCCAGATTCTTGCTGTAGTACTCGGACATGCCCTCCAAAACCGCTTCCATCATAATGCTCTCCGGGGAATCGTCCATGCGTTCCAGCACACTGCAAAGCTTGACGTGGTTCTTTTTCAGTTTCTTTTTGTAGATAGCACTGTCGTAACGATCTCTTGAAAAACGGTCCAGCTTATGCACCAGCACAATGTCAAACAGTCCTTTACCGCTGTCTGCGATCATCTGCTGAAACTGCGGTCGGTTATCTGTTGTCGCTGACCTCGCCTCATCGGTATAGGTGGAAACCACCTGCCAGTGGTTCTGCTTGCAGAACTGATTCATGGCTCTAATCTGTGCATCGATAGATTCACTTCTCTGGTTATCCGAACTGAACCGGGCGTATTGTGCCACCTTTGGTATACTCAGCATCTTACCACCTCAACAGGCAGATAGATGTCCTCTCCATAGCTTTCATCAATGATTCTGACACCATGCAAAAACATGCTTTCTTCCAGGAAAAGCATTTCTACAAACTCCATTTCACCAATTGGAAAGTCTGTAAATTCTTCCGGTTCCAGCACGATAAAGCAGCCGATGTCATCCATGTTTTCGACTTGGTATTCCTGCATCATTGCTTCTGCTTTTTCCCGAATGTGCATTTGCAGAGAACCATTTTCGATGTGATTCATTTCCTGCAAGCTGGTTACTTTTATCATGTTTCAATTTCCTCCATTTCATAGGGTTCCAACACCCATTCTCTTCTGACTGCCGGCGTGAGCGGATGGCAGGCATTTCTTCCGATCTGGTACATCCTGTTGGCATGCTGCTTTATCAATTCCAGCAGATATTTCTGTCGCTCTCTGACACGCAGAGTATTCTTCCCGATCGTGCCCCATGCAATGATAATGGCATCGCTCATTGCAGCGTACTGTTCAATCACGTCATCTGCTTCATCATCGATCAGTTCATCATCGCCGTTGAAACGAAGATCGAGCTTTTCCATGATTCTGCTGTACAGATTCACGATATTGACGCTGCCAAAACCCAACTTGCTGACATTATTCAAAACAAGCATTGTCGTCATATCAAAGTTGACCGTATCCGCTGTATTCGGGTTGATCATGATGACCATTGCGGTAGGTTTCTCGCTGTCCCATTCCTTCCGCAGAAGCAAGCGATGTTCTTTGTCATCTGAAAAGATTGCTTTGCTTTTGATGATCGTAGTTTCTTCTAGCATTTCTTCCTCCCTCTAAAAAAAGAGGCTCAGCATTACGCCAAGCCTCCCACGAACAGAATTTTTACTTACTCTTCTTGACCAGTGCCAGCAGTTCTACGCCGCAGGCAACCCCTGCCAGAAACATTTCAATTGCAATCAGCATTGATGTACTTCACCTCCTCCCGTTCCTGCATTTCGATGGCGATCCCGATGCCGCCGATCACCAGTGTCAGTACCAGTCCTGCGATAAATTCCTTCATGTCAAATTCCTCCAATTTTTGTTTTATGCTTCACACTGTAACAGTGCTTTCGCCTCGGTTAGTGCCTCTTCCATTGCCGCTGTATCCATGAGCAGTTCTTCGATCTCGTCCGGATCATAGCCGACTTCCAGCAACAATTCTACTTCTTCTTCGGAAACGCCAAACGTGCCGCAGTATTCCAACAGCAGTTCTTCCCGCTCATCTTCCATCCACCATTTTGCGTAGTTCCAATTGTATGGGTTGAACATGGTGTGGATATAGTCCTGCATTTCAAAATCACTTCTGTTGAGCTTTCCGTTCGGAGTGATCTCCAAGATTTCACCTTCTGAAACATCAACTTCGCAGCACTTGCCATTCAGCTTTACCTTTTTCAAAGCATTATCCAAAATGCTCTTTGTGCTGGCGTAAACGTACAATCCCAGTGCAGGAAAATGGTATAAAGCCAGTGGATTATTGCCTTTCACCAGAAACAGCGTATTGTCGTTTCTGAGGATTGTAAAAACAAAGCTGCCCTCCACAAGCTCTGCCATGCGTTTGATGTTTTCCGTGTCCAGCTGCTGCCCCTGTTCCAGAAGCTGGACAGCGATGTAGCTGTCGGTTTCAATTGGTGTCGGTGGGAGATGTTGTTCCCGGCGAAGCTCCCTGTCGTTGTACAGCACGCCGTTGTGGGCGAGGGCGAACGCCTCTTTGCCGCAGTGTCCCTCGAACGGGTGGTTGTTGCAGTTCCGCTTTTCGCTGCCCTGGGTCGTGAACCGGGTGTGCCCGATGACCGCTCTCGTGTCCCTGGGAAAGAACAGCTTGACCTTGTGTGCCGGCTTCGGCTTTTTGTAGGTGACGATGCTGCCGTCCCGGACGTAGGCGATGCCCGTTGCGTCTGTGCCACGGACTTCCGCAGCGACAGAGAGGTAGTGTATCAATTTCTTTAAGATCGCATTGCTCACCTTTCCCTTGTAGTCTAAGAATCCAAACACTGCACACATCTTACATCTCCTCGCTTTCTGCTACCATTTCATTGACGTACAGTCTTCTTTCTTTCAGATACTGGATCAGTTCCGGTTCCCGAATGGAGCTTACAAACTCCGACCAGCTCATGGCATCGATGCCCTCCTCAGACAAAGAAATCGCCGCATCACAGATGTGATTGACCATCTGCAATGTGGCGATGAAGGTGTTGTATTTGAGTGTCCCTCGGAACAGGCGAAATTCGATTGTGTGGTAGTTGTTCAAATTGACCGCAACGTATCTGCCGTTGCATCCGCTTTTCGCTTTCTCCAGGATTTGTTTGCCGGTTTTCTCAAAGCCAAACCTTGCACTCCAGCGACTCATGTTGTAGCTGCTTCTGCGGCTGAATGTGAACAACTCGTTCCAATGCTTTTCCACAAAGAACAGGATCCGGCTGATGACATCTTCCTGTTCCGTCTGGTTATCCCCAAAGGCATTCCGGTTGACGTGAACGTGCAGACCGCAAGTCGATGTCTGGTGGGAACGGTAGCCCATGGAGACTGCTTCCCGAAGAACTTCTTTCCAGTTCATTTCCTCTGCGTGATACTCTAAGGTCATGGGGTGACTTACGATCTCAAAACCATCTTCCAAGCTGCCGTCCGACTTGATGTAGATGTTTTCTTCGTGTACGTTGGCGATGCTTTTGAGAGTTGCAGCGTTGTCGTTATCTTTGCAGCCTTCATCTACTTCCAGTTCTACGCCGAAGTATCGTTTTCCGTTTCCGTAAAAGATAGGAGTAGGCTTATAACCGTACTCTTCGATCTCGTCCTCAAACTCGTCAAAGCATCTTTCACAGTAGGGCAGGTCGCCGTGCCAGCAGACAATGCTTTCCGGAACGATCTGCCCGCAGGATTCGCAGCGGTAGTAGTGGGCATCGAAACAGTCCTGGCAGAGGCAGGTGTCTTCATCGGAGACGCTGTTCCGTTCCCAGATGGTTTCGCCGCAGTGGTCGCAGGTGACGCAGTGTTCCTCAACACAGTCATCGCAGAGCAGTTCATCGTCTACCGGTGTGCCCTCTCCCTCGGCAAGCTCTCTTCCGCAGTAGTCACAAATTCTTACTTCTTCTTCCATTTCAAGTTCCTCCAAAAACAAAAATTCCGGTAAGGCTGAAAGAAT